>JAANMV010001065.1_pt1 | contig 31740 bp, 31 predicted proteins | sample 7279661 | NCBI WGS metagenome assembly JAANMV01 (sample SAMN14094540, study PRJNA606508) | bioreactor metagenome | isolation source: A lab-scale SPAN reactor treating ammonium-rich wastewater day 121 | place: Ireland: Galway | collected 2017-05-16
AGCGCATACGGCGTGTGGTTGGACAGCGTCTGCAGCAGCGCATAGAACGGCGCGCCGTTATCCAGCTTGCCCAGCTCCTCGGCGGCGCGGGTGAACATGTCCTGGTCGGAAACGCCCCAGGTCGGGTCGGAAACCACCGGATTCACGTAGTCGTTGCGGCCGACGAAGCGCTTCATGCCCTGGTTGCCGAAGAACCCCGCCTGGTTGTCCCAGGCGAAATCGCCGTTGTAGACGTAAACGTCGTCGAACGCCCGCGCACCGAGCAGCTGCGGCAGGCCGGAGAAGCGATGGCCGCCTTCGGGCGTCTGCATCAGGTACTCGAAGCCCGGCAGGTTGGGAAAGCAGGCCATGCTGGCGAACATGCCCTGGTGGGTGTGGGTGCCGTTGGCGAAGAAGCGCTCGAACAACAGCCCCTCGCCGGCCAGGCGGTCGAAGTTCGGCGTGATGCCGTCGGCACTGCCGAGCGCGCCGACATAGCGGCCGGCGAAGCTCTCCATGAGGATCACCACCACGTTGCGCACCGCCAGCTGGCCGTCCGCCGGCGGCTGGAAGTCACGGCGCACCGGCGCCAGCTCGGCGTCCACCAACCGGTCGTTGGCGGTCAGCAGCAGCTCGCGGGTGATCGCCTGCGCATCCGCCACCGGCAGTGTCGCCTTCCAGCTATTGTCGCGATGGCTGGAGAAGCGGTTGCGCGCCGCATCGTAGAGCGACAGCGTGGCGTTCTGACCGAGGTGGTTGGCGAAGGTCGAGGCGGTGGTGAAGGCGTCGCCCCAGCGCAGCGGCGGGCCCTGACGCAGCGTGCCGCGCGCGGCCACCACACTGACCACCAGCAACACGCCGAACACCGCGAACCGCGCCGGCCAGCTCGCGCCGCGGCGGGCCGGCGCGCTCGCCAGGCTCACCGGAGCGGCGCGGGTGCGGCGCTCCAGCCAGCCGAACAGCGCGAACAGCGCGGCGCTCGCCGCGAGCCAGGCGGCCAGCAGCCGCAGCACCGGGAAGCCGTGCCAGAGCATGCTCAGCACCGTCGCCGGGTCTTCCTGCAGGTACTGGAACACCAGGCTGTTGAGGCGCTGGTGAAACTCGCGATAGAAGTTCAGCTCGATCAGCCCGAGCAGGATCGCCACGCTGGCGCAGGCGCCCAGCCACAGCTGCTGCAACCGGCGGGCGGCCATTGCCCGGCTACTGAGTACCGCGAGCAGCAGCGGCACGAGAATGTACACCGTCACCCGCAGGTCGAAACGCAGGCCGTTGCCGAATGCCTCGACGAAACTGGCCAGCGGCGTGCTGCCGATCAGCTCGCGGTTGAACAGCAGCAGGCCCAGACGCAGCAGGGCGAACAGTGCCAGCAACGCAACGGTGCTGGCGAGGAGGAAGCGCAGGTGTGCGGCGAGGCCGGAGTCGCGCAGGAAGGAACGCATGCGATGTCCTTTCAGAAGATGCGGATCAGAGCAGGATCACGCCCCAGACCAGACCGACCAGGCACAGCGCCAGCAATTGCGCGGCGCTGCCCATGTCCTTGGCCCGCCCGGAGAGCGGATGCAGATCGAGGGAAATGCGGTCGACGGTGGCCTCGATGGCCGAGTTGAGCAGCTCGACGATCAGCCCGAGCACCACCACACCGATCAGCACCGCGCGCTCGACGCGGCTGACGTCGAGCAGCAGGGCCACGGGGATCAGCAGCAGGTTCAACCACACCAGCTGACGGAACGCCGCTTCGCCGGCGTACGCGGCCTTCAGGCCGGCCAGCGAATAGCCGGCCGCATTGCAGATGCGCGCCAGCCCGCCGCGCCCCTTGAGTGCCGCGGCGGCGCCCAGCGGGTTCGGTTCAGATGACATGGATATCCGCCTCGCTGGCCGTGGTGTGTGCAGCGAGCAGCCGCAACCAGTCTTCGACGGGCATGTCCTGGCGGTGCCGATTGAGCTGGCGCAGGTCGTGACGCGCCGCGGCGCTGCGGCGCAGCCGGCGGCGGCTCTTCTCCAGATCGAGCAGCGCAACCTCGACCCAGGCTGCATCGCCTAAGCCATGCACGCGCAGGAAGATGTGCTTGGGATAGCAGCAGCCATGCTGCCAGCGCGCCCGGTGAATACGACTCAGGGCGACGCCGACCGCCGCCAGCATGCGCTGATGGACGAGCGTGCCGTGGCGCGCGGCGTGGCCGTCGCGGTACCAGTCCTCCAGGCTGACGAAGCCCTCCAGCTCGGCGGTAATCAGCAGCGCCTGCCACTGCCCGGCCTGCTGGCGCGTACCGCAGTAGATCACCTGCGGCACGCGCACACCGGCGTCGGCGAAGGCCTGCAAGGCGCGCAATTCGCGCAGCGCGGTGGGCCGGCCGAACGGATGGGCGAGCGTGCGATACAGATGGCCGACCTGGCGCTTGCAATACAGCAGCGGCTGCCCGGCATCGCGCAGGCGCAGGCGCTGCACGCCGCTTTCACCGTCGCGGCGCTGGTTGGGCGCCTCGACCCATTCGCCGTGGGTGTCCCACCAGCGTTGGAAGGTGCTGGTCAGAGTTTCGCGGGCCGGCAGTACGAGTGGCTGATTCATGCTCACCCCCGCTTGCGCAGCACGTAGACCCGCCACATGGCGTAGCCGGGCAGGAAGTCACGGTGCTCGAGGATGTCGAAACCGGCCTGGGCGAACTCCGCCTCGATGCTCGAACGGGCGACGACGAAGCGGTTCTGGTTGTCCTTGGCCGGCCGCCGACGCTCCAGGCGCTTGCGCTTCCAGGCTTTGTAGTTGCCGTCCACCCACAGCGAGACGATCAGCGTATCGCGGGTGACGCGGTGGAACTCGCGCAGCATCGCCAGGCGGTGCTGCGGGTCGGCGATGTGATGCAGCAGGCGCATGCAGAAGATGCAATCCACCGCGTTGTCGCCCATGTCGATGGCGAACGCCGAGGTCTGGAAGGTTTCCACGCGCTTGACCACCTCCGGCGGCTGCGCGCCCTCGGCGATGGCCAGCATGTCGGCGGAATTGTCCGCGGCGAAGATCATCCGGCTCGGATGCTCGGCCAGCAAGGGCCAGAAACGCCCGGCGCCACAGGGCAGGTCGAGCACCAGATCGGGATCGCCGGCGACCTTCAGCGCCCGCCGCGCCAGCTGCTCATCACGCCAGTGCGACAGGCGCCGCGCCAGGCCGTCCTGGTGCTTTTGCAGATATTCGTAGGCGTGCTCGCGATCGTACTTGCGCGAGAACTCCAGTTCGATGGGGCTCGATCTCGTCATGGCGGGCGTTCCGGTAGGGATGGTGACGCCACACTAGCGAGGCCGAGATCAAGGCCCTGTCAAAAGAACGTGAAAAAAACGTCAAGCCTCGCGATTCGACAAGCGCACCCGGAAACAGCTGCCCTGCGGCTCGCGCGGTGTCATGCCGACGTCCCAGCCCTGGTGCGCGCAGATCCGCTTGACCAGCGACAGCCCCAGGCCCAGCCCCTCGCCACGCCCTTCGGCGCCGCGCACGAATGGCTGGAACATGCGTTCCTGCTGGTCCGGTGGGATACCCACGCCGCTGTCCTCGACCCGAAAACCGCCGTCGACAAGCACCAGCGTCACGCTGCCGCTATCGGTGTAGTGCAACGCGTTGCGCAGCAGGTTGGACATCACCGTGCCGAGCAGCGTGCGGTTGTAGGCACCGTGGTCATCGCCCTCGATCTTCAGCACGAAGCCCAGGCCCTTCTCCGCCAGCAGCGGCCCCCAGCGCTCGCTCTGTTCGGTGGCGACGCCGGCCAGCGTCGCGTCGCCGCCGAACGAGGCCTGCTCCGGCCGCGCGCGCGCCAGCAGCAGGAAGGTTTCCACCAGCTCGTGCATTTCCTGCGCGGCACGCTGGATGCGCGCCGCCTGCTGCTGCGCCCGTGGCGGCAGCGCAGCCTGTTCCAGCAGTTCGCAGGCGCCGAGTACCACCATCAGCGGCGTGCGCAGCTCATGGCTGACGTCGGCGGTGAACAACCGCTCGCGTTCCAGGGTGCGGCGCAGCTGGCCCAGCGTACTGTCGAAGGCGGCGGCCAGGTGCCCCACCTCGTCGTCCGGATACTGCAACGCCAGCGGCGGCGCCAGCGGATGCAGCTGGTCGCGATGGCGCACCTGGTTGGCCAGCCGGCTGACCGGCGCCATCACCCGGTTCGCCATCAGCCGCCCCAGCCCCCAGGCTCCCAGCACGCTGAGCACGAAGCCGGCGAGCACCACGTTGAACAGCGCGTTCTCGCGGGCCTCGAACTCGTTCTGGTCCTCCATCAGCACATAACGCTCGCCCGCCAGGTCGCGGACGAACACGTAGAAGGCCTCGTCGTTGCGCACCAGTTCGGTGAACCCCGGCGCGAGCGCGGCGAGTTCTTCCGGCAGGCCGTACTGCGGCAAGCCGGAGGCGAAGAAGCGCGTGCTGGCATCCAGGCGCGGCGCCTGGCCGTGGGCCAGGTCGACGTCGAGCACGGTGTCCATCTCGCGGCTCATTTCCTCGGTGACCAGCTGCGCCTCGATGAAGTACACCACCGCCACGATGCCGATGGAAAACACGCCACTGACCAGCAGCGTCATCAGCGTGAAGGCGATGACGATGCGCCGGGCGAAGGGCTGTTTAGCGAGCATCGCCGTCCTCCGCCAGCCGGAAACCGACGCCATGCACGGTGTGCAGCAGCGGCCGGTCGAAGGGTTTGTCGAGTACCTGGCGCAGCTGGTGGATGTGGCTGCGCAGGCTGTCGCTGTCAGGAATGTCGTCGCCCCACAGCGCCTCTTCCAGCTGTTCGCGGCGCACCACCGCCGGGCTCTTCTGCATCAGCAGCGCCAGCAGCTTGTGGCCGATGGGGTTGAGCCGCAGCGGCTGGCCGGCACGGCTGGCCTGCAGCGTGTCGAGGTCGTAATGCAGGTCGCCGACCTGCAGCTGGCGTTTGCGCGCGCCCTGGCTGCGCCGCAGGATCGCCTCGATGCGCGCCACCAGCTCGGACAGCGCGAACGGCTTGACCAGATAATCATCGGCGCCCACGCCCAGCCCTTGCAGGCGGTCGGCCAGGGCGTCACGCGCGGTGAGCATGATGATCGGCGTATCGCGTCCGGCGTCCTCGCGCAGGCGCTTGCACACCTGATAGCCGTCGATGCCCGGCAGCATCACGTCCAGCACGATCAGGTCGTAGTCCTGGGTCGCGGCCAAGTGCAGGCCGCCGAGGCCGTCCTGCGCGCAGTCGACCACGTAGCCCTTGAGTTCCAGATAGTCCAGCACGTTGGCCAGGATGTCGCGGTTGTCTTCGATGACCAGGATGCGCATGTCGCCTCACGCAGATGACGAAATTTTCACGGCTTCTTTACGAAGGCCTCACAAGGGCGCGCGCAGACTCCGGCGCGTTCAACCTCGCCGTGGAATCATACGATGCCTCTTCTGCGCCATGCTCAGCTTCGTTACCTGTCCCTGCTGCTCGGCCTCTGGCTGGGCGTGTTCCTGCTCACCCGCAGCGTGCTGCTCGCCGCCCACTGGACGGACGCGGCCGGCGGGGCGGGCAGCCTGCTGCAGATCTATGCCGTGGGGCTGGTCTATGACCTGGCCTACCTGGCCTTCGCCGCGCTGCCGCTGGCGCTCTACCTGCTGGCATGCCCGACGCGCATCTGGCACAGCCGCGGGCATCGGCTCGCGCTGCAACTGCTGCTGGGCCTGAGCCTGTACGCGATGCTGTTCACCGCGCTCGCCGAATGGCTGTTCTGGGACGAGTTCGGCGTGCGCTTCAACTTCATCGCCGTGGACTATCTGGTGTATTCCGACGAGGTGCTCGCCAACATCCGCGAGTCCTACCCGGTCTTTGTCCTGCTGACGCTGCTGGCCCTGCTCACGCTGCTCGCCATGACCGCGCTGCAGCCGCTGCTGCGCCGCGCGCTGGCTGCACCGAGCCTGGGCCGGCGCGGCCGTGCAACGGCCCTGGCCAGCCTGCTGGCGGCGGCGCTCGGCGCCGGGCTGCTGGTCGGCCAGGACTTCCCGCGCGGCAGCGGCGGCAACGCCTACCAGCGCGAACTAGCGAGCAACGGCCCGTTCCAGTTCTTCGCCGCGTTCCGTAACAACGAACTGGACTACCCGCAGTTCTACGCCACCCTGCCCGAGCAGGCAGTCGGCAGCGACCTGCGCGCCGAAGTCGGCGAGCCGAATGCGCACTTCATCGGCAACGATCCGCTGGACATCCGCCGGGTGATCGACAACCCGGGCGCAGCGCGGCCACTGAACATCGTGCTGGTCACGGTGGAAAGCCTCAGCGCCAAATACCTCGGCAGCTTCGGCGACACCCGCGGGCTGACCCCCAACCTCGACGCGCTGCGCCGGCAGAGCCTGTTCTTCACCGATTTCTACGCCACCGGCACGCGCACCGACCGAGGCCTGGAGGCCATCACCCTGTCGGTGCCGCCGACGCCGGGGCGTTCGATCGTCAAGCGCATCGGCCGCGAGAGCGGCTTCGCCAGCCTCGGTCAGCAGCTCGCCAGCAAGGGCTACGACAGCGTGTTCCTCTACGGCGGGCGCGGCTATTTCGACAACATGAGCGCATTCTTCAGCGGCAACGGCTACCGCGTGGTCGACCAGAGCAGCGCGGACGAGGCGGACATCCACTTCAAGAATGCCTGGGGCATGGCCGACGAAGACCTCTACCGGCTGGCGCTGCACGAAGCCGACGCCGATCACGCCGCCGGCAAGCCGTTCCTGCTGCAGCTGATGACCACCTCCAACCACCGCCCCTACAGCTACCCGGACGGACGCATCGACATCCCTTCCGGCGAAGGCCGCGAAGGCGCAGTGAAGTACACCGACTACGCCATCGGCGAATTCCTCGCCCAGGCGCGCGGCAAGCCATGGTTCGCCAACACGCTGTTCGTCTTCGTCGCCGACCACACCGCCGGCAGCGCCGGCTCGCAGGATCTGCCGGTGGCCAACTACCACATCCCGCTGTTCATCTACGCCCCGGGGCTGATCGCGCCGCGTGAGTTCACCGGCGTGGCCAGCCAGATCGATCTGGCGCCGACCCTGCTCGGCCTGTTGAACATGGACTACGTCTCGACCTTCTTCGGCCGCAACCTGTTGCGCGAGGACGCCGCGACGGGCCGCGCGCTCATCGGCAACTACCAGCATCTGGGGCTGTTCGACGGCCAGGACCTGGCGATCCTCAGCCCGCGCCAGGGCGTGCGCCGCCACGACGACGCGCGCGGCGTGAGCCGTGAGTCCAGCGCCGCGGCGGACGATCCGCTGGTTCGCCGCGACATCGCCTACTACCAGGGCGCCAGCTACGACTACCAGCACGCCCTGCTCAGCTGGCAGCCCACGCAGGCGCCGGCCGACCGGCTCAGCCAACGCTAACCCCTTGCCCGGCGCCGCCCGCGGCGCCTCTGGAGCCTGCATGTCCGTTCTTGCGCCAACCGCCGGCGGCAGCCGGCCGTTCAACTTCCGCCTCGCCTTCGGCCTGCCCGCGCTGCTGATGGCGGTGCTGCTGATCGGCGAGCCGAGCCAGCTGGATTTCGCCCTGTCGCGGCTGTTCTACGAGCCCGGCGCGGGCTTCGTCGGCCGGCACAGCTGGCTGCTCGAAGACTTCCTGCATGACCGCGTCAAGCAGGCGGTGATCGTCATCGGCGTGCTGGCGATTGCCGGCTTCCTGCTCAGCCTGCTGCCCACACGCCTGGCGTGCTGGCGCCGGCCGCTGGGCTACCTGGTGCTGGCGTTGGGACTGTCGACCAGTATCGTCTCGCCGCTGAAGACCCTCGCCGGCGTGCATTGCCCGTGGAGCCTGAGCGAATTCGGCGGCACGGAGACGTTCACGCCGCTGCTGGCCGAACGCGCGCCGACACTAAAGCCCGGGCGCTGCTGGCCCGGCGGCCATGCGTCGGCCGGTTTCTCGCTGCTGGCGCTGTACTTTGTCCTGCGCGACCGCCGTCCGCGCCTGGCGCACATCGCGCTGGGCGTGGCGCTGGCACTGGGCACGCTGATGTCCGCGGGCCGGGTGATGCAGGGCGCGCACTTCGCTTCGCACAACCTGTGGACGCTGCTGTTCGACTGGACGATCTGCCTGGCCTGCTACCGGCTGCTGCTCTACCGCCGCGCAGCGACGCCGGCACCAGGCATCGTTGCGACCGCCGCGACCTAAGCGGCCTGGCGCCGCCGGTCAGCGATGCAGCGCCTGCGCCTTGGCCTGATCGACATGGTGGCGCCACTCGCGGTCGCGCTGGCGCTCCAGCGCATTGCCGCGCCGCTCGTCGAGCCCGCTGCGCGCTTGCAGCAACGCCTGGCACTGGCGATAGCCATCGTTCCAGCCCTCGGCATACAGCGGCTGACCCAGGTAGCGCGGCACGTCCTTGCGGAACTGCGTCAGCGCGCCGCCGGCCTGGCGGCCACTGGCGCAACCATCGCCGAAACCGGCGGCATACTCCGGCGGATAGTCGTCCGACAGCTGAGGGGTCGCACTCTGGCAGCCGGCCAGAAATAACCCGGCGAGCAGCAGCGCCAGCAGGGTCGGGCGGTTATGGCGAGCGGAACGAAGCAGGCGAGCGGTCATCGGGGCACCCCGGCGTGGCAGGCAGGAAGCCGGCGGCGCAGTGCAACCCCCGGCAGTGAAAGCAGTCTGCGCGGAGGCCCGTCAGGGTTTCGTCAAATCGATGTGAAGGCCGCGTGAAGGCCGTGGCGTTGCCTGACCGAGGGCAGGCGCTAGCTGCCCTGACGGCGGAAGCTGTAGAACAGGTTGGGCTCGCTGACCACGTAGAGCGTGCCGTCGTTGTCGATGGTCACGCCCTCGGGCTGCGGCGCCGAACGCTGCAGATCGCTGAACAGGCCGAGGCCGCGATAGCTGCGCATGCGGCCGTCGCCACCGAGTTCCATCAGCAGACGCGACTCGTCGCTGAGCAGGATCAGGTGGCCGGTTTCGGCATCGAAATGCAGATCCGACAGATCGGTGGCGAACACCTGATCGGCGATCCAGTCGCTGCGATCACGGATGCTCAGCTGCATACGCCCGTCCAGGCTGGCCGCCAGCCCGCCGATTTCGTAGAGCTGGCGTGGATCGCGCTCCTTGGCAACGAACAGGCGATCGCCGGCGGCGTCGTAGGTCACGCCCTCGAAACCCTTGTTGCCGTTGAGGTTGATGCCCAGCGAGAAGAACTGCGCCTCGGCGATATCAATGGCTCGCGGCCGCGTCGGCAGCTGGAAGATGCTCAGCTGCTGGCTGCGCTCGTCGGACACCGCGACGCGGCCGCCACCCAGGTAGGCCAGCCCCTCGATGTCGCCGAAGCCGCGCAGCGGGAAGCGTTCGAGCAGCTCACCGGTCTTGCTCAGCACCACGATCTGCGTCGGTCCGCCGTTGATCACGCCGAGCAGGCGGTCGAGGTCGCGGTCGTAGGTGATCGCCGACAGGTTGCGGGTGATACCGGCCACCGGCTTGGCCTCGATCAGCACGCGATAGTCCGGCAACCAGCGATCCGTCGTTTCCGCCCCGGCGACCGGCGCCGCATGCGTCAGGTTGAAGTACAGCCGCTCGTCCCAGTGCAACGCCACCCCGACCGCCAGCCCGATCGCCAGCAGCAGCCCCAGGCCGAGCCAGCGATAGACCCGCTTGGGCAGTGCGTTCAGGCGCGGCAGGCCATTCGGCGCAATCGACGGCATCGCACGGGTTTGCTTCATCGCGGGGCTCCTTGGCCGGCCTGGCAGGTTGGTTCGGCGCATGCAGCGGCAGTCGCCCGGCGCGCTGAACGGTGCGCCGAACATAGCCGGGGGAATGTGAAAAAAACGTCGTTCTTGCGCCAGGTCATTGCAGCCGCACCGGCTTAAGACTGGCTTAAGTTTGCCGTCCAACAATCCAGCCCAGATTCCTAACCGAGGTTCCCCGATGGAACTGCCCTGGGTTGATCACACCGATGTACTGGCACGTATCGGCCGCGAGCCGGCGCTGAGCCTGCAACTGGCGCAAGCCGATGCCGGCGAGCGGCGCGCCGCGCTGGAAAGCTTCATCCGTCAGCGTTTCGCCGAGCACTACGGCGCACGCGTGCAGCACTTCATGCCCTGCCTGCTCGGCCTGCATGGCGAGCACGGCGAGGTGCAGGGCGCAGTCGGCCTGCGCAGCGCGCGGCGCCGGCCGCTGTTTCTCGAACGCTATCTGGACGAGCCCATCGAGCAGGCGGTGAGCCAGCGCTGCGGGCGTGTAGTGCCGCGTGAGGAGATCGTCGAGGTCGGCAACCTGGCCGCCTTCGGCAATGCCTCGGCGCGCCTGCTGATCGTCGCGCTGACCGACCTGCTGGTCGCCCAGGGTTTTCGCTGGGTGGTGTTCACCGGCACACCGGCGTTGCTCAACAGCTTCCAGCGCCTGGCGCTCGATCCGCTGCCGCTCGGTCTGGCCGATCCGGCGCGCATGGGCGAGGAGCTGGCCGACTGGGGCAGCTACTACGCCTGCCGGCCGCAGTTGATGGCCGGCGAGATCCTGCCCGGCCACCAGCGCCTGACGCAGCTGGGCATCTATGCGCGGCTCGGCTACCAGCCGCTGTTCGATACCAGCGAGGTGCCGCATGCAGCCTGCAGCTGAACGCTTCTTCCGGGCGCTCGACCAGCACAGCGGCATCGCCCTAAGCGAGGGCCCGCGCCAGCTGAGCTATGCCGAACTGCGCCACGAGGTTGGCGCGCGCGCCAGCCAGCTGGAACAGCTCGGCGTGCAGCGCGTCGCCCTGGCGCTGGACAACGGGCTGGAATGGGCGCTGTGGGACCTGGCGCTGCTGCGTGCCGGTCTGGTCTGCGTGCCGCTGCCGGGGTTCTTTTCCCCGGCGCAGCAGGAGCATGTGCTGAACCATGCCGGCATCGACTGCCTGATCGGCGCCGCCAGCCCGCTCAGCGAGCGCTGCGGCTTCCGCCCGACCGCCTCCGGCCTGCTGCAGCGCGAGCCGCAGACGGTCACGCCGGTGCCGGTCGGTACGCTGAAGCTCACTTACACCTCCGGCACCACCGGCCAGCCCAAGGGTGTGTGCCTGGATGCCCACGCGCAGCTGGCGGTGGCCGAAAGCCTGTGGCAGGCCAGCCTGCCCTGTGAGGTGCGCCAGCACCTGTGCGTGCTGCCGCTGGCGACGCTGCTGGAAAACATCGCCGGACTCTATGCGCCGCTGCTGGCCGGTGCGCGGGTCGAGCTGCGGCCGCTGGCGGAGATCGGCTTCAGCGGCGCGGCGGGCTTCGAGCTGCCGCGCCTGCTCGCCACGCTGCAGGCCAGCCAGCCGCACAGCCTGATCCTGCTGCCGCAGCTGTTGCTGGCGCTGGTCAGCGCCGCCGAGCAAGGCGTGCCGTTGCCGGCATCGCTGCGCTTCATCGCGGTCGGTGGCGGCCGCGTGGCGCCGCAGTTGCTGGAGCGCGCCGAGCGCCTCGGCCTGCCGGTGTTCGAGGGCTACGGGTTGTCCGAATGCGCCTCGGTGGTCTGTCTGAACACGCCGGAAGCGCGACGCATCGGCACGGTCGGCCGACCGTTGCCACACGTCGAGCTGCGCCTGGCCGATGACGGCGAGGTGCTGGTGCGTGGCCCGCACATGCTCGGTTATCTCGGCGAGCCGCCGCTGACGGGCGACTGGCTGGCGACCGGCGACCTCGGCCATTTCGACGACGGCTTCCTGGTCCTGCAAGGGCGCAAGAAGCATCAGTTCGTCACCGCCTACGGGCGCAACGTCAACCCGGAGTGGGTCGAGGCCGAGCTGGTGCAGCAGGCGCCCATCGCCCAGGCCTGGCTGCATGGCGAGGCGCTGGCGCAGAACGTCGCGGTGCTGGTGCCACGGCGCGCCGAGCTGAGCGATGCCGAGTTGCAGGCGGCGGTCGAGCGAGTCAACGCCGGCCTGCCCGACTACGCCCGCGTGCATCACTGGCTGCGCGCCGCCGAGCCCTTCAGCGCCGGCAACGGCCTGGCCACGGCCAACGGCCGGCTGCGCCGCGATGCCCTGTTCAGTCATTACCAGGCGGCCGTTGCCGCCGTTCTTTCCTGACTTCCTTTTCCGATCGCGAGGTACGCCCATGGACTTCTTCGACCACCTGCAACACCAGACCAGTGCCGAACGCGAATACCTGCTCGGCGCGCCGATCATCCATGCCGCACTGGCCGGCACGGCGACGCACGCGCAGTACATCGCCTTCCTCACCCAGGCCTATCACCACGTCAAGCACACCGTACCGCTGCTGATGGCCTGCGGTGCGCGCCTGCCGGAGCGCCTGGAGTGGCTGCGCGAGGCCATCGCCGAGTACATCGAGGAGGAGATCGGCCACCAGGAATGGACTCTCAACGACATCCGCGCCTGCGGCGGCGATGCCGAGGCGGTGCGCCACGGCCAGCCGGCGCTGCCCACCGAGCTGATGGTCGCCTACGTCTATGACCGCATCGCCCGGCACAACCCGGCGAGCTTCTTCGGCATGGTCAACGTGCTCGAAGGCACCAGCATCGCCCTGGCAACCCAGGCCGCCGGCGTGCTGCAGGCCAAGCTCGGGCTGCCGGCCAAGGCCTTCAGCTACCTGACCTCCCATGGCAGCCTGGACCTGGAGCACATCGAGTTCTTCAAGCGGCTGATGAACCGTCTCGACGACGAGGATGACAAAGCCGCGGTAGTGCACACCGCGCGCGTGGTCTATCGCCTCTACGGCGACATCTTCCGCAGCCTGACCACCACGGAGCCCGACCATGCAACTGCGTGACGCGCGCATCCTGCTCACCGGCGCCAGTGGCGGCATCGGCCAGGTGCTGGTCGAGCGGCTCTGCGCCGGCGGCGCGCAGGTGCTGCTGGTCGGTCGCGACAGCCTCGCGCTGGAGACGCTGGCCCAGCGCTACCCCGGGCAGGTCAGCCTGGTCTGTGCGGACCTCGCTCAGCGCAGCGGCCGGCATCTGGTGCTGGATGCGGCGCGGCGTTTCGGCGGCCTCAACTGCGTGATCAACGCCGCCGGGATCAACCAGTTCAGCCTGCTCGAACAGCAGGATGAGGACGCCATCGCCCGGCTGATCGGCGTCAACGTCACCGCCACGCTGCAACTGACCCACCTGCTGCTGCCGCTGCTACGCCAGCAACCGCAGGCGCTGCTGGTCAACCTCGGCTCGACCTTCGGCTCCATCGGCTACCCGGGCTTCGCCGCGTACTGCGCGAGCAAGTTCGCCCTGCGCGGTTTCTCCGAGGCGTTGCGCCGCGAGCTGGCCGACAGCCACGTCAAGGTGCTCTACATCGCCCCGCGCGCCACCCGCACGGCAATGAACAGCGCCGACGTGGTGGCGATGAACGATGCGCTGAAGGTCGGCATGGACGACCCGCAGGCCGTGGCGCGGCAGATCGTCCGCGCCATCGTCGCCGAGCGCGAGGAACTGTACCTCGGCTGGCCGGAAAAGCTCTTCGTGCGCCTCAACAGCCTGCTGCCGCGCATGGTCGACCAGGCGCTGCGCAAGCAGTTGCCGGTGATCAAGCGCTTCGCCCACGGCGCGCCCGCGACCGCCCCCAATCCCCCCACCTCAAGCGGAGAAAAGCCATGAAACGTCTGCTCGGTCTTTGCAGCGTCCTGCTGGCGCTGGCCAGCCAACCCTCCTTCGCCCTCAGCGCGGCCGGCGAATCGTCGCTGCAGCAGGTCCAGACGCGCTGGGCGGAGATCAACTACCAGCTGCCCGCGGCGCAGCGCGAAGCAGCCTTCGCCAAGCTCGCCGCGGAGGCCGAACGCGCGGTAGCCGGCGAACCGCAGGCCGCCGAACTGCATATCTGGCACGGCATCGTGCTCAGCACCTGGGCCGGCGCCAAGGGCGGGCTTGGCGCGCTGGGCCTGGTCAAGCAGGCCAAGGCGGAACTGGAAAAAGCCATCGAGCTCGACGCACAGGCGCTCGACGGTTCGGCCTATACCAGCCTGGCCAGCCTCTACTATCAGGTGCCCGGCTGGCCGATCGGCTTTGGTGACGAGGACAAGGCCGAGGCGCTGTTCCAGCAGGCGCTGGCGCTGAACCCGAACGGTATCGACCCGAACTACTTCCACGGCGATTTCCTGCTGCGCCAGAAGCGCTATGGCGAAGCGCGTGCCGCACTGGAGAAGGCACTCGCCGCGCCGGCCCGCCCCGGTCGTGAGGTTGCCGACGCCGGCCGCCGCGACGAAGCCCGCGCGCTGCTTGCGCAGGTCAAGGAAAAGCTGGAATAACCGGGTGCGGCGGCGTTGAATGCACAGCAACGCCGCCCCTTCAAGACGACAGGAACGACATGCGCATTCTGCTGGTGGAAGACGATCGCGCCCTCGGCGAGGGCATCCGCACCGCGCTCAAGCCCGAGGGCTACACCGTCGACTGGCTGCAGGACGGCGCCAGCGCGCTGCATGCGCTGAGCCACGAGAGCTTCGAGCTGGCCATCCTCGACCTCGGTCTGCCGCGGCTCGACGGCCTGGAAGTGCTCAAACGCCTGCGCGCCGCGGGCAACCCGGTGCCGGTGCTGGTGCTCACCGCGCGCGACGCCACCGGCGACCGCATCGCCGGGCTGGACGCCGGCGCCGACGACTATCTGGTCAAACCATTCGACGTCGCCGAACTCAAGGCGCGCCTGCGCGCCCTGCTTCGGCGCAGCTTCAACCGCCCGGAACCGACCCTGGAATACCGCGGCATCCAGCTCGATCCGGTCAACCAGCAGGTCAGCTACCAGGGCGCGCCGGTCAGCCTGCCGCGCAAGGAATTCGTCCTGCTGCACGAACTGCTCGCCCAGCCCGGCCGCGTGCTGACCCGTGATCGCCTGCAACAGGCGCTCTACGGCTGGGACGAGGACATCGAAAGCAACGCGCTGGAGGTGCATATCCACCACCTGCGCAAGAAATTCTTCCCCGAGCTGATCCGCACCGTGCGCGGCGTCGGCTATCTGGTGGATAAATGCTGAAGCGCTCGATCCGCCAGCGCACCCTCGCACTGCTGCTCGGCACCCTGCTGGTTTCGCTGAGCCTGATTTCCTGGCAGAGCTACCGCGACGCCCGCCACGAGACCGAGGAGCTGTTCGACGCGCAGCTGGCGCAGAGCGCGCGGCTGGTGCAGGGACTGATGGCGCGCGACATGGACCAGCAGACTCGCCGCGCGCTGCAGCAGGCGCTGGACGCTGCGGTGAACGCCCGGCGCGACCAGGGCGTGCCGGGGCACGACTACGAGACCAAGCTGGGCTTGCAGGTCTACGCTGCCGACGGCAGCAGCGTGCTGCAGTCGGCCGGCGCACCGGAAGGCGCACTGCAGCAGCTGCTCGGCGCGACAGGCAGCTCGCCGACACCGTTCGCCGGCCTGTCCGGTGGCTATCACGACGTGGTGCTCGATGGCCGCGACTGGCGGCTGTTCCTGCTGGAGGACCAGCAGGACGCGCTGTGGATCCTGGTCAGCGAACGCGAGGACGTGCGCGGCGAGCTGGTCGAGAAGATCGCCCGGCGCAGCCTGCTGCCCGATCTGGTCGGCCTGCCGTTGCTGGCGCTGCTGATCTGGCTGGCGGTGGGCTGGGGCCTGCGGCCGCTGGCGCACATGGCGCGGCTGCTGAAAGATCGCGCGCCGGACAACCTCGCCCCGCTGCTGCTGGCGCCGCTGCCGCAGGAGCTGGAGCCGGTGGCTGCCTCGCTCAACCGCCTGCTGCAACAGGTCAACCAGCTACTGGAGCGGGAAAAGCGCTTCATCGCCGACGCCGCCCACGAGCTGCGCACGCCGCTGGCGGTGCTGCGCATTCACGCGCAGAACGCCCAGCAGGCCAGCAGCCCGCGCGACCGCGAGGAAGCGCTGGAACAGCTGCTCGCCGGCGTCGACCGTACCACCCGCGTGGTCGCCCAGCTGCTGACCCTCGCCCGTCTGGAACCCAGCGCCCAACAGCTGCGGCTGGTACCACTCGACCTCGGCGTACTGGCGCGCGAAACCCTTGCCGAGCTGACACCGCTGGCCCTGGCGCGCGAACAGGAACTGGCGCTGGAGGTCGACGAACACGCCGATCTGCAGCTGCACGGCGATGCCGCGAGCCTGGTCACGCTGCTGCAGAACCTGCTGGGCAACGCGCTGCAGTACACCCCGCACCAGGGGCGCATCGAAGTGCGCCTGCACGCCAGCGCCGATGCACTGAATCTGGATGTCGCCGACAGCGGCCCGGGAGTCGCCGCCGAACTGCGCGAACAGCTGTTCGAGCGCTTCGTGCGCCTCGGCGACGGCGAAGGCGCCGGGCTGGGCCTGTCAATCGTCGCGCGCATCGCCGAGCTGCATGGCGCGACGGTGGAACTGCTGGATTCGTCGCTGGGCGGCCTGTGCGTGCGGGTACGCTTCCCGCGCGGCCGCTAGGCGCCGGATGGAAAACCGACCGTTGCGAGGCGCACGCGCATGACCGCGACCACCCTCACTGCCAAGCGACTCGCGGCCATGCACCGCGAAGGCTTCGTGCTGCTGCCGGGCGTGCTCGACGCGGCCGGCATCGCCGTCCTGCGCGAGGCCATCGACTGGCTGACGCCGATCGGCCTGGATTATCAGGGGCTGGTGGACGACCACTACACCTGTGTGTTCAACCGCGCGCCGTTCTGGCTGCGCTTTCTCGACCTGCCGGGCGTCATCGAGCTGGCCGAAGCGGCACTCGGCGCGGACTGCCACATCATCGGCCAGACCGCCTGGCGCAGCCGTCCGGGCTTCATCGGCGGCGAGCTGCACGTCGACCATCTGCCGATAGAGCTGCCGCAGCAGCTGCTGACCGATCCAGCGTTCGAGCTGCCGATGCAGATCTGTACCGCGCATCTGTATCTGGACGACATCGACGCCGACCTCTGCCCGACGCAGGTGATTGCCGGCAGCCACCGCGCCTGCCGCAAGCCATGCCCCGGCGAAACCGCCTGGCAGGGGCGCGAGGCCGAGCCGGTACTGTGCCGGGCCGGCGACGTGCTGTTGTTTCGCAGCGACCTCTGGCATGCGGGCAGCCGCAACCGCACACCGGATCGCAGCCGCTACCTGCTGCAGATCCACTATGGCCGGCGGATGGTCGCGCAGAAGTTCTCGCCGTACCTGCAGTTCGCCTTCAACCCCGCGGTGCTAGCCGCTGCCACGCCGCGTCAGCGGCGCCTGCTGGGCGAGCACGAGCCTGCCGAATACGATTGAGCGCGCGCTCGGCGAGTCCGCAGCGGGTCACGCGCCCTGACGCCCGCCCCCGACGCCACTCGAATGCCGCACAGGCGATATAGTCCCTGCCAGGTGGCGCGCCGCGCCCGAAACCACCGCAACGAAGGAGTCGCGATGAACATCGTCAATGCCCGCCTGCGTGGCCGCGAAGGCCTGCAGCGCATCGAACTGGACGGCTCGCGCATCGCCGCCATCACTGTGCAGCAGGCGCCGGCCGAGGCCGGCCCGGGCGACCTCGACGCCGCCAGTAACCTGGTGGTGCCGCCGTTCGTCGAGCCGCATATTCATCTGGACGCCACGCTCACCGCCGGCGAGCCGGCCTGGAACATGAGCGGCACGCTGTTCGAGGGCATCGAGCGCTGGAGCGAGCGCAAGGCGCAGGTGACCCACGAAGACACCAAGACGCGCGCCAGGAAGACCATCGACATGCTGGTCGAGCACGGCATCCAGCACGTGCGCACCCACGTCGATGTCACCGACCCGACGCTGTCGGCGCTGAAGTCGATGCTCGAGGTGCGCGAGGAAACCCGCCACATGATCGACCTGCAGATCGTCGCGTTCCCGCAGGAGGGCATCGAGTCGTTCAACGGCGGCCGCGAGCTGATGGCCGAGGCGGTAGCGCTGGGCGCCGATGTGGTCGGCGGCATCCCGCACTTCGAGAACACCCGCGAACAGGGCGTCAGCTCGATCCACTTCCTGATGGACCTGGCCGAGCGCACCGGCTGCCTGGTGGACGTGCACTGCGACGAGACCGACGACCCGCACTCACGCTTTCTCGAGGTGCTGGCCGAGCAGGCACGCGTGCGCGGCATGGGCGCGCGCGTCACCGCCAGCCACACCACGGCGATGGGCTCCTACGACAACGCCTACTGTTCCAAGCTGTTCCGCCTGCTGAAGCAGAGCGGCATCAACTTCGTATCCTGCCCGACCGAGAGCATCCATCTGCAGGGCCGCTTCGATACGTTCCCCAAGCGCCGCGGCCTGACCCGCGTCGCCGAGCTGGATCGCGCCGGGCTGAATGTCTGCTTCGGTCAGGACTCGATCGTCGATCCGTGGTACCCGCTGGGCAACGGCAACATCCTGCGCATCCTCGATGCCGGGCTGCACATCTGCCACATGCTCGGCTACGCGGACCTGCAGCGCTGCCTGGATCTGGTCACGGATAACAGCGCCCGCACGCTGAACCTCGGCGAGCGCTACGGGCTGGAAGCGGGACGGCCGGCGAACCTGCTGATTCTCTCCGCGCCGGACGACTACGAGCTGCTGCGCAGCCAGGGCCAGGCGCTGGTTTCGGTACGTAACGGCAAGCTGCTGATGCGCCGTCATCCGGCGCGCATCGAGCGTCAGTGAGCGGCGATCTCGCGCAGGCGCGCGGCCGCGGCCATCTCCTCGGCCGGCTTGAGCTGCAGCTGCGACAGGTAGGCGGCGAGCGCGCCGATATCGGCCGGTGACAGCTTGCCGGCGATCGGCATCATCACCGAGCCGGCGCGGCTGGGATCGTTGTCGCGAAAGCGCGTCAGCGCCTTGCGCAGATACTCGTCAGGCTGGCCGGCCAGCCGCGGCATGGTTTCCATGCCCTCGGCATGCACGCCGTGGCAGCCGGTGCAGGTGGTCTTGAACAGCGCCTCGCCGCGCGCGCGCAGCGGTTCGTTGGCGGCGGCAGTCGGCGGGTTGACCTTCTGCTGGCTGAAGTACACCGCAACGTTGACGCGATCTTCCAGCGTCAGGTTCTCCGCCAGCTTGGACATGACGAAGTCGGTGCGCTGGCCGCTGGCGAACTTCTCGAACGCCTGGAACAGGTACAGCGGATTCTGCGCCGCCAGGTTGGGAATGTGCGCGCGCTTGCTGTTGCCCGTCTCGCCGTGGCAGTAGCTGCAGAACAGCGCACGTTCCTGGCCCGCGGCGTAGGCCTGCTCTCGCCGCGTATCGTCGGCCATCAGGTAGCTGAAGCGTTTCATCGCCTCGTCACTGGCGTGGGCGGACGTGGCAAGGCAGCTGAGCAGAACGAGTGCAAGAAGGCGCATGGGGCATCCGTTACCGAGAGGGCCGAAGGGCGTTGCGGGGTGGCCGACTATAGAAGCGCGCCCCACGCGCAACCCCGGCATAAATCAACAAAAGCGCTTCGCTGGCAGCGCGGCCGCCGGACTTTTGCGACGGCGCTCACAAATTGCCGGTACAGGCAAGGCAAAGGCGCCGCTTACCCCCTCGGATTCGCCAGATTCCGGCGCTGCGCGCCTGCGCCGCATTGACGATCGAAAAAAAGATGAAACCGATACAAAAATGCCACACACAGAACGACGGCGTTCGACTAAAGTAGCAGCCCCCTAGAACACCAGGAGCCGCAAGCCCATGCCAGACGCACATGCAGAACTGACCATGACCGTTCTGATGACACCGGATAAGGCCAACTTCTCTGGCAACGTCCATGGCGGCACGCTGCTCAAGTACCTCGACGAAGTGGCCTATGCCTGCGCCAGCCGCTACGCCGGACAGTACGTGGTGACCCTTTCCGTGGACCAGGTGGTGTTCCGCCAGCCGGTGCATGTCGGCGAACTGGTGACCTTCCTCGCCTCGGTGAACTACACCGGCACCACGTCGATGGAAATCGGCATCAAGGTCGTCACCGAAGACATTCGCGGCAAGGCCGTGCGGCATACCAACAGCTGCTTCTTCACGATGGTCGCCCTCGGCGAGGACGGCAAGCCGGTGCCGGTGCCGCCGCTGAACCCGAAGACGCCCGAGCAGCGCCGCCGCTTCGCCCAGGCCTACCAGCGCCGCGAGATTCGCCGCGAACTGGAGCAGCGTTATCAGGACCTGCGCACCGGCAACGAGCGCCTCGCCGCGGTGCAGTAAACCGTCCTCCCGCAGCGGGCCGCTGGCCCGCTCGCCGCACGATCCGGCAAAACCTTATACAATGCGCGGCTTTCCGCCATCAGCCCGTGAGGATCTGCCGTGAGCACTCTGCCGCCCTGCCCCAAATGCAACTCCGAATACACCTACGAGGACGGCCAGATGCTGGTCTGCCCCGAGTGCGCCCACGAGTGGAGCGCCACTGAAAGCGCGGCCGATAGCAGTGACGGCGACAAGGTGATCAAGGATTCGGTCGGCAACACCCTGCAGGACGGCGACACCGTCACCGTGATCAAGGACCTCAAGGTCAAGGGCTCGTCGCTGGTGGTCAAGGTCGGCACCAAGGTGAAGAACATCCGCCTGTGCGACGGCGACCACGACATCGACTGCAAGATCGACGGCATCGGCGCGATGAAGCTCAAGTCCGAGTTCGTCCGCAAGGTCTGACTCCTCGCGCGTAACGACAAAGCCCGGCACCCGCCGGGCTTTTGCGTTTCAGAGCAGACGCAACAGCCAGTCCAGCCGCTCGCGGGTGAAGCCGCTGCCGACGTACAGCAGGTCGATCCACAGCGCCTGGTGCAACACCACGATCAGCCAGAACGCCACCTGATAGCTCGGTTTGCGGGTCTTGTGGCGAAACGCCTGCTGCGCCAGCAGCGCCCCCGGCCAGCCGCCGGCCAGTTCGAACAGGTGCAGGGTGGTTTCCGGCGTGCGCCAGCGTTGCTTCAGCGCACTGTGCTTGTCACGCCAGTAGAGCAGGAAGGTCAGCAGGCTGGCGCCCAGGTAGATCAGCAAGGGCAATGGCGAACCGAGCCGGTACAGGCCGCCAACCAGCGGCAACAGGCACAGCAGCGCGAACAGCAACAGCTTGGCCGGCAAATGCCGGATGGCGCCGGAGCCAGCCTGGCGCGGCGTGCGAGCCGGCGCGCGCGGCCTGGCCGGGCGCGAATCACCAGCTGGGCGCTGGCGGATCTTCGGCTGGTCCAGCGCCAGCGGCGCATCCAGCCGCAGATGCTCGGCACGCAGCCGCCCCTGCGTGTCGCGTCCCGCCACATAGAGCACCCGATCGCCCACCAGCGGGCGGCGCTCGCCATGTACCACGCTGATGTGCGCGAACACATCTTCGCCGCCCTGCTCCGGGCGGATAAAGCCGAAGCCCTTGAGATCGTTCCAGCTTTTCAGCGTACCGCGGCGTTCCATGCGAGCTTCCCGTGCAGACGAAAGCGCGCATGCTAACCGAGCCGACGCGGCAACGGCGCTATGGCCAGCGGCCGCACGCCGGCGTTATGGTCGGAGCATTCTCCTGACAGGGACGCAACATGGCCGCCAAGCCCAGCAATTCGAACAAGCAGAAACACCTGGCCGTACTGATCGATGCCGACAACGCGCCCGCTTCCATCGTCGAGGCGCTGTTCGAGGAGATCGCCAAATACGGCCTCGCCAGCGTCCGGCGCATCTACGGCGACTGGACCAAACCCAACCTGGGCCGCTGGAAGAAGGTGCTGCTCGACCACTCCATCCAGCCGATCCAGCAGTTCGCCTACACCTCCGGCAAGAACGCCACAGACAGCGCACTGATCATCGACGCGATGGACCTGCTCTACACCCGACGCTTCGACGGCTTCTGCCTGGTTTCCAGCGACAGCGACTTCACCCGCCTGGCCGCGCGGATTCGCGAGGAGGGCCTGACCGTCTACGGCTTCGGCGAACAGAAGACGCCCTCGCCGTTCGTTTCCGCCTGCGACAAGTTCATCTACACCGAACTGCTGCGCGACGATGCGCCGAAGGCCGCCACCGAGGTCGCCGCACCGGAACGGCTGGCCGCCGCCGCAGCGCAGGTCGAGCAGGCGCAAAGCCGCACACCGCGCGGCGCCAGCAAGACCGAGCCGCTCAAGTGCCAGCAGGTGCCGGTGGACTTCATCGCCAAGGTGCTCGACGACCTTTCCGAGGAGGACGACTGGATTCAGCTCGGCACGCTCGGGCAGAACATCAGCAAGCTGCGTCCGGCATTCGATCCGCGCCTGTACGGCTGCCGCAAACTCAGCGACCTGGTCGCCGGCCAGCCGTCGCGTTTCGAGCTGGAGTCGCGCGGCAGCAGCGCCACCGGCGGCAAGGACCTCTACGTGCGTCTGCGCAAGCACGGCAAGCACTGAACCAGGGTGCTCGCCTGCTCGCGATCACCGCTCATCGAACCGACGGCGCTCAGGCCCTTCTAAAGGGGACCCGAACGTAGAGGCACCTCTGTTTTCAACGCGGCGATGGCAACGCAGGCAGTTATAGAGGTGCACGAAGGAGGTTTCCATGAGCAAGCAACTTCTCGTCGCCCTGGCCTGCGCCGCACAGGCCTTCGCGCCCTGGGCCAGCGCGCAGACACCCCAGCCGGAGATCGTCGCCCATCTCAACGGTCTGGATGTCGAGATCAGCCCGATGGGCGTGCCGGCCCGTTCCGAGGGCATCGAGGGCGAACTGCTCGGCGTGCGCGCGGTGAAGGTAATGAATCGCACCGAGGGGCAGGTCACCTGCGAATTCCATGTTCCCGCCGAAGCGCGCTCGAGCACCTCGGCCTCGCCCGTGTTCAATGTCGCTCCCAACACCCAGCGCACCGAGCGCGTGCCGGGCGAGTACTCGCCCGATCAGCCCTACGCCGAAATCACCTGCCGAAGCAGCGATACGCCGACGCAGCAATAGACGGCTCCTGTGTAGCGGCCGCTGCGCTGCGGCGAGCGCAAATGGCAGTTCTCGTGTCGGCAGCCGCTAGTGCCGTTCGTCCGGTAGACGTTTTGCTGGCGCTTTGCTAGCTTTTTGACATCCAGACAATATCCCGTCGAGTAATCGCCGCGCCGGCGCGGGGCAAGCCATGTCACCGCGCATGCCTGCAGTCGGTATCGGGACGCCCGCCTGTATGTGGAAGAGCCTATGCTGACCAAACGCCGGCGGTCCTTTACCGGTTTCATCCTGCTGTCGTTCGTGCTGCTCGGCTTCTCGGCCCACCTGCTGCTCAAGAGCGAGCTTCAGCGCTGGGAAATCCGCTTCGCCCAGCAGGTGAACAACGTCGCCAGCAGCGTGCACAACCACCTGGATACCAACGAGGCGGTGCTCGCCGGCTTCTCCGCCTTCCTCCAGGCGGTCGAACAGAACGACAGCGAGGCCGCCGCGCGCTATGCCTCGGCCGTGGTCGCCGCCTACCCGCAGATCTATATGCTCGAAGTGGCGAGCCGGGTCGCGCTGGACGAGCAGGACGCCGTCGTCGACCTGCTGCGCCGCACCTGGCGCGAGAACTTCCAGTTGCAGGACTTTCCCCTGCAGGCCGCGCATGCACTACCGGTTCGCGTGCCGCTGGACGAGACCTGGCCGGTGCTCTTCATGTACCCGCCACACCCTCAGGCTCAATCCATCTACGGCGTCCGGCTGGAAACCGTGGGGCATCTGGCGTACGCGCTGCAGGTGGCGCGCAAACGTCCGCGCTCGGTCGCCTCGCCGGTGTTTTCGATGTTCGAGGGCGGCGACGCCTACATCCTGCTGCGCCGGGTCGAGCGGCCGGTAGATAGCCCGTCGAGTACCCGCGCCAACCTGTTCGGCAACAGCATGGTGGCCATGCTGCTGATCAAGACTGAGTCGCTGCGCGACATCGCGCGCAACGCCAGCACCGATCCGCGTCTGCGCATCGAGGCTTCGCTGCACGCCGCTGCGGGCGGTACCAGCGAGCTGTTCGCCAGTGGTCCGGTGCGCCACGGCGCGTTGGACGCAATGCTGCCGCGGCTGCGCGAGCAGGTCGTGCTCGACAGCCGATCGCAGCCCACCACGCTGCGATTCGAGCGTCAGCTGCATCTTGACGACCTGCTGACCGGAGAAACCCTGACGCTGCTGGCCATCCTCGCTGGCGCCCTGGTGCTGACGCCGACGGTGCTGATCAGTCACTTCCGGCGTATCGAGCACAGTGCGCGCGAGCATGAGCGCTCCACCTACCTCGCCACCCACGACGCACTGACCGCCCTGCCCAACCGCCACCTGCTGGCCGCCCGCTTCAGCGAAGCCTGTGCCTACCAGCAGCGGCACGGCACGCCGTTCGCGCTGATGGTGGTCGACTTGGACCACTTCAAGGAGATCAACGACCAGCTCGGTCACGAGATCGGCGATCAGGTGCTGCAGGCGGTCGCCCAGCGCATGCTCCACGCAAGCCGTCCCTACGACACGGTGGCGCGCTACGGCGGCGACGAGTTCGTCGTCCTGCTGCGCGACGTGACGCGGCCGGAGCACGCCCTGAGCGCCGGACAGTCGCTTCTGCAGGCGATCCGCGCGCCCATCGCCACCGATGCGGGCGAGCAGACGATCGCCTGCAGCATAGGCATCGCTCTGTATCCCGCCGACGGCGAGACATTCGAAGCCCTGCTAAGCGCGGCGGACCAGGCGATGTACCGCGTCAAGCAGAGCGGCCGCAACGACGTCGCCCTCAGCGACGCCGAGGCCTGACGAGCGGCCGTCAGGCGGCCATGCGTTCGCACTCTTCGGCGCAGCGCCGGCAGGCCTGCGCACACTCCTGGCAATGCGCGTGGGCGTGCTTGGCGCATTCCTCCGCGCAGTCGCGGCAGGCTTGCGCACACAGCCGACAGGCGAGCTGCGCATAGGGGCTGTCGCGGGTCATCAGCAGCGCGGCGACGGCGCAGAGGTCGGCGCAATCGCGGTCGAGCTGGATGCAGCGCGCCATCATCTTCACGTCGTCTTCGCGCAGGCACGACGCCGCGCAGGTTTCGCACGTCAGGGCACAGCTGGAACAGGCCTGGATGCATGACTGGTACTGGGGATTGAGCATGACAATGTCCTCCGTTCGGTCATCGGCGAAAGGCGCGGCCGCAAACTCGGCGGCGGCACCTATCTGCTAGGGCGCCCGCGGGCCGCTTGAAGTTCAGCCCGCGTGCCCGGCGGTCTCCCCGGCGCGCGCAGCACAGCCGTGTCGCTGCCGTTACAATGGCCGCCCGTCATTCGCCGCCCAGCGCCGTACTCGCCATGCCCTTCACCCTCAGCGCGCCCTGTGAACTGCTGGAAGTCATCAGCAAGAGTCGCTTCCTCGCCAAGGCCGCACCGATCTCGACCGCCGACGAGGCGCAGGCCTTCATCCAGGCCGTCAGCGATCCGACCGCGACGCACAACTGCTGGGCCTGGAAGATCGGCAACCAGTACCGCTTCAGCGACGACGGCGAGCCCGGTGGCACCGCCGGGCGACCGATGCTGACGGCTATCGAGGGACAGGACTTCGACCGGGTGGTGGTGGTGGTGATCCGCTGGTTCGGCGGCATCAAGCTCGGCACCGGCGGGCTGGCCCGCGCCTACGGCGGCACCACGGCCAAGTGCCTGCAGGCCGGCGAGCGCAGCGAACTGGTGTCGCGCTCGCGCTGCCGCTGTCATTGCCGCTTCGCCGAACTGGCGCTGGTCAAATCCCGCCTGGCGGATTTCGAGGCGCTGCTGGAGGACGAACGCTTCGACGCCGAAGGCGCCACCCTCGATATCGCCCTGCCGGCAGCCAGCCTGCAACCGCTGGCACGCCTGCTCGCCGATATCAGCCGCGGCCGCAGCCAGCTGCAAACGCTCGACGACTGAGCCTCGCGTTTGCCCACAATTACTGTGGACGCCGCTGTGGATAACCTTTGCATGATGACCCGCGAGGCCGCTGCCACGCGGCCTCGCCAAAACTGCTCAGATTTTGAGCAACAGCCTCCGATAGCCCCTGCACACCGCGCCAACTCCTTGAATAGCCGCATTTTTTGACTGATGAGTCGAGAGATGACGTTTTGCCATCTACTGGCACTCCGACCCTGCAAGTTATGCCCGGATGAGGTGGAGAACTCTGTGGATAACGCTGGGAACAAACGCGCCGGCGCCCGCCAGCGCTGGGCTTCAGACCGCTGGTCAAATAATCGCCAGGCCAGCCGGAGCAGCCGCATGACTGTCATACGCTGCTGCTAGGGCATATCGGTTGCGCCAGGCCACCGATAGAATGCCCCGACACCCGGACGACGAGAATCGCGCTATGTACGAATGGCTCAACAACCTGCCCAAGGCAGAACTGCATCTGCATCTGGAAGGCTCGCTGGAACCCGAACTGCTGTTCCGCCTCGCCGAACGCAACAAGATCGCCCTGCCGTGGAAGGACGTGGACACGCTGCGCCAGGCCTACGCCTTCAACAATCTGCAGGAGTTTCTCGATCTGTATTACCGCGGTGCCGACGTGCTGCGCACCGAGCAGGATTTCTACGACCTGACCTGGGCCTACCTGCAGAAATGCGAGGAGCAGGACGTGGTGCACACCGAACCGTTCTTCGACCCGCAGACCCACACCGATCGCGGCGTGCCCTTCGAGGCCGTGCTCAACGGTATCAGCGCCGCCCTAGCCGACGGCCGCGAGCTGCTGGGCATCAGCAGCGGGCTGATCCTCAGCTTCCTGCGCCATCTGCCGGAAGAGGCGGCGTTCAAGACGCTGGAACAGGCGCTGCCGTATCGCAATGCGTTCTTCGCCGTCGGGCTGGACAGCTCCGAAGTCGGCCATCCGCCGAGCAAGTTCCAGCGCGTGTTCGACAAGGCCCGCGCCGAGGGCCTGCTTACCGTCGCACATGCCGGCGAGGAAGGCCCGCCGGAATACATCTGGCAGGCGCTGGATCTGCTCAAGGTCAGCCGTATCGACCATGGCGTACGCGCCGCAGAAGACCCGAAGCTGATCGCCCGGCTGATCGAGGAACAGATCCCGCTGACGGTCTGCCCGCTGTCCAACACCAAGCTCAAGGTGTTCGGCGACATGCGCCAGCACAACATCCTCGACCTGCTGGAACAGGGCGTGAAGGTCACGGTGAACTCGGACGACCCGGCCTACTTCGGTGGCTACGTGACCGAGAACTTCATGGCGCTGCACGAGAGCCTGGGCATGACCGAGGAGCAGGCCCGACGCCTGGCGCAGAACAGCCTGGACGCACGCCTGGCCTACTGACGACCCGCGACCTGCGAGCCGGCCGTCGCCGTGCGACAACACGCCCGGCGCGCCGGTGCGCTGGCAGGTCTAGAGTGGACTTTCCGCTCACCAATCCTCGAGGGTTCGCCATGAACATTCTCGTCCGCCCGCTCACGCCTCGCCCCGATGGCGCCTGGCAGGTCCGGCTGGATCGTCATCCGGTCACCTTTCGCAACGAGGCCGAGGCCCGCGCGTTTGTCAGCACGCTGCAGCGCCGGCTGGCCGCGCCACACAGCTTGCCGGTCCGCGCCAGCGCTTAGTTGGTCCGCGCCCGCGCGGTGACCCAGGCGGTGACGGCGGCCAGCAGCCCGCACAGGCTGATGACCGCAGCCATCGGCACCGCTGTGCCGTCATGCAGCGCCCCCACGGCGGCAGCCGCCGCCGCGGCGATGGCGAACTGCAGGCTGCCGAGCAGCGCCGAGGCGCTACCGGCGTTGGCACGCTGATCAGCCATCGCGCAGGCGGTGGCGTTGGGCAGCAGGCAACCCAGGCATGCCACCGAGCAGAACAGTGGCAGCATCAGCGGCCAGAGCGCATCGGGCTGCACTGCCGCGACCGCCAGCAACACCAGTGCGCTGGCGAAGTAGAACCAGACCCAACGCCGCACCCAGTACTCCGGACCGCGCCAGCGCATCAGCCGCACATTCACCTGCGCCATCAGGATGAAGCCTGCCGCATTGCTGCCGAACAGCCAGGCGTAGTGCTCGCTCGGCACCCCGTACAGCTCGATGAAGACGAACGGCGAACCGGCGATGTAGGCGAACATGCCGCCCATGCACAGCGCGCCGGTGAGCGTGTGGCCGAGGAAGAAATGGTCGCCGAACAGCCGCCGGTACTGGCCCAGCGCACCGCGCATCGGCGCCGGGGCGTGGCCAGCCGGCAGCGTTTCCGGCAACCACAGCGCCACCGCCAGCAGGCAGCCGGCGCCGAACAGCATCAGCGCGATGAAGATCGCCGACCAGCCGTAGGCCAGCAACAGCGCGCCGCCGGCCGCCGGCGCGAGGATCGGCGCCAGCCCCATCACCAGCATCAGTTGCGAAAACACCTTGGCGCTGGTCATCGGATCGCACAGGTCGCGCACCACCGCGCGCGAAATCACCATGCCGGCGCAACCGCCCAGCGCCTGGACGAAGCGCGCCCCGATCAGCCACTCCATCGACGGCGCGAAGGAGCACGCCAGCGACGCCAGGGTAAACAGCGTCACGCCGGCCAGTAGCGGCTTGCGCCGACCGTAGCGGTCGGCCAGCGAACCATAGACCAGCTGCCCGATCGACAAGCCGACGAAATAGGCCGCCAGCGACAGCTGGACCTGCTCGACATCGGTGGCGAAGGCCCGCGCCAATGCCGGGAAGGCCGGCAGATACATGTCGATGGCCAGAGGACCGAAGGCGCTGAGCGCACCCAATATCAGGAGAAACCGCAGAGGCATACAGGCTCACAGGAAAGGCGGGGGCGCGACGACGGGTCGCCTGGCGTAGGACCGCGAACGTTTACAGGAATGCCGGATGCTGTTACATACACGCTCGATTGTAAACATTCATCGGCAAGCCTTCGGAGCGTCGCTCCGCGCCTTGCTTTCATCGATCGATCGCTGACGCGGCCCCGGGCCGCCCGGAAGCCGAGCCATGCGCCGCACCAAAGAAGACGCGGAGAAGACCCGTATCGCCATTCTGGCCTCCGCCGAACATCTGTTTCTGGACAAGGGCGTGGCCCACACCAGCCTCGACCAGATCGCCCGCGATGCCGGCGTGACGCGTGGCGCGGTGTACTGGCACTTTCAGAACAAGGCTCACCTGTTCCACGAGATGCTCAACCAGGTGCGTCTGCCGCCCGAGCAGATCACCGAACGCCTGAACAGCTGCGATGCGCGGTCGCCGCTGGACTCGCTGCAAATCCTGCGCGATCTCACCGTCGAGGCACTGGCGGCGCTCGCCCGGCACGAACAGAAGCGGCGCATCTTCACCATCCTGCTGCACCGTTGCGAATTCACCGACGAATTGCGCGACGCCGAGGAACGCCACCAGGCGTTCATCAACCAGTTCATCGAACTGTGCGAGAAACTCTTCACCAGCGCCGCGACCTGCCTGCGCCCCGGCGTCACGCCACGGCTGGCGGCGCTCTCGCTGCACGCGCTGGTGGTCGGCCTGTTCAGCGACTACACGCGCGACAACCAGCTGTTCGACCCGCCCACCGAAGCAGCCGCGCTGATCGATCCGCTGTTCCGCGGCCTGATCGGCGACTGGCCGGAGCAAGCCTGAGCCGCGAGGCGCACATCGAGTCGCCTCGGGCTTGACCTTCCAGCAGGGTCAAGGTTGATCCTGCCGGTAGTCATCGAGGAGTCTCGCCATGTCCACGACCACCTTCACCCTCCCCGTCAGCGGCATGACCTGCGCCAGCTGTGCCGGCCGCGTCGAGCGCGCGCTGCGCAAGGTGCCGGGCGTCACCGCGGCGGCGGTCAACCTGGCCAGCGAACAGGTGCGCGTCGACGCCGACGACAGCGAACTCGCGACGCTGATCCAAGCGGTGGAAAGCGCCGGCTACGGCGTGCCGACCCAGGTGGTGGAACTGGCCATCGAAGGCATGACCTGCGCCAGCTGCGTCGGCCGCGTCGAGCGCGCGCTGCTCAAGGTCCCCGGCGTGCGCAGCGCGGCGGTGAACCTGGCCAGCGAACGCGCGCGGGTGGAGCTGCTCGGCACGCTGGAGCCGAACGCATTGATTCAGGCCGTGGAAGGCGCCGGTTATCACGCGCAGCCGATCGAGCAGGCGCAACCGCGCGGCGCCGACAATGCCGAACGGCGGCTGCGCCGCGAACGTCTGGCCGTGCTGATTGCCCTGCTGCTGGCTGCGCCGCTGGTCATCCCGATGTTTGGCGACCTGTTCGGGCTGCACTGGATGCTGCCGGCGTGGATGCAGTTTCTGCTCGCCACGCCGGTGCAGTTCATTCTCGGTGCGCGTTTCTATGTCGCCGGCTGGAAGGCGGTACGCGCCGGCGCCGGCAACATGGATCTGCTGGTCGCGCTCGGCACCAGCGCCGGCTACGGCCTGAGCCTGTACCAGTGGTGGGCGACGCCGGCCGGACAGATGCCGCACCTGTACTTCGAGGCCTCGGCGGTGGTGATCGCCCTGGTGCTGCTCGGCAAGTACCTGGAAAGCCGCGCCAAGCGCCAGACCAGCGCGGCGATCCGCGCGCTGGAGGCGCTGCGCCCGGAACGCGCCACGCGCGTCGTCGATGGCCGCGAGGAAGACGTGGCGATCGCCGCGCTGCGCCTGGGCGATCGGGTGCTGGTCAAGCCGGGCGAGCGCTTCCCGGTGGATGGCGAGGTGCTCGAAGGCGAAAGCCAGGCCGACGAGGCGCTGATCAGCGGCGAGAGCCTGCCGGTCGACAAGCGCCCCGGCGACCGCATCACCGGCGGCGCGATCAATGGTGAAGGCCGTCTGCTGGTGCGCACCACCGCGCTCGGCGGCGAGACCGTGCTGGCGCGCATCATCCGCCTGGTGGAGGACGCGCAGGCAGCCAAGGCGCCGATCCAGAAGCTGGTGGACAAGGTCAGCCAGGTGTTCGTCCCCGCCGTGCTGGTCATCGCCGTGGCCACCCTGCTCGGCTGGCTGCTCGCCGGCGCAGCGCTGGAAACCGCGCTGATCAACGCCGTCGCCGTGCTGGTCATCGCCTGCCCCTGCGCCCTCGGCCTGGCGACGCCGGCGGCGATCATGGCCGGCACTGGCGTGGCGGCGCGCCACGGCATCCTGATCAAGGACGCCGAAGCGCTGGAAATCGCCCATGCGGTCACCGCGGTGGCCTTCGACAAGACCGGCACGCTGACGTCCGGCAAGCCGCAGATCATCCACCTGCAGGCGCTCGATGGCGACGAGACGGCACTGCTGCGCCAGGCCGGCGCGCTGCAGCGCGGCAGCGAGCACCCGCTGGCGCACGCGGTTCTGGAGCGCTGCGCGGCGCTCGGCATCGCGCTACCCGACGTCCGGCAGAGCCAGTCGCTGACCGGCCGCGGCATCGCCGGCAGCCTCGACGAGCGCCAGCTGGCGCTGGGCAACCGGCGGATTCTCGATGACCACGGTCTGCCACCGGGCGAGCTGGCTGCCACCGCGCAGACCTGGGAAGCGCAAGGCCGGACGCTCTCCTGGTTGGTGGAAACCGCGCCGCAGCCGCGCGTGCTCGGCCTGTTCGCCTTCGGTGACAGCCTCAAGGACGGCGCCGCCGAGGCGATCGTCGCGCTCAAGACCCGGCATATCCGCTGCCATCTGATCACCGGCGACAACCGCGGCAGCGCCCGTGTGGTGGCCGAAGCCCTGCAGATCGACGATGTGCACGCCGAGGTGCTGCCGGCGGACAAGGCCGCCACCGTTGCGGAACTCAAGCGCGGCGGCGCGGTGGTGGCGATGGTCGGCGACGGCATCAACGATGCGCCGGCACTGGCCGCGGCGGATGTCGGCATCGCCATGGGCGGCGGCACCGACGTGGCCATGCACGCCGCCGGCATCACCCTGATGCGCGGCGATCCGCGGCTGGTGCCGGCGGCGCTGGAAATCAGCCGACGCACCTACCGCAAGATCCAGCAGAATCTGTTCTGGGCCTTTATCTACAACCTGGTGGGCATTCCGCTGGCGGCGCTGGGCTTTCTCAGCCCGGTGGTGGCCGGCGCGGCGATGGCGCTGTCGAGCGTCAGCGTGGTGAGCAACGCGCTGCTGCTCAAGCGCTGGAAACCCTGAACGACGAGCACACGGAGGCAGCATGAATATCGGTCAAGCAGCAGCGCGCAGCGGCCTGTCGGCGAAGATGATCCGCTACTACGAATCCATCGGCCTGAT
>JAANMV010001066.1_pt1 | contig 31685 bp, 24 predicted proteins | sample 7279661 | NCBI WGS metagenome assembly JAANMV01 (sample SAMN14094540, study PRJNA606508) | bioreactor metagenome | isolation source: A lab-scale SPAN reactor treating ammonium-rich wastewater day 121 | place: Ireland: Galway | collected 2017-05-16
GCCCCGCCGCCTCCAGCCGTCCACACCAGCGGCTAATGCCCTGATAAGGGTAGGTCCCATTCACGTGGAGTTGTTCATCCGGGTGCGCCAGAATCATCGCGCCCGTCCAACTTTTGAGCCACGCCAGATTGCCCGCGTGATCCAGATGCCCGTGCGTGAGCAGGATGGCTTTGATGGAATCCGGTTTGAGCCCCAGCCGGCGAACGAGCCGGCGGAGGAAGAACGGTTCGCCCACCATCCCGGTGTCAATCATCACGCTCGCCTCGCCGTCTTCCAGCAAATGGCAGCAGCCCATGATTCCGCGAACGGTGTGAAGCCCTGGTGGCACGTTGCGCACGCCGGTTTCTTATCAGGGGTGATGCAAACACAAAAGCGAAAGTATCTTCAATCTTCCCTCGCCGCGCGACCTCATGCAGCATCAAGCCGTGAGCAAGATAGTCGGCATTGATCTCGGCACCACCAATTCGCTGGTCGCCACGGTGGACAGCGGCATCCCGTACGTCATCGCGGACGCGGACGGACGGCGGTTGACGCCGTCGGTGGTGCATTACCCGGCACCGGACGCGGCGCCGGTGGTTGGTCACGCGGCGAACCGGGGGCGCGCGGTGAAGCCGGCGGAAACGGTTTATTCCGTGAAACGTTTCATGGGCCGCCGCGGCGCGGAGATTTCCGAGGAGGAGAAGTCCGTGAGCTTTCCGCTCAATGCAACCGGCGCCGGCAGCGTCACGATTCCGGTTCACGGCCGGAATTTCACTGCCGAGGAAATCTCCGCCGAGGTGTTGAAGAAGTTAAAACGCGATGCTGAAGCGGCGCTGGGTGAACCGGTCACGCGTGCCGTCATCACGGTGCCGGCATATTTCAACGATGCGCAGCGCAACGCCACCAAGCGCGCCGGGGAACTGGCCGGCTTCTCGGTCGAGCGCATCATCAACGAACCCACCGCCGCCGCTTTGGCATACGGTTTGGACAAGCTCAAGGAGAAATCCAAGATCGCCGTGTATGATTTGGGCGGGGGCACGTTTGATCTTTCAATCCTCGAACTCAACGAGGGGGTGTTTCAGGTTCTGGCCACGAACGGCAATACGCGGCTGGGTGGCGATGATCTGGATCGGCGGTTGGTAGATTTTCTAGTGACAAAGATTCAGGAGGCAGGCGGACCGAAGTTGACGCGTAGCCGCCGAAGTGAGGAGGCGGAGATCGCGAGCGTTGGCTTGGGGAATCCGCCTCCTCACGTCGGCGGCTACGACAGCTTGGCCACACTCGCTCGGGTTCGTGAAGCGGCTGAACTGGCAAAGATCAAGCTTTCCACCGAAACGGAAGCGGAAATCACGCTGCCATTTCTTACGCCGGATTTCAGTTTCAACCACATACTCACGCGCGCCGAATTGGAGTCCCTCACCCGCGATATCATCACCCGCACGCGGACCCATTGCCTGCGGGCGCTGGCGGATGCAAAGCTGGAGCCGAAGGATTTGGATCAGGTGATTTTGGTGGGCGGGCAGACGCGGATGCCGCTGGTGCGGGAGCTCGTGAGCGAGTGGTTCGGCTGCGCGGAGTTCGAGGAAACGCGCGGGGGTCTCCGGCTCGGCACGGAGTATCACCGGCCGGACGGCCCGCATTTGAACACGTCGCAGAACCCCGACGAAGCCATCGCACTCGGCGCGGCAATCCAGGCGGAGATTCTATCCGGCGGTTTCCGGCACGTGCTGTTGCTGGACGTGACACCGCTTTCGCTGGGCATTGAAACCTTTGGCGGTTTGATGAACGTCATCATCCCGCGCAACTCGACAATTCCCGTGAAGGCCGGCGAGCTGTTCACGACGGCGGTGGACCACCAGCGTTCCATGCTCATCCACGTGTTGCAGGGCGAACGCGAGCGCGCCAAGGACAATTGGAGTCTCGGGCAGTTCACGCTGGAGTTCGAGGCCGCGCCGCGCGGGGTGCCGCGGGTGGGCGTGCAGTTCGAGCTGGACGCGAATGGCATTCTGCACGTGCTTGCCCGCAACACGCGCACCGGGCAGGAGCGGATCGTGGAAATGAAATCCGCCGTGGACGTGGATGACGCTGCGGTAACGAAGATGGTCGAGGAATCAGTCGAGCATGCGTTTGAGGACCTGGCGGCGCGGCGCTGGGTGGAGGCAAAGCTGAAAGCCAATGAACTGCTGGCCGCCACGCGCAAGGGATTGGCGGATTGCGGAGCGGAACTGGATGCGAACTATGCCGCTCAAGTCTCCACGGCCATGGAGGAGGTTGAGCGGGCATTGACCACGGAAGCTGCCGCCTCGGGTGCGGGCGACACCAAACAGCTACAGGCGGCCTGCGCGGCTTTGGATGAAACCACAAAGCCCCTGGCCGATGTGCTGATGGACAAAGCCATGGAGGCCATGCTGCGCAAGCGCGGCGCAATCTCTTGAGGGGACGGTCGGTTATCTCAGAATAAACCGCGAACTGGTCATGAACCAAATGAGGACCGCAACGATGATCAAAGCAATGATGAGGAAGAAACCCGCAAACAAAAGGCTTTGGTTCTGGCGGCAAAACCGTCGCCATTTCCGGCCCCGCTGCGGATGGGGGTTCATGCGCGGCATCATCCGGCAAGGGATGGAGTCCATCAAGCGAGATTTTTTGCCTTGTTTCTGGAGGCGGCCGGCGCGGGTGATCGGGGTCGTGACGCTGCTTGTTTGGGTATCGACGGTACATGCGGAATTTGCCCGCGACGAAACTAACTTCCGCCTCGCCAGCCCGAATCTGCAAGTTGGGTTCGATGTCCGTAACGGCCAACTGCGGGAGCTGGTGGATTTGAACCTTGGCTACAATCTTCTCGGTCGCTTCCCAGGTCCGCTTTGGGAGGTTGAACTCGCCACTGCTGAAGGCCCATTGCTGCTCGCGCCCGAGCACGCCGGCTCGTTCAAGGCCGAACTGCTTCCTCCCCCGCAGCGCGGTGGACGCCTGACATGGAATAACTTTCCCGCCAGTCAAGCTCGGAACGTGAGCGTCCAGGTGGAAGTTCATCTCGACGAGCCTGCTCCCCTGAGCCGCTGGTCGCTTGCCATCGCCGGTCTGGCGGAACAGGTCGTGCGGGAGGTGAAATTTCCGCGCGTGCCCGACGTTGCGGAACAGGACTCCGAACGCCTCGCCGTGCCGGTATGGCAGGGGCAACTCGCCACCCATCCGCGCGAACTCCTGAATCCGGCCGGCGGCAATCCACGGCGGCATCAATGGGAATATCCCGGCCGGCTCGCGCTGCAATGCCTCGCGGTTTATAGGCCCGATGGACCGGGATTGTATCTGGCGTGCGACGATACGAACGCCAATCGCAAAACATTCGCCGTGTTCGGTGGCGTAAACACCAATCTTGGCTGTGAAATTGTTCACGTGCCGGAGGGTGCAAGCACGTCGGGACATTTTCAGCTTCCCTACCAGGTGGTGCTCGGCAGTTTTACGGGTGATTGGTTTACCGCCGCCGAACGTTACCGCGCGTGGGCGCGCGATCAGGTTTGGGCGCGCGAAAGCCGGTTACGGCAGGGGGCGGTGCCCGACTGGGTTCGCAACACGGGAATATGGGTCTGGAATCGCGGACGCTCCACCAACGTGCTCGCACCGGCAGTGGAATTGCAGAAACAACTCAAGCTGCCAGTGAGCGTGTTGTGGCATTGGTGGCACGGGTGTTCGTATGACACGGGCTTTCCCGAATACCTCCCGCCGCGTGAAGGCACAAGGCCCTTTCAATCCGCGCTCGCAGCAGCGCACCAGCACGACGTTCGCGCGCTGGTTTACATGAACCAGCGTTTGTGGGGCATGACCACGCAAAGCTGGACGAACGAGCACGCCGAACGATTTGCAGTCAAGGACTCCACCGGCCGGATTCGTCCCGAGGTCTATAACACCTTCACCAAGGCGCCGTGCGTGCCGATGTGCATGGGCACGGCGTTCTGGCGTGACACCTACGCCGGGTTGGCGGAACGCGCAATCCGCGAACTGGGCGTGGACGGCATCTACATGGACCAGGCGTGTACGAGTCTGGCTTGCTACGACTCCACCCACGGGCATCCATTGGGCGGCGGGACTTATTGGATGAACGGCTTTCGCGACCTGGCCGCTGAGATTCGCCAGCGCGCGGGATTCGGTGGAAGTCGGCCTAAACTCGCGGCCCCGAAATTCTCCGCAGCCGAGGCAAAGCAATCGCGTGTCGCCCTGGCCGGCGAGGGTTGCGGTGAACCGTGGCTGCCGTATCTGGACCTGATGCTCAGTCTGGAACTCAGCCGCGAACGCTACGCGCCGCCGGATGGCTGGGAAACCATTCCGTTCTTCAACGCTGTCTATCACGATAGCGTGATCACGTTCGGCAATTACTCCTCGCTCACCATGCCGCCCTACGACGATTTGTGGCCTGCCGAGTTTGCACCGAAGGAACCGCTGAAACTGCTGGACCGGAAATTCTCGCGGCAGTTTTATCTCGAACAAGCGCGGGCGTTCGTCTGGGGACAACAACCGACCGTGGCCAATTTCCTGCCCCGGCATTTACAGGAGCGACCGGAGGAAACGGAATTCGCCACCCGCCTGGCCAAGCTTCGCAGTCAGGCCGCAAAGTATCTCCAGCACGGAACTTTCCTACGTCCGCCCCGGATTGATGCTCCGGAAGCGACGATAGACATGTCGCGCCTCTCGATTTACGCGGGCCAGCAAGGCGGGCTGACGACGTTCCAGAAGCGCGTGCCACTCGCCCTCGCCAGTGCCTGGCGGGCACCGGACGGAAGCATCGCCATCGCGCTGGCCAGCATCTCTGACGAGCCGATGGAGCTATCGTTCAAGCTCGATGTGAACGAGTACGGATTGCCGAAACGCGGGTGGCTTTATCGCCTGGATGAAACAGGTCGGCGGCGCGTTGGGGAATTCACCGCCCCGGAAGCTTCGGTGAAACTGACCTTGCCGCCGCGTGGTGCGTGCATTCTCGAAGCCCGCGCGCGGCAGGGCCGTTGAATGAACGCGAGACGCTATTTGCCCTCGCCCAAACGCCACTCCGAATCCTGCTTCACGTAGAGGGTCTGCGTCGGGAACGCGAAGCTGATGCCTTCGGCGTCGAAACGTTCCTTCAAGGAGAGATTCATTTCCTGGATGCCACCGAGGTATTCCACAAAATTCGTCGAGTTCCACCAGTGAACCACGAGAATGTTCAACGAGGAGCTTTCAAACTTGTTGAAGCTGATGATGCAGTTGCTGGACTTGGGATGGTTTTTGTAAATCTCCTCGATGATTTTCAACGCGCGTTTCACCTTGGCCGCCGGCGTGTCGTAAGTGACGCCGATGTTCATCACCGTGCGGATGTTGGGCCGGGCGCTGATATTGGTGATGGTGGCGTTGCCCATGGTCTTATTGGGGATGGAGATCAGGTGTCCGTCCAGGTTGCGCACGCGGGTGCTGCGCAGACCGATGCTTTCCACCGGACCATCCACGCCGTCGAGTTGCACGCGGTCCCCAATGCGGAAGGGTTTGTCGAGGAAGATGGAAATCCCGCCAAACAGGTTGGCCAGGGTGTCCTGCGCCGCGAGGCCCACGGCCAGGCCGCCAATGGACAACGAAGCAATGGCGGCGGTGATGTTCACCTCGAGGTTGTCCAGGGTCACCAGCGCGGCGACGGCGACGACAAAAAACTTCAGGCTCTTGCGGATGATGGGGAACAACTGTTTGTTGAAGGCGTCGTCCTCCTTGGCCGCCGCGCGCTGCCGCCAGTAGTTCATCAAGAGGTCAATGAACTTGAGGACCATGTAGGTGATCGCAATTGCGACGACTACGGTGAAGCCTTTGGCCAGGACCTTCTGCACCATTTCCGGCCAGTCAAACACGTCCAGCCCGATCCGCAGGAAGATGATGAAGGCGACCACCTTGATTGGGCCGTTCAACAAGTCGAGCAGCAGGTCGTCAAACTTGGTTTCCGTCCGATCGGTGAGTTTCTTGAGCCAGACCCGCGTCAAGTAATCAAGCAGTTTGGACACGTAGAAGGCCAGAAAGATGTAAACCAACGAGAAGAGGTATTTCCACAGTTGATTGCCCCACAGGGTAGTCTTCAAGAACGGCAGCTTGACGGCCAGCTTTTCGATCCATTCCGGTGTGGGCATGGGCGGTTTGGGGGGTGTGAGAACCCGCTCCGTTGTGACGTTCGTGCCCGCGGCAGGGGTTTCCGCCGCCGTCGGTGCGTTGGTGCTCGCGCTGCCCGTGGCGTTTTGGGCTTGGCTGTGCCATACGGACCAGACCAGCAACACCACGAAAACGAGTAGCAGCCCGCGATAGAACGTCTCAAATTTCAACTTCATGATGCTTGAGTATTATTCAAATGCCGGCGGCACGGACAAGCCTTTATCCGGCGCAAGTGCGATGTGTGGCAGAATTCAACCTCTGCCGCAATCATCCCCCAGCCACGATCTTGACAATTTCCAGGTGATCACCCGCATTGAGAATGCGCTTGGCGAATTCCGAAGGCGCGACCGCCTCGCCGTTGTGCTCCACCACCACGCTGCGGGGGAGAAAGTGCTGGTCCAAGAGGAACTCCTCGAGGGTGCAAGGCAGATTGGCCGCGAGGCGCTGGCCGTTGGCGATGATGTGATTTGTGCTCACGTGAATGGATTGTCGAACTCGTTGTGTGTGCCGAGCCAGATCAATTAAATCGTATCCCTGCTGCGCACGCCCACCGCGCGGTATTGATCGTTGATGCGTACCGACCAGATATCTTCACGGCCATGGAGTTTCTTGAATCGCAGGGAGGGATGATCAGGATTCTGCGCGAACAAACGATAGACCTCACGAGCGCGGGTCTTCACGGAGGGAGCGAGCGGCCCGTGGGCGCGCCAGAATGCGGGGCGGGTCTTTGAGATCACAACTTCGCCGGATCCAAAGGTTCGGCGGGGCCTTCGCGCAAGGCCTCGGTCACAAACTTGTCCAGCTTTGGATACCCGCGCTTGTCGGCAATGATGCGCTCCCACTCGCGGTCGCCGGACTGTTGCTGAAGGAAACGCGCAAAATCCACCACCTCGCGTGCCTTGTCTTCCGGAAGCGCACCGACAATTTCAACCAGTTCCTTTGCGACGGCTGTCATAGTTGCAGACTAACGACACTATCGGAAATGGGCAAGTACGTGCTAATCGCTTACCCAAGCCACAAAATCATCATCATTAAGCTTCGCCACCTCACGTCCATAGAAAATGCTCTGAGAATCAGGTGGCGAAAATAATCGGGTTAAGACCTGAACGTGATCAAATGGAGTTTTCACTCGAAGTATTTGGTATTCGAAGTTGCACGGCAATTTCTGGCTCGCATTCTCGCGCCAGTCATCCTCCAAGACTCGCGTTAACGTTTGAACAACCACTTCCAAATTTCCAACGACATCTGGATCCCATGAATTTAGCTTCCGTGCGCGATCGGACGGCTTGAGTGAACCCAATTCATTCTTCAGCGCTACGTAGAAGACCTCATCCGGATTGGTTTTTGCACAGATCAGCTTTTCCATAGGTGGATTCGTTCAAGTCATCAACGCCGCGTCCCAATCCTTCCACACCGGCTCGTAGCCGAGGTGCTGAAGTCGCTTGGCCACCTCCTCAGCGGAACGTTCGTCGGCAATGTTGAATTGTCCGGTTGCGTTCGTCGCGTGGCCATTGGTCGGTGTCGCCCATTCACTTGCGCCCGCTTCCACGATACGGCCCCGCACGGTTTGATGAATGTTTTCCTTGCCCGCGCCCGTGTAACCACCCGGTTCGGTATGGCTGCCGGCACTGATCAGTGTAATGCCCAACGGAAACAAGCCATCGCGTAGTTTGGCCGGCTCGCGGGTTGAGAGCACAAGGCCAACGTCGGGAAACATGAGCCGGAACGCGCACACCAATTGCACCAGTTCGCGATCGGAGAGATGCGTGAGCGGTTGGAACTCACCCGCGCACGGACGCAGCCGCGGCAGGGAGATGGTGAGCGACGCCTTCCAGCAGTTGCGCAGCAGGTAATCCGCATGCGCCGCCACACTCAACGCTTCGTAACGCCAGTCGGCCAGCCCGAACAGCGCGCCGATGCCGATGCGCCGAAAGCCAGCGGCATAGGCGCGCTCCGGGGTTTCCAGTCGCCAGTCGAAATTCCGCTTCGGGCCGGCGGTGTGGAGATCCTCATAGACCGCGCGGTCGTAGGTTTCCTGATAAACGACCAGACCGTCCGCCCCGGCTGCGACCAGCGGCCGATATTCATCGGCTTCCAGGGGACCGACCTCCAGCGACACACTGGGAATCTCCGCATGCAAGGCCGCCACGCAATCGAGCAGATACCCGCTGGAAACAAACTTGGGATGTTCACCCGCTACGAGCAGGATGTTACGGAAGCCCTGCGTCGCCAGCGCCCGCGCCTCGCGCAACACTTCCTCAACGGACAGCGTCACGCGCAGGATGGGATTGTCGCGCGAGAAACCGCAGTACTTGCAGTTGTTGATGCACTCGTTCGAGAGGTAAAGCGGGGCAAAGAGGCGGATGACTTTCCCGAAACGCCGCTGCGTGAGTTGCTGCGAGCGGCGGCCCAGCGGTTCGAGCAAGTCGCCGGCAGCGGGCGAAATCAATCGCGCGAAATCAGTCAACGAGAGCGAATGTTTCGCCAGGCTGGCACGCACCGCCTCGGTGGTGGTGGAAAGCGATTCCCTCACCAGATGGGACAGCGGCAGGGCATTGAATTCAGCAACAAAGCTCACGCTGCCAACGTATCAAACGCCGGCGGAATGTCGAGGAACGCCACGCGGCGCCGGGACTGTCTAAACCGGGGGGCACCGCCCGCTTGGGGAGAAGGAGATGAAAGACATCCGCGAACGTGAGGCGGAGAAATTTTGACGCGATGGAATGCCTGAAGGTCTGAAAGCCTTGTCGCTCTTCCGGCGACCAGAAAGTCCCAGCCGTCTATTGCCTACTGGGTCGCCAAGACCAAGCCCTCACGACGATCGTTCAGCGCGTGATGCTCAAGCGCGATTTCATCCCCCCTGCTGGCGTCGCGGGCAAAGCCCGGCACAGGTTTCGCAGCAATGCCGAAGAGCGCCAGACAAAGTACAATCGAGATGCCGGTCCAGAGAGATATGATAAGCGCGATCAACATGCCAATTACAGAGCATACTGTGTGCCCCAACAGTCTGCCGAGGAGTCTGAACATCCCCAGCACGGCATATCCTGCAAGCCTGGCCACCGAATTGGAGCACGGACCTGGAAACGCCTGATGCCGAACGACGGTATAACCAGTTTGGCAGTAGCGGTTAATCGTCAACCCAACCCGGCCTACCCCTTGAAGTTCCACTCATTCCTGCGCCCCGCCCAACTCAAATAAGATGACGGAGCGACTGACGACGCATCGGACAAGGAGTGTCCACAAAAGAGTCATTTCCCGCCTCGACGCGAGACATTCCATGCCCGGCGATGGGCAGTCACCGGCGCAACGTCATCGAAACTCCCGGCGCAAGTCAGGTAGTCGAGACTTACCAATGCTACCCCTCGGGTCTGTCAACGGGGTGTTGGATAACCTCGTCGCCTATGGAACCAGCGACACGTTGATGAGTAGTCCAATGGCCTGTCAAGAATCTGTCGCAGACTGGCCCCAGCCGCGGCCCAAGTGCTTCCTGTGGTCTAACGCAATCCACATCGGCCCCCTGCGCCGCCGCGGTTTATCAGGCCAAATCCAGCATGTCCGCATCCAACTTCACCGCTGCCGCCTGATTGATGAAATCCAGCCGCAGCAGGACCGTTGCCCGGCCATACCGCTGTTCAACCCAACCTTCCAACCCCTGCAACGGTCCCGACCTGATACGCACCCGCATCCCTTCGCCAATGGTCGGGGCCAGCCGCACCTCCAGATTGGACTCCAACGCCAGAAGGATGTCCTGCAACTGCCGATAGAATGACTCCTGATCGAACACCTCGAGCAAATTCGCCAGATGGTCATTCTGGCGGACGGAATCCCGCTGCCCGGCTTCCAACTGCAAGAACACATACCCGGGAAACAAGGGCTTTTGGAACACAACGGTCTTCCCCCGATACTTATGCACTGAGTCAAAGCAAGGCAGCTTCGCGGCAATGCCCTGCCGCTGGCAGTAATCCACCAGCTTCTTCTCTCTTCGGGGTTTGGTATGGGCAACGAACCACTTCAACTCTGACACGCGATCAGAGGATTCGCGACCACCTCCAAGAAGTCAATCCGAAGCTGAGAAACCGAGGCTGAGTAACGGTCCAAACGTAGGCAAACGCACGCGTACCTGTGTCGCTGCGCGACCTTCCGGCGACGGCCAATCCCCACTCGGCGTGCCCCCATGATCAGCAAGTCATTTCCGCCATCTCATTTGCTTGACGCGCCCGCCCGCCAATGATGTAAATGAGCGTGGCCTTCGGGTCCGCGCTTGGGAACAATTTCGAGCCGGAGAAGGCACAGACTGGTGGAAAACCGGAGCAATTTTATGAGTGACATCAAGTTTTCCTGTCCCCAATGCGGTCAACATATCACCTGCGATCCCCATTGGATGGGACATCAATTGTCGTGTCCGGCCTGTCAAAACCAGATCACGGTACCCCAAGTTCCGGTCGCCGCACCTAGGCCAGCGGCACCGCAGGTCCGCATGGTTGCGGACCCCTCCCGTGGCTCGAACATCCAGGGCCCGCCCCCACCACCATCGAACCAATCCAGACTCTCGTTAGGCCGACCTCAAAGCAGCGGAGCCGAGGGTGAAACCACGACGCGCGCGAAGCCTGTGTACCGGGTCTATTCCTCCAACGAAACGGGGAAAAAGCGAGGCCCGATGCAGTATGTCACCATCGGCGTGGCTGTGATCGCGGTGGGCGTTCTTGGCTATTTCGGCTACGGCTACCTGCTTGATTACCAGGAGAAAGCCAACGCCGAACGCCGTGACAGTGAGCAGAATGCCGACGGCGGACAGGTGGGGCACATCGCAGACCTCCATCAAGTCTTGGACGCCACCGATCCCAACCGTGATCCGGTCGGTTCGGGCGTGCCCAGACCTCCGGGCGACAGCGACACCGCGCGACCACCAGAGAAGGAACTGCCGTTGCTTACCGCCGTCCACACCCTTGACCTTGCCGCGGCAAGAATCCCGGAAGGCCGGGCCAACGGCATGATCTCCGGCACGAACTTCGTCGTCGAAACGGCGCGCCTGGACCTTGCCGGCACATCGCATCTCTTGCGCCTGACGCAAGGCTCAAGCGTCTCCCCGGATCGGGAAATCCTGGTTTACCTTCGTCCGAAGGCCGGCGAACCGCTGGCGGGAAGCACTTGGGCAATTTCGAGTGACATGAAGGGACCGACCGTGCCGCAAGTCGTCAAACGGTGGAAGCCCAACCCCAAATTCGCTCCTCAATCAAGACCGTTTGCGACGGGTTACACGATGAAGCTGGAATTGGGCGAGATGATTGACGGCGAGCTTACCGGAAAGATTTTTTTGGCCCTTCCTGATCCAGAGAAAAGCGTGGTCGCCGGCATCTTCAAGGCCGTCACCGCTTCAACCAGCGCCAGCCCCGCCGGCACCGTCGCGCCAGTCGCCGCTCCGGGGATTGCGCCACCGCCCGGCAACCCGGAATTCGAGGCGCGCTACGGCATCAAACGCTAACCCACCGCGACTTCACTCACGGCAAACGCCACGTTGGCCGGGCCCACCCATCGCCGCCGGAGTGATGGTTGTGCCGGCTTATAAGGCTGGCGGGTGACTCCTTGCCCCACGGTGGCCTTGACGAAACGCAACGTCGGCAGGCCCTTTCCCGACCGCGAGCCGCTACAAAGACGCCGGTCGGATTATCGGGCAGCCGTCACCTGGGGCGACTTCCAGACCCAGTCGTAGTGGTTCAGATCAATGCGCGACTCAATTTCGCCCCGCCAGTTCCTGCGAACGACACAAGGTCTGCCGCCATTGTCAACCTGGTTGAAGCCCACTGAGTAGAGCACGAACCCGCCCCCTTCCGTGCGCTGATACTTCAGCGGTTCGCCGTTGATGATGTCGTGCGGGAGCTTCGCCGCAAATTGCGGCACCAGCGGGCCGAGCGTTGGCGGAAATTCACCGTTGGCCAGCCGATACCGTTCCAGCGCGCACGCCACGGTGGCGAGGTCCACTGTGGTCTGCGCGAATGGAAAACCTTCCGCCGCATCCCCGAATATCTGCTTGATCTTGGGAACGATGAAAACAGGGAAGAACGGATCGGACGAGGCGAACAGCCCACGCGGTTCCGCCCGAGGTTCGTTGGCGATACGGCGCGTGCTCACGTCGAGATATCGGCTCGCTGTATCGAGGTGAAAGCGGTGGATTGCCGCCTGGTTCTGAAGCGACCAGCCAATGGGGTACGCATGACGCACCCATGCCAACAAACCTTCATTTTCCGGGGGCATGAGTGGCACTCGACGCGGCGTGGCGGCTGAGGTGGGAATGATTCGCTCGACCAGACTGCTCAGTGCAAGCGCATCGTTCCGCACCGCGAGCGGAAAGTCCGACAACAAATCCAAACCTTCAAGCTGCGCCTGCACGGCGGCCAATTGCTCCTCATTCCAGCGATGCGCCGCCAATCCCTCCCAGAGCGGTTGGAGAGTATCCACGACCCCGCCCAACCGCCACTCGGTCTGCATCACCCAAGGCTGCTGGCGGTTATAGTCCGTCAGGCGCAGAGCAAACTGAAGATCCGCCAAGGCCGTCGTGGAGTCCCCGGTTACCAGCGCCGCCGAAGCCCGAGCTCGCAGGATACGCACGAACCCACCGAGCAGATGCGCTGGCAGCGCGGCGTCAAATATCTGTCGCGAATAGTCGAGCGCGAAACGGCAGTAAGCCCGGTCGTCAAACTCCCGCAGGGAGTCCAGGTCCTTGCCGTAACTACGACGCAGCGATTCGAGCAGCATCGCGGCGGCTTCTGACGCGGAAACTTCCGGCGCCCGTAACGGCTGCGCCAAGGCGGTATCCAGGTCGTTGGTTTCCCAACTGCGCCAGAAGCCCAGCCAGGAGCGCAAGTCCGTTTGCTCCGCTTCCAGCCACGGCGCCCACCGAATGGGCCGTCCGCTGTACGCCAGGAAGAACGGCAGACGCGCCCACTGGGCAACGAAATTAAACTGGAGCGTCCGCGGGTCTGATGCCACGCCATTGGTGACGGCGAACAACGGCGCGAAGGACGGCGCCCGGGCGAAATTCTGCGCGTCCGGCACTGGCGAGTTCATACTCTCGAAGTTCAACGGTTCACCGCGCGCTTTCGCCTCCTGCACCACTGCGGCCCAGGCGCGTTTGCCGCGCCAAAGTTCAACGCTGTAAAAAAGGACAATGGTCGAAACGGCGAACAACATCGTCCAACCGCACAGCCGCCGCGCCTCGCGACTGCCCAGCCAGCGCCAGCCGCATTTGACCGCGCCAATCACCAGGCGGACCAGCGCGTTGCCGAGAATCAACACCAACAGGCCGGCAAAGAATGCCAGCAAACCGTGGATGAACCCCGTTCGCTGCAACCAAGTGGCGTGGCAAAAGTAGGTCCACACCAAGAGCGCCAGCACAGCCAGGCCGGACCAAAGCAGCTTTCGACTGCGGCTTAAAATGTGTGCGCTCATGGGATGAGGACTCCGAGGCGGCCAGACGCCGCCCGCACTTCGATCACTGCCGGAGCGCGGAAATTCTTGTCCACGAACTGGCGGGCATCCGGGCGCGGGCGGACAAGAATGTCCGCGCTCCAGTTTCCGACAAGTGAAGGTGCGGGGGTCATGCGACCTCCGGATTCGCTGACTGCGTTCGCGGACGCTGGCTGCGCGGCGGCAAGGCCTCTGGTTGCCGGGGCTGGTTCCTGGCTGGATCACCTGCACTCGCGCGAGTTGATGACTCGCGCCGCTCCACCTTCAGAACCAGCAACACCTCGCGCAAGGATGGCGGTGCCGCGGCCAGCGATGCCGGACGCGGCGCATCCGGCGCGGAGAAGCGGAAGAACAAAACGAGCGCCCACATCGCTGCCAGGCTGCCCCAAGCCAAGCGGCGGCCTGAACGCCAGATTGCGCCTGATGCGACGGGGATTTCCCTTTGCGACGGCGCCGCTCCGCGAACCGCCGTCATCCAGCACCGACGCAAGGCGACTGACGGCTCGACTTGCGGCAATGCGTTGCCCAGTTGCCCGCAACTTCCCGCCAGCGCACGCAATTCCGCAAACCTGGCCTGACACGCGGGGCATTCGGCAAGGTGCGCCTGCACGCCGCCCCGTTCTTGCGCCGCCAATACATCTGCCGCAAGCAGGCTGAGGTCCTCCTTGTAGCGCCGACACTTGTTCCACGACCATTTCACATTCATGTATCCCTCGCAGGATCGGAAAGGTTCACGGGCATTTCGAGTTCTTCACGGTGTGACAACCGACGCAGGGAGGCTCAGTTTCCTTTCCAATGCATCCCGGATGCAAATTACGCGAAGCGGCGTAGCTTGGCGCCATGAAGATCACCCCCGATCTCCTGGAAGCGCACCTCAAGTGCCCTACCAAAGGCTGGCTGTGCGCCGCCGCCGCACCACCCACCGGCAATGAATACGCCGATTGGGTGAAAACCCAAACCGCGACTTACTCTGCCACCGCGATGGAACGATTGCGCGCACAGACGCCACCTGCGGATTGCGCCCTCTCGCCACCGGCCGACAATCTCAAAGTCGTCCGATGGCGGCTGGCCACCGAGGTCATCGCGAGGGCGGAATTGCATCTTCCGCCCCGTAGCAGCGGCCGTGAGTCCGCTCCATCATCTTCCCAAGAAAGTCAGAGCCGACTCACGTCGGCGGAAACGCAAGGCGGAAACGCACACTTGTCGTTGTCGAGTGTGTCGCGTAAGTTTCGCCGCATGGCATTGGCCCCAGAAACCTACCGATACATCGTCGCCACGCCCGACGTGCGGGGCGGGCATGCGCGCCTCGAAGGTACCCGGATCGGGGTGCATGACGTGATCGGGCTGCTCCAAAACGGCGAAACCGTGGACTCTGTCCCCCTCTGTTTCCCCGGCGTCACACGCGCCCAAGTGTACGAGTGCCTGGCCTATTACGAAGATCATCGGGCGGAAATTGACCACCAGATCGCTACCCAGATGGCCGCAGCGCCCGCGTGAATTTCCTCCTTGATCACGACGTGCCGGACCGCGTCGCGGAGGTCCTCCTTGTCGAGGGACACGGCGTGGTTCGGTAGCGTGAGGCGCTGCCCGTCGAAGCCCGTGACCCGGAAGTCCTCGCCCACGCTCACCAGCACGGCCTGATCCTCGTGACCTGCAACCGCGACGACTTTCTTCCGCTCGCAGCGGCGCAGCCCCATGTTGGTCTGATCGTGCTCATTCGCCGCCAAAGCCGGTTGGCGGAGTGCGCGGCCATTCTGAGGTTATTGCGGCGTGCTGGTGAATCCGGCTTGGCGGGGAATGTCAACTTTGCCTGATTCATCAGGCCAGCCGGCGACTGGCACGGCTGCAATTCATGGACACCAACCTCGGCACGATCGGCAACATTCACAACGGCGAACGGCTTGCCCTCTTTGCACGGCACGAGGAGATACTTTTCGGTTTGCTCGAATAACACTTCTTCATCGAATTGAACCGTAGTCAGTTGATCGTTCACAGATAGTGCCCCGACTTTCTGGATTTCCCCCGTTCGGGCGAGAAGGACATTCACGTCTTCGCGGAAAGCCGGCGCGGGCGCAGTCGCCAGCCACCCACCCGCGAACCGCAAACCCCGCCAGCGGACGAGCCGGAAGCTCAAGGCCCGTAGCAGCCGACGTGAGGAGGCTCAGTTCAAACGCGGAATGCGGAACGCGGAATGTAGAGTTTGAGCCTCGTCACCTCGGCTGCTACGGGTGGAGGAGGTTCACGAGGGATTTCATCTTGCGCAGTTTCTCCAGCGCGTGATGCAGCCGGGATTTGACCGTGCCGAGAGACAGACCGAGCGCGGTGGCGATTTCGGACAACGAGGCCTCCTCGTAGAACCGCAGCAACACCACCTGTTTATGCTTGGGCGGGAGTGAAGCAATGGCCGCCCGCATTCGGGTCGCCTGCTCCTGCTGAACCAGATTCTCCGCGGGCAAAGGCTGTGCGTCCGGCAAACGTTCCAGGCTCGATTCTCCGGTGTCCCGCTCGCTTTGCGGCAACCCGGCCAGCGTCGCCGGCCGGGAGTGCGCGCGCCGCACCGTCTTCTGGAAACGGTGAACGAGGATGGCGTAGAGCCAGGTGGAGAAGCGGCACGAGCCATCGAAGCGAGCGATGCTTTTCCAGCCTTCGATGAGGGTTTCAGCGGCAAGGTCCTCGGCGGTGGTGGGATCATGGCAGAGCGCGACGGCTTGACGGAACAAGCGCTCCTCGCAGGCTTGCGCCAGTTCGCAATACGCGTCCGCCTCGCCGGCTCGGGCGCGAGCCAGAAGGTCCGCGGACACAGACAGGTCTGGTCGCTCTTCCGTAATGATCACCCACTTATCAATTCCGCGCACGGCGGAAAAGGTTCAAACGAAATCAACGCTGCTGTCCGGCAGCGTATGGCGGCTGCCTCATGATTGGCACGTCTGTAAACTTCACTGTCGAACGCAGCACGTTGGCACTCTTCCGGAACAACCCAGGCGTTACCCTTGTGATCCGTAGCAACCGACGAGAGTCGGCTCGAACGGGTTTCGAGGAAAGCTGGAGCGGACTCACGTCCGCTGCGACAAGCCTCATGCGGCGGGAATCCCGGATTGGGTGGCGTCCTACTTATCGGTTCGGATTTGCTTCGCCAGTCGGACTGGCCGGCGGGGATTGTTTCAAATGTTCCGCCAACGGCGTGCCCGGCGGCGAATTGCGCAGCGACCAGTTCTTCCAACCATCCTCCCCTTTCAGAAAATACAGGACGAGATAAATCCGGTTTGCGTCCTTCGGGTCCTCACATTTGACGACCGCGTGATCGCCTTCGACGAGCGATTCGGTCGGCATCAGGTTGAACGGCCTGCCTCTGCCTTGCTGAAAGCGTTCACGCATTTCCAAGGCAAACTGCGGCAACGCCTCGCGCCAACCCGGGGGGCGGTCCACCGCCAGCGCCTTCAACGCCGCGTCGTCCTTGTCGCGAATGGCCACGAGCATCTGCAGCGCGAGGTCTTCGACCACCACGTTATCCGCTGCGAGTTTCGTTGCTGCGGGCTGGTTTGCTGGCTGATTGGTTGAGGATGAAGCGGGGGAGCGAACATCCGCGTTGGCACGCTTGGGCGGATCTGAAACCGCCTCGACTCGCAACCGGAAGCGCTGTGGCGCTCGCGTTCCACTGCCGAGGCCCTTCACCGGAAAACGAAACTCCCGTTCGCCCGTCGCCACCCTTGAGACAATCCAGCCACTGTTCTGAGCAACGGTTTGTCCCTCGCCGGCGGGATGGCCGTCACTGTCGAACAACTCAAGAGCCAGGTTCCATTTCGCCTTCGGCCATTCCGCCACCCGGGCGCGGACGACCGCTTCGGCATTCGTGGCGTCCACCTTCAGCCCCTCGGCCCGGATCATGCCCGTGTAATCAACGGTGCTGAGGCCGAAGTAAAGCGGCAGTTCGACGCCCGGTTGAAACTCGCCATCCTGCTCGGTCCACAGAGATTCGACGCTCAGACGAAACCGTTTGCCCCGGTCGAGCACCCCATGGCCCAGCGCACCACTGAATTCGGATTGTTCGTCCGTCCATTGACGCTTCGGCGGGCGGCGCCCGGTGTTTTCAGGGGTGTGATCGAGTTGCTGGACCGTGGTCCCGCCGTCATCCAGGATTTCCAGATGAAAGCGCCAGGCGGCATGCGGCCACGGATCGTGGCGCAGGTGAACAATCACTCTGTCCCGGTCCGGCGGGAACTCCAGCCAGCAGCCCGGCTTGAATTCGGGCATCGGCCGCTTTTCCATTCCCGTGACAAAGGCCATCGGTAAGGACATGTCCCACTCCAGCAGGATGGGGATGCCGATTCGAATGTCGCTTTCGACAGTGTTTGCTTTGTCCGTCCGACGGATGGCCTGTGGGAAGAGCCTCATCATCTCCGCCCAGTTTTCAATGGCGATTAAATTGGAGATTGTCGTGCCTGCGGGCGGGGTGGTCTGTCCCAATCCCGACTGAAGTCTTCCCGCCGCGTTCGCGAGATTCAGCAGCTTGTAACGAATCATCACGCTCCGCGCGCCGGGAACGGCGCCGCTGAAACCGGTGATTTGCAGCAAGCCGCATCCGCCTTCGCGAGTCTGGATGACATAAGTGGCCGGCAGATCGCCTTTGGCGGACATCGTGGCGGGCGTGCCGGGTTTGGCGGCGGCGAGATAGTAATCGAGCCGGGCGGGCGGCATGTCCCATTCGTGCAGCGGCACGGGCACGGCGATCATGTCGAAGCCGACCAAGCCGGAAACGGCCGGACTGGTGTCGCCCATGGCGTCAATGCCGTTCTCCTTCCACCATTTTTGCGTTTCCTCCGGGCTGGGCTCGGCTTTCGGGCCGAAGAATTCCGACGCGGCAAATTGACGGCCGGTTTCGAAGTCAATGAACCGGCGGCGGGCGTCGCCTTCGCCACTGACCATCCGCTCGATGACCGGGCCAAACGTGGCTGGCGCGAAAGCGCCCTCGACGGCGGAGCGTGGCTTTAAGGAAATACTCTTGATCTCTCCGCGCACCCAGGGCGTTCGCTCGATGATCATTTCTTTCACCTGCTCCAACCAATTCTTCGCCTCCGGCTCGCTGCCGTGAATGAGGGCGAAGCCTTTGGCCGGAGATCCCGTGACCACTCCTGTATGGAAAACCAGTTTTTCAGAGCCGCCGTTCCGCAAACGGGCAACCATCCGCAGCGCATATTGCCCCCGGTCCGCGTTATGCATGACATCGAAGCGCAATGCGCCCTGTTCGTAACGCGGCTCGCTCCAGAGGGCCATCACGCCGCGCTCCAGATCGCGCGTGGTTCTCGTCTGCACATCATAAACCGAAACCGCTTCCCACGGCCCGCAGGCAACGGCTTCCTGGTAATCCACTGTGTCCGGTGGTTCGGCGAAGCAGACCAACTGCGCGGAAGCGCGGGTCTGGCTGCCAAGCTCCTGCACCGTCGCCGACATTTCGATGTCGCTGGGACGGGGCGTGAAGCGGGGCTGAGAACTCTCGAGCGCGAGACCAGGCGGCATCTGGCGGCGGATGTAAAACAGAAACTCGTTCTGCGGAATGATGGTGATGCGGGATTGGGTGGTGGGCGCGAGCTTGGGCAATTCGACAATCTCGACCGGCGGTGTGGCCAGCGGCGTCCCGTCGGGCTGCCACCAGAAATTCGTACCGCGCGGATTGCGGGCAACGGCCATGACCTCCAAGGTTAAGCCGTTGGTGAGCGTCACTTTGAACTCGCCGGGTCTGGCCTGTGCAAGTGAAGGGACAGATCGTGTGGATGAGTCGGAAGTCCCCTTCGAACCAAGCGGATGAACACCGATGAAGCTGGCGTATTCAAAACCGTGCTCCCGCGCCCGCGCGGTTGCCTTTTGAAACCACTCGTTCTGCTGCGCGACCGTGATCTGGTCGGACGTGACGGCAAACTCCAGCACCGTATTCTCTCGATCTGGCACTTTGGCCAGCAACGGGCCCACGTCCTCCCACCTGGTGGGCTGACCCTCGAAGGTCATTGCTGTGTCGCCCACCACGAGCCGCACGAATTTGCGTTGGGCGTTTTGGCCTGCGGAAGCCACGCTTCCGCCTCCACCGCCGCCGGCCAGTTGTGCCATCTTGTAGCGCAGTTTCACGTCGCGCGGATTTTCGGCGAAGCCGGTGATCTGCATCACGCCCTGTTCACCCCGGGAGGTGAGGAAGGCAAAGGTCAAGGGCGGCTGCACGTTGGTGGGCAGCAGATAAAACGTGTCGCCATGACCTTCGCGTTTCTCCAGCACCTCGCTGTCCGGCCATTGTCCCCCGAACTCGATGTGCGGCGAGTTCCATGCCTCGTTCGGCAGGTCGCAGAATTTCATGCTGCGAGTCAGGAGTGCCCAGCGGTCGCGCGCAAAATCCACCAGCAGATCAACCCGGTTTGAGTCCAACCAAGCTACACGCGCCTCAGCCGTTCGCTGTCCGAAGTCGGCGGGCAACGACAGCAACTGGCCGCTCGTCAGATTCAAGGCTTCATTGCCCCGGTTCTCGTCCAGATCGTTCAGCACCCGTTCGACAGCCGGACCGAAGGTCATGGACACGTGGCTTGCCTCGGATGGTTGCTGCATCTTGACCTTGGCCCGATTCAAAGCCGGCAACGTGATGGCGAGCAGGATTAGTCCAGCGGGAATCAAGATCAGCGCGAGCAGAACCAGGGTAATCGCCACCGCGAAGCGTCGCCAGAACCGATCCGGGCGCGGCACTGGCACGCCGGCGGCGGCACCTGACGCCAGCAAATCCGGCGGAATCTTTCCGCCAAACGCCTCGCGCACTTCGCGCCGACAGAGCACGACCAACGACCATATGCCCACCGGCAAGCCGATGATGAAGCCGAAAGGAAGAATCATGGCAAGTATGGTCGCTGCGAGCGCCCAGCCGTAGCCGGTCAGGTGTCTCATGCGAGACGCCCCGATCACCGTTACAGCGTGGCCGACGAGCAGGAACAACAATGGTGCCAACGCAACGAAAGCGGGCCGCCCGTCATGATGGTCGGCCAAGAAAAGATTGTAGGCCAGGATGGCGAAAATCACACCGAAGTTAAGGCAGCCGACAACAAACAACGCGATTGCGGGGGCTTTGACCGCCCTTTGGATCGTAGCAGCCGACGTGAGTCGGCTCTGATCTTCAGTTGGAGCGGACTGACGTCCGCTGCTACTGGATGAGGGGGTCGCCGCAATCGTCTCCACATCCGTCTTGACCTGGCTGGCCTGCTGATAACGTCGCTCCGGCTCTTTCTCCAACGCGTGCAAGACGACTTCATCCAACCGCACGTCCATTTGAACCTTCCTTGATGGCGGCTGGAACTTGCCCAGCGGCAGTTCGCCCGTGAGCAGTTCGTAAAACACCACGCCCAGCGAATAAATGTCCGCCCGATGATCCACCGTGGCGGGCTTCTCCACCTGCTCGGGCGCCATGTAATGCGGCGTGCCGAGCACGTCCTTCGCGCCGGTCAGCGAAACCTTGCCCGCCGGCACACCCACGATCTTGGCGATGCCGAAGTCGGTGATTTTCACCCGGCCCTTTTTGTCGAGCAGGATGTTCTCCGGCTTGATGTCGCGGTGGACGACACCTTCGTTGTGGGCGAACTGGAGCGCCTCGCAGATTTGCGGAACGATCTCCAGCGCCTGCTCCGGCGTGAGCCGGCCAGCCTGTTCCACCTGACGCAGATTCGGGCCGTCCACGAACTCCATCAGCAGATACGGCTGGCCGCCCGTTTGTCCGAAATCATGCACGGCAACGATGTGCGGATGATTCAACCGGGCTAGCGCGCGGGCCTCCCGATTGAACCGCTCGGCAAAACCGGCATCGTCCGCCGAGCCCGGCGGGAGAATTTTCAGCGCCACCAACCGGTCCAGCGCCAGTTGTCGCGCCTTATAGACCGCGCCCATCCCGCCCTTGCCGATGAGTTCAATGATCTCGAGTTGGGGAAAGAGTTTCCTGAGCTCCTCGACCGGCGGCGGCACAAATCCGGATTCCTTGCCGGGATTGCCAGGGTCCGTGCCGGTATTGAAGCCGGACTTGATCAGGCACTCCGGGCACAACCCCAGCGCCACGTCGGGCGGCAACGCTTTCTGGCAGTTCGGACAAATTCGTTTCGTTTCCATAATCTCTTCCACCCATTACTTAGGAAACGGCGGCGGAAGGTTGCGCGGGAAATCGCCCGAACTTAAACGAGTAGGTCAACCACGGATGAACACGGATAAACACGGATTGGAAGTGGTGGTGATACGGCCATCGCGCCCCAAAACTCTTTTTCAAGCTGATGGGGACGCTGCGCAAAAATTTCCTGGCAAGTTTACCCGAGGCATCCGTGTGCATCTGTGTCCATCCGTGGTTAAGAATCGTTCACTGTCCCGACAATACCGCAAACAAATGGCGCAGTTCCTCATCCACCTCCTCCGTTCCGGCCACGGTGTTTGCGATTTCGTCCCGCAGCAATTGCCGGTAGCGCTGGCGCAACCGATGCACGGCCGATTTCACCGTGCCTTCGTTCACGCCCATGTTGCTTGCCAGCTCCGCGTAAGGTTGCGCCGTGCGTTCGCCGACCAGACACGGATGGAGCGTCGCGAACAAATCCGCCTTGCCTTCCTGCGCGTACTCGGCGCGCAGGTGGCTCAAGACCTCTTCCAGCAACGTCAACGCCCAGCGCCGTTCAAAAATCCGTTCGGGCGTGGCAGGGTCGGTCGGCTCGACGCCGTAACGCGTTTCCGCCGCGTCGAATTGCAGCGGCACCGCCGGCACGCCGCCGCCGCGTTTCTGCGCCCGCGCCTTGTCCCATTCGTCCGCGAGGAAATGATTCATCGCCGACAGCAGGAACGAGCGGAAGCGGCCTTTCGTTTGATCGGCGTTGCCCACCCAGTTCTTTTCCAGCAGCCGGGCGAAGAATTCCTGGGTCAGGTCCTGCGCGTCCTCGGGCGAATGCCCGCGCCGCCGCACGTAGGCGTAGAGCGGATACCAGTAAGTTTGGCAGAGCTTCGCCAATGCGGCGTGGGCGCGGGTGGTGTCATTCCGCCCGGCGGTGAGCACCACCGACCAGTGCGTCGTGACGAAAACGGGACTGCGCGGCGGCTCAATTCGAGTCGAGATCGGCTCCGACGTCGCGGTATGCGTGGACTCGCTCACTGAAGCGAGCGTATCGCTGCATTCCCGAAACGCAAGCCGGGGTGAACCCGCGGCGCAGATTCACAGTCAGGGAGCGGTGGACCGCACCAGCTTGAAGCGTATCCGCGCGGAGTCAGGCTGCTCCGTGAAACTGGTGATCTGGAGAAGACCGCGTGCGCCGCGAGCGGTATGGAAGGCGAAGGTGAGCGGGGGATGCTGGTTCGCCCCGAATAGATAAACGCGAAACTCACCGCGCTGCCGAGTTTCGAGTCCAATGGACTCCGCCACGGATGACTGCGACATGTCCTCGGGTTTGGCCGTATCCCATTTCTCAACCGGTAGCAACGCGAGCTTCAACTCGTTGCCCGCGACCGTAATCAGTCCCCATCGGCCCTGGGCCCGGTCAAACAGAAGCAGAAGATCCGCGCCCTGATCCCTGAGCCATTGCGTCTGTTCCGGCTCGGGCAACCTCTCGAATTGCTTCGGCAAGTCAAGCAACTCGCCACGATCCAGATCCAACGCTTCGCCTCCGGGCGAATCATCAACGCAGTGGTTCAACGTCAGTTCCCGCACCGGCCCGAAGCGGGGAAGGCTCTGCGTCAGGCTGCCTGCGGAGCTGGCTTCCTCCGGTTCGGAATACTGAAATACTCCTGGTTGCGCGCCGCCCGGCCCCTGGCGGCTGGCCATCTCCGCCGAAGTGTCCACCGAGAAGCGCACCGATTGGAACTCACCTTCACCGCGAACCAGCCAGAGTCCACCCCCTTGCGGTGTGAGCCGAATCGCCGCGTTGAACGGCTCCTGCGTCAAGCCATGCTTCCGGACTTTTCCGAACCGGCACTCGGCCCGCTTCAAATTGGGTGCAACGCTGACGGACAATCCTTCCGGCCTCCAGTCGCCTTCGGCCAAGCGATCGAGGATGGCGGAGCGCAATTTGTCCTCGACACGGACTACCCCCTCAGCGCTGACGGGTGGCCACCTTCCCAGCAGCAGGTATAGAGCTGGCGGGGCGAGCATTAGGATGATCACTGCGCCTGCGATGATGGCGGCGATTTTCCACACGCCGCCCGCCGGGACCGGGGACGCCAGACTGCGTTCGCCTTGCGTTGCCGGCCTTCCGTCAACCCAAGCGAAGGCAGACTCCACCTCCCGGCGGCTCAGAACCATCAGCGCCCATAGTCCAAAAGGCAGGCCGAGGAGCGCGGCTGGTCCGGCGATCATGGCCACTCCACAGGCCGCCACCGCCAACCCGCGCTGCTGCAGCCTGAGCATCGCACGCACACCGGCCAGAACGACCAACGCCGCGAGCAGCGACAAACCCGCCATGCCACCCACCACAGCCACGCCCGCCGACCCGCCACCTTCACGCGCCACGGCGGGGATGGCAAAGACCACGAGGGAAAGAAAGACGACGAGCTGCAGAATCCCCGAAGCAAACAATCCCCAAGCCGGCGCCTTCAGTTGCGCGGCAGCGGATTTATTCGCCGAGTGAGCCTGGAACGTGCCCACTTCCGCGCTCGCGGGTTCCCCCGGTCCAACCGGGTTGTCCACGCGCGGTGTCGTCGCGATCGTCTCCACATCAGACTTCACTTCGCTCGCGTGCTGGTAGCGGCGTGCCGGTTCCTTCTCCAACGCGTGCAGCACGACTTCATCCAGCCGCACGTCCACCTGGACTTTTTTCGAGGGCGGCTGGAATTTGCCCAAGGGCAGTTCGCCCGTGAGCATTTCGTAGAACACCACGCCCAACGAATAAATGTCGGCCCGATGGTCCACCAACTGCGGTTTCTCGACCTGCTCGGGGGCCATGTAATGCGGCGTGCCGAGAACCTGGTCTTGCGTTAGATGAACGGTAGGGCGCGTCACTCCGTGCGCGCCGCCTTCGGGTTGCGTGGCCCCGGCGGGCAGCGGACTGCCCTCCCTACCGGCTGTGCCGACGAGCTTGGCGATGCCGAAATCCGCGATCTTCACGCGACCCTGTTTGTCCAGCAGCACGTTTTCCGGTTTGATGTCACGATGCACCACGCCCTGTTCGTGGGCGAATTGCAGCGCTTCGCAAATCGGCGGCACGATGGCCAGCGCCTGTTCCGGCTTCATAAGTCCCTCACGCAACAACTGCCGCAGCGTCATGCCGTCCACAAATTCCATCAGCAGAAAGAACATCCCGTCCGCCTCGCCAAAATCATGCACGGTGACGATGTTCGGATGGCTCAACCGCGCCAGCGCCTGGGCTTCGCGCAGGAACCGCTCGGCGAATTTCGGGTCCGCGCCCTTTTCCGGCGCGAGGATTTTCAGAGCAACGAACCGGTTCAACTTCGGTTGCCGCGCCTTGTACACGACGCCCATCCCGCCGTGACCGAGGCAGCCGAGGATTTCGAGATGCGGAAAGCGCTTCGCAACTTCCGCTTCCGGCGGCGAGACAATCTTCGTGCCGTGCGGACCGAACTCGCCGGTCGCCTCGGTTTGCGTGTCGAGACCCACGCCCAGGACGCAGCGCGGGCAAAGGCCCTGCGGTGACTCCGGCGGCAGCGTTGCGTCGCAGCGGGGACAATTGGCAGAGGTTGGTGGTGGGGGAGTCGGGCGCGGAGTGGGCGGGTTGGCCGGTGTGGAAGGTGGCGTTTGATTTCGCCGCACCAGCCAGACTACCAGCAAAACCACCCCCACCGCCAAGCCCGCCATGACCAGCAGGATCAGCAGAATGATCCCAATCTCCCATATACCAATCATTCCAAGCATCACATTGTTCATACACCGGTTACTACCGGAATAAAATTGCAGGGTTACGTCAAAACCTCGGAGCGCGGACCGCCGAGTCTGCGCGAACTGGTTTGTGATCCTGAATCGGCGCGTTCCTGATTGCAGAGTTTCTCGCGGACAAGGCTGTCCGCGCTCCGGTCCGTTCATCCGCCCAGCGCGCTGAAAAGGTGCCGCAGTTCTTCCTCCGCATCCTCCGGTTGTGCGACCGTGTTCGCGATTTCCTCTCGCAACAGTTCACGGTAGCGCCGTCGTAACCGGTGCGCCGCTACTTTAACCGCGCCTTCGCTCAAACCCAACTGCCCGCCAAGATCACGATAAGGAATTTCCGCCCGCCCGCCCGCCAGCGTGTCCTTGAGGCCGAGGAACAAATCCACACGTCCGGCGTCGGCGTATTCCCGTCGCAACCGGTCCAGCACCACGTCGAGCAACGTCAGCGCCCATTGCCGGTCGAAGGCGCGATCCGGTGTATCGCCCGGGGCGATGGGTTGGGCGCAGCGGGTTTCCGCCGTGTCGAATTCCAAGGGGAGCGGTTGCGCCCCGCCGCCGCGTTTGCGGGCACGGGCCTTGTCCCATTCGTTGGCGAGAAAATTCTTTAACGAAGCGAGCAGAAAGGAGCGAAACCGTCCGCGGGCCGGGTCGGCCTTGCCCAAAGTGTTCCGCGCCAGTAACCGCGCGAAAAACTCCTGCGTGAGGTCTTCGGCCTCTTCGCGCGAATAGCCGGCCCGACGCACGTAGGCGTAGAGCGGATGCCAGTATTGTCGGCAGAGTTGTTCGAGTGCGGCTCGCGCATGCATCGTGTCACTGCCAGCCGCAGCCAGCACCGCCGACCATTGCGTGGTGACAAACACCGCCTGTTGCGATGGTTCGCCTCCTGCAGATTCAGTTTCCGGCAGAACCGTGTGGGAAGACGTGCTCACCCCGCGAGCGTATGCGCAGGAAACGGAAACGCAAGACCGGTGAGCCGCCGCGGGAGCAAGAAAGACCTCAGTCCGAAACGGCTCAGGTTGACGCCGCCAAATGACCCGCCGCCGCAGCGCGGCAGAGCCGCAACCAGACCCACACCGCCCGACTTAACGCAGAGGGCGCAGAGGTTCCCGCTAAGGTCGCAAAGCGATTCCCCTCTGCAACGCTATGCGCAGAATCCTCGCGCGCCGCGAAGCTCTCGGAGCGCGGGTGGTCCCCGCCCGCAGCACCTCCGCTTGCAGTGAAACGCCAGGATTCCCCGACGAGCTCCAGACGGCCAACCCGCTGCGACCGGGGACCGGTCGCGCTCCTTTGGTTGCGGCTTCGCCGCGCTGTGTTCCTCCGCGCCAATCTCCGCGTCCTCTGCGTTAAAAACTTTGCTCAGAATCGCGCGAGGGTGGGAGATAGCACTGCAACGGGGTCGCATCCGCTCCGCCAAGAACGGCCACTGCGATCAGATTCGGCGCCCCGCCAGCGAGTGGTCGGCCATCCGCGCGGCGAAGGGATGGGATCTATGCCGGGCTATTCGTTTGGCAGGCCCGGCGTCGGGACCATGGGCGCCCAAACATCCGCATCCGCCGCAGTGCGTCCGTAGGAGATGTCCGTGGCTTGCGGCCCAAAACTGATGCGGTCGAGCACTTGATTGTGGTTGGCATCGGTGTCAATGAGCAGAATCTCCTCGCCGTCCTTGGAGAGTTTGAAATTCGCATGCAAGCCCGGTGTGGCGCTACCGTTCTCATCCGCCCACACGACCAGGTAGCCGTTCGCGGGAATTGTTGTGCCGGTGGGGAAAGGCCACTTGCGCGGATTGGTGGCGTTGTCCGTCAGGTAAAGCCCGGTCAGGTTCGCGGGTGCGTCGGTGAGATTCCGCAACTCGATCCAATCGTCATACTCCCCCTGCGAATCGGCCAGCGTGCTGACGTTGTCCGCCATGAATTCATTGATGACCACCGGTGTGTTTTGGGCGGTCAACAGGCCGACACGGTAATTGTAGGTCACGTTCTCAGCGCGCGGCGGCGAAAAGACGGCCGCCTGCGCGGTATTCGTGGCCCGAGCTTCGACGTAGTAGTGAATCCGGTTGCCGGCCGGGAAATTCGTTGTCACCGCGCCATAGATGCCGTCACCCGCCGCGCCGTCGCCGTGGGCGCCGTCATCGAACATTTCCCGCACGGTGAAGCGGCCATACGACTTGTCGCGGAAATAGAGCCACACCGAACCCACGCCGCTGTTGCCGTTGGGGACGACGCGCGCGGTGAGGTTGGCGGCGTTGGTGGGATAAACCGTGCTGGTCGGACCGGAAACCCATTCGATGTTGGGTTGGAGTGGGGTCAGTTCAGCGTGGGTGCGCAGGAAGTTGGAGCGGTTGGTGACGTAAGCTTTGAGCGCGTTCAGATCATTGGTGTATGTCCCCATGGTGTAGCTCTTGTTGGGGTCGGCAATGATGCTGGCGATGCTCAAGGCGTGGAAGGCATTGATCATCGGCGTCATGGTGCCGGGGTTGAAATACTCCTGCAACACCGTGCGCATGTGGGCGAGGTAACGCTGGCGCAGTTCGGGAATGGGCAGCAGGCGGTAGAGCAACGGCCGGTTGTTGCCGGTGGCGCCCTGCACCGGGGAGAGCGTGTAATTGACGCTGCCAATAGCCGCGAACGCCTCGTTGCCGTCGTGTTCCACCGGATGGATGCGTCCGCTCTCAGGCTCAAAGTAAAACGCATAATCGGCGCCTTTGTTCCAGTAACTGTCATCGTCCACAAAGAGATTCTCGAGGGCCAGAAACCAGAGCCAGTTGTCCACGGCAAACACGTCCTCAACCCGGTCGCGCCGCTGGTCGGTCGGCGTGGCGTTCAGCACGTAAATGGCATTGATGAGTCGCGCCCAGGCGGTGTTGGTGTCCGCCTTGGTGTTTCGCAACTCATAGTGGCGCGTGTAGGAGGCAAGGTTGGTGTTGCCGAAATAATGAAACGCCGAGTTGGAACTGTTAAAACCACCGACCGGCGCGTTGGGTGCGCGCCAGCGATCACCGTTGTTGCTCGGAAACCATTCCCGGACCAGTTGGCCATCATATTGCTGGACCATGGAATACACGCCCCATAGCGAACCGTTGAACTCCACCCGGGCGATCGCCCCCTTGGGACACGGCATGTACTGGCTCATAATGGTAAAGTAAAGCGGCTCGCGCATGATGGTTTCATCGCCGGCGGCGTTGTTCAGGTTGACCGTTTCGTAATGCATCAGGTCATCGTCCGGGGTCACAAAATCAAACTCCAGGTTGAGGGACTTCTTGCGTCCGCCCATGGTGAAGGAGGTGTTGCCCTTGTAGCGGGCGCCGACGTGATAATTCGTCGCGCCGTTGTCGAGCCAGAGCCGCGGCACATAGACGTTGGTGCCGTACTGCCGGCCCAGCCGCAACGCATTGGTAAAGGCGGTGAGCGTGGCCTGGGTGTACATCAGGCTGACGGTGCGGAAAATTGCGGGATCATACAACCCGGCGGTTTGCCGTGCGCGATAGTAGCGGATTTGGTCGGCCTGCGTGCCGAGGGAGCGCCATGGGGCGTTGGTCTCGTTGCCGGAGAGCAGAGGACCGAGATTCGTCACGGTAGTCCAGGTCAGGAAATCGGTGGAACTCTCGATCCACCAGTCGTCGTCCTTGTCGCCGTCCACCTTCAGGAGCGCGTTGCCGTTGGCGAAGTCAAGGACCACGCGCCCATCTGCCGCGCTGGCCCCCAGCAAGCAGGTCTTGATGGCCATGACAACCACCATCATTCTAAACAAAGTCAGTTTCACTATCAGGAAACTCCCAACGGTCGGCATTCGTCGTCCGCCCGCCAATCTACACGACGATGCATTAAGCCCACATTAAGGACTCCGGCCCTGGTGAACAAACCGCCGCCAACCGGAGACCAGTTTAGCGCGCTTGACGACATTGCCAAGTCTGGTAGAGTCACCTTGTGAATCGGCGCAGTCAGCAAGTCAACAACGCATTCGGCGGCCAGTATTGCTTTTTTTACTTTTGGCCGGCGGGCGCGTACTTGCGGCTGCGATAGACTCTGAGAAACAAAACATCGCCGCAGGTCGCCACGACGCCTGCGGCTTTTTTTGTGCCCCGCGACGTGCAACCCCGGCCAACCAGGAAAAACCCATGATCATCGTACTGAAACCGCGCATCTCGAAGAAGGAGGAGCGCGCCGTCCTGAATGAGATTCGCAAGCTTGGCTACACGCCGCACGTCATGCGCGGCGTGGCACGTACCGTCGTCGGCGCCATCGGCGACGAACTGACCCACGCGAATCTCGAAACGCTCATTGCCCAGTTCCCGCGGGCGGTTGAGAGCGTCATGCCGATCCAGAAACGCTACAAGCTGGTCAGCCGCGAGGCGCATCCGGCGGATTCCGCCATCAAGGTCCGCGAGCATGTCATCGGCGGGAAGAAACTCCACATCATGGCCGGTCCGTGCTCGGTGGAAAGCGAGGTGCAATTGCTCACGTCGGCGGAAGCGGTGAAACAGGCGGGGGCGACGATTCTCCGGGGAGGTGCGTTCAAACCGCGTACGTCGCCGTACGAGTTCCAGGGGCTGGGTCTGAAAGGATTGAAATTGCTCGACAAGGCGCGGCGTCTCACGGGGTTGGCGATCATCACCGAACTGCTCTCCGAGCAGCATGTTGATCTGGTGGCTGAATACACGGACATCATCCAAATTGGCGCGCGCAACGCACAGAATTTCCAATTGCTCATCGCCGCGGCCAAGACCGGCAAGCCCATCCTGCTCAAGCGCGGTCTGTCCATGAAGATTGAAGAGTGGTTGTTGGCGGGCGAATACGTGCTGGCCAACGAGAACTCGAACCTGATGTTCTGCGAGCGCGGCATTCGCACGTTCGAAACCTATACGCGCAACACCCTGGATCTGGCCACCATCCCGATCATCAAGCACGAGTCGCATTGCCCCATCGTCATAGATCCGAGCCAGGGTGCGGGCCGGGCGGATCTGGTGACGACGATGTGCAAGGGCGCGGTGGCAATGGGAGCGGACGCGCTGTTGATCGAGGTGCATCCGAATCCCGCCGAGGCCTGGAGTGATGGCGCGCAGCAGGTGTCGTTGGCAGGATTTGCCCGATTGATGGAGGAGATCAAACCCTTCATTACGGCGGCGGGAAGAGACTGACGCTGGCTGGTTGATCAAAGTCCGCAGCGCCGGCAAGGCTTGCTGTTTGTCGGCGGAAAGCCAAAGTCCCCCGACAGGCGGCGCGCAGGGGTGCTGCGTCACGCGGATGAGCGCAGCGGGCGCACAAGTTCCTGACAGGGGACTATTCAGTGGATGGCTTTGCCGGCAACACAACAAGCGCCGTGGGGCCGAGCCATCTTGCCCGCCTCCTTGGGCGAACAAAATTTCCGATCAAACTTCTTCTGATGCCCGCGCCTAGCTGGGGTTGCCGGACGGAACATCGTCGCCGCAGTCGGCGTGATCCGATCCGAGGTGGAATCCTTTCTCGTCCTGGCACCCGATCGGCGCCGTCGCCGCAGCAAACAATTCCACCACCAGCCCGGCGGAAACCAGAACCATCACAATGTGTAAAACCGCCATCATGCTTCGCCATGAGCAGTCGGGATGCCAGTCGGGTCTCCACGTTCTTTGCGCCCATAGGCCATGAACTTGTCCAGAATTGTGGAACTGGGTTAAAGGACAGGACAGCCGACGAAGCCTGAAACTGGCACGAGCTATTGCGTGTTGATGAGTTGACTCAACTCCTGCTCCAAGCGGGCCAGACAAGCCGTCAGACGTTCCAAGTGGCCGGCGGCCACGGAGAGGTCTCTGCGGCGGGCAGCTTCCTCCAGTTCCCGAACTGCGGTGTAGGCAGGAGTAGCGCAGAATTGTATGGCCGATCACTTCAGCACATGCGCGGCATTCCCCACGGCACCGGCATCCTGGGCAGTAATGGCGGTGCGAATCTGCGAAATCAAATCGGGCGTCGTTTCGGAAAACAGCCGGGCCATGCGCCGCAGAACTTCGGTGTCACCGTCAAGTTCACGGAACAGTCTTTCGCGGTCCCACACCGAGAATTTCGACGTTACGCTTGTTTTCACAGGTTTCAGCACGCCGCCGGCATTATCGCGCAACAGAAATGGTTCCCGGTGCAAAACCAGCTTGCCGGCCTCGATCTAGTGTCTGGCCGGAAACTCGTGTTTTTGAGAGAGGCCAATGCGTCAGTGGCGGGCGACGGACGAGCGGCGGCTGATTTTTCTGCCCCAGCTCGCTCCA
>JAANMV010001070.1_pt1 | contig 31596 bp, 41 predicted proteins | sample 7279661 | NCBI WGS metagenome assembly JAANMV01 (sample SAMN14094540, study PRJNA606508) | bioreactor metagenome | isolation source: A lab-scale SPAN reactor treating ammonium-rich wastewater day 121 | place: Ireland: Galway | collected 2017-05-16
ATAGCAACACTATCAACTGTGAGTAACTGATTACTGCCATCGATATTATACCAATCTTGATTATTTATAATACACCAATCATTACCTAAATTTGCTCTGCCTACCATACCAGCAAAGTACCATTCATTATTGTGTTTTACTAAGGTTGATAGTTGAAAATTATTGGTAGTTTTTACTACAAAATTGCAATTAAGTTGTGGGTTTGGTGTATTTATTCCCATGGTTAGGGGTGGAGAAAAAGTCTTGGTTATAAATGACCAACCAGTGCCATTGCGTTGGATATTTACTTCCAGACTGTTTTCATTGTTGTAACCAGCTATTATTGGGTACGAACGTACTTCAGTACTCGCAGAAAGAGTAACCAGATCATTACTGGGGATAGGTGGGAAGTTATAAGGTGACCAGCCAAAAACGCTTTGGTTTTGAGAGTTTATTTTGAGTGCGACCACCCAAAAAATCAGCAACATGATGATAGTTATTTTTTTCATGATAAGCCTCCTTTGGGCAATTATTTGGAAATTTGTTATTTAGTTTTGAAAGTTCTTATTGTAAATAAATAATATCATATTAAATAAGAAAAATTAAAATTTGTCAATATTATAAAACCGCCATAGTTATGGCGGTTTGGTTTCAAGAATTTAATATTCCCAAAGTGAGTTCGTCTATCAGTTCAAGAACTGATAATATTTTATCAATGCGGTGCACGTTGGCACCAGCAAAAATTAAACCTTCATCAACTTTACCATGGAAAGAGTCGATAAGTTTTACGGCTATACAATAGCCAGCTTGATCTCTTTCGCAGGAGTCGATGCAATGATATGGACAAATAGTTTTGCCAAATTTTTCTTCGTTTAATTTTTTTAAAAATGGATTCATAATAGCGCGTCCCGGCATACCGACTGGACTTTTGATAATCATTATATCTTCTTGTTTGGCATTGATGTAGGCTTGTTTAAACTGTTCAGCTACTGGACATTCATGAGTGGCAACAAAACGAGTAGCCAGTTGAGCACCACTAGCACCCAGTGAAAGAAAATGAGCAATGTCACGACCAGTATAAACGCCACCAGCTACAATCAGAGGGATTTTTCTGCCAATTTTTTGTTCATAGGGTGCAATGATTTGCAAAGTCTCTAGTAAAATTTTTTCTAAATTATAATTTAAGGGATCAGCTAGTTGCTGCAAAGAAAAGCCTAAGTGCCCACCAGCCAGAGGGCCTTCAATAATGAAAGCATCAGGTACACGTTGGTATCTTTCCCAGTAAGTGATAATAATTTTGGCAAGGCGTGCTGAACTAATGATTGGCACTAAAGCCACACGGGGGTCGGGGACAATTTCTGGTAAGGTTTTAGGTATACCAGCGCCATAAACAATAATATGAGCACCAGCCTTAACAGCTGTTTCGATTAGTTCGTTTTTGTTGGACAGTGCACCCATGACATTGATGGCAAACGGTTTGGCGGTAAGGTTTTTTAGAGTATCGATATTTTTTTCCAATGATTGATTGGAAATCCTGATATAATCAGCGGCTTTGACACCTTTGTATAGGTCCATAAGCCCGATAGTAGTCAATGTTCCCAAGCAATCGGCTTGAGCGACAGCTGCTACCAGAGTTGGTCCGGTAATCCGAACACCCATTGAACCCATGACGATTGGCAAACGAAAACTATGTTGGCCAATAGTGAGTTTTGGTATTTTCATGATATAACTTCCTTATATATTGATGTTTTTAATGTAAAATTGCTTTTAGTTTGTCACTAATTTATTGAGTGGTCAAGCGATGTAGTTGACATTTTTTTGGAAAATGTTAAACTAATTTTACAAATTTATATCTACCTTTAGTATGTGTGTCGATTAGTTTATTTTTGCTTTTTGAACGACTCACAGAAGTAATAAGGAAATATCAGCCCTTATTGGGCTTTTTTTAAATTAATTTTTAGTGATTAGTTATTAATAATTAGTAATTTATAAGTGTATGCCCACAATTCATCAATTGATTAGGAAGCCAAGAAAAACTAAAAAGGCTAAGTCAAAATCACCAGCCTTGCAATCAACTTTCAATGTGTTGCGTAGGCGGAGAACTAAACTACCAAAAGGTAGTGCTTTTAAGCGTGGCGTCTGTGTCAAAGTAACAACAACCACACCAAAGAAACCTAACTCAGCTTTGCGTAAAATTGCTAGAGTTAGACTTTCCAATGGTATGGAAGTAACGGCTTATATTCCAGGGGAAGGACACAACCTGCAAGAACACAGCGTGGTAATGATTCGTGGAGGTAGAGTAAAAGATTTACCAGGTGTGCGTTACAAAATTGTCCGTGGAGTTTTTGACACTCAAGGCGTCCAAAATCGTAAACAAAGTAGGTCTCGTTACGGTGCTAAACGCCCCAAAGCAGATAAAAAATAATAACTAATTCATAATTCTTTATTTTTAATTCTAAATTCAAATACTATGCGAGGAAAAAGAGCACCAAAAAGAAAAATTGATCCAGATCCAAAATACCACTCTTTGGAAGTGGCTAAATTTATCAATCATATAATGTTGCGTGGTAAAAAAGCTGTTGCCCAGAAAATTGTTTATGATTGTTTTGATTTATTGGCCGCTAAAAATAAACAAAAACCTTTGGAATTATTTGAAAAAGCGATGCGTAATGTTGCCCCAGTAGTTGAAGTAAAAGGAAGACGTGTCGGTGGCGCTAATTATCAAGTACCTATTCCTGTAACTGGAGAAAGAAAAAATAATTTATCTTTTAGATGGTTGATTGAAGCTGCACGCAATAAAAAAGGTAAATCAATGTCACAAAAATTGGCTGATGAAATTCTAGCTGCCATCAATAACGAAGGTGACGCTATTAAGAAGAAGCAAGATGTGCAACGGATGGCTGAAGCCAATCGTGCTTTTGCTCATTTTGCAAATTTTATTAAAAGATAAATAAATTAAGTATAAATTTTAAATTATAAATTATAAAAAATATGGCTAGGGAATATAGTTTAGAAAAAACTAGAAATATAGGCATTATTGCTCATATTGATGCTGGTAAAACCACTGTTTCTGAACGTGTTTTATATTATACTGGTAAAAAACATAAGATTGGTGAAGTACATGAGGGTCAGGCGGAAATGGATTGGATGGAACAAGAGCGAGAGCGTGGTATTACCATTACTTCAGCGGCTACAACTTGTTTTTGGAAAGATTGTCGTATCAATATTATTGACACCCCGGGTCACGTAGATTTTACAGCTGAAGTAGAACGTAGTTTACGCGTCTTGGATGGTGGAGTGGTGGTGTTTGATGGTGTGGCTGGTGTAGAATCTCAGTCCGAAACTGTCTGGCGCCAAGCTGATAAATATAAAGTCCCCAGAATTGCTTTTATCAATAAAATGGATCGCATGGGTGCTGACTTTTATTATGATTTAAAAACAATTCATGAACGATTAACTAAACACGCTCACCCTGTACAATTACCGATTGGGGCGGCTGAGACTTTTGAAGGCATTATAGATTTATTTGAACAAAAAGCTTTTTATTATCGTGATGATTTAGGTGTAAATGTTGAAGAAACTGAAGTTCCCGAAGATATGAAAGCTAAAGTTGCTGAGTATCGAGCGCAACTAATTGAAGCGATTGTAGAAAATGATGAAAATTTAATGCATCAATATTTAGAGGGTCAGGAAATTTCAATAGAAGAATTGAGACGGGTTTTAAGACAAGCTACCATTGAAAGCAAAATTGTACCAGTACTTTGCGGTAGTGCTTTGAAAAATAAAGGCGTTCAAAGAATGCTTGATGCGGTCATATATTATTTACCTTCTCCTATGGATGTGGAGACACCACTAGCTCATGACGTCGATGATGTAACCAAAGAAATTCCTATTGCCATAGACGATGATAAACCACTAGCAGGCTTGGCTTTCAAAATTGCTACTGATCCTTATGTCGGCCGACTCACTTTTTATCGTATTTATAGTGGTACTATCAAGTCTGGTAGTTATGTTTTAAATAATACTACTGGCGAAAAAGAAAGAATTAGTCGCTTACTTAGAATGCATGCCAATCATCGCGAAGAAATTGATGAAGCTTACGCTGGTGAAATTGCTGCAATTGTTGGTTTAAAAAATACCACCACCGGTGATACTTTAACTGATATTGATCATCCTTTGTTGTTGGAAAAAATCGAATTTCCTGAACCAGTTATTTCTATTGCCGTGGAGCCAAAAACTAAACAAGATCAAGAAAAAATGGGTGTGGCTCTGCAAAGACTAGCTGAAGAAGATCCCACTTTTAGAGTAAAAACAGATGAAGAAACTGGACAAATGATTATTTCTGGTATGGGAGAACTTCATCTTGATATTATCGTTGACCGGATGAAGCGAGAATTTAAGGTAGAAGCAAATATTGGTAAACCCCAAGTAGCTTATAAAGAAACCATCAAAACTCAAGCGGAAGCCGAAGGAAAATATATCAGACAGTCAGGTGGTAGAGGTCAGTATGGTCATTGTTGGATAAGGGTTGAACCAAATGAACAAGGTAAGGGTTATGAGTTTATTGATCAGGTCAAAGGCGGGGTGATTCCTAGGGAATATATTCCAGCTATTGATAAAGGTATTAAAGAAGCTTTGGAAAATGGTGTGTTAGCTGGTTATCCGGTTATTGATGTTAAAGCCACTGTTTATGATGGTTCTTATCATGAAGTGGATTCTTCAGAAGCTGCTTTCAAAATTGCTGGTAGTAAAGCTTTTCAAGATGCTTTTAAAAAAGCCAGTCCGATATTACTTGAACCAATAGAAAAAATAGAAGTGGTGGTACCAGAAGAATATATGGGTGATGTTATTGGCGACCTCAATGCTAAACGTGGTCAGATTTTAGAAATGATTGATAGAAGTAATAACAAAGTTATTTATGCCCATGTGCCTTTGGCTTCAATGTTTGGTTATGTAACTACCTTGCGTTCGATGACTCAAGGTCGCGGTACTTCAACCATGGAATTTGCTCATTACGCAGAAGTGCCAGGTAACGTAGCTAAAGAAATTATTGAAGGTAATGCCACCAAAGATAAAAAAGAATAATAATTTTTTATTTATTAATAATATTATATGGAATGGAGTAATATTATTTCTACTTTAAAAAAAGTAGGTCGGGAATTAGTAATTATGGATCAAGCAGATACTTATGTGCTGATGAACTTAAAACGTTTTAATGAATTGGTTGATCAAGCTAAAGACGTTAGGCATCTGAGTGAAGATGAGCTTATTAAGCAAATAAATAGGCAAGTAGCTGATTGGCGGGCCAGTCAAGAAGTGATTGCAGAGCCAACTAATCCTGTTAATGTGTTAAAAACAGACGCTGATGATGATACTTTTTATATTGAGCCAGTTGAATAGGTTTCCACATGTTTTCAATAGATTATGCAAAATAAAATATTTTTGTCTAATATTAGATAAAAAAATAAAAAATTGTTATTAAAATAAGGGTTTTAGTCTAATACTTGCAAAATAAAAATAAGTTTGTTATAATCACCAAGCGTATTTATAAATTTTAATCATTTAATCATTAAGTTTTTAATTAACGGCTGGGTAAAACCCACAACTAGTTAGTTTGGGGCCGTTAATAAAGAGGTAATAAAATTATGGCAGAAATATTTGATCGCTCCAAAGAACACGTAAACGTCGGTACAATTGGTCACGTTGACCATGGTAAAACCACATTGACCGCCGCCATGTTGACAGTTCTTGGTGCCAAGGGTTTTGCGGCCCAAACAAAAACCGTTGACCAAATTGACAATGCTCCAGAAGAAAAAGAGCGTGGTATTACTATTGCCACAACTCACGTTGAATACCAAAGTGAAAAAAGACATTATGCACACGTTGACTGTCCAGGACACGCTGATTATGTAAAAAACATGATTACCGGAGCAGCTCAGATGGATGGCGCTATTTTAGTGGTAGCAGCTACTGATGGTCCAATGCCTCAAACCAGAGAACATATTTTACTTGCTAAACAAGTAGGTGTGCCTTATATTGTGGTATTTTTAAACAAAACTGATCAAGTTGACGACCCAGAATTGATTGATTTAGTAGAAGAAGAAGTCAGAGATTTATTGAAAAAATATGAATTTCCAGGAGATAAGACTCCTATTATCAGAGGTAGTGCTTTGAAAGCGTTGGAAAATCCCAATGACGAAGCAGCTTCTAAACCAATTATGGACTTAGTTAAAGCTTTGGATGAATATATTCCTACTCCAGTTAGAGAAATTGATAAACCATTTTTAATGCCAATTGAAGATATCTTTTCAATTGAAGGTCGTGGTACAGTAGTAACCGGTAGAATTGAACGTGGTATTGTCAAAGTAAATGAAGAAGTAGAAATTGTTGGACTTAAAGATACTCAAAAGACAACTGTAACTGGTATAGAAATGTTCAATAAAACTTTAGATCAAGGTCAAGCTGGAGATAATGCTGGTATTTTGTTACGGGGTGTGAAAAAAGAAGATGTGGAAAGAGGTCAGGTTTTATGTAAGCCAGGCTCAATTACTCCTCATACAGAATTTGAGACCGAAGTTTATATTCTTTCCAAAGAAGAAGGTGGTAGACATACCCCATTCTTCAAAGGTTATAAACCACAGTTTTATATTAGAACTACTGATGTAACAGGTGATGTTATTTTGCCAGAAGGTACTGAAATGGTAATGCCTGGTGACACAGTTAATTTAAAAGTAACCTTGATTTCACCAGTAGCTATGGAAGAAAAAATGAGATTTGCTATTCGCGAAGGTGGTAGAACAGTTGGTGCTGGTGCGGTAACTAAGATTATAAAATAATTGATTACACTGATTCCCGCCAAGTGATTGGCGGGATTAACGTGGAATTAATAAATAAGAGTATTGCTAAAAAGTATGATAGAACAAAAAACTAAGAAAGTTTCAATGGTCAATGAAGAGGAAGTAAAACCTCGGATACGGATTAAAATCAAAGCTTATGATCATAAGATTATTGATCAGGCAGCCAAAAAGATTATTGAGACAGCAGAAAGAAATGGTTCTACTGTAGTCGGACCAGTACCCTTGCCTACAGCCAAGAGAAAATTTACAGTTTTGAATTCCACCTTTGTTCATAAAGATTCTCGCGATCAGTATGAAATGCGTATTCATAAGCGTTTGATTGATATTAGTCAGCCAAACGCCAAAACAGTTGAAGCGCTTTCTAGTTTAAATTTACCGGCGGGAGTTGATATTGAAATAAAAATGTAGCACTATCATCTGATAAAGGTCCCCAGCGGAAACCTATCAGATAGTAGTTAGTTATATATAAAGAAAGGATTAACATTTTAAAAAAATTTGAGAACAATTAAAGTTTGTTTCTCAAAACCGATTCCGCGTTTAACTCTTATTAGTAGGGGTTAGTCGTGGGAGCGGTTTTTACTTATCCCACAATTTATTTCACATGGAAAATAAAAAAGAAAAATTTATAATTGGCATAAAACGCGGCATGACACAGCTATTTTTAGACAATGGAGAAGCTGTACCAGTTACTATAGTTGCCGCCGGACCCTGCCAAATAGCTCAGATTAAAACCAAAACCAATGATGGTTATCAAGCGGTGCAGTTGAGTTATGGACAGAAACGCAAACAAACTAAATCATTACTCGGACATTTAAAAGGTTTATTACAGAACCGATATTTAGCAGAATTTAAAGTTTCAGATGAAGAATTATTGCTTAAATATAAACGAGGTTTAGAAATTAGAGTAGATAGTTTTAAAGAAGGAGATTTAGTAAAAGTGTCAGGTACCAGTAAAGGAAAAGGATTTCAAGGTGTAGTTAAACGTCATGGTTTTCATGGTAGTCCCGCCACTCATGGGCATAAAGATCAATTACGCATGCCCGGTTCTATTGGCGCTGGTGGCGTTCAACACGTATTAAAAGGTACTAAAATGGGGGGACGTATGGGGCATGATCAAGTTACCGTAGCTAATTTAGAAATAGTTAAGATAGATCAGACAGAAAATTTATTTTATATCAAAGGTGCCTTGCCTGGTATTCGTGGTGGCATGTTGAAGATTTATGGTACTGGAGATTTGGTTTTACATGAACCAACAGCTACCCCAGAAGTGGAATCAGAAAATAAGGAAGTTAAATCAGAAATTAAGACTGAACAAAGTAAACAAACAGTAGATCAAGAAAAAAATGATATTTCCACTGAAGTTAAAAAAGAAGATGAAGTAAAAGTAGCTGAAAGTATTGAGCCAGTGGTTACTACTGAAGAAAATAAAGAAAAAACTGATAAATAATTTATGGCCAAGGTAAAAGTTTACAATCAAGCTGGTAAAGAATTAAAGGATGTTACTTTGCATGACAAGGTTTTTGCTATGACTATCAAACCTGCTTTAGTAGCCGAGGTAGCTGTTGCCATGTTAGCCAATCAAAGACAACCTTATGCTCATACTAAAGGTAGAAGTGATGTTAGGGGTGGTGGCAGAAAGCCATGGAAACAAAAAGGTACTGGTCGAGCCAGACATGGTTCAATTAGATCACCTTTATGGATTGGTGGTGGCGTTACTTTTGGACCAACTAAAGATAAAAATTTTTCCAAAAAAATTAATAAAAAAGTCAAAGCCAATGCTTTACGGATGGCTTTAACTGATCGAGCTAAACAAGATAGTATAATAATTTTTGATGATATTAAATTCAAGGAAATTAAAACCAAAGTTTTAGCTGATTGGTTAAAAATAAAACCATTAGCTGATAAAAAAATTCTAATAGTTTTAAATCGTTTTGATAAAAATATAGATCGTTCTGCCAGAAATATTTCTCGAATAAAAGTTGTTTCTCTGGCTTCTTTAAATTTATTGGATGTATTGGCTTTTCCTTATTTGGTATTAACTGAAAGTGCTTTAGATAATTTGATCAAGAAATATAATACAGTTATATGAGTATAAAAGATTTATTTGCTAAACAAAATCAAACCAAACAGTCTAAACCAAAAACTGCTGTTTCAGCTAAACCAAAAACAGACGAAAAAAAGACGGTTGCTAAGAATGTATCTATAACTAAAAATACTGCTTTATTTTCTCATCGAGTTTTATTGAAACCATTGGTAACAGAAAAAGGTGCCAAACAAACTGAACAAAATAAATATTTTTTCATGGTGTCAGATAAAGCCAATAAAATAATGGTTAAGCAAGCAATAGTTGAAACTTATGGTATTTGGCCAGTAGCTGTTAATATTTTAAGAATAAAAGGTAAAAAAGTCAGATTTGGTCGCCGTGAAGGCGCACGTAAAGATTGGAAAAAAGCAGTAATTACCTTACCACAAGGTAAAAGTATTGATGTTTATAAAGGAGTATAATTATGGCAATTATTAAATACAAACCAACTTCACCTGGACGTAGACTTTCTTCTGTTAACAAGCAGTCAGTAGTTAAAGCTGGTTTAAAAAAATTACGAGTTAAAAAAATTAGAACCACCGGACGTAATAATCAAGGAATAATAACCATCAGACATCGTGGCGGTGGCGTTAAACAACACTATCGTTTAGTCGATTTTAAAAGAGATAAATTTGATGTTCCAGCCAAAGTTGTTGAATTATGTTATGATCCTAACCGTAGTGCCAATTTAGCTTTATTACAATATACAGATGGTGAAAAGCGTTATATTATTGCTCCTGAAGGTTTACAAATCGGTCAAAAGTTAATTTCTAGTCAAAAGATGTTGGAAATAAAAATAGGTAATAACATGCCGTTACAGTTTATTCCTGACGGACAAGCGGTAAATAATGTTGAACTGTATGTTGGTGGTGGAGCAAAATTAGGACGTTCAGCTGGAAATATTATAGTATTAATGGCTAAAGAAAATGGTTTTGCTCAGTTGAAAATGCCATCAGGTGAAGTTCGTTTAGTTCCTGACGGTTGTCGAGCTACTATTGGTGCTGTTAGTAATAATGAACATAGAAATATACGTTGGGGTAAGGCTGGACGAATGCGTTATCGTAACATCAAACCAACAGTTAGAGGTAAAGCTATGAATCCAGTCGATCATCCGCACGGTGGTGGTGAAGGCAATCAACCGATTGGTTTGAAACATCCTAAAACTCCTTGGGGCAAGCCAGCTCTGGGTGTGAGAACAAGAAAGAAAAAAAATAGTAATCGTTTGATTATCAAACGAAGAGGATCTAAGAAAAAATAATAAATTTATATGAGTAGAAGTTTAAAAAAAGGACCATTTATTGATGAAAAGCTATTGAAAAAAATGGCTAAAGCCAAACAAAGTGGTGATAAAAAACCCATTAAGACTTGGTCTAGAGATTCAATGATTGTGCCGGAAATGGTAGGTTTTAATTTTGCAGTGCATAATGGAAAAAGTCACTTACCAGTTTTTGTAGTAGAAAATATGGTAGGACATAAATTGGGTGAATTTGCTCCTACCAGAAAATTTTATAAACACGGTGGTAAAATGCAAAAAGAACAGGAAAAAGCTGCCGTTGAAACTAAATAATTTATGGACAAACAAACAGTTAAAGCAGTATTAAGATATGCCCGTCTTTCTCCGCGTAAAGCCAGAATGATAGCTGCTTTAGTGCGTGGAAAAAAAGTGACGGTGGCACAAGCGCAATTGAAATGGCAAAGTGGAAAAGTTAGTCCAGTATTGCTAAAGTTATTAAATAGCGCTGTAGCTAATGCTGTTCATAACAGTAAATTTGATAAAGAAGATTTAATAGTCAAATCACTAACTGTCGATAGTGGCCCAGTTTTGAAAAGATTTACTCCCAAAGCATTTGGTCGAGCCACTCCAATTAGAAAACCTACTAGTCATATTACGATAGTTTTATTTAGCACCAAACAACCAGTTAAGAAAGCTAAAGTCAAAGATGAAAATAAAGATGAAAAAGTTGATGCCAAGACAGCAACTGATGAAAAAAAGATTGATCAAAAAAATAAAATAAACAATGTGAATAAACCCGTTTTATCGGTCAATAGAGGTAAAAAATTGAGCGCCAATAAACCGGTGACTAAGACAAATAAGCAAAAAGTATAAATTTATGGGACAGAAAGTAAATCCAAAAATATTTCGTACTAATATCATTTTTACCTGGTCATCAAAATGGTTTAGTAAAAATAATTATGCTGAAAATTTACAGCAGGATATTAAATTACGTAAATTTTTACGTACTAAATTAAAAGAAGCAGCCTTAGCGAAAGTAGAAATTGAACGCTCAGTAGGTAAGTTGGATATAAATTTATATTCCGCAAAGCCAGGTTTAATAATTGGTAAGGGTGGTAAGGCAGTAGAGGATTTAAAAAAAGAATTACAAAGAAAAATTATCCATAACCCTAAATTGCAAATAAATATAAATATCAAAGAAGTAGATAAACCAAATTTATCAGCCGAAATTATGGTACAACAAATGGCTCAAGAAATAGAGAAGCGTGTACCATTTAGAAGAGTAATGAAAAGAACCATTGATATGATTTTAAAAGCCGGTGCTAAGGGTGTTAAAGTACAAGTGGCAGGTAGATTGAATGGCGCTGAAATTGCTCGTACTGAAACTTTGTCACAGGGTAAGATTCCTTTACATACTATGCGTGCCAATATAGATTATTCTCGAGGGGTGGCAGTTACTACTTACGGCGCTATTGGTATTAAAGTTTGGATATACACTGGTGAAATATTTAAAGTTAAAGAACAAGAAATAAATAATTAATATGTTAGCACCAAAAAAAGTAAAACATAGAAAATGGCAACGAGGACGGATACGCGGCAATGCTACCAGTGGCGATCGTTTACATTTTGGTAGTTTTGGTTTAAAATCTCAGGAACCACGTTGGGTTAGTTCCAGACAGATTGAAGCTGCCCGAAGAGCTATGTCTCGATACGTACAACGTGGAGCAAAAATTTGGATTAGAATATTTCCTGATAAACCAATTACCAGTAAAGGCAATGAAATTCCGATGGGAAAAGGTAAAGGCGTACCTGATCATTTTGTAGCCGTGGTTAAACCGGGTACGATGATTTTTGAAATGGAAGGTGTTGATGAAAAAACTGCTCGTGAGGCTATGAGACTAGCTGCTCATAAGCTACCTTGCAAAACTAAATTTGTTACCAAAAATATATAAGTTATGGAATTAAAAGATTTAAAAAATAAAAGTTTAGGTGAATTACAGAAATTATTAGCAGAAGAACGTGCGCGTTTACGTGATTTGCGTTTTCAAGTTGCCGCCGAACAACATAAGCAGGTTCATGAATTAGGTCAAAGTAAAAAAACTATTGCTAGAATTTTGACATTGTTAAAACAAGAAAATAATAATTTATCAGCTAAAAAAGTTTCTTCAGAGCCGGTGGTTAAAAAAGAAATAAATTAAATCAAATATTAAGTTATTATATATGGTAGATGAAAAAAATAAGTCCAAGAAAAGTATAACCCGAAGTTTTAGAGGCGTGGTTATTTCAGCTGCGATGGATAAAACAGTGGTAGTTAAAGTCAATCAAGTTAAAATTCATTCTAAGTATCGTAAACGTTTTCAAGTATCTAAAAAATATCACGCTCATGATTCTAAGAATGAATATAAAGTTGGTGATTTGGTGGTAATTGAAGAAATAAGACCGATATCCAAAACAAAAAAATGGAGAGTAGTAAGTAAAATAAATAAAACAGTATGATTCAAGTAGGAACAAGATTAAAAGTAGCAGATAATTCTGGCGCCAAAGAGGTGCAATGTATTAGAATACTAGGCGCTTCTTATCGTCGTTATGCTGGTATTGGTGATTTAATTATTGTAGCCACTAAAAATGCTCAACCTCATTCCCAAGTAAAAAAGGGTGAAGTTTTAACAGCAGTGGTAGTAAGAACCAAACAGAGTATTAAAAGAAAAGATGGTTCCGCCTTGCGTTTTGATGAAAATGCTGTAGTAATTATTGATAAGAAATCAAAAGAACCAAAAGCATCCCGTATTTTTGGACCAGTGGCCAGAGAGTTACGCAATAAAGGTTTTATGAAAATAATATCATTAGCTCCAGAAGTATTATAAACATATGCAATTACAAAAGAACGACACAGTTAAAGTAATAACCGGTAAAGATAAAGGTAAGCAGGGCAAAATTACCCAGGTTTTTCCTGTGGAGAAAAAGATTGTAGTAGAGGGTGTTAATGCTTATAAAAAACATCTTAAACCTCGTAAACAAGGTGAAGGTGGACAAATAATAGAATTTTTTGCTCCACTAAATATGAATAAAGTTCAGTTAATTTGCCCCAAATGTGGTAAACTTACCAGAATTGGTAAGCAGATAACACCTGAGGGTAAAAAAACAAGAGTTTGTAAAAAATGTAAAGCTAGTATTTAAATATGAATAAATTACAACAAGAATTTAATAAAACCATTAGACCAGCTTTATTTAAAGAGTTGGGTTTAAAGAGTATTATGGCTGTACCGCGTTTACAAAAAGTTGTTTTGAATGTAGGCGTGGGTAAAGGTTTAAAAGATGAAAAATATATTGATGCAGTGGAGTCAACGATAATGCGTATTACCGGCCAGAAACCAATTCGAACCAAAGCCAAAAAATCTATTGCCGCCTTTAAAATTAGAGAAGGCAATACTGTTGGATTGAAGGTTACCTTGCGGGAAAAACGGATGTATGATTTTATAGAAAAGTTGATTAATGTAAGTTTACCCAGAGTACGTGATTTTCAAGGTTTAAAGGCCAACAGCTTTGATGGTCAAGGTAATTATACTTTGGGCATTAAAGAACATATAATTTTTCCTGAAATTAAAGCTGATGAAGTAGAAAATTTACATGGCTTGGAAATTGTGATTGTTACCACAACCAATGATGATGAGCTAGCAAAAAAATTATTAGCAGCTTTACATTTTCCTTTTAATAAAAAATAAATTTTATGGCTACCAAAGCACAAATTGCAAAAGCAAACAGATCTGTTGTAAAACCAAAATTTTCTACTAGAGTGATTAGACGTTGTTGGCGTTGTGGTAGAAAAAGAGCTTATATGCGTGATTTTAAAATTTGCCGTATTTGTTTTAGAGAGTTGGCGGCCAAAGGAGATTTGCCAGGTGTAACCAAAAGCAGTTGGTAATAATAATTAATGAATAAATTAAATTAGATTTTATATGACGGATCCCATAGCAGACATGCTTACTAGAATTAGAAACGCCCTGCGCGTCCATAAAAGTGAAGTAACTATCCCTTACTCTAAGTTGAAGGTGAAAATTGCGGAAATTTTAAAAAACGAGGGTTATATCAACAGTTATAGTGAGCAAATAGATAGTCGTCAATTAAAGTTACAATTAAAATATCAGCCCAACGGTCAGTCGGTGATTAATTCTTTACGACGTATTTCTAAACCAGGACGCAGAATCTATTGCCAAGCTGATAAATTGCCTAGAGTACTAAATAATTTAGGAATTGCCATTATTTCTACGCCCCAAGGCATGATGACTGTAGCTGAAGCCAAACAAAAGAAAATTGGGGGAGAAATTATTTGTGAAATATATTAAATATGAGTAGATTAGCCAAAAAACCAATTATTATACCAACCGGAGTAACCTTCACAGAGGTTGATAATTCTTATAAAGTTAAAGGCCCTAAAGGTGAAATTTCTAAGCCTCGGGTGCCTAAAGTTAAGACTGATATTAAAGACAATCAGATTTCTTTACATGTCCCACAAATAGATAGAAGTGACGATCGGGCATTTTTAGGCACAGCTGTTAGAGTAATACAAAATATGATAATCGGAGTGACTGAAGGTTATACGCGTAAATTAGAAATTAATGGCGTAGGTTACAAAGCAGAAATGAAGGGAAAAAATTTAGTTTTGCAGGTCGGATATTCTCATCCTGTTGAATTTAAAGAAACACCGGGTATAAATATTCAAGTAGAAAAAAATGTTATAACAATATCAGGTATTGATAAAGTTTTAGTAGGACAAGTAGCTGCCAATATTCGAAAAATTAGAAAACCAGAACCTTATAAAGGTAAGGGGATTAAATATAGTGATGAAGTTATTATTCGTAAGGAAGGTAAACAAGTTAAAGCTCAAGGATAAAATTAAAAATATTTATGTTAAAGAAACAATTATTAAGAAAACATCGACATAATCGGGTAAGAGCCAAAGTAAAAGGTACAGCCGCTAGACCCAGACTGGTAGTTTATCGTAGTTTAAAGCATATTGAAGCTCAAGTAATTGATGATACTAAGGGAGTTACTTTGCTTTCCAGTCGTGATTTAAAAATGAAAGGTAATAAATTATCTCGAGCCGAGTTAGTTGGTACAGCAGTTGCCAAGGCTTGTTTAGATAAAAAAATTACCACTGTAGTTTTTGATCGTAATGGTTATAAATTTCAAGGCAGAGTAAAGGCCTTAGCTGAAGCTGCCCGTAAGGAAGGATTAATTTTTTAATATTATGGTAAAGAAATCTGATTCAAAACAAAATAGTAGATCAATGGAAGTAGTTAAACCAGTTGAAGAATTTGAACAAAAGATTATAGATTTAGCGAGAGTTACTAGAGTAATGGCTGGTGGAAAACGTATGCGTTTTCGCGCTTGTGTAGTGATTGGTAATAAGCGTGGTCAAATTGGTTATGCTGTAGCCAAAGGTGCGGATGTAACTTTAGCGGTCAATAAGGCAGTAGCCAAAGCTAAAAAAAGTTTATTGACAGTTACTATTCATCAAGAAACTATTCCTCATGAAGTTAGAGTTAAATATAAAGCGGCTAGTATTATTTTAAAGCCAGCTCCCCTTGGAACTGGAGTAAAAGCAGGCGGAGCAGTTAGAGAAGTTTTGGCTTTATCTGGTATTGCCAATATCGTGGCTAAAATAATAGGTTCAAATAATAAAATAAATAACGTTAAAGCAACTTTTTTTGCCTTACAGAGTTTGAAAACTCGATCAGGCAATAGACAGATAAATGAATAAATTTTTATGTTAAGTTTAAATAATTTAGTAAAAACTACTCCTAAAAAGATTAAAAGGTTAGGCCGAGGCAATGCCAGTCGTGGTAATTATTCTGGTCGTGGTATGAAAGGACAAAAAGCTCGCAGTGGCGTCGGTGGTTTAAAACAAAAAGGTATAAAATCTTGGTTAATGAAATTACCAAAGAGTCGTGGTTTTACTAGTCCCAATTTAGCCAAAGAAAATGTTTCGATTTTGGCTTTGGAAAAAAATTTTACTGATGGCAGTGAGGTTACACCTTTCATTTTGAAAAATAAAGGTTTAATTGATAATTATAAATTAGGCGTTAAAATAATTGGTAAAGGAGTTTTAAGTAAAAAATTGAAAGTTAGAGTCCACGGAGTAAGTGCTAATGCCAAGCAAGCTATTATTAAAGCTGGTGGGACTATTGAAATAATCGCTAAGAAAAAAATTGAGAAGAAATCTAAATAAATAATATGCAGTGGTATCAAAGAATTCAGCAAGTATGGCAGAGTAAAGAGGTTAGAAATGACATCTTATTTGTTTTAATGATTTTAGTTATATTCAGAATTGGTGCTCATATTCCGATTCCTGGTATTGATACTGGAAATTTGCGAGATTTTTTTGCTTCCAATCAGATTTTGGGACTGTTAAATCTTTTTTCTGGTGGTGGTTTAGAAAATTTTTCGATTATGATGTTGGGCGTAGGTCCTTACATTACAGCTTCCATTATTTTTCAGTTATTAGTAATGATTGTTCCAAAATTGGAAGAGCTTTCTAAAGAAGGTGAAAATGGTCAACGAAAAATAAACCAATATACCAGATGGGCTACTATTCCTTTGGCTGTTTTACAAGGTTATGGTTTTATTACTTTAATGCAACGACAGGGTGGTGGAGTAAGTTTACTTGGCGAGTTGTCTTTATTTCAATATATGACTGCCATTGTTACGGTTACTGCGGGTACTATGCTTTTGACTTGGATGGGTGATTTAATCTCCGAGCGGCATGTTGGTAACGGGGTGTCATTGTTGATTTTTGCCGGTATTATTGCTGGATTGCCAACTGCTCTACAACAAACATTACTCGCTTTTGATATGTCTCAATTGACCACTATGATTCTATTTGCGGTAATTGCTTTAGTGACGGTGGTTGGAGTGGTATTTATTACTGAAGGTCAAAGACAAATCCCAGTAACTTATGCCAGACGAGTTAGAGGAATGAAACAATACGGTGGCACCAATACTCATTTGCCCCTACGGGTAAATCAAGGCGGAGTCATTCCTATTATTTTTGCTATTTCAGTAATTATATTTCCTTCGATGATAGCCCAATTTTTTGTGCAAGCTAAAAGTGCTTGGTTATCAAATGGAGCAGAATATGTTATTCAGCTATTCAATAATCAAATATTTTACGGTGTATTTTATTTTATTTTAGTAGTGGCTTTTACGTATTTTTACTCAGCGGTGGTTTTTAAACCAGATCAGGTAGCAGAAAATTTACAAAAACAAGGTGGCTTTATTCCTGGTATTAGACCAGGTAAGCCAACTGCCGAATATTTACAAGCTACTGTTAGTCGAATAAATTTAACTGGTTCAACCTTTTTAGGTGTTATTGCCATACTACCTTTGATTTTAAAAGCTTATACGGGTATGAGTACTTTGGTAGTTGGTGGCACTTCTTTATTAATCGTGGTATCAGTTATTATAGATTCTGTCAAAAAAGTAGAAGCGCAACTGGAAATGCATGATTACGATGCTTATTAATTATTTTCTTGCCGCTCCGACAATTTAGTCGGGGCGGTTTTTTATTTTGTTAAAATTAGTTACAATATAATAAGATAAATTAATTAAAAAAAATGTATAATATCGTTATTATCGGACCGCAAGGTTCAGGCAAAGGCACACAAGCAGATTTAATTGCTGCTAAGTATAAAATAGCTAATATTTCAACCGGAGTGATGTTTAGGGAAGCGGTTAAAAATCAGACAGATTTAGGTAAGGCGGTCAAAGCAATCATTGATCGGGGAGATTTAGTACCAGATGATTTAACCAATGAATTGGTTAAAGAAAGACTCAATAAAGAAGATTGCCAGTCAGGTTTTATTTTAGATGGTTACCCTAGAAATCTATTGCAAGCGGAATATTTATTGACCCATCAAACTATTACTCATGTATTGGAAATTTGGATTTCAGATGAAGAAGCAATTAAACGTATTTCTGGTCGCAGAGTATGTAGTTGTGGAGCTACTTTTCACGTATTATATAATCCGCCAAAGCAAGAGAATATTTGTGACCGTTGTGGTGGTAAATTGACCCAGCGTGATGATGATAATGAAAAATCAGTTAAACAGAGATTAAGAATATATCATCAACAAACGGAATCTATTATTAGTTTTTTTCAAAAAAAGGGTTTGCATTATCGTATTAATGGTGAACAAAGAATTCCCGATGTAGTTAGTGATGTTTATTTGGTTTTAGATAAAAAAAATGATAATTAATAATCAATCAGATTTAATTAAGTTGAAAGCCGGTGGTAAAATATTAGCTGATGTTTTAAAAATTGTCAGAGATAATATTCAAGTTGGTATAACCACTAAAGAATTAGATAACATTGCTCAAAAAGCTATTAAAAATTTTGGAGCCAAGCCGTCATTTCTCGGTTTTGAAGGTTATCCGGCCGCGCTTTGTACCTCAGTTAATGAACAGTTGGTACATGGTATTCCCAACAATTATGCGTTAAAATCAGGTGATCTTATTGGTATTGATTGTGGTGTTTGGTATGAAGATTTTTGTACAGATATGGCTTTAACTGTTGGTGTAGGGGAAATTGATAAAACAGATAATGATTTGATTAATATTACTAAACAATCTTTAAATGAAGGTTTAGTTAAAGTTAAAGCAGGAAATACCATTGGTGATTATGGTCAAGCTGTACAGACTTATGTCGAAAAATATGGTTTGGCGGTAATTAGAGGGTTAGTGGGACACGGGGTTGGCTTAGCAGTGCATGAAGAGCCACCAGTACCTAATTTTGGCGAAAAAGGTAAGGGTCAAAGATTTTTGGCCGGGATGGTATTGGCTTTGGAACCGATGGTTGCCATTGGTTCTTATCAGGTGGAAACTTTAGCAGATGGTTGGACAATTGTTATGACCGACGGCTCAAATTCTGCTCATTTTGAGTTAACAATCATGGTAACTTCAGATGGTTATGATCTTATCACCCCAAAAATTTGGTAAAAAATATTGTTAATAATATTTTGTTAAATGAAAATATTAGGTATAGATTATGGTGAAAGAAAAGTGGGCTTAAGTTTATCCGCTGGTAGCTTGGCTTTACCTTGGAAAATATTAAATAATTTTAAATCAAATCAAGAATTAATAGAAATAATTATAGAAATAATAAAACAAGAAAAAGTTGAAGCAGTAGTCATAGGTATGCCTTTATCTTTAGATGGTAAATTATCAGTTCAAACTAGAGTGGTCAAAGAATTTTTTGAGCTTTTTAAAAAAAATATTTCTATTCCTTTATTTGCAGTTGATGAAAGATATTCTAGTCAAATGGCTCAAACACAATTAGCTGGGAAAAATGATGATGCTCAAGCCGCAGCTAATATACTACAGACTTATTTAGATAAAAAATAAATTATATGGGTCAGGAAACTATTTGGTTTTATATTCTACCATTTACCATTGCCTTTTTAGTGGTGCAACCATTGGTTTGGTTGGTTCGTAAATTGGCTTTTCATTATCAGGTTTTGGATTTACCAGATAGTGAGCGTAAGTTACACCAAAGACCCGTACCTTTATTGGGAGGGGTAGCCTTGGGTGCGGGTTTTATTTTTTGTTTAGTTTTATTTTTAAAATTTAGTTTTTTGTTGGACGGGCGATTAAACATAAAGCATATTATAGTTTTGGTTATAGCCAGTTTTTTGCTAATATTAGGTGGAATTTTAGACGATAAATTACGCCTATCACCTAGCATACAATTCATTTGGCCTTTGTTAGCAGTAGTGGTTATTTTATTAGGAGGTATTGAAGTACACTTTATAACCAATCCTTTAGGAGGCATTTTACAGTTGGAAACTTGGCAAATAAATTTAGGTAATTATATATTATCTCCTCTGGCTTTGGTTTTATCATTTTTGTGGTTGATCGGAATGATTTATACCACAAAATTTTTAGATGGACTGGATGGCTTAGTATCAGGCATGACTTTTTTAGGAGCAATTTTTATATTTTTTGTTTCACTAGCTTGGGACATACCTTATTCAGGTACTTCAGTATTAGCCTTGATCGTAGCTGGTTTGATGTTTGGTTTTTTGCTGTGGAATTTTTTTCCCGCTAAGATATTTCTTGGTGAAGCTGGTTCTACTTTAGCTGGTTTGTGGTTAGGAGTGCTGGCAATAATTTCTGGTGGAAAAATTGCTACAGCACTATTGGTAATGGGTCTACCGATTTTAGATGTGGCTTGGGTAATAATGCGTCGTACTTTTTGGGAAAAAACTTCTCCCACTACGGCCGACCGTAAGCATTTACATTTTAGATTACTTGATGTCGGTTTTTCTCATCGGCAGGCAGTTTTATTTTTATATTTACTAGCTACTTTATTTGGTTCAGTAGCTTTGTTTCAAAATTCTAAAGGTAAACTTATTCTTTTTTTAATACTATTGGCAGTTATGGCAATCATTGGTTCAATATTAGTCTTGGCATATAAGAAAAAATATGTTAAAAAATAAATTATTTTTATTTGGAGTTTTGATATCTACTTTATTTTTTTTAACTGGGTGTTTTAGTTTTACGTCAATAAAGCTAAAACAAAACGTGGTCAATAAAAATGAAAATATAGAAACAGTGGAAATTGGTGGACAAAATATAAAAGTAGAATTAGCCGAAACAGTTAGTCAGCAAACTAGAGGTTTAGGTGGAAGGGAATTTTTATTGCCAAATCATGGTATGTTATTTGTTTATAGCGATTATCAATTACCTGGTTTTTGGATGAAAGGCATGTTATTTCCTTTGGATATTATTTGGTTACGTGATAATAAGGTGGTTGGTTGGGAAAAAAATATTGCCGTGGCTACTACTACTAATTTACAAATTTATTATCCTCCAGAGCCAGTTAATTATGTTTTAGAAGTTCCAGCCGGGTTGGTTGATAATCTGGGCTTAAAAGTCGGTAGTGAGGTGGGGTATTATTAGGGTTGACTATAAAATTTAATTAAGATAGAATATTTATACTAATTATGAATTATAAATAATTTATGAATTTAGCTGTTATTAAGACCGGTGGTAAACAATATATAGTTACTGCGGGGCAAAAATTGAGAGTGGAAAAATTGACTGTTTCGGAAAAAGATAAATTTGATTTTAATGAAGTATTGTTGTTGGCTGATGATAAAAATGTAAAAGTTGGACAACCTTTTTTAACAGGCACCAAGGTGACAGCCACTGTTTTAGCTCAAGGTAAGTCAGTAAAAGTTACAGGTAGTCATTATAAACCAAAGACTAGAAATAAGAAAAAGTTTGGCCACAGACAACCTTTTACTGAAGTTGAGATAATGAAAATCACTTCTTGATTTACTAAACTATTTAAACAAAATACCGGGCGATTAGCCCGGTTTTTTGTGTTAAGTGTCACGTATTAAATTACAATATATTTATTATAAACTTAATTTTTTATTCTTTATTCTTAATTCTTAATTCTATTTTATTTGTTGTCTATTTTCTAATGCTTCAGTTAGGGTAATGTCATCAGCATATTCTAAATCAGCACCAACTGGGAGGCCGCGAGCAAGTTTGGTCAAGGTTATATTAAGTGGAGTTAATATTTTTTTTAAATAAAGAGCTGTAGTTTCCCCACTCATATCTGGATTGAAAGCTAAAATTATTTCTTTAAAATTAGGTTTAGCGGAATTAATTCTATTTAAAAGTTCAGGAATTTTAATTTCTTCTGGGCCTTGATTTTGTATTGGTTCTAAGCAACCATCAAGAATAAAATATAAACCTGAGTAGTGACCGGTTTTTTCAATGGCCTGGAGTTCAGAATGACCACTGACTATACATAAGATAGTGTTGTCTCTGTTTTTGGCTTGGCAAATATCGCAGGGTGATTTTTCCGCAAAGTTACGACAAAGTTGGCAGCGTGTTAAATCAGAATTTAAATTTACTAAATCCTGACTCAATGTCTTTAGTAGATTGCTTGGTTGTTGGAGTAAGTATAAAACAATTCTTTCAGCCGTGCGGGGACCAACTGAAGGCAATTTTGCAAAGGTATCAATAATTTTTTGAATAATAGCCGGATAGCCAGACATAATTTATTTAAGATTGGGCAAACTGTAACCAGAGTCTTTTATTTTTTTTGCCATCACCCGATGAATTTTTTTAATTAAATCTTCATGGGCTTTGATAATATTTTTTTCTAGTTGTTGTTTTTTTTCACGATTTAGAAGTTCAGTATCAATTTCGCAAGCAGTTAAGTTTTGATTGCCATCCATGCGTAAAGTAACACCACCATATGAAACCTCTTCACTTTCTTGACCTAAAGTTTTTTGCATTTCTTTGGCTTGACTACGTAACTCTTTAATTTGGTTTAGTTTAGAAAACATTGACATATAAATATAGAATTATGAATTATGAATTATTAATTATACTTTAAAAACATAATTAATAATTCACCATTCACTATTCAAATTCTGGTTGTGGGGTATCACCTCGTGCCTTATTTTCAAATCTTACTTTTTCTTCATTGAAAATAAGTTCCAACCAACCAGTCGGACCATTACGATGTTTGGCAATAATTATTTCCGCTATATTTCTTTTATCCGGATCTGTTTCATCCCGTTTATACATGTATTCACGATAAATAAACAATACCACATCAGCATCTTGTTCTATAGAACCAGATTCACGTAAGTGCGCAAGTTTTGGTTTGGGGGGGCGTTCCATTTCTACCGCCCGGGACAACTGTGACAAGGCCAATACTGGGACATTTAATTCACGAGCCAAGGCTTTTAGTGCCCGAGAAATTTCACTGACTTCTTGTACACGATTGTCTGAATTTTTGCTTCTGCCTTCCATCAATTGTAAGTAGTCAATCATAATCAATTCTAAACCGTGCTCCGCTTTCAATCTCCGGGCTTTGGTGCGTAGTTCCATAATATTGGCAGTGGCACTGTCATCAATAAAAATTGGCGCTTCTGATAGGACTGACATAGCATGACCAATTCTTGGAAAATCATCATCTTCTTCTCGGTCAGACAAACGTCCAGTGCGCATACGCCATAAATCAACTCCCGCCTCAGCACACAACATACGATCTACTAATTGTTCTTTACTCATTTCCAAAGAAAAGATACCGACCGGATGTCCGGCTTTACCAATTTGTCTGGCAATATCAAGAGCTAAGGTGGTTTTTCCCATAGAAGGTCTGGCGGCCAAGATAATTAGGTCTGATTTTTGTAAACCCGCCAGTTTATTATCCAAGTCATAAAAGCCAGTGGGTAGTCCTCTAATACGACCACCATCACGATGCATTTCGTCAATACGTTCAAAAGTATCGTCTAAGATGGATTTTACAGGAATAAAGTTTTGTTTTAGATGTTTTTGTGAGATTTGAAATATTTTTTGTTCTGCTTCATCAAGTAAAGCATCAACTTTTTCTTCTTCACTAAAACCAAGAGCGGTTATTTCTTGAGCCGCTTTAATAAGTTTTCGCAAAGCTGCTTTTTTTTGCACAATTTGAGCATAAGAAAGAATATTACTTGATGTCACCACCGAGTTAGTAAGTTCAGCTAGATAAGCTCGTCCGCCAATTTTATCCAAGATTTGTTTTTCTTGTAAACGATTGGTTAAACTAAGTAAATCAATTGGTTCTCTTTCACTATAAAGTTCCAACATAGTTTCAAAAGTTTGTTGGTGAGCTTCTTTATAAAAATCATCACTAGATAATATATCTGCAATTTTGGCTATTGCTTCTTGGTCTATTAAAATAGAACCCAAAACGCTGGTTTCGGCTTCAAGATTTTGGGGTGGTAATTTATTTAGCTCATCTGACATAGTAGTGTTATCTTACTGGAAAGAGGTCAATTTTTCAAGTTGGTATTTTACAGAGGAAATCCACTTGTCATTCACATTTTTAATGGTAAGATATAGGCGAATGAACTTTAAAAATAAATTAATAAACAAAAAATAAAAGGAGAATAATAATGAAGAAATCTAATAATTTCCACAGCTGGTTGTTGGTGGTACTATTGGTTATTTTAGTGATACAAAGCATTATGCTTTTTAATGCTTATAATAAAAGTCATGAAGTAGAAATCTCTAATAATACTAAAATATCCCAACTGGCAGAGCGGATTGATACTATTTGGTCAGATTTTTATTTGCAGAACATAGATATCCCGAAGCAGATTTATTTTGCTGACAAAGAGCTTACATTAGATGATGTGGTGCGAGAAGAAATTTTTGCCAAAGTAGTTCGTTTTAAAAGTGAGCGCTGGCGTTGGCCAATTATCAATTATCGATTAGATAAGTATTATTTTGTTTTAGACTCATTACGATCCATGAACGCTTCAGAGGATTTGATATATTTAGCTATCCAGGAAAGTTTTTTAAACCCCAGAGCTGTATCTTGGGCCAAAGCCGCCGGCTTTTGGCAATTTATGCCCCCAACTGGGAGAGCTTATAAACTTAAAATAAATGAATATATTGATCAGCGTTTTGATCCGGGTGAGGCGACTATTGCGGCTGTTAAACATTTCAATGATTTATTAAAAGTATTTTCTGGTAATTGGGCTTTGTCAGCAGCTGCTTACAATGTGGGCGAAAATAGAGTTTTGCAAAGTATGAGAATAAAAGGCACGGATAATTATTTTGATTTGAGTCTACCACGGGAAACCGCAGAATATTTTATTAATATTTTAGCTTGGAAAATAGTGATGGAAGCTGATGACAATTTTATTAAGCGTTTTTCGCAGTCAGTCGATTTTTCCATACCCAGTATTGAAGTTAGATTAACTCTTTCACAAATACTTATGGCCAAAGAGTTACTTCCTGTTTTTAGTTATAGTTATCGCGTGTGGCGTGTACTCAATCCGATGTATGTTAGAGACCTAATACCTAAAGGAACTCATTTAATAAAAATTCCCAAAGAAAGTTTGGCTATATTCAATCAGATAATTGAAAGAAAGAAAGCCAGTTATGTGGTTATTGAAAATAATTGAGTAAACCAAAATTAAGGTACTAAAAAATAAAACAATCATTTAAACCCAAGGCATAATGTCTTGGGTTTTTCTCTTGCCAAAATCGTTTAGTTTTGTTATATTAGGTTTTGTTATTTAGTTATTAGTAATTAGAAATTAGTAATTAATAACTTGGGTCGTTAGCTCAGTTGGTAGAGCGCCAGGCTTTTAACCTGGGCGTCACAGGTTCGAATCCTGTACGACCCACCATAAAAAGTTTGTTTATCATCAGTGGTAGACAAACTTTTTATTTTGATTCTGTTAAAAGGATTCGAACGGGCAGAAGTGAGCAACGAGCATAAGCGAGTTAGCGAACGTCGGCCAAAGCGAGCTGGCACAGCTTTGGACGCTGCCCTGTACAAGGAACCCGAGCTTGTCGAGGGTGACGCGGAAATCCTGTACGACCCACCATAAAAAGTTTGTTTATCATCAGTGGTAGACAAACTTTTTATTTTGATTCTGTTAAAAGGATTAGAATTGGTAGTGAGGAAATCTTGCTTGTCCCGTTTATCGGGATATGTCTCATATTATCCACCTTTATTGGGTGTTTTTTATTGACAAAATCATTTATTTTGCTAGCATAAGGAAATTGCGATCATTTACAATTAACAAATAAATCAATCATAAATTCACGGAGGTTACTCTTGGAAACTCAATCATTTTCTTGGCTGGTTATTTTACCTTTTGCTCTAATGCTTGCCATTATTGCAATTTTTCCTTTATGGAAAAAGACTGCTCATAGTTGGGAAAAAAATTCATTTAAATTGGCTCTAGCTTTAATGTTAGGAATACCAGTCGCTATTTGGATGCTCCTAATTGGCCAGAGTGAAGCAGTTATTCACGCCCTAGTAGAATATGGACAGTTTATTGTGTTACTGACAACTTTATTTGTTGTGTCGGGTAATATATTTTTACAGGGTGATATTGAAGCCACTCCACAAACAAATATGAGATTTCTCGCTGTCGGTGGAATTTTAGCTTCTTTTATTGGCACCACTGGTGCCGCCATGATACTAATACGTCCGTTACTCAATACCAATAAAGAAAGAAAGTATGTGGTTCATACTGTCATATTTTTTATTTTTATTGTAGCTAATTGCGGTGGACTGCTTACGCCGTTAGGGGACCCGCCTTTATTTCTGGGAATGCTTAGGGGTGTGCCATTTGTTTGGACTTTTTCTTTATGGCAAGAATGGTTATTTATCGTTGGTATTTTATTATTACTGTATTATTTATTAGACAAATATTATTATACACAAGAACCCTTGAGCAATATTATCAAAGATAAAACTGAAGTTTTGCCTATCAAATTGATTGGTAAAAGAAATTTATTTTTACTGGTTGGAGTTGTTTTAGCCGTTGCCTTTGTGCCATCAATTGATTTAGCTGCTTATCATCATACACATGATTTAAGTGCGCTTATACCTAGTCGGGAAATAATGATGGGAATATTGATATTTTTATCTTTACGTGGTCCGCAAAAAGCTCGCTTGCAAAATGAATTCAATTATCACGCTATTCAAGAAGTGGCCGCTTTGTTTATAGGTATATTCCTTACCATGATTCCTGCACTAATGTATTTACGTCAAATTGCACCAACCTTACCACTCAATGAAATTACTTTTTTTATTTTTACCGGTGGTTTAAGTTCAGTTTTGGATAATGCCCCTACCTATTTGACCTTTTTTGAAATGGCTCAATCTATGGGTGGTATACCTGCTGTGGCTGGTGTCTATGAGCCTTATCTTATTTCGATTTCACTAGGCGCTGTTTTTTGTGGAGCCATGACTTATATTGGCAATGGACCTAATTTTATGGTTAAAGCCATAGCTGAAGAAAGAGGTATAGGTATGCCGTCATTTGTTGGTTATTTAAAATGGTCTTTGACTATTTTAACTCCATTATTTACTGTGCTGGTTATGATATTTATAGCTGGAGGTTGGTGGACCGTGATTGGTGTTAGCATCTTAACTCTTTATATTTTGTTCTTTTTTTACTTAACTTATATTAAAAAACCAGTATTGGTTTAATTTTTGCCCTGATTATTTCAGGGCCTTTTTATTATTTAACCAATGATATGATATACTTGAATTATAAATATAATTTTTATGGAACCAAAAATTTTGCAAAAAGATTTTCACAGCTTAGATGTAGTTGAAGCGATGCGATTATTAGAAACTTCGATTTATGGTTTAGCAAATGACGAAGCAAAGTTAAGAAAAAAACAGATTGGTGCCAATGTTTTACCTGAGGGTAAAAAGTCTTCCAAATTAATAATGTTTTTTTCTCAATTCAATAGTTTATTGGTTTATTTATTGTTGGGAGCAGCGGCTTTGTCATTTTACTTTAATCACCTGGTAGATGCAGTGGTAATTTTGATTGTAACTTTGATAAACGCTATTTTTGGTTTTGTACAGGAATATCGTTCAGAGAAAGCTATTGCTGCTTTGAAAAAATTGGTTAAAGACACTATTCGAGTAATCCGAGGTGGTCAACAAATGGAAATAGAAGTAGCTGAGTTAGTGCCGGGAGATATTATGTTGGTTGGTGAAGGTGATAAATTACCAGCTGATGGGCGAGTAATTGAAGCAAAAAATTTATTGGTCAATGAAGCCTCACTGACAGGCGAATCTATGCCCCAACGGAAAATAATAGAAGTAGTTAAATTGAAAACACCTTTGCAAGAACGGGAAAATATGATTTATAGTGGTACCGTGGTGGTAGCTGGTGAAGGTAAAATAGTTATTTCCTCTACAGGTGTTTATACTGAACTAGGAAAAATCGCCACTCAAGTACAAAGTTCTAATCGCGGCAAGAGTCATTTTATGAATAAGGTTGATAATCTAGGTAAACAGTTGGCAGTGATTGCTATAGTAGGTGCCTTATTGGTAGTTTTGATTGGTTGGTTAAATGGTTTTACTTGGTTTGATTTATTTTTATTTGGAATTGCTTCAGCTGTTTCTGGCATTCCTGAAGGTTTACCAGTGGTATTGGTAGTGGTGTTGGCTATTGGTGTACAACGGATGGCTAAACGTCGAGCAATTGTTAAACACTTGGCTTCAGTTGAACCTTTGGGTATGGTTGATGTTATTTGTACAGACAAAACAGGCACGTTGACAAAAAATGTAATGACCGTAACCAATATTTTTTATGGTGGCAAAACTGTCAGCGTTGATGGTACGGGGTATAAATTGAAAGGAGATTTTTGGCAAGATAAAAATAAAATGGTCCCCCTAACAGATCCTTGGTTATCTCAAATGTTGACAGCCGGTTCTATTGTTCACCACTCTTCATTGGTAATAAAATCTGATGATGCCACTAAAGATGAAGCTGCTGAAGTAGTGGGTGATCCGACTGAAGTAGCTTTGATGATAGCAGCTTACAAAGCCGGACTTAGTAAGGAACAGTTATTAATAGATAATAAAGTAGTAGATAATTTACCTTTTAGTTCGGAATATAAATTTCAAGCGGCTTTAGTCAGTAGTAAGCAAGTAAACGATTCGGAAGAAAAAAAATTATACGTAATTGGTGCTTTAGAAACATTGTTGCCACGATGTAAAAAAGTATTATGGCATGGTGAAGAAAAAAAGATAAGTGAGGAGCTAGTAAATGATTATGAAAAAAATCATAAAAAATTAGCCCAAGAAGGTTATCGCATAATTACGATGGCTTATCGGGCGGCAGATGCAAAACAAACTGAAATCAATCATGATAATGTTAATAGTCTAACGCTACTCGGCTTATTTGCTATTATTGATCCACCAAGAGAAGAGGTAAAGTCAGCTATTGATTTGTGTCAGCGTGCGGGGATTAGAGTAGTAATGATTACTGGTGACAATATTTATACTGCTATGGCTATTGGTAGGCAAATTGGTTTATTGGATAAGAAAGCCAATCGTGGTCAAGTTTATACTGATATGGATATTGTTGATTATACCGATAAACAATTTTCTGAATTAGCTAAAGAAGTAAAAATTTTAGCTAGAGTATCTCCCACAACCAAAATGCGTTTAGTTAAAGAGTTGCAAGCAAGTGGTCATACGGTAGCGATGACTGGTGATGGTGTCAATGATGCTCCAGCTCTCAAACAAGCAGATATTGGTGTTGCCATGGGTAAAGCAGGTACTGATGTAGCGAGAGAGGCGGCAGAAATAGTTTTAGCTGATGACAATTTTGCTTCTCTAATCAATGCCGTAGAAGAAGGACGAGCAGTGTTTAATAATGTCAGACGTACTTCAGCTTTTTTGGTTACCACCAATGTAGCTGAATTTTTAACTCTAATCGTGATGCTTTTATTGGGAACTGGTATGCCACTGTTACCAATTCAGATTCTTTGGCTCAATTTAGTGACTGATGGTTTTGCTGGAATATCACTGGCAACGGAGAAAACTCATGGTGATGTATTACATCGCCCGCCTTTTGCCAGAGATACTAAAATATTAAACAAAGAAGTTTTTGACTTGATTGTTATTGTTGGTGTGTTAATGGTTATGTGTGCCGTAGTTATAGGTTATCCGTTATTAAAAGCAGGTCTTTATGAATATGGACGTAGTTTGATTTTTGCTAGTATGTCCCTTTTGCAGTTATGGAATGTTTATAATTTACGTTCTATGAATAAGTCTATTTGGCGAGTAGGTTGGTTTAAAAACAATTATATCAGTTTGGGTATCTTAGCTTCTTTGGTATTAATGTTGGTGGTAATGTATGTGCCATTTTTGCAAAATATATTTTCTTTTGTACCTCTAACTTTGAAAGATTGGTTAATGATAGTACCTTTGACTTTTTCGGTAATCGTGGGTGTGGAAATATATAAATATTTTAAATTTTACGATAAACGGCTATTTAGAAAAAGTTAATCTTGACTACAGAAATTTTTTCTGCTATTATTAATACATGGTTAAACAATTAATCAATAATAACAATAATTTTCTAACACGGCCTTAGGGGTACGGAAATTTTTGTTTCATTTAAAACCGGCTTCCTAAGAGCCGGATATTTTATTTTATGCCGAGTAGTTCAAAGGTAGAACGCTACGCTGTTAACGTAGATGTTGCAGGTTCGAGTCCTGCCTCGGCAGCCACTTACTTTTTGCTACTAATTAAAACAAAGCGTATAGTGAAGATATGAATTTAATTTATACAAAATATTATTTATTAATATTTTGGACTAGCGTTTTAATAAGCACTATACTTTTGTTTATGCCTGGGGGCACCCAGCCGGGGCTACCTTATATTGATAAATTAGCTCATTTTTTGTTGTTTGGTTGGTTGAGTTTAGTGGGACTAAAAACTTACCAGCGACGAGTGTTTGCTATTATTTCCAGTTTAATAATTTATACAGTAGTCGCAGAGTTTATCCAGTATTATTTTATATTAAATAGAGGGCTTGAATTTATGGATGCGGTGATGGGAATTGTGGGGGTTGGAGTAGGGTTGTTATTATATAAAAATATTAAATAAATATTATCTCTACTTTTTTGACAACAAAAAAGTAGCAAAAAATTGCCGATTAGTACTTTGGTTCAGGTAAAATTGCCAATTCACTCGCGTGCCTCTCAAAACCGCTGTCGCTAGAGTTGAAAGGCAAATCCCGCTCGCTTATTGGCAATTTTTCACTTCACAAAGTAAATGGCCGAGTAAAATAAAATCTAAAATTAAAAACTCCCCAAGTATAATTCAAGGGAGTTTTGTATTTTTATATTCAAAAATCTTAACTCTAAATTCTATATTCTATATTCTATATTCTACCTAATGTCCATGTGGAGCAAAGGTAGTAGCTAAGTATATAATAAGTACTCCTAGTATCAACCAAACAGCTTGCCAAGCAATGTATTTTTTGTTGGTTTCATGATGCAATTCCGGCATAATATCGGCCATAGCCAAATAAAGAAAACCGCCACCGGCAATAGCCAGTAGATAAGGTGTTACTCCTTCTATGGTTACGGCAAAAAAATAAGTAGCTAGTCCACCAGCTATGGCAGTCAGACCAGAAAAAAAGTTCCACCACAAAGCTTTGATTTTGGTAAAACCAGAATAAATTAAAATACCAAAGTCAGCAATTTCTTGAGGTATTTCGTGTAGAGCAATAACTAACGTACTTATCATTCCTAAAGTCGGATCAATTAAAAAACTGGTAGCAATTAAAGTGCCATCAACAAAATTGTGAATGCCATCACCTATTAGATTGATATAACCAATTGATTTATTATCATGAGTATGATGAGGTCCCTGACAGTGACAATGATGCCAATGTAAGTATTTTTCAATTATAAAAAAAACCAGTATTGATAGCAAAATTACGCTAGAAATTGTACTAGCAGTAACTCCAGTTTCCTGATGGTCGAATAGTTCTGGAAAAATACCAAAAAATACCGCTCCCAATAGCGCACCAGCTGCTAAACTAATAGTAATACGAGTAAAAAGTTGATGTTTTACTTTAGCTAACAAA
>JAANMV010001073.1_pt1 | contig 31571 bp, 20 predicted proteins | sample 7279661 | NCBI WGS metagenome assembly JAANMV01 (sample SAMN14094540, study PRJNA606508) | bioreactor metagenome | isolation source: A lab-scale SPAN reactor treating ammonium-rich wastewater day 121 | place: Ireland: Galway | collected 2017-05-16
CGCGGCGGTCAGGCCAAGAAGGGCGGCGGCTCGTCCGGCGGCGACCGCGGCGGTCAGGCCAAGAAGGGCGGCGGCTCGTCCGGCGGCGACCGCGGCGGTTCGGGCAAAGCTGGCAAGGGCGGCGGCTCGTCTGGCGGCGGAGGCCGCGGCGGCGGCAAGAAGGGCCGCTGAGTTAGGACAGTGCAGGCAGGGCTGAGGGCGCACCGGCGGGCGGCATGGGCCGCCCGCCGGCGCCTTGGGGACAGCAGAGAGGGCGCGCCGCCGTCCACCTCGTCCACCCCGTCCACCGCGTCCACCCCGTCCACCTTGGTCACCAGAAACGCGCGGCTACCGATACGCCACCGCCGCGTACCCAACGACCGACGAGTGGTCGCCCGAGGCATGACCCGAATGACGGTAGTCGAGCAGCTCCGGGATCCAGCCGAGCCGCCCGGCCAGCGCGCACAGCACCGCCGCCGCCGCCGCGCCGCAGGCGTTGCCGGTAACCACGGCGGACACGTCGCCGGCCAGCAGGGCATCCAGGAAGGCGCGGTCCGAGCGCCTGGCGGCCTCGGCCGGGAGGTAATGGCTGAGGTCCGAGGTGACCACCAGTAGCGCCTCGGGCGCCGAAACGAGCGGGGCCAGGGCCGCCGCCACCGGCGCGGGGTCCACTCGATCGGCCAACATCGCCGCGATCACCAGGTTCGCGAACAGCCGTTGGAGGAACGGGAGCTGGACTTCGAGATCGTGCTCGGGACCGTGCGCCGCGGCGGCGGCGCGGAACGGCGGGCCGCAGGCCAGCAGCGACGCGGTGGCGTTCTGGTCCACCGGCACCCGCCCCAGCGGGGTCCGGAACGCCTGCCCGGTGGCCACCCCGACCCCGCCGACCGCGACCCGGTGCGGCGGGCCGAGGAGGTACACCGTCCGGGGCTGCAGGCCCCGCCACAAGGCATACCCGGCGGCCGCGGCGGGCCCGCTGTAGAAGTACCCGGCGTGCGGGACCAGCAGCGCCCGGGCCGGCGCGCCGCCCGGCGCCGCGGCCAGCAACGCGTCGACCTCGGCGGCCAGGGCCTCGGCCTCGGCCGGGTAGAACAGGCCGGCCACCGCCGGCTCGCGGACGGTGACGTCGCTCATGTCCACACTCCTGCCACGGCCGTGCCGCAGGACGGGCAGACTCCCGGCGTGCGCCATGCGGCCGCGGTCGAGAACCCGCAACGGCGGAGAACCGTCGCGCCGCAGCCGGGGCAGGTCGTGTCCTGGCAGCCGGCCAGCGCGCCGGAGCCGGGCAGGTTGCCGGCGTAGACGTAGTGCAGACCGGCTGCCCGGCCGATGTCCCAGGCCCGGCGAAGGGTGGCGACCGGAGTCGGCGGCCGGTCCCGCATCCGGTAATCGGGATGGAAGGCGCTCACGTGCCACGGCAGGCTGGGGTCGAGCTCGGCCAAGAACCGGGCGGTGTCGCGCAGTTCGGCGTCCGAGTCGTTGACGCCGGGGATGACCAACGTGGTCACCTCGACCCACACGTCGGTGTCGTTCACCAGATGCGCGAGATTGCGCAGAACCGGCTCCAGCCGCGCCCCGCACAGCTCCCGGTAGGTCAGGTCGCGGAACGCCTTGAGGTCGAGGTTGGCCGCGGCCAGGTGCGGCGCCATGGCGGCGAACGCGTCCAGGGTCTCGAACCCGCTGGAGACGAACACCGAGCGGATCCCGTGCCGTGCCGCCAGCGCGGCCGTGTCACGGGCATACTCGACGAACACCGCCGGCTCGTTGTAGGTGAAGGCCAGCAGCGGCACGTGGTCCGCCAGACAGGACTCCACCAGCCGCGCCGGCGGCCACTCGCCCACCGCCAGGCCGCCGACGTCGGCGGCCTGGGAGATGGTCCAGTTCTGGCACCAGGCACAGGCCAGCGAGCAGCCGACGGTGCCGACCGAGAGGATCGGCGTCCCGGGCAGGAAGTGGTGGAGCGGCTTCTTCTCGATGGGATCGACGTGCCGCGCGGCGGGCCGGCCATAGACGCTCAGGTCGAGTTGGCCGCCGCGGTTGACGCGCACGCCGCAGCGCCCGGCCCGGCCCGGTGCCAGGGCGCACCAGTGCTCGCAGGCGCGGCACTGGAGCCAGCCCTTCTGGAGTGGTCGAGCCAGGGCCTCGACGGGGATCAACGGCGCCTCCGGCGGTATCCGAGTCCATTGTACCCGAGGCGCCGCCGAGGATCCCTCGCCGGGCCGGCGAAGGGGTGACCGGCGTGGGATGGGAGAGGTGTGACGATGATCAACCGTGCTGCTGCCCTGCTCCTCTTGGCCCTGGCCGGCTCCGTTCGCGGCGAGGTGCTGCGCTCCAGCGAGCAGTGGGCCATTCACGATCAGGCGGCGCCGGCGGCCTGGGCGCCGCTGGTCGCGGGGCGGAACCTGGCCGATGGCCGTCCGGTGAAGTGGGAGCCGGAGGTCAACTACAGCTTCACCAAGGACGCCGCCGACGCCCGGCAGTTGACCGACGGCGAGGTCTGCGCCGCGCCCAACGGCAAGATCTACAACGACCGCCAGGCGGTCGGCTGGGGCTACCAGCCGTACGTGCGGGTGATCATCGATTTGGGCGGACTCCAGCCGGTGGGCCGGGTCGTCTTCCGGGTCCAGGGCGGAATCGACCCGACCAACACCGTCCCGCGCAGCACCAGCCTGCTGCTCAGCGCCGACGGGACCAGCTACACGCCGGTGCGGTCGCTGACCGAGCGGACCAATCCCGAGGACAATCCGGCCCTGACCTTCGAGCCGCTCCCCGGCGACCAACGCGCCGTCTACGCCTTCGAGCTGCGCGCCGGGTACCAGGCGCGGTTCGTCCGGCTCGACTTCGCCACCCACGGGCACCTGATCCTCGACGAGGTGGCGGTGATGGCCGCCGAGGGTCAGGTGGCCGAGCTGCCGCCACCGCCGGCGGTGGCGCCGGAATACCGCGACAATGTCTTCGACCGGCGGGATCAGTACCAGAAGCTGACCGCCGCCGGCAACCTGATCGCCGGCCAGGAGCTGGTCTACGCGCCGCAGCCCCGGTACCGGCTGACGACCAACGAGACCGACCCGCTGGACCTGACCGACGGCAAGTTCGGCGAGCGGACCGACGAGCGGATCTGGTTCGAGAAGGGCGCGGTTTGCTGGCAGCACTCGCCGCTGATCACCATCCTCGCCGACCTGGGCGCCGAGCAGCCGATCGACCGCGTGGTCGCCCGCTTCCTCGGCGGCGCGGAGCAGGGCGGGCTGGTCTTCCCGGACAGCCTCCGCGTTCTGCTCAGCCACGACGGGCAGACTTGGTACCTGGCTTCCGACCGGCACAAGCGCGGGCTGGACGATCTCTCCGCCGAGGCCTACGACCTGCCCGAGCAGAAGGTCGCCTGGGTGCACAATTTCGTCCTGCCCGTGGGCCGCACCGCGCGCCACGTGGCGCTTCAGATCGAGGCCCAGAAGCAGTTCATCTGTAGCGACGAGATCGCCGTGGTCAAGGGCGCGGCCGACCTGCCCAAACTGGCTGAGGACCCGGCGCGGAAGGTCACCATCGTGACCAGCGGGGTGGCCTTCGACGCGGTCACGGGCAGTCTGCCGGTGTGCGCCAACTGGGCGCTGAGGAGCAAGCTCCAGGTGTCCGACGCCCGCTCGGGCAACGACTACCTGGGTCCGTGCACGCTGGTGCTCGACCTGCCGGCCGACATCCGCTGGGTGGCGCCCGAGCGGGAGCACGAGGCGGTCCAGCACGACGGCCGGCCGTACCGGCGGTATCGCATCGCCTACGCCCGCGGCAAGCCGGACGAGTTCTACCTGCAAGCGGACAAGCCCGATGGCCAGGGCACGGTCTACACCTACGGCGACGCCGGCAAGGGCCTGGAGAACGAGCGCGCCGTGCCCTGGCAGGCGGTGGTGATCCCCAAGCTGAAGGTGCCCAAGCGGCTGCACGTCAGCCTGGCCTGGAGCGGGTACGAGGGCCTGGCCGAGAGCTGGCCCAACTGCCTGGAGGCGTACCACGCGACCGGGTTCAACTGCGTGGCGGTGTTCGCGCGGTACTGGAAGGCAGAGGACGTTCCGCGCAACCAGGCGCTGCTGGACAAGGCCCGCGCCGCGGGGTTCCAGATCATCGTCAACGAGTCTCCGGCCGGCGCCGAGGCGGGCGACCGGAAGCAGCCGGAGACCAAGTCGCAGCTCGCCGCGGGGCCCAGCGAGCACGTCTGCCCCAGCTACCGTGGCCAGTACTACCGCAAGGAGCACGCCGGCTTCGGTCAGCACGCGGTCTGGGCGCGGCCCGACTACATCTTCTACGACATCGAGGCCTACTGGGGCGGTTGCCAGGAGGCACCGCGCTGCGAGCGCTGCAAGCAGCGCTTCGCCGAGGGCAAGTTCCAGGACTGGGACGCCTTCTACGCCGCCCTGGGCCGCGAGATCCACGTCGATCTCAAGAAGGCGGTCGACGACGCCCTGGCCGCCGCCGGGATCAAGCAACCCATCGTCTACGGCAGCTACCGCACACAGCCGATCACCAAGCTGAACGACGGGCTGTTCGACTTCGGCAAGCTCTATCCGGATCTGCTGCAGATCGCCATGCCGAGCCTGTACGTGGCCGGCGACGCGATGGCGGTGGCACGAAACATCTCGGCCAACCGGGCGCTGATGAAGACCAACGACATCGTCCCGTGGCTGAGCACCGGCACCTACGGCGAGTACCAGCCGCACCGCACCCGGGACATGATCCTGGAGGCGCTGGCCAACGGCGCGCGGGGGATCACCTACTACTACTACCGCAACTTCGACCCGGCCCACTTCATGTACCACGCCGACGCGGTCCGGATCGCCTCGCCCATCGAGGATATCTTCGCCGACGGGGCGCCGATGGACAAGCTGAGCGCCGACGTGGCGCAGGTCAAGGTGTGTGGCATGCGGCTTCGCGACGACGCCGCGGTGCTGGTCTCCAACTACGTCCCGACTGTGGCGGCGGACCGCCGGGTGAAGGTGACCACGCCAATGGGCGGCGGCCGCGAGGTGTACGACGCGCACGACGGCAAGCGGCTGGGCCAGACCGCGGCCGACGGCAGCTTCACCGTGCCGGCCGGCTCCGGCGCGCATCTCTACTACCTCGGCCAGACCTGGGCCGGCAGCGTCGGCCGGTAAGAAGGAGTCCAGCATGGGGGCACGATTCGGCGTCGTCCTGGCGCTGCTGGCCGTTGCGCCGGTGCACGCGGCGACGGTGAGCGCCGACGGGCTGAAGCTGGAGGTCGGCGCGGGCGGGGCGATCACCGAGGTGGTCGCCGCCGGTCGCGGCTGGCCGCTGGCCGCCGGGCCGTCCGGTCTGCTGCTGCGCGACGCGGCCGCCGACGGGCCGTTCGTGGCCGCCGGTGGGACGGTGCGGCAGGACGGGCCAGAAGTCGTCCAGGCCGGCGAGCTCGAATCGCTCTCGCTCCGTTTCGAGTTGCGCTACCGCGGCGTCGGCGCGGCGGTTCGGGCGGACGGCCGGATCGTCGACACGGCCGGTCGCGACCGCGCGGTGACCGTCCGTCTGGCGCTGCCGGTCGATGCCTCGGGCGGGAGCTGGTGGCCGGATCTCAACGGGCGCGAGCCCATCGCGGCCAAGGTCCACGCCAACACCCGCCAGGTGGGCGTGGGCGCGGGAGGCAAGGCCGCCACCTACCTCTGGTCGGCGGTCTCGGCGCCGGCCGGGGAGCTCTGTCTGGCCGTGCCGCCGGACCGGTTCGTGGTCCACCGGCTGGAGTACGACGGGGCACAGAAGAGCTACCGCGCCGAACTGGACTTTGGGCTGTGCGCGGCGGCGCGCAAGTACCCGTCCCGGGCCGACTTCTCGGTGCTGCTCTACCCGGCCGACCCCGAGTGGGGCTTCCGCGCGGCGGCGGAGCGGTACTACCGCCTGTTTCCCGAGGCCTTCTGGCGGCGGGCCAAGGACGAGGGGCTGTGGATGGCGTTCACCGACGTGGCCACGGTCGAGGATCCCGAGGACTTCAACTTCATCTTCCACGAGGGCCTCAACAACCTGAGCTACGACGACGCCCACGACATCGGCAGCTACCAGTACATCTCGCCGCACTGGGGCTGGATGTGGATGCCTGACCGCCAGGACAAGCCGACGCCCGAGTTCATCGCCCAACGGCTGAAGGACAACCTGAACTCGACCAACGCGGGCGACAAGCGGCGGGCCGAGCAGGTCATGGTGTGCGGCGCCAAGGACCAGGCGGGGCAGTTCCATTACAGCATCGGCCGGGCGCACTGGGCGCCGTCGAACCACGGCCCGGTGGGCTGGTTCGCCATGTTCCCGGCCAACGCCGATCCGGAGCTGGCCGAACTGGGGCGCGGGCCGACCACCGGCGGCGACGCGCTGGCGGAGGTCGAGCGGGTGATCGTTACCACCGAAAGCAAACGCCAGCGCCTCGACGGGATCTACTTCGACGGCGTCGACGAGCGGCCGGTGGACAACTACAATCGTGACCACTTCGCCTACGCCGACGCGCCGCTGACCTTCGGCACCGACACCCTCAAGCCGGTGCTCTGCGGCGCCTTCAGCGCCTACGAGATCCTGCGCGAGGTGGCCGAGCGGATGCACGCCACGGGCCGGCTGACCATGGCCAACGGCATCCCGTCGATCTTCCCGTTCTCGTGCACCTGGCTGGACGCCGGCGGGCGGGAGGTCGAGCCGTCCATCGACAGCGATCCGGTCTCGGTCGAGCTTCTGGCCTACTCCCGGGCGCTGCTCTATCAGAAGCCCTACCTGCTGCTCTACAAGCCGCGCCTGGAAGAGCGCTTCGACCGGGACCTGTCGCCTTACCTGACCGACTACTTCCACACCTGCCTGCTCTATGCCGCCGAGCCCAGCCTGTTCAAGATCTTCAGCCTGACCAACGACGAGTTCTACTACAGCTTCTTCGAGCGAGCCGACTGGTACAACCGCTACCGGCCGCTGTTCGCCGAATACGTGCCGTTGGCACGGGACCTTGGCCTGGCTGGCTGGCAGCCGCTGACCGGCGCCCGGACCGACGCGCCGGGTCTGTTGATCGAGCGCTTCGGGCAGGGACGCAACGTCTACCTCACCGTCTACAACCCCGCCCATCAGGGCGCCACGGTTGAGGCCGAAGTGACGCTCGACCCGGCCCTGCTCCAGCTTCCGCCCGGCGTGCCTTCGGCCGCCGAGTTGGTCTCCGGGTCGGCCCTCCCGGTGGCGCGGCGCGACGGCGGACTGGCGCTCACGGTGACCGTCCCGCCGCGTCGAGCGGCGGTGCTCAACCTGCGGTCCGAGGCCGCGGAGCTGGCGTCGTTCGACACCGCCGAGGCGGCCCGGTATCTGGACATCGCCGCCGGCCGACTAGCCAAGTTGGTGACCCACACCCCCGAGATCGACTTCGAGGCGGACCTGGATCGGGACGGTGTGCCGTCCGGGTTCAGCGTCTACCAGCATCCGGCCGGCTCGGTCACCTACCACAGCGACCAGGGGGTCCGCCGCTCGCCGCCGCGCTCGACCCGGATGGTGCTGCACGGCAAGGCGCGGGGCACCCAATCGGTGCGGCTGCCGGTCACCCCCGGCAAGCGGTACCGCGTCTCGGCCTGGACCAGAACCGAGTTCTCCACCGCCGGACTGGCCCACCTCTACGTCCAGTGGGTCGATCAGGGCCAGCGGACGCTCAAGAACGAAGCGTTCCGTAACGGCGTCAGGGAGACCGCCGAGTGGACCCGCCTCGAGGAGGAGGTCACCGTCCCGGACGGGGCGGCGTTCCTCAGCCTGGTGCTGGTCGCCACGCGGCAGGGCGAGGGGGACGCCACGGTCTGGTTCGACGATCCGGAAGTGACCGAGTTGGCCGAGGCCGGCGCCGTCCCACTCCTGCCGATCCCGCCGCCGGCGGCGCCGAAGACCGCCGGGGAGACCGCCGGCCGGCTGGCCGGCCTGCAGCGCCGCGTTGGCGCCGCGGACGGCGAGCTGGCCGAACGGGTCGAGCGGTTGTTCGGGCAGGCCGCCGAGACAGCCGCTCTGGCCGGGGCGCTGAAGGCTGACGGCGAGCCGTACGGGCGGGTCCCCGACGCCGTGGAGGTGGCGGCGAGCCGGCTGGAGCGGGCCGCGCGACTGCTGGTCGGGGCGAGGCTGGCGGTGACCGGCGGCGGGCAGGTCGCCGCCGGCGATCCGGCCGCTTTCGAGGTGGTCGTGGCCGCCGGTCCGGTCCCGCTGCGCCAGGTTGCGCTCACCTTGACCCCGCCGTCGGGCTGGCGCGCGAAGGCCGAGCCGCGCTGCCCCGAGACGCTCGTCGCCGGACAGTCGGCGACGGTGAAGGTGATCCTGACCGCCGGCGAGGAGGCGGCCCTGACCGGCACGCTGACAGTCGCCGCCGCCGGCGAGACCGCCTCCGGCCGGCGGGTGGAACTGCGCGGCGCGGCGGCCCTGGCCGTCCGTCCGGCGTGTCTCAGCAGCCTGGTCGGCGCCGGCTTCGGGCCGGATGGGACGACGCCCGTGCTGGTCCTGAGGGCGGCCAACATTCGGCGTGAGCGGCCCCTGCCGGTCACCCTCCGCGTTAGCCCGCCACCCGGTTTCACGGTCAAACAGGCCCCGGCCAGGCTGAGCATCCCGCCCGGCGGCCGGACCGAGCTGCCCATCGAGCTGAGCGCCGCCCCGGAGACGCAGGCGGGCTGGACCGCGGTGGAGGTGATCGCCGAATGGGACGGCGGGCGGCAGGCGCATCGGCTGCCGCTCCTCTACTTGCCCGCCAAGGCCAATTTGTTTCGCAACGGGGGGTTCGAGGAGGGTGGGGACCAGGCCACTCCCTGGTCCGGCTACCCGCCGGGCAAGTTCCAGCTCGAGCCCGAGGCGCCGCACTCCGGGGCGCGGTCGATCCGCGCGGTCAACGGCGAGGGCGTGGCCGGCGCCGGCGCGGTGCAGACGGTGGTGCTCAACCAGACCTCGCCTCGCGGCCTGGTGGTCCGCGGCTGGAGCCGTTACACCAGCGGCGAGCGCGAGGAGTTGAAGACCATCGGCCAGACGGAGCACACCGGCAGCTCCGCTGCGGCCACGTCCGGCGACTACGCGTTGTACACCGACCTCCACTACGTCGGCGGTGGCGCGCTGTATGGCCGGACGGCGCAGTTCGACCGGCGGGTGACGGGCTGGCAGTTCGCGCAAGTGGTGATCCCCGCCGCCAAACCGTTGAAGGACGCGGTGGTCTACTGCCTGTTCCGCAACCAGCGCGGCACGGCATGGTTCGACGACCTGTTCGTGGGCGAGCTGCCGCCCAACCTGGCCGCCTCGGCGGAGGTTTCGGTGGACGGCAGCTACGGCGGGTACACCCCGGCCGCACTGACCGACGCCGTGCTCGATCCGGCCGGGCTGGACTGGTCCAAGGCGGCCTGGGCCTCGGCCGAATCGGCGGCCGAGCACTGGGTCGAGCTGCGCTGGCCGAACCCGGTGACCATCACCCGCGCGGTTCTCTGGTGGGCGCTCGACGGCGGCAAGCTGTGGCCGTCGCGCAGCTACACGGTGGAAGCGCGGGTGGACGGCGCCTGGCGACCGCTCGCGCAGGTCACCGACGCGCCCGAAACCGATCCGGCGGTCCACGTCTTCGCGCCGGTCAGCACGACCGCCCTGCGCATCCGCCAGGCGGCCGGAGGCGGCCCTGCCCAACGCCCGAACCTGATCTGGCTGCGCGAGGTGGAGGTCTACTGAGCAGGTGACCGGAGCTTGCGTCCGTGGCACGGAGCGCCGCTCTCCAGAGCGGCCCGGATCGAGACCCGCGGCCGATCTGGAGAACGGCGCTCCTTGCCGTGGCTTCCTTCAGCGGCTGGGCAATGACCGCTGTGCAAAGTCCCTGCCGCGATGGAGTGAGCGATGAAGTCCTTCCGTGGGTTGTGGCGCTATCTCCGGCCCTATTGGCTGCCGGCGCTGCTCGCCCCATCGCTCATGGCGCTCGAAGTGACGATGGACCTGATGCAGCCGAAACTACTGCGCTCCATCGTCGACACCGGGCTGGCCAATCACGACCTGGGGTATGTCATCCGCACCGGCTGGGTGATGCTCGGCGCGGCGGTGGTCGGCATCATCGGCGGGGTCGGGTGCACGGTGTTCGCCGTGATCGCCTCCCAGAGCTTCGGCGCGGACCTCCGTGGAGCGCTGTTCCGCAAGGTTCAGTCGCTGGCCTTTGGTGACCTCGACCGCCTCGAGACCGGCAAGCTCGTGACCCGGCTGACCAACGATGTCGAGCAGGTGCAGCAGGCGACCGGGATGTTCCTGCGGATCATGGTCCGCGCGCCGCTGCTGCTGTTGGGCAGCCTGGTGATGGCCGTGATCACCTGCCCGACGCTGGCCCCGCTCCTGTTCGCGGTCAGCCCGCTGTTGGCGCTGACCTTCTGGCTGGTGATGCGCCACGCGCAAGTGCTCTTCCTGCGGGTCCAGGACCGGCTTGACCGGGTCAACGTGATCCTCCAGGAGAACCTCTCGGGCGTGCGGGTGGTCAAGGCTTTCGTCCGGCAGGCGTACGAGACGGCGCGCTTCGCCGCGGCCAACGACGCCTACCTCGACGACACCGTGCGCGCGTCGGTGCTGGTCGCGGCGATGCGGCCGATCATGATGCTGCTGGTCAATGCCAGCGTGGTCGGCGTCCTCTGGTTCGGCGGGGTGTTGATGCAGCAGCACCGAGCGCACGTGGGTCAGATCCTGGCGTTCGTGAACTACCTCACCCAGATGCTGAATGCGATGATGATGGTCGGCATGCTGCTGATCCGGATCGCCCGCGCCGGCGCTTCGAGCGAGCGCCTGGTCGAGGTGCTGGAGACCGTGCCCGAGATCGTGCCGGACCCGGACTGCGCCCCGGTGCCTGAAATAGGTGGCTCGGTCGTGTTCGAAAACGTCGAGTTCCACTACGGTCGCGACGGCGGTGATCCGGTCCTCGAGGACCTGTCGTTCGTCATCGAGCCGGGCCAGACACTGGCGGTCCTCGGCGCCACGGGCTCGGGCAAGTCGACCTTGGTCCACCTCATCGCGCGACTCTATGATGTCACTGGTGGGCGGGTCCTGCTCGATGGACACGACGTCCGGGAACTGCGCAACGAGGACCTGCGCCGCGACGTGGCCGTGGTGCTGCAACAGACGCTGCTGTTCTCCGGCACCATCCGCGAGAACCTGGCCATGGCGCGGCCCGGTGCGACCGACGAGGAACTCGAGGCCGCCGCCAGGATGGCGCAGGCCCACGACTTCATCAGCGCGCTGCCCGAGGGCTACGACACGGTGCTGGGGCAGCGCGGGGTGAATCTGTCGGGCGGCCAGAAGCAGCGGCTGGCCTTGGCGCGGGCGTTGGTGCAGCAGCCGCGGGTGCTGATTCTCGATGACTGTACCAGCGCGTTGGACGCCACGACCGAGCTGGCCATGGTCGGCGCGCTGTCAGCGTGGTCGCACCGGTGTACGAGGGTCGTGGTCGCGCAGCGGCTCGGCTCGGTGGTCAACGCCGACCGGATCCTGATGCTCGACAACGGCCGACTGGCCGCCGTGGGTACCCACCGGGAACTGCTGGCGAGTTGTCCGCTGTACCGGGAGATTCTCCGTTCACAGTGGGCGGGGGAGGAGCCGAACCATGGCTAGTGGTCCTCCTCTCCGAGCGATGGGTGGGCCGGGGTCCGGCAGCGGGCCGGGCGGACGGTTCAAGGAACCGGTGGAGCGGGCTCAGAACGTCGGCGAGGTGTTGGGTCGGCTGTGGGGCTACTTGGTGCCTTACCGCCTGGGGCTGCTCGGCGTGATCACGCTGGTGCTGGCGACCACCGGTCTGAACCTCCTCAACCCCTGGCTGACGGGCAAGGCGGTGGACGTCTACCTCGTTCCGGGCAACCTCGCGGGATTGCCGCGCCTGCTCGCGCTGATGCTGGCCATCGCGCTCGGCGCGGCGCTAGGCAGCTACGGTCAGTCGGTGGCGATGGTCCACATCTCGCAGCGCCTTGTCCGGGACCTCCGGCGCGACCTGTTCGGCGCGCTGCAAGCGCTCTCGCTGCGCTTCTTCGACCGGCATTCGCACGGCGACCTGATGAGCCGGCTCGCGAACGACACCGAGACGGTCAACAACACCTTGGCGGAGGCGGTGACGCAGTTCGCTTCCAGCGGGCTCTCAATCGTTGGCGCCGCGACGGCGATGCTCTTGCTCAACTGGCGGTTGGCGTTGGTCAGCCTGGCGACCGTGCCAATTGTGTTCCTGGTGACGGAAAAGGTCGGCGGCGCCACGCGCGAGGGGTTCCGCGAATCCCAACGCGAGTTGGGCGCCGTCAATGGGTTGATCGAGGAGTCGATCACCGGGCAGCGGGCGATCAAGGTCATGGGTCGCGAAGCGGCCCAGATCGAGCGGTTCGACCGGTCGAACGCCGAGTTGCTGCGGACCTCGATTCGGGCGAACATCCTGGTCGGCACGCTCGGCCCAATGATGAACGGTCTCCGCAACCTGCAGTTCGCCGTGTTGGCCTCGGTCGGAGCGTGGATGGTGCTGAAGGACTGGGCGAGCCTCGGCACCGTCGCGGCGTTCCTCAGCTACGCGGGCAACTTAACCCGGCCGCTGAACGAGTTGGCCTCGCTGTGGGGGACGTTGCAGTCGGCCGTCGCCGGCGCCGAGCGCGTCTTCGCCATCATGGACGCACCGCCGGACTTGGCCGATGCCGAAGAGGCCGTCGAGCTGTCCAACCCGCGCGGTGAGGTCGAGTTCGACAACGTCAGCTTCGGGTACGACCAGGACGCGCCGGTCCTGCGGGAGGTCAGCTTCCGCGCCGAACCGGGCCAAACCATCGCGCTGGTCGGGCCGACCGGGGCGGGCAAGACGACTGTCATCAACCTGCTGACCCGGTTCTACGACGTCGACCAGGGCGCGGTCCGGATCGATGGACACGACCTTCGGACAGTCGGCAAAGACAGCCTCCGCAGCGCGCTCGGCATCGTCTTGCAGGACACCTACCTGTTTGCCGAGTCGGTCCGCGAGAACCTGCGCTATGGCCGGCTGGACGCGACCGATGACGAGATTGAGGCCGCGGCGAAGCTGGCCAATGCGGATGCCTTCATCCGTCACCTGCCCCTGGGCTACGACACGCCGTTGTCCGAGGCGGCGGCGACCATCAGTCAGGGCCAGCGGCAGTTGTTGGCCATCGCCCGGGCGGTCTTGGCCGAGCCGGCGATCCTGATCCTCGACGAGGCCACAAGCAGTGTCGACACACGGACGGAGATCGAGATTCAGCAGGCGATGCTGCGCTTGATGGAAGGCCGGACGAGCTTCGTCATCGCCCACCGGCTGAGCACGATTCGCCAGGCCGACTGCATCCTGGTGCTCGAGGACGGGCGCATCGTCGAGCGCGGGACGCACCGGGAGCTGCTGGCCGCCGAGGGCGCGTACTACCGACTGCACCAGCATCAGTTCGGGATGGTGGTGTAGGACTGCGTGCCCAGAGACTGATGGCCAGGCGAGCTCCTGGCCTGGCCCTGCCTGGCGGACCAACCAGCGTCAGCGCGCCATCGGGCAGGCCATCAGACAGGCCTCGAAGTTGCACGGCCGGTACTTGGGGATCGCCGGATGCTGGCGCAGGCCGTCGGCCACCGCCTCCAAGGTGATCAGCTCCGGCGGGTCGAGGTGCATGTCCCAGCCCAGGTAGTTGACGCCTTCCTCGCCGATGAGCGAGTACCGCTTGGCCCAGTCGCAGCGGTCGCGGCGGATGACGTGGAACCGTTCGACGATCCCGTCCACCGCCACCTCGGCCAGGTCCGCGAACGCGTCGGTGCGGCAGGCGGCCAGGCAGCGGTCGCAGTCCTCACAAGCGGCCAGCAGACCGTCGTCGGCGAGGGTCGGGTCGGCCGGGAGCGCGGCCTCGGTGACCACCGCCACGAAGCGGACATTGGGCCCCAGCTCCGGGGTGGTGACGAAGCCGGCGCGGGTCAGACGCCCGAGACCGGCGGCGACCGCCGCGAAGCGGTTGCAGAACGCGTCGGGCTGCTCTCCCCGCGGGTTGCCGACGGTCGAGCCGGTGCCGCACAGGTCGAACGTCACCGCCGCGCGGTAGCCGCTGTCTTCCAGCACCCGCGAGACCCGCAGCGCCATCAGCCGCAGGAGATTGGCCGACTGGTACTGCGCGAAGGCGTACGGCCCGACCGACTCGGCCGGCGGGAGGCCGGTCCGCTCGACGGCGGCGCGGGGAATCCGCAGGCCGATCACCACCACCGACCGCGCGCCGGGCAGGTGATCGTCCGGTCCGGTGACCTTGACCGCGCCCACCTGGACCTCGGGCAGGTACGGCTGGTGGATGATGCCCTTGTCCCGCGCGTGGAACACCGGCCGGCCGTCGAACAGCGGCGCCAGGCGCTGCTTGACCTGAGTCAGCCGCGCCGCGGGCGCCACGCCCACCAGATCGGCGCCCAGCTCGGCCAGCAGGCCGCGCAGCCTGGCCGGCAAGCGCTCGGCGGCGACCGCCGCCGGGGCGGGCAACTCGGGGGACGTGGACGGTAGCTCGGCCGTGGTCAGCACCGTCGCCGTCCAGGCGGCCCGTCCGGGCAGCACGCCGCCCAGCCGGCCGGCCCAGGCTGGTTCGGGGAAGTCGCTGCAGCAGACCGCGTCGTGCCCGTGGCGCTCCAGCTCGCGGGTCAGGTCGTAGGCGGCCGACTCCAGCAGGTACCGCCGCGCCGAGCCCAGTACGTCGGGGCCTCCGGGCGCGAGGTAGTGCAGGCCGACGGCCAGCACCGTGCGGGCGCCGGGCAGCAATTGGTCCAGGTCCTCGACGGCGCCGGCCAGCTCGGAGGCGGGCCGGACCACCAGGAAGTCGGCGCCGTGGCGTGAGGCCAGGACCTCCAACCGCTGCGCCACGGTGCGGTCCGCGCCGGCTTCGGGCACCACGTCGCGAATGCGCCGCGGGGCGTCGGAGTAGGCGTAGTCGTAGTACCGGCGCGGCTCGGGCACGCAGTAGCGCAGGCAGCAGCCCATCTCCCCGCCGCGCCGGCCATGGATGGCCAACTGCTCGAGGATCACCGCCTCGTCGACCACCTCGGGGATGGGCAGGTCCAGGTCCAGATCGAAATGCTCGCCCCACGAGCAGCGCCACAGGTTCTTGTCGGCGTAGGTGTATTCGTGGCCCTCGATGCGCACCACGCTGGTGCCGCGCAGCTCCTTGGACAAGGCCCGCGCCGGGCACATGTCGACGCACTTGCGGCAGTCGTCGCAGACGCTGTGCGGCTCGACCAGGGGAGTCGGCTGAAGCGGCGCGGTGGTGACCACGGTCACGAACCGCTGCCGGGCGCCGTACTCGGGGGTGATGGCCAGCGCGCTGTACCCGAAGTCGGCCAGCCCGGCCGCGACCGCGCTGTGGCGGTGGCTGAGGTCCGGCGCGAAGTGCTCGGTCAGCTCCTTGTACCCCTTGTACCGCCAGATGTTCGAACTGACGATGGGCACCGCGTCGTAGCCCTCGCGCTCCAGCCACAGGCCGAGCCGGTAGGACAGCTCATCCAGCCGGGCGTTCATGATCCCCTGGACCCGGTACGGCCCCATGACCTGCGGGTGCTCGGCGCCGCCCAGCTCGATGCAGGCGTCGGGGTGGTGCAGCGCCATGACCACCACCGAGCGTGCCGCCGGGAGGAGCCCCTGCGGCGACATCATCACCGGCGCGTTGGCGAACCGCTCGATGTTCGCCACGCCCACCAGGTCCGCGTTCAACTCGTGCAGCGCGTACGCCTTGACCCGCGCGGTCAGCGCCGCGTCGGACCCCGTCACCGTGTCGTTTGCCATGATCGCCAGAGCTCCGTCAGGACACCGCGGCGGCCAGCTTGCCGGCCGCCTCCTTCAGCACGTCGCGCAGCCCCTCCACTCGCTCGTAGCCTGCCCGGAACGTGGGCAGGTACATCCCCAACGCGGCCAGCAGCCTGCCCCGGCGGTCCAGCACCGGCACCGCCAGCGCCGTCACTTCGCCGCCGGAAGTCCGCTCGGTCGCCCCGCCGGCCCGCCGAATCTCGGCCAGCGCGGCGGTCAGCGCCGCGTCGTCGTTCGCCGCCGGCCAGTGGCCGTCGGGCAGACCCTGCACGGCCAGGATGTCGCGCAGCGCGGTGGGTCCGGCGAAGGCGGCCAGCACCCGGCCGGTGACCATCGCGAACAGCGGCTGCTCGGCCTCGAAGTGTGGGTTGACCCGCACCACCGCCGACCCGTCGACCCGCTGGAGCACCTGCCGGCGGCCGTTGAGCAGGCTGGCCAGCACGAGCGACTCCCCGGTCCGCTCGGCCACCGCCAGCAGAATCTCTCCCGCCGCCCCCTGCAACTCGCGCGCCGCCGCGGCGCGCGCCAGGTCCAGGCAGCGCGGCCCGAGCCGATACCCGCGCTCGGCATCACGCTCGACGTAACCGGTCAGGACCAGCGTCTTGACCAGGTTGTGCGCCGTGGTCACCGGTACGCCCAGATGCTCGGCCACGGCCGGCAGCCCTACCGCCTGGTCGGCCAGCGCCGCCTCGGCCAGGAGCCCCAAGACCGCCACGCCTCGCCCAACCGACTGCACCGGCAACGACTTGTCGAGCATTGCTTCCATATCGTGGGATAGTATCCCATAGTTCGGGAGCAGACGCAAGCGCCGGAAGCAGAGTCCGGCCGGAACGTGGACGGGGCGGACGCGGTGGACGGCGTGGACGCGGTGGACAAGAGGACAGGCCAACGGCGGACATCGGTCCCTTCCGTCCCTGCCCGCTCCGGACTCGCCTCGCCGTGGCTTGACACGGCCCGGTCGCGCATGGTTCACTGGGGCACAGGTGGCCGGCAGGCTGCTCCATGGGCGGGGGAACGCCGGAGCACCAGCATGGGTGGCCTCAAACGGATCGCGGTGTGCGGCGCAGCGGTGCCGCTGTGCCTGCTCGTTTTCACTGCCTGCGGTGGCGGCGGCGCGGCCGGGCCCGGCAAGCCGGGGGAGAACTCCGCGCTCGACGACTATGGCGCCGGTGGCTCGGCGGCCAAGCGGGTGGGCTCGGCGATGATGAAGTTCGTCGGCGGCGAGCTGGCCAGCACCGCGGTCGGCGGGGCGGCCGGCATCGCCATGGATGCCGCGCTCGAGGCCATCTTCGGCAACGACACCGAGCGCATCGAAGCCGGCATGGAGGAGTGCAACCAGAAGCTCGACCAGGTGATCGAGAAGCTGGACGAGATCTCCAAACAGCTCGACGACGCGCTCCAGGCCATCGCCGAATCGCGCGACGACATCGAAGCGCTCAACCAGGAACTGGCCATCAAGGAGCCCATCGACATCATCCAGTCCGACTACCGGAACCTGGAGCAGATGTCGCGGTGGGCTTCCGACGATGACGACAGCAACGATCCCACCTCGGCTGACGCCAAGGAGCTGGCCGACACCATCCGCAGCACGGCCAAGCACGACATCCCGTTGCAGCTCGACCGGATGCACTCCGGCATCGTCGGCGACACCGGCAGCGGCAAGGGCGCGCTGAAGGAGTGGACCGACCAGATCCGCAACGGGGTGCGCAACGGCGACGACCTGTACGACGCCTACCTGACCCTGGAAAACTACTTCACCGAACTGCTGACCATCCAGACCAAGGGCATGGTGCTGATCGCCAATGCCTACGAGATGGACGACGACGATTCGAGCCGGTACGTCGGCACGGCGCAAAGCTACCGGGACGAGGTCTTCTACCCGAACGTCGAGGAGCAGCTCAAGCAGTTTCTGCAGTACGCCGAACGGCTGATCGCCGACAAGTGCGCGCCGAACCGCCAGACCTTCCTCGTGCACGGCAACATCAAGGACATGTACAACCGGATGGACTGGATCGCGGCCCAGTGCTCGGAGTACTGGACCGAGCAGCACAACGGGACGAAGTTCGCCTACGGGCTGCACGTCCACATCTGGATGGACGACAACAAGGTCAAGCCGCGGAGTGCCAGCCCCAGTTGGAAGGACAAGCCTTGCCAAGTCTACTACGGGCCAGCCGCGAACAACGACCAGTTGTCCTTCGACGAAGCCTGGGCCAAGGAGCGGTACGACACGCAGGGCTACGTCGATCTGATGCTGTTGGACGACGATCCGCGGGTGGCGGGCTTCGACTTCGCCTACAAGGTCCGCACCTATGCCTACTCCCGGCCGGAGTTCGAGACCCAGAAACTGCACATCCAACATGAGCTGGTGGCCGGCGTCGACTGGGAACGCGACGCCAAGCTGAAGTACTACGATGTTCACTTCAACGAGGTCTCGGCCGGGACCGAGGGCGCGAAGCCGCACTGCACCGTGGTGGTCGACTACCGGATCCAGGAAGTGCCGCTGATCTGGAAGGTCAGCCCGCACGAGGGCGACACCTGGGCGGACGGCTGGACCATCGAGCGTCTCTGGCCCGGGGACCAGGCCGTGTACGAGGTCTGGTGCGGGTTGAAGGGTACGCCGGCTAGTGGCAGCTCGAACTCGGAGGGCTTCTCGTTCCGGCTCGATTCGACCAACGACTTCTTCAATGCCTATGACGACAAAGACATCCTGTTCGAGTTCGAGGCCAAGATCTCCAAGAAGTCCGGCACCAAGAGCAACAAGAACCCGTACCACTGGCTGAAGTACGGGTGGGCCAAGCAGGTGACCACCACGAACTGGCAGACCTACCAACAGAAGATGACCGGGATCAAGAAGAACGAGCGCTTCCCGCCGGGCGTGATGATCGAGTGCACGAGCCACGGCAAGGTATCATCCGGCCCTGGCTCACCGGGCACCACGGCCAAGGCGTTCGAGTTCGAGGCGCGGGTGCGCAAGATGCGGCTGTACGTGCCGTAGTGGCGCCGGCGGGTGAGCTGAGGCGCGGGTCGCTGGCCGGTAAGCGGGAAGGATGGCCGACATGGCGGTATGCAGTCGACGGGTGGTGACGCTGGCCGTCGCCCTGGCAACGCTGGCGTCGCTGGCCGCGTGCGGCGGCGGGTCGGGTGGCGGGCCGTTCCAATCGGCGGCGCCGGGCGACCTCCCGGCCGACCGGATCGCGCTGACCGAGGGTGGGGTGGGGCAGTTCACCATCCCCGTTCAGGTGGGAACCCAGACCTTCAATCTGTTGCTCGACACCGGGTTCAACGGGCTGTTGGTGTTCAACGACCTGGTCAGCGCCGAGAACGTGGCAATCCAGCGCAGCGGCGAACAGGGCAGCATCGAGTTCGGCTCGGGCACCCGCTCGGGCGAGCTCGCCACGGCGCCGATCAAAGTGGGCAACCGGACCGCCGCGGACGTCAGGATCCTTCTGGTCACCAGCCCCACCTCGCAGTCCGATCCGTCACTGACCTGGAAACGCGCGCAGGGAATCCTCGGCATGAGGTTCCAGCCGTGCCTGGTCAACTACCAGGGCGCCGAGCTGGACGTGCCGTTGCTCAGGCTGGATCCGAAGGTCCGCGCGCTGGAGTTCGACCTGCGCCCGGGCCAGGCGTCCTCGCTGGTGATCGGCGGCACGCCGACCATGACCACGACCAATCAGGACTACGTCTTCACCGCCCAGACCACGACCGAGACCCGTGAGGACCGGATCCGCGAGAACTACGCCGATCTCGAGGTGCCGTTCCAGATCGCTTCGAGCGCCGGTGCCGCCGCCGACACGGATCTGGACATCCTCCTCGACACCGGCGCCGCCAGCCTCTTGGTGCTCGATATCGAGGTGGCGGTGCAGCTCGGCTACGACCGCGGGACGCGAACCTGGACCATTCCCAGCGACGAGGAGCTGAGCCTTGCCCTGGTCGGCCTGGCCGGGAGCTTGACCGTCAGCCCCAAATTCAGGGCGGGCGATGTGCGCGTGGTCGACCTGGCGGGCACCACTTTCGATGCGGTGCTCGGCCTGAATCGCTGGCAGGAGTACGTGATCGCGTTCGACTTCACGGACTTCTCGTTGGGTGGCCCGGAAGGCACCTTCCGGTTCCTGGCCAGGAGCGACCAACAAGCCGCGGCGCAGCAGTGTCCGGGGTTCTCCGACCGGTTCATTGCCCTGCCCGGTCTGAACAGCTCGTCCGAGGAGACCGCCCCGAGCCTCAGCGCCAACGGGAACCGGATCGTCTTCGGCTCCGACCGTCGCGGCGGACTCGGGCTGCGGGACATCTACTGCTACGACCGAAGCCAGTCGAGCCTGATTCCCATCGGTCCGCTCAACTCGTCGAGCAACGACGAGGACCCGGCCTGCAACGAGGACGGCACGCTGATCGTGTTCACCTCCGACCGGCCTGGCGGCGCCGGCGACTTCGACATCTATCTGTGGGACGTGGCCAACCAACGGTTCATCGATCTGCCCGACCTGAACAGCGACAGCGTCGAGCGGTCGCCGTACCTCAGTCCGGACGGCCGGTACATCTCGTTCCGCACCGAGCGGTACGGCAGCGTCACGCCGTCGGACGTCTACCTTTACGACCGCAACAGCGGCTCGTTCGTCGATACCCCCGGACTCAACGGCGACAGCGACGACTTCACCAGCGCCCTGAGCCGCAACGCGACCCGGATGATCATCGGGGCGTTGGACCGTCCCGGCGATCAGGGCGGGGTCGATGTCCACGTCTACGACCCCGTCGAGACCAAGGAGATCGCGGTCTCGTCGTCGGTCAACAGCGCCGCCTTCGACGCCTTCGTCGGAATCAGCGGCGACGGTCGCACCATCACCTACTTCTCGGACCGGAACGCCAAGACCCCGGGCTCGGCCGGGCGTGACATCTTCCTCGCCGATCTCGGCCAGAACGGCGACGACGGGTTGCCGGGCAAGCTGATCGAGCTGCCCGGACTGAACTCGTCGCTGGAGGAGTCGGACGCGTCGCTGAACGAGGACGGCAGCCTGCTCGCCTTCGTCTCCGCCCGCTGCGGCGGGAGCGGCGGACTGGACGTGTACCTGTACCGGACGCGGTAGCCCGCGCGGGAACGGTGGGCCTGGTGGACGGTGTGGACGTGGAGGACCCTCGCATCGGGGTCCCCTGTGTCCCTTGTGTCCTGTGCGTCCCTTCGGGGTATACTTGGGCGCCGGGGAACGCGCGGAGGTAGCCATGGATCGCTTGCTCAAGTGCGAGGACGGTCAGGCGCAGGTCGAGTACGGTCTCCTGGCGGCGCTGGTGGCGGTGGTCGCGCTGGGCGTGCTGGCTGTCATGGGCCGGCGCAACAAGGATGTCTACGTGTCCGTGAACGACACCACCAAGACCGTCGCGCCGCCCGGCGCCGGGGCCGAGGGTGGGATCGGCACGACCATGAAGGGCAAGCACTGGTAGCCACGGCGCTTCAGCGCAAGTGGAGCACCGCCGAGTCGCCCGGCCCGAGCCGGACCTCGACCACCGGCTGGCCGTTCCGCCGGCCTACCGGGACCGGGAAGCCGCCGTCCACCGTCACGTCCACCGCCGTCTGGACCGGACCATCGATCACGATCGACTCGGTCACCGCCTGATCCACGTCGGCGTTGAGCGCGAACAGGTACCGCCCGCCGTCCTCGGCCACCCGCAAGACCACTTCGACCTTGCCGCCCATCGGCCACGCGGCGCGGCGTGACTTCGCCGCCAGCAGGTCCAGCAGCGCCTTCCGGTGCGCGTCGTGGTAGATCAGCCCCGGCGTGGCGCAGGCGACGAACAAGCCCTGACCGGCCGGCAATGGGAGATTCGCCTGGTCGCCGACGGCGGAGGCCGATTCGACGGCGCGCCAGAACGCCTCGGCCGCCGGCACGTTCACCCGGGCGGCGGCCAGCTTGCGCAACAGCTCGCCGCCGGGCCGGGCCAGCTCGTCGCGTTCGCCTGGCCGGCCGCAGGCAAGCAGCGTCCCGCCGCCGGTGGCGAACGCCGCCAGCCGTTGCTGCAGCGATTGCGACAGGAACTGGGCCGGTGGCAGGATCACCACGTCGAACTCGGTCAGCGCGGCCCGGCCGTCCTCGACGTACTCCTCGGGCACCAGCTCGTAGGGGAACCCGTTGGTGAACAGGAGTTCGTGGAGTTCGAGCAGCGCCGCGTAGGCGTTGGTCGCCGGCCGCTCGTTGCGCATCGTCGCCGAAGGCTGCAGCACCAGGATCCGCGACGGGGCGATGGTGCTGTGGGTCAGCACCCAGTCCAGCTTCTCCACCTTCTGCTTGGCCACCGCCAGACCGGGCGAGGCGTAGCGCATGGTGGTCAGATCGTAGGCCGGGTTGAGCCAGTTGCCGTTGTAGGTGAACAGGTACGAGCCGGTGGTGTAGGAGTACCACTTCATCTGGAGCGTCCGGCCCCAGGTCGAGCAGCGCGTGATGTGCTTCTCCAGCCCGCGGCGCTGCGCCACCTCGTCGCCGATTCGGTCCTGCTCCTGCTGGCAGCCCCAGAAGTCCTCCAGGTACCCGAGCCCCTTGCGGTGGTAGCGGTTGAGGGTGTTCAGGTAGAGGTGCAGCATCTGCATGTGCGGCGCGCGGGTGTGGAAGCTGAGCACGTCACAGGTCTCGAAGATGCGGGCGCCGTTGATCAGCCGCAGCAGGCTGCTGTGCCGCGCCACGACGGCCTTGGTGGGATCGCCCGCCTTGAGCGATTGGTAGATCAACTTGAGGTAGTCGAGGTAGCTGTCGTCGCGGAAGGCTTCGAACGAGGCCACCAGCGGCCCGACCTCGCGCTCCGGAGTCAGGTATGCGTCGGGCGGCGGCTCGATGGTGTCGATCGCCGCATACTGGCTGCCCCAAGCCTCGTTGAGCTTGGCCACGGTGCCGTATCGCCTGGTCAGCCAGGCCCGGAAGTCGGCCACCGCGTGCGGGCCGTAGCCGGTCTCGCGCAGGCCCTTGGCGGTGGTGAAGTTAGGGTAGGCCTCCTGGCTGGTCTCGTAGAACAGCACGCGGGGCTCGTTGCGGCAGAACTCGGCGTAGCGCTTGAGGTAGTCCCGGATGTGCGCCCGGACCGCCGGGTGATGGTAATTGAGCGAGTGGTCGTTCCCCCGCGAGCCGCCCTTCAGCCCGTCGGCCGAGAGCTTGAAGAAGTCCGGCTCGGCCGCGTGTTTGTCCACCAGCCACTTCGGGGCGTAGAGGTACTCGTGGACGCCGAAGGTGAGCATGCCGAAGGTGCCGGAGTAGCCCAAAGCCTGGAGATCGTCGCAGGTCTTGGTGATGTTCGAGAAGTCCAACTCGGTCTCGGTGTGTTTGGCCGGCGCGCCCGGCGCCGAGGAATGGAACTCCAGGTCGAACGGCCGCTCCGCCTCGCTGACTTGCGTCGGGCTCCAGCAGCCGAACAGCAGCCGGCTCATCCGCCCGTCCGGCGCCAGCGGCAAGACCTCGCGCGGCTGCCGGCCGAGGTGCTCGGGCAGCGTGACGGGCTCCTTCGGCCGCAGCGCCGCCAGCGCTTGGCCGACCTCCCGACGCAGGGCCTGGAGCGCCGCCTCCAGCCCGTCGGCCGCGGTCCGGTAGGTCTGCCAGTCGGCCTCGGCGCCGCTCCGGAAGGCGGCGCCGTAGGCCAGGTAGGCGCGGTTGAGGGACTGCTCGGCGGCGGCGAAGGCCTGCCGCTGGGCCGTCGGCTCCGGCCGGCCGGCGTAGACCGCGCAGCGCTCCAGGTCACGCAGCTCGCGCTCGGCGTAGGCCGACTCGAACAGCAGGGCGTTGTAACGTCGGCCCATCTGGTAGACGGTGTCGTTGGCCGTCTTGTGCTTGACGAACCGCTGCAGCGGCGGGCTGCCGATCTCCACGCCGAGGGTCAGGTTGGTCCACACGTCGGCGGTGAGCTGGTCCGGGCCGCCGAGCAGGTCGAAGACCACCTGGTCGAACCAGACCCGCCCCACGGTGTGCTCGACGCCGAGCAGGAACTGGAGGGTCAGCGGCTTCTTCGGGGTGAGGATCAGGCCGGACCAGCGCACCCAGTCACCGGCCGCCCGCCGTTGCAGGTCGTGCAGCCGCGACCGGTCCACGATGGCGCCCTGCTCCGGGTCGCGCCAGTTGATGGTCAGGCTCAGCGCCCCTTCGGCGACCTGCGGATCGCGCTTCACCAGGACGGCGACGCGGTAGACGGTGTTCGGCTGGTAGCTCCGGGTCTGGGTCAGCACGAAGCACCGATCACTGCTCTGGACGGCGGTCACCCGCAACGAGGCCCGGCCGTGGGCCGCCACGGTGTCGTCGATCTCCCAGCGCGTCTTCGATTCGTCCGGCCACATGCCCCAGCCCTTGAGGCCGTCCTCGAAGTCGGCGTTGTCGATCACCGGCAGCTCGGCGGCCTGGGCCACCGACAACGTCATCACCGCCAGCAACCATCCGAGCCTCCGCATGGCCGTCTCCTGGTCTCCTCGCCGGTCACCGCGTCGGCCGGTTGGTGGGCTTTTGACCGAGTCGGCCAAGTCCCTTCATGACCGCGGCCGTCCCATCGTCGGCCGGAGGCAGGCTTCGGGGGAGCGGGACTCGCCCAGCCGCGGTGGAGGCGAGCCCGGCATCTGGAGCCAGTTTATGCCGCCCACGAGCCCGGCCCCCTCGCCGCCTGCCCGTCGGGGAGCTTGACTCGAGGTCCGCGGCGAAGCATGATGTACGAGTAGGTCAAGACGTACAAAAGGATGGAATCGAGCGTGACCAATCTGTCGACCAGCGAGGCGCGGGAAGCGTTCGCCGAGATGGTCAACCGCGTCGCCTATGGTGGCGAGCGGGTGGTGCTCCAGCGCCGGGGCAAGCGGCTGGCTGCCCTGGTCTCGATGGAGGACCTGGAGCTGCTCGAAGCGATCGAGGATGCCGACGACATTGCCGCGGCGGAGGAAGCTCTGGCCGAGGCGGGCGAGGCCCCCGACGCGGAAGTGCGCCGGCGACTCGGCGTTGACTGACTCGCCACGCTATCAGGTACACTGGAAGGCCCGCGCGGAGAAGGACGCTGCCGCGCTGCCGGCGGCGGAACGTCGCCGTGTTGCTGACTGCGCGAGCGCGCTGGCAATCGATCCGCGCCCCCGGGGTACCGCCAAGATCAAGGGGCGTGGCGACGGCGATCTGTTCCGAATCCGGGTCGGCCAGGACTACCGCCTCCTCTACACCGTGGACGACGAGGGACGCCGTGTGGTCATCGCTCGGGTCCGCCACCGCCGGGAGGCCTACCGTTGACGTGCTACCACGGCGGGAGGCCCAGGGTGCCGCCGTCCAGGACCAAGGTCGTGCCGTTGATGTAGCCGGCGTCGTCGCCGATCAGGAAGGCCACCGCCTTGGCCACATCCTCGGGTTGCCCCAACCGGCGAACCGGGATCTTCTGGGCCACCTCGGCGTACAGCTCCGCGACCGGTTTGTCCCATCCCGCGCAGGTGGCCGCCAGCATCGGCGTGTCGATGGTGCCGGGGCTGACGCCGACCACCCGCACCACGCCGGCGTGGTCGTTGGCCAGGCAGCGGATCAGCGCGTCCAGGGCCGCCTTCGAGGCGCAGTAGACGGCGTGTTGCGGGAACCCGACGTGGACCGCCACCGAGGTGGTGATCACCAGCACGCCGCCCCCTGACTGCTCCATGGCCGGGATGGCGTGCTTGGCGACCAGGAAGTTGCCCTTGACGTTGACGCCCATGACCTTGTTCCAGATGGCGTCGTCGAAGTCGGTGATCTTCCCTTGCGCCCAGGCCCCGGCGTTGGAGTGGACGGCATCGAGACGGCCGTACCAGGCGACGGTCTGGCCGACCATGCTGGCCACGTTGGCCTCGTCGGTGATATCGACCGGCACGAATCTGGCCTCGTGGCCGGCGTCACGCAGCTCCCGCTCCAGCGCGGCGCCTTCGGCCTCCTGATTGGAGGCGAACACCAGCCGCGCGCCGAGACCGGCCAGGTGTCGGGTGCAGGCGGCGCCGATGCCCGACGTCCCGCCGGTGACGATGATGACCTTGTTCATGTCAACCCCAGGGCAGATCCGCGTCGGTCTCGAATTCCATGAACTCGATCACCGCGCCGTCCTGCTCGACGAACACGACCCGCAGGCCCGGGGTTGCGTTGAACGGGCCGAGGAGCACGTTGGCGCCGGCGTAGGCGGCCTCGAAGTCGTCGACCTTGTAGGCGATGTGGGGCAGGTCACGGACCGGGCCGGTGACCGGGGAATCGGGCTCGAAGCGCAGGTACTCCACGCGGTACGGGTGCGCCATCGGGCTGGTCACCCAGACCTTGGTCGCCGCGACGTATTCCTCGCCCGGCTGCCGGTCGTCGGTGGGCAGGCCCATGTGGTGAAACTGACGCATGACTACTCCTCTGGCCGCCGGTTACCGGGCGGCGCGGCACTCCAGCGCGCGATCGGCGATGCGGAAGAAGTCGTTGGCGGGCGCGTAGCCCAGCAGCGACCTGGCGCGGTTGATGTTGATCTCGAACGAATGGTAGTCGGGGCAGCGCAGCTCGACCGTCGGGTGGCCGGTCTTGGCCGCCAGGTAGTTGGCCGCGATGCGGTAGTTGAACGCCGCCGGCCCGGCGATGTTGAACGACTGGCCGACCGCCTCCGGCCGGTCCAGCAGCTTGTCGAAGGCCTGGATGACATCGTCGATATGGACGATGTGCCGCCGCAGCGGCGCGCCGGCGGCATCGAGCAGAATCGGGATCCGCTCTTCGCCCCGGCGGACCAGCTCCAGCACATCCTCGCCGATCTCGCCGAAGCCGTGACCGGGCTCGGCCGGATCGACGTTCTTGAGCAGCGAGAAGTGATTCAGCAGATCGTCGGCGTCGAACACCCAGGACGAGCGGAGGATGGTCACCGGCACCCCGTACTGTACCTCGTACTGCCGCGCCATGACCTCTTCCATGACCTTCGAGAAGGCGTAGTATCCGGGATAGGCCGTCAGCGGGTGACTCTCGTCGATGAGAATGGGCTGCGGCTGGAACCAGATCCCGAACACCGCGTCGCCGCTGAGCAGCACGACCTGTCGCACGGCGCTGTCGCGGCAGGCCTCCAGCAGGTTGAAGGTGCCCTTCAGGCTGACCTCGAAGAAGGTCTCCGGGTCCTCCTTGGTGGTCGCCATGTGGACCACCAGGTCCGCCCCGGCGACCACCTCGCGGACCGCGGCGGGGTCGGTTATGGACCCTGTGACGCAGGTCACCTGCTCCCCCGCGATGGGCGTGTGGTGGACCAAGGCCCGGACCGCCAGGCCCTTTTCGGCCAGCAGGTCAACCACCCGCCGGCCGATCTTCCCGGCACCACCGAAGACCGCGACCGTTGCCATCTCGACCTCGCTTACAGAGTCACGACCTGGCCGGTCCGCGCCGATTCCTCGGCGGCCAGGCAGGCCCGCACCGCCGCGCGCGATTCCTCGGGCGTGATCACCGCCGGACGCTCGCCCTTCTGCACGCAGGTGGCGAAGTAGGCCAGCTCGTCGCGCAGCGCGCCGGCGCGCTGGCCGTGGAGCTCCGGCCAGTAGGTGGTGTCGGGGCAGTGCCAGCCGTCCTTGTCGCAGATCGACAGGTTGGGGTGCACCTCGTGGATGTGGATCGAGCCCTGGGTGCCAATGATCTCCATCCGTTCGTCGATCTGGAAGGCGGTCGTGTCGGGCAGGCACCAGACGTCTTCCAGCACGCCGATGGCGCCGGTGTCGAAGCGGTACATGGTCCAGCCCAGGTCCGGGTACTTCAGCTCCCGGATGCGGTGCGTCTGGGCATAGGCGCTGACCACCCGCGCGCCGGTGTACCAGAGCATCAGGTCGGTGTCGTGGACCCCGTCGCCGATGATCGGCCCGATCTTGGTCAGCACGCCCTCGGTTACCCACCGGGGGATGTTGCGTCGGGCGTAGATGGAGATGATCTCACCGATCTTGCCGGCGGCGATCTCCGCCTTGGCCGCGGCGTAGCGGGGGTTGAAGCGGCAGATGTGGCCGACCATGAAGTACCGCTCGCTGGCCTTGGCCGCGTCGACGATGGCGTCACAGTCCTCGATGGTCGAGGCCATCGGCTTTTCCAGGAAGACGTGCTTGCCGGCCTCGATGGCCGCCAGCGTCGGCGCCGCGTGCTGGTCCCACATGGTCACCACGCTGACCGCTTCGAGTTCGGGATCGGCCAGCATCTGGTGGTAGTCGGTGAAGGTCTTGGCCACGCCGAACCGCTCCGCCACCTCCGTCAACCGCGACTCGGTGCGGGTGCACAGGGCGTACAACTCCACGTTCGAGATGGCCGACAACGCCTCGCAGTGCTTCTCCCCGAACCAGCCCAGCCCGATCACGCCATACTTGACTCGACCCATATCCCACTCTCCGATGCCCCCCCATTCCCCCGCCGGCACGGCCCTCCTTCCGCCAGGCGAAGGACCGGGGTCAGACCTTGACTCTTGACTCTTTGCATTCCGCTCGCTCTGCCGGGATGTCAAGAGTCAAGGTCTGACCCCGTGCCGCGGCGGGGCTGGGCCGTGGCGAGGCAGGAGCGTGGCGGCGCGGGACGAAACTGGGCCGCCGTGGAAGTGATCATCCGGGCCGATGCCGAGGAAGCCGTGTCGCTGGCGGCCGGCGTCATCTCGCAACTCGTGAGGGACCAGCCGGATATGGTGCTCGGTCTGGCCACCGGCCGGACCATGGAAGGCGTCTACCAGCGGCTGGCCGACGCTCACCTGTTCGGCGGGCTGGACTTTTCGCGGGTGACCACCTTCAACCTCGACGAGTACCTCGGCCTGTCGCCCGACGACCCGTTCTCGTATCGGCAGTACATGGAGCGGCACCTGTTCGCGAAGGTCAACCTGTCTCCGGACCGCACCCATCTGCCGCTCGGCGACGCGCCGGACATCGGTGCCGAATGCCGGCGGTACGAGGACCTCATCCGCGCTTGCGGCGGGATCGATCTCCAACTGCTGGGCATCGGCCGGACCGGGCACATCGGGTTCAATGAGCCGCTCTCGGCCATGTTCTCGCGCACCAGGGCGAAGGCGCTCAGCCCGGAGACCATCCTGCAGAACATGGCCCTGTTCGATCCGCCCAGCCGGATGCCGCACCGGGCCATCACCATGGGCGTGGGCACCATCTTGGACGCCCGTCGGTGTCTGCTCCTGGCCACCGGCGACGAGAAGGCGGAGATCATCGCCCAGGCGGTCGAGGGTCCGGTAACCTCGATGATCTCGGCCACCGCGCTTCAGCTTCACCCGCGCTGCGCGGTGATCATCGACGAAGCGGCGGCCTCACGGCTGGCGCACCAAGATTACTACCGCTGGATCTTCGAGAACGAGCCGGATTGGGACGGCTTCCGGTGACCGAGGCGAGACCATGACCATCACCGACGCGCTGCGCGGCGAGCACGCCGTGTTCTACGCTCAGCTCGACCACCTCGAGCAGGCCGTGGCCGCGGCCGGCGAGCCGGAGGCCTTGCGCCATCTGGCGGCGCTGCTGGCATCCGCGCTGGGGACCCACGCCGGCCTCGAGGACGAGTTGCTGTTCGAGCCCTTGCGGGCCAAGCTGGCCGACGGCACGGGGCTGGACCGTCTCGGCCAGGACCACCTCGCGGTGCGCGGCCTGCTCGGCGGGTTGAGGACGACCACCGACCTGGCCGCGGCCAAGCGCGAGTTCGCCACGGTGATCGCCACCGCGCGCGAGCACTCGGCCGAGGAGGAACGGACCTGGTATCCGTTGGCTGAACAAGTTCTGGGCGTCGAGACGTTGGAGGACATGGGCCGCGAGTGGGCGGCCCGGCGCGGGGTCGTCCTGGCCTGACGGGAGGAGCGCGTGGTGGTCTCGGGTTGGGCGCGCGGGTGGGTGCCGGTGGCCGTCCTGGCCCTGGCCGGCTGCGGCGGTGGCGGTGATGGCTCGGCCACCGGCGGGGTTTCCGGCTACGTCTACGCCCGGGACGGCGTCCTGGCGGTCTACGGCACCGCCGACCAGGCGCGGGCGGGCGAGCTCCCGGTCGCCAGCGCCTTGGTTTCCATCGCCCGGGGCGGGGTGGCGCTCAGCCAGGCCGACGGCTCGTTCCAGATTGTCGGGGTCGACCCCGGCCAGCACACGCTGCGAGTCGATGTCGCCGGCAGCACCGCGGTCACGGTCACGGTGACCGTGGTGGCCGGAACGGTCACGCCTGTCGGGGGCACCGCGCCGGTGACGCGTCAGTGGACCGTGATGGTCTACCTGAACGCCGACAACGACCGCGAGGCCGCCGGCGTGGCCACGGTCAACGCGCTGGAGAGCGTGGTCAACAGCGGCGAAGTGACCGTCGACGTGCTGATGGATCGGGCCGTCGGCCGCGACACCTCCAACGGCGACTGGACCGGCGCGCGCCGGTTCACCATCGTCCATGATACCGACCCGCAGGTGACCACCTCGACCCTGCTGGCCTCCCAGGGCGGCGGTGCCGAGGACCTGGGCGAGATGGACCTGGGCCTGCCCGCGACGCTGCTCTCGTTCGTCCGCGACAGCGCGGGCAAGTACCCGGCCAGCCGGTACTGCCTGATCGTCTGGGGCACCGGCACGAGCTGGCGGCCGGCCGGCCGCGCGGTGTCGTTCGACGAGAGCGGCTCGGCCATCGCCACCGGCGACCTCAAGAACGCCTTGCCGCTGAGCCCCAAGCTGGATCTGGTCGCCTTCGACGCGGACCTGATGCAGACCCTCGAAGTGGCCTACGAGATCCGCTCCCGGTGCCAGGTGGTGGCCGGCAGCCAGGGCACCATGCCGCCGGACGGGTTCGCCTGGCCCGCCTGGCTCACTGCGTTGGTCAGCCAGCCCACCCTGACCGCCGAGGACGCGGCGAAGAGGCTGGTGAGCGAGACGGTGGACGCCGGCGCCGACCGCTTCGAGGTCGCGCTGTCGGCGGTCCGCACCGCCAAGCTGTCCGACCTGGCCACCGCCCTGAGCAACTTCGCCGGCCGGCTGCGCGAGCTCGGCGCCGAGCGGCACGCCGACCTCGCCGCCGCCCGGTCGGCGACCCAACGCTACGGCGGGACCGACGCCCGCTACGACGGGTTGCGCGACCTCCGCGATTTCGTCGAGCGGGTCACCGAGTCGCTTGGCGACGGGACGCTGAACACGCTGCGTGCCCCGCTGCTGGCGGCGCTGACCGCGGCGGTCGTCGAGACCCGGCACACCGGGAGCGGCGTGGCGGGCAGCCACGGGCTGACCATCTACTTCCCGGACCGGGCCGACTTCCTCGGCCCGGGTGTCGCCGGCGAAGCAGCCACCGAGGAGGCCTACGGCCACCTGTCGCTCAGCTCCGACACCGTCTGGGACGACTGGCTGGAAGACTTCTGCCGCCGGCAATAGAGCAGAGGTCTTCCAGGAACGAATGGCGTTTCCACGGGCCACCCTCCGGGCGAAGGTGACCCCACCGCGCAGTCCTGAGCAGCCGGCACCCGGCCGTGTGGGTGCCGGCGTGTCGAAGGGCAGTGTACTCGGGATCAGGCTCGGGAAGCGGCCCCGTGAGGCTCCGGCCCAGCTTCGGCAGGATTTCAACTCCTTCGACCCCTTCGACAAGCTCAGGAACCGGCTCAGCCACCGGGGGGACCAGAGGGGGTGCCGACGACGGACCCGCATTGAAATACGGGTCTCCGTCGTACGAAACCCACCCCGCGGGGTGGGTTGTCCGCGCCGAGGCCGCGTCCCCAGCCGCCATTCCCCCACCGCCCTACGCGAGCACGCCAGGAAACGAGGGACTGGTATCAATTAACGCCGTATCAATTGTACCTGTCCCTCATTTCCGCGACGACGGACCACCCCGCCGAGCACCGCCGGCAGCCCCGCGCGAGCCCCGCCGCGCTGCCGTCCGCCGCGCCCCTGCGCGAGAAACCGGCGTCGCGCGCCCCA
>JAANMV010001074.1_pt1 | contig 31562 bp, 20 predicted proteins | sample 7279661 | NCBI WGS metagenome assembly JAANMV01 (sample SAMN14094540, study PRJNA606508) | bioreactor metagenome | isolation source: A lab-scale SPAN reactor treating ammonium-rich wastewater day 121 | place: Ireland: Galway | collected 2017-05-16
GCCACCTATGACCCTGAACGGCTCGCCCACCGTTTGGCTCCCCTCGCGTCTTGAAGCAGAAAAACCTGCTCTTGACGCAGGGTGGGATGTCCTCCCGGTGCCCACGATTGAACGCCCGCCCCCGCGCCGGTGGCGTTGACGGCGGGTTGCGGCAGGGGTACAGTGGCGGCATGGCGGAGCTCTCCCGAGACGAGGTGTTGGCGCGCGCGCCGGATCTGGCCGGGTTGGACCTGTCCGAGGTCGATCTAGCCGAGGTCGTGCTCCGCGGTGCCTGTCTCAACGGGGCCGATCTGCGGCATAGCGACCTGCGCGGCGCCGACCTCCGCGAGGCCGACCTGACCTATGCCAACCTCAGCGAAGCCTGCCTCCGCGAGGCGGTGCTCAGCGGCGCGCGGCTGCGGTACGCCAAGCTGTTCAACGCCAACCTGAGCCACGCCCTGGCGGCCGGCGCCGACCTGACCGGGTGCGACCTGGAGCTGGCCAACTTCCTCGAAGCCGACCTCAGCGGCGGCGACCTGAGCGGGGCGCACCTGCCCTACACCAGCCTGATCCGCGCCAACCTGGCCGGGGCCGATCTGAGCGGCGCGGACCTGGTCGCCTCCGACCTGGCCGAAGCCGACCTGACCGGCGCCCGGTACTTGTCCGCCGGACGGCACGCGACCCGGCTCCCTGACGACTTCGATCCGGCGCAGCGCGGGATGCGGCGGCTGGACTGATCCGGCAGGGACCGCACGCGGCGGCGCGAATCGGCTGGACAGGAGTCCGCCATGCCGCCGGCCCGCGTCGCCGAATCGCCCAACGTGCTGCTGCTGTTCGTCGACCAGATGCGCTTCGACGCCCTGCGCTGCGCGGGGCATCCGTACGTCATCACCCCGGGCCTGGACCGTCTGGCCGCCGAGGGGACCCGCTTCGACCGCTGCTACACCTCGGTCCCGGTCTGCATCGCCGCCCGCCACGCGCTGCTCTACGGCCACCGGTGCTCGGTCACCCAGCGCTTCGCCAACAATGTCCCGGCGGTCGAGCCGCTGCTCTACAGCCTGCCACAGCTCCTGGCCAACCACGGGTACGCGACGCGGGCGATCGGCAAGATGCACTGGCGGCCGGTGCGCCGGCACCACGGCTTCGACCGGATGGAGCTGATGGAGGAGATCCCCGACTACCGCGAGGACGACGAGTATCTGCTCTATCTCAAGGAGCACGGCTACGGCCACGTCCGCGCCGTCCACGGCATTCGGCACCTGCTGTACATGATGCCCCAGCGCTCGGTCCTGCCGGTCGAGCACCACGGCAGCACCTGGGTCGCCGACCGGACCATCGACTTCCTGCGCCAGCATCGCCGGCGGCCGTTCTTCTGCTGGTCGTCGTGGATCGCCCCGCACCCGCCGTTCAACGCGCCGGAGCCGTACGCCGAGATGTACGATCTGGACGACGTGGACGATCCGGTCGATCCGCACCGCGGGCTCGACACGCTGTCGACCATGGTCCACCGGCTGCACAACTTCGAGAACACGGACCGGCTCTCGCCGCGGGGCATCCGCCGGATCCGGGCGCTGTACCACGCCCAGATCAGCCTGATCGATCACGGCGTCGACCGCATCCTCGACGCTCTCGAGGCGCTGGACCTGGTCGACAACACGCTGGTCATCTTCACCTCCGACCACGGCGAAATGCTCGGTGACCACGGCCTGTGGCAGAAGAGCCAGCCCTACGACCCGTCGGCCCGCGTGCCGTTCCTGATGCGGCTGCCCGGCCGCGTGGCGGCGGGGCGGGTGGCCGACGAGATCGTCAGCCTGATCGACCTCCTGCCGACCTGCCTGGACCTGGCCGGCGTGGACTACCCCGGCACGCCGTCGCTGCCCGGCCACAGCCTCCTGGCGGCCGACGGAGGCGGCGCGGCGGTGCCGCGGGACGAGTTCGTCATCGAGCACGGCAGCCCGCCGCATCGCTGGCTGTCGCTCCTGCGCGGCTCGCTCAAGTACAACCTGTACCTGACCGACGGGTTCGAAGAGCTGTACGACCTGGCGACCGATCCCCACGAGTGCGACAACCTGCTGCTGACCGGCGACGCCGAGGCGCGCGACACCGGCGACCGGATGCGCCGCGACCTGGTCGACTGGGAGCGCCGGCACGGATACGAAAGGTCGTTGTCGGGCGACGCGTTCGTTACCGGCGAGCGCCAGCCGCTCCCGCCCAGACGGGCCGGCAACCTTCAGTTCCCGCGCTGGCTGGACCGCCTCGACCCGACGGAGCGGGCCGGCATGAACAGCCTGGGCGAAGAGATGCTCCAGGTGACGGCCAAGGAAGACACCTACTCCATCGAGGACCTCGACCTGAGCCACTGGCTGGAGGCGGGCGGCGAGATCTGCGAGCAGGCCCTACGGCATCTGCGGGCGAGTCGCTGACGGCGCGGTTACGAGGCACAACTGCACAACCCCTCTCCCTTCAGGGCTGATCGTGCGCCAGTTTCCCTTTCGTCCACCGGCGTCGCGGAGGGCGGCGTCCAGGCGTAGCACCGTCTCCAATGCCTGTAGGCCCTGCCGGATCGACTGGGGGCCGGGATCCGGCGACCCGGGGTACATGTCCCGCCCCTCACCCCCGACCCCTCTCCCACGCCGTCGCGGGGAGAGTGGAGTCCGGCGACGCGCGGCTCCCTTCTCCCTTCGTGGGGGAAGGGTCGGGGATGAGGGGGGCCGAAGACCAGCCTTCTGGATGCACTTCTACTTAAGACGATCTGCTCGGCATCGCAAGAAAGAAGTTGCTCCTGCGAGTGAACTTCCCGGCTTCTTGATCGTCAGCCACGCCATGGCCGTGCCGGCTCCGGCACGGAGTGGGGTCGTCCATGTCCGCTCGCGTGCCGATGTTCAGTGTGGTCATACCGACCTATCGCGGGGAGCGGCACCTGCCTGCCTGCCTGGCTTCGCTGCGCGAGCAGACGCGGCAGGACTTCGAGGTGGTCCTCGTCGCCAACGGCGCCGGGGCGGAGACCTTCGATATCATCGAGGCCGAGTACCCCGAGGCGCGGGTGGTGGTGATCGAGCGCGCGGCGGGCTTCGCCCGGCCGGTGAACCTGGGCTGTCGGCTGAGCCGCGCGCCGTGGCTGTTCCTGCTCAACGACGACACCGTCCTGGCGCCCGACTGCCTGGAGCGGCTGGCCGAAGGGGTTGAGGAGCACCCCGAGGCGGACTTCTTCGCGCCGCTGATGCTCTGCCACGATCGGCCCGAGACGGTCGACTCGGCCGGCCACTGTCTGTGCCCGACCGGGACCGTGTGGAACGAGGGCGCGGAACACCCGGCCGAGAGCTGCACGCTGTCGCGGACCGTGTTCGGCGTGTGCGCGGGAGCGGCCGTCTACCGGCGCGCCGCAGTCGAGGCGCTGGGCGGCTTCGACGAAGACTTCCGCATGGTCTGCGAGGACGTCGACCTGGACTTCCGGCTGCAGCTCCACCGCCGCTCCGGCTGGTTCCTGCCGGCGGCCCGGGTGCTGCACAAGGGGACCCAGACCATCGGGCAGCGCAGCCCGTTGCTGATGCAGTGGTACGAGCGGAACCGGATCTGCTACCTGATCAAGGACATCCCGCCGGCAATGTGGCGCCGGCACGGGCGGCTGATCCTGCTCAACCTGTGGAAGTCGACTTCCTGGCGCATCCGGCAGGGATACCTGTGGCCGTTGATCAAGGCGCACTGCTGCGTGGCCCGGGTGGGCTGGCGGATGCTGCCGAAACGGCTGGCGATGATGCCGGCCCTGGTCGACGGCGGGCGGGACCTGGTCCATTGGCTCCGCCTCGACGGCCTCCAGCCGAGCGACGGCGAGGTGCTGGCCCAGACCCGCGGCGAGCTGAAACAGGGCCGCGCCGTTCAGGCGGCGCGGTACCTCGGGCGCAACCTGGTTCCGGGCGTGCTCGCCCTCGGGCTGCTGACCCCGGCCTACACGGTGCTCGCCGCGCGGTACGGCCTGGATGTGTGGTGGCAGGCCACCCACCGCGCCGCGCAGCCCATCGCGCCCAGCCCGGCCTGAAGCCGGCGGCAGCGCCAAGGAATATGGCCACGTAGGGGCGCACGGCCGTGCGCCCGGTCACGACCCCCTGCCAGGCCACCGGCGAGATGGCGCGACCCCCTGCCCGGCCACCGGCGGGCGCACGGCCGTGCGCCCCTACGGATGGTCCTCGCGTTGGGGCATGGGGCCGAACAGGATTCGGCCTGCCCTTTGCCAGTGGTAGCGCAGCCGCACGGCGGCCTGGTCGCGCTCGCGCAGCGGGAGACACCAGCGGCCCAGGGCCTTGAGCGTGCGGCTGAGGTAGATCAGCCAGGTCACCAGGCGGCCGGCGTGCAGCCGCAGATAGGTGTACTCGCTGTCGAAGAGCTGCTCGGCCAGCCGCCAGTCCTCCAGCTTGCGGCCCGACTGCCGGCCGTGGTGGACCACCTCGGCGTCCGGCACGTAGAGCCGCCGGTACCCTCCCTTGCGCAGCTTCTGGCCCCAGTCGATGTCGTCCCACCACATGTAGTACCGCTCGTCCAGCGGCCCGACCGCCTCGATCACGTCGCGGCGGGTCAGGAGCGCCGCGCCGACCAGCCAGTCGGCCTCGACCACGGTTACCGCGGTGTCCAGCCGGGCGGCCTGTCTTAGGTTGTAGCGGTGCTCGAACACGGACGGCAGCATCCGCAGCCAGACTTGCGGAAAGGCGCCGGCGGAGAACTGGAAGGTGCCGTCGGAGTTGAGCAGCTTCGGCGCCACCGCGCCGACGGACGGGTCCGCGCCGAGCACCTCGACCAGCCGCCCCAAACAGCCGGGCTGGACCTCGGTGTCGCTGTTGAGCAGCCACAGGTAGTCGCCGGTGGCGGCGGCCAGGCCCTGATTGGTGGCCTTGACGAAGCCCAGGTTGTCGTCGTTGAGCAGCAGCCGGGCCTGGGGAAACTCGGCGGCGACCATCTCGCGGCTGCCGTCGGTCGAGCCGTTGTCGACCACCACCGCCTCGACGCTCAAGGCCGGCGACGACCACGGCAGGCTGGCCAGACAGGCGCGGAGCATGTCGCGGGTGTTCCAGTTGACGATCACCACCGACACCGTCGCGGGCATGGTCACTCCTCAGAGGCGTGGTTGCGGCCGAACCGGGCCAGCACAAACGGCCGGCCGAGGTGGTCGAGACAGAAGCGGAAGCGTTCTCGCAGCACCTCGTCCCGCCGGCCGGCGGCCAGCCGCAGGCCGCAGTTGAGCAGCCACCAGAGGTACACGGCCCGGGCCACCAGCCCGCCGTGGGCCCTGGTCAGGAACCGGAAGTAGCTGTCGTAGTTGCGCTGGTGGGTGAGCCTCGAGGCCACCTGGCGGGAACTGCCGCGGCCGGCGTGGTGGGCGGACAGGTCCGGCAGCAGCGCCACCTCCCAGCCCCGGCGGAAGGCGCGGTAGCACCAGTCGATGTCCTCGGCATAGAGGAAGTACCCCTCGTCCAGCGGCCCGACGTCGTCGAGGGCGGCGCGGCGGAGCAGCAGGCAGGCGCCGGTGAGCCAGTGGACGCCGACCGCCCGACCCCACTCCCCCGGCAGGTCCAGCGGCCGGTCGTGCGGCCGGGCTCGGGTGGCGGGAACGAGGCGCAGGGTAATGGCCGGGAACGGCCGCGCGTTGAGTTGGCCGCCGCCTTCGTCGATCAGCGGCGCGCAGGCCGCCACCCGGTCGGCGGCGTCGAGAAACGCCAGCAGCCGCGACAGCACCTCGGACGTCACCCGGGCATCGGGATTGAGCAGCAGCGCCGCCCGGCCGTCACCGGCGGCGAGCCCCTGGTTGACCGCAACGGCGAAGCCCCGGTTGACCGGGTTGGCGATCACCGTGACCTCGGGGTGCCGCTCGCGGACCAGCGCGACGGTGCCGTCGGTGGAGGCGTTGTCGACCACTACCACCGGCCGGTCGGCCAACGCCTCGAGCGCCGCCGGCAGGTGCTCGGCGGAGTTGTAGGTGACGATCACCACGTCGAGGTCGGCCGCCACCCTACCCTCCCTCGGGCCGGCCCAGCCGCCGCCGGGCGGCGGCGAACAGCTCCGCCCGCCGCCTGGCCTCGGCGCCGCCCAGCGCCGCCAGCAGCGACCAGACCAGCCACCGCCCGGTGACCGCCACCAGCCCGATGCCGCGCGCGGCGGCGCCGGCGAGCGGGTGGTCGCGGCCGAAGTACCGCGCCGCGCCGACGATGTTGGCCGCCACGGTCTCGGCCCGACCGGCCACCGAGCTGCCGCCGCAGACGTGGTCCATGACCGCCTCGGGCAGGTAGACCAGATCCCATCCCTCGCGCCGGAACCGGTCGCACAGGTCGACGTCCTCCCAATACATCCAGTACCCTTCGTCCAGGCCGCCCAGCCCGGCCAGCACCTCGGCGCGGCAGCACAGACAGGCGCCGGTCAGCCAGTAGACCGAGGTCGGCTCGGTCAGGCCGGCGAAGTCCGGCCGCCCCAGCGCGTGCCGCACCGGCGCCAGCCGGGTCAGGTTGAGCTGCTCGCAGAACCACTCCAGCAGCGTCGGCCGCGGCCCGCCGGAGTCCTGAACGCGGCCGTCGGGCAGGACCAGCCGGGCCGCCGTCAGGCCGACCTGCGGATGCCGGTCCAGGTAGTCGACCAGCCGGGTCAGCGCGCCCTCGTGGACCTCGATGTCGCTGTTGAGGATCAGGAAGTACCGCGCCTCGCAGTCGGCCAGGGCGCGGTTGTTGCCGGCCGCGTACCCGCGGTTGTCGGGCAAGGCCAGGCAGCGCACCTCGGGGTACCCGTCGGCCAGCATCGCCACGGTGTCGTCGGCCGAGGCGTTGTCGACCACCACCACTTCCCACTCGCCGTCCGGCGGATTGGCGCGCAGCGAGTCGAGGCAGCGCGCCAGCAGCTCGCGGGTGTTGTAACTGACGATGCTGACACGCAGGTCCATGTCACTCGACCGGCTTGACGTGTTGGGCGAGGAACTCGATGGCCGCCTTGGCCAGGCCCTCGTGCCCGCCCTCGAAGATGGTCACCCGGCACAGGCCGGCCTGCCGGCGCAGGTGGATGGCCCGGCCGAACGTTGGATCGGTCACCTGGTCGCTGGCCAGCGGGTGGTCCAGCCGGCCGTCGGGCCGGCTGATCTGGGCGATCTCCTCCTCGCTCACCGGCTCGCCGCCGACGGCGCGGGCGACCACGTTGAAGGCGTCGATGGTCTGCCGCACCGGCACCGAGCCCTTGTGCCCGTCGTGCACGCCGGCGGCCAGGTCGAGCGGCAGCCGGGTGGCGGCGGCCAGCCAGGTGACCGGCGACCGGTCGCGGTACTCGGCGTCCACCCGCTGGCTGTCGCCCGGCTCGCCGCCGCAGCACTTGACCAGCATCTTGCCGTAGCCCTGGCCGGCGTGCTTGCGGTACCAGACGACCAGGTCACTGATCCCGACCCAGGCGCTGGCCGCCGCCCAGATCTCCGGGTGCCGGCCGGCCATCAACATGGTCATGTGCCCGCCGCCCGACGTCCCGGCGAGGTAGATCCGGCGGCGATCGACGGACTGGCTGGCGGCCACCTGGGCGACCGCGTCGAGGATGTCCTGCTGCGCCAGAAGGGAGCCGCAGGCTTCCGGATGGTCGTTGCGCCCGCGGAAGTCAGGCAGCAGGACCAGCCAGCCGCGGTCGAGGGCCAGCTTGGTCAGCGCCGGATTGCGCTGCTCCAGGTCGCCGCTCCAGGTGTGCAGCGAGACCAGCAGCGGCCGGGGCTCCGCGCTCGGGGCGTCGGGCACGAACAGGTAGCTCGGCTGGACCGAGCCGTCGAGCGTGCTGACCACCTCGATCCGCTCCGGCGTCGCGCCGGCCAGCAACCCGGCCGCGGCCAACGGCAGAAGCACCATCACCGACTCCTTTCTACTCCTGAGCGTGACTACCAAGCCACCAGTTCCCGCCCAGGACCAGGCTTTCCCCTCCTTGCAAGGAGGGGATCAAGGGGTGGTCGTGCCCGGGCGCGTCACATCGGGTCGACCTCCCTTGGCCCCGATCCCTCGACGCTCTCGACGAGCCAACCACCCCCCACCCCTCCTTGCAAGGAGGGGAAACCCGCTCCTGAACGGAGCTTGCGATGCCTGAGCAGTCACCCATGAGCGCGGTGCAGCCGCACCGGGCCCAGCAGTCCCGCCGGCAGCCGCGCGGCGCGGCTGCGGTTGGCCGGCGGGTTGGTCACCTCGATCGCCAACTCGTGCGCGCCGGGCCGGTCGATGGCCAACCGGCAGCGGTACGGCGGCCAGCCCAGCACCGCCACCGGCGCCCCGTCCAGCGCCACCGCCGCCACGTCCTCGACCCGGCCCAGGTCCAGCCAGTACTCCCCGGCGGCCGGGACCGTCACCTGCCGCCGGTAGCTGGCGCTGCCCGAAAAGGTGGGGTAGCCCAGCGCATCCCAGGTCTGGAGCACCGGCACCGACCGCGCCGCGCCGCCCCGGAGGAACGGGAAGGAGAGGTTCCCGTAGCGGTACTCGGCGGTGAAGGAGCCCAGCAGGTAGGGCACTTCGCGCAGGCCGCGGCCTGGCCCGGACGCCTCCACCCCGACCACGTTCAGGGTCGGGTTCGACCCGCCGCGCAGCAGCGGACCCACCTCGGCCTCCAGATTGCGGGCGTCGAAGCGCCGAGTGCGCCGCCAGTCCGTCACCGCCGTGCCGTTGACCGTCAGCCGCCACTCGCCGGCGATGGTCGCCGGGTCGAGCAGCAGCACCGCGTCGGGCACCGCGCCGGCCAGCATGAACCGGCAGTAGTAGCCCACCGGCGCGTCGCCCTGGGCGGGATCGCTCTCGCGGCGCATCAAATCGTAGCCGGGCAGGGCGCCGATCCCGCCGGGCTCCGGCCGCCGCCCGGCCGGGCTCTGGACGTGCCAGAAGCTGAGCGGGAGCTGGTTCGGCTCGAAGGCCACCGACCAGTCGCCGGACAGGTCGGCCACCGGCTCGCCCACCGCCGGCTCGGCCCGATCGCCGGCCCGGAGCAGGCGGCTTCCGCGCGGCGCGAGGGTCACCGGCCGGCCGGCCAGCGTCCCGGCGAACTCGGTCTCGGCCCGGTTGAGCAGGAAGGCCAGCTCCTCGCCGTCGCGGCGCCGGCGCAGCACGAACACGTCCTCGGCCCCGTCGCCGGCCAGGTCGGCCCGCGGCAGATCGCCCGGCAGCGCCTCGGCCGCCACTGTGTCGATCAGGCCCTGGTGCCAGTCTGTCACGGGCTCGGCCAGCTCGGCCGGCAGCGCCACCGGCAGCCCGCCCACCGCCAGCACCCGCCCGCCGGCGCGGGCGAACCGGACCAGCGCCGCGGCGGCCGGTTGCCCGAGGTAGCGCAGGTGTGGCAGGACGATGGTCTGGTACGGCTCGGGACAGGTCAGCCGCCCGTCCGAGGTGACGCACTCGGCCAGGGTGACCTCGTCGATGAAGTCGAAATCGCACTGCCGGCTGAGCAACCGCTCGACCAGGTCGTGGATCCGCGGCTCGTCGGCGAGGCAGGGGTAGTCCTGTCCTGGCAGCACCTGGCAGCCCAGCGACGTGGACGGGTAAAGCAGCGCGACCCGGCACAGGTGCTCGCCGCCGGTCAGCGCCTCGGCGGTCTCGCGGACCCGGTCGAACAGCGTGCGGAAGTGCTTGAACTGCGTGTGCTGCCGGCCCAGCGACGGCGGGACCTCGTCCTTGCGCGGCCCGTCGAACGAGTAGCTGGCGCCGTGCAGGGTAAAGTGGTTGACGCCCAGGACCAGGTGGTAGTCCAAGATGAACTTGAGGTCGCGCAGCCGGGCCTCGTCGCCGATCACCGCCAGGGCGTCGGACGAGGCCTGCTGCCGGCCGAACAGGTGCGCCGCCGAGGAGACCACCTTCAGCCCGGTGTGGTAAGCCGCCGAGGCCGGCCAGCCGAGGCTCCCGCCCAGCGGGTCGGCGGCCGGGATCGGCATCGCCCGGTAGCAGCGCAGCTCGTTCGGCCACCAGGCGGCCACCAGCGACAGCCACTCGGTCCGGGTCAGGTGCCCGGTCATGGCGATTTGGTGCCGCTCGCACCAGCTCGCGATCTGGTCGACGTAGCAGGCGCACTGCAGCCGGTGCTGGGTCAGTCGGTAGTGGTGCCGGACCACCGGGCTGCGTCCGTCGAGGTCTAGCGCCAGGTGGGCCAGGTGCGGCAACAAATCGTAGCCGTGGTCGGCGGCGAAGGCGGCGGCGAAGGCGGCGGTCCAAGGGAACGGCCCGACGCCGGGACTCGGCTCGTCGGTGAAGGCGGCGCGGATCTCGCGGCCGAAGGCGTCGGGGTAGCGCTCCAGGTAAGCGGCGTGCGACAGTTCCAGGAACCGGGCGATGCCCTCCGGCCGGAGGATGTCGGGGTGGACCCCGCCGCCGTTCTTGATGGTCACCCCGACCACGACCCACGGCCCCGGCTCGGGCGGGTCCCAGACCAGCGCGAAGCGGTTGTCGCCGAACGACGTCCGCCAGTGCGGGTGCCCGACCTCCGAGATCAGCGGCGAGTAGGCCCGGTGGAGCTGATAGCGCGGACCCCACTTCTGCCGCCGCGTGCCGCACCACTCGGTTACGTCGATCGGTTCTCCCAGCCGGCCGTCGCGCTCCGCCACGGCGAAGGCGCGGAGCAGGAGGCCCGGCGCGAAGTCGGCCTCCAGCGGGCCGGGACCCTCGTGCCGAGTGACCGAGAACTCCAGCCCCCGGGCGATCAGGCCGGGCTCCTCCCAGACGATCCGCCCGCCGGCCAGCCCGCTGGGGTAGTAGTCCTCGTCCCAGAGCCACATCTCCAGCCCGTGCCGCCGGCAGGCGGCCAGGATGGTGTCCACCGCCGACCACCAGGTGGCGGACATGTACGGCGTGGTCAGCCCGGCCCGGGCGTGGGGATAGACACCCTGGTACCCGGCCGCGGCGAATTCGGCCACCTGCCGCTCGAGCTCCTCGGGGTCGAGGGTGTCGTTGAGGAAGTACTGGACGATCAGACTGGTCACAAGCGCCATCCCGCCCGGCCACGCCGGCGGAGCGGGAGTTCGCCGTCACGGCCGCCACCCTTCCTAATGCGCGAACTGCCATAACAGGCAGGCGGCGGCGAAGCCGCAGTAGACCAGCGAGCAGACGATCATCATGAAGGTGTGCAGCGGACCGGGCCGGGCCGAGCGCGGCAGGTAGCGGTGGTTGATCACCAACAGCAGCGGCACGTAGACCGCCATGGCGAACCCACCCATATAGGCGGCGTTGAACAGGAACCCCAGCTCGCTGATGCCCTGCCGCTCCAGCACGAAGGTGATGGCGATGCCGGCCACGATCCAACCGGCCGCCACCATCTGATACCACCAGCTCATCGACCTGGCGCGCGCGCCGCGGAAGTTGGTGTAGACGATGTCGGCCACCGACCGCGACACGCCGTCGACCAGGGCGAGCTGCGTGCTGAACAGCGTGGCGAACCCGACCAGCAGGAACAGGGTCCGGCCTGGACCACCCCAGATTTGGCCGAGCACCTGGGCCTCGTCGTAGATCAGCGTGCCCTGGGCCGGGATGAGCGGTGGGTTGGCCGAGTGCAGCACGCACAGGGCGCCGAAGATGAACAGCAGGATGGTGAACGCGTTGAGGACGAAGAAGTACAGGCTCTGGTCGAGGGTGACGTACTTCAGCCAGCCGCGGATCCGACCGGCGTTCTCGGGGCTGTCGGCGTACCGGAAGCCGGCCGCCGGCTGCGCCTCCTGCCGCCCGCGGGCGCGGTTCTCCAGCCGCGGGACGTGGGCGCCCATGCCGATCTGCTTGTCGCGCAGGTAGAAGGTGTAGAACAGGTTGGCCGTGCCGCCGGCGCCGGCGAAGACCAGGGCGATGAAGAACGGCTTGACCCCGAAGCCCGGCTCGCGGAACCCGAAGTTGACCATCCCGCGGCCCAGCTCGAGCCAATGGTCGGCCGTGCCGACCGCCCCGGCCACGATTACCAAACCGACCACGACGATCAGGATCAGCAGCCCGATGGTCCGCTCGACGCTCTGGTAGACCAGCTTCGGGCCGAACAGCAGCAGCGCCACCCCGGCGAAGGTGACCGCGGTCCAGAAGGTGTCGCTGCCGAACCCGTGCGGGCCGACCACCAGCGCCTTGAGGGCCAAACCGGAGGTCCGCGCCCAGCCCGGCGCCAGCCAGCCCAGGATGTTGAACAGGATGAACAGCGGCCCGAACCAGCGCCAGGTGCGGGCGAAGCCGGTGTAGACGCTCTCGCCGGTGGCCACCGTCCAGCGGCCGACCTCGATGTTGATCCACAACTGGAGGAATATGCCGACCACCGCGGCCCAGACCATCGAGGCGCCGTACTCGGCGGCGATCCGCGGCCAGACGACGATCTCGCCGGCGCCGATGGACAGCCCGACCAGCACCGCGCCCGGCCCGGTCAGCTTCCAGAACGGCAGCGTCTGCGCCGGCAGCTCGGCCGGCTGGAAATCGGCCAGCGGCTCGAACAGGCCGCGGCCCGGATCCTCGCCCAAGTTCCGCCCTCCTTCCCTCGCCACCGCTCATTAACCATCGGGCCGAGAGACCTTTCTCGATCCCCACGGCGGATAGTGGCTCAGCATGGCTGCCTGGATCCCGCAGGTCCTGAGCTTGTCGAAGGGCAGGGGACAGGACGCTCGCCGCCCTACGGAAACGCCATTCGGCTCTGTCCCGCACCAAGGCGAGCCGGTCGCAGTCGCGGCGAGACGGCCGGCGACGGACCCGTTCCTCGTCGCCACGGACAACTGGGTACCGCCGGGCGTTTGGAGTACCAGTCCCCGTCTTCCCGCCACCTCGCGTCGACGGAGGGCGGGCTACTCCAGCTCCAGGTCCTTGTACCAGGCCTTCAGATCGGAGTTGGTGTTGTACAGGTAGACCGCGCTGGCGCGGAACGCGGCGCCGGTGGTGAAGGTGGTCTCGAACCGCTGCCACTCGTTGGCCGGCAGCTTCTCGTCGGCGCCCAGACCGTGCAGGCGGATCCCGCGCTCGCCGACGAACTCGACCACCGCGATGCTGATCTGCTTGGTCTGCCCCGAGCGCTTGATCCAGCCGGCGAAGCGGTACTTCGTGTTCGGCTCCAGCGCCACGTGCTGGATCAGGTACTGGTACTCCTTGGGCTGACCGACGATGTAGGCCGCGCCGTCCTCGATCCCGTGCTCGAAGTCGGAGGTGGTCCCGCCGGCGTGCCAGTAGTCCGGCTTGCCGTCGTGGTCGTCGTCGATGGTCAGCCGCCCGTTGAGGAACAGCGGCCGGTACTCGGTCCAGCCTGACCGGCTGCCGCCGGGCCAGCGCGCCGTCACCTGGTGCCGGGCCGGCTGCTGCAAGCCGCGCAGCTCGCCCAGATCGAAGCCGACCACGCTGGTCCCGCCGGCCGGGACCGTGACCGTCATGGTCCCGACCCGGCCGGTCAGCGGCGGCTCGGGCGTGGCCTCGACGGCCACCTCGACGCCCGCCTCGCCCAGGTTCACCAGGTTGATCTCCACCCGCCCCGCGTCCCCCTTGGCGGCGGCTTTCTGGAACATGTCCACCTGCCGGGCGGCGGTGGTGCGGTAGAGCAGCAGTCCGGCGGACATCTTGGACGCCGGCACCTCGAACCGCAGCTCGCCGCCCTCGACGGCCGGCGCGCGCGCGGTCACGCCGCCTTCGAGATCGAACAGGTACAGGTGCCGCGGCCGCTCCCAGCCGGCCGGGAGCTTCAGCGAGCAGCTCGCCCCGGGCGCCGCCGGCTCGTTGTCGAAGGTCAGGACGATGGCCTTGTCCTGCTCCTGGTCGCAGAGCGTCCAGCGCGCCAGGACCCGCTCATCGGAGACGCGCAGGCCGACGGTGTCCCTGAACCGGCCCGGGTACAGCCAGGCCTTGATCCGCTGCCGGAGCCGGACGGCGGCGATGATGACCTCGTCGTTGAGCCGGGCATCGAAGCGATCGCCGTTGACGAAGGCGCGGCTGATCCGCTGCGGCAGCGTCAACGGCGAGTTGTTCGACAGGCCGCTGATCAGGATGTGGTCCGGGAAGGTGTAGTGGTAGACCTCGGGATGGGTACACAGCCCGGAGGTCAGGTGCAGGTCGGCGTATTGGCCCAGCGCGTCGCCGCTGCCCTCGATGGCGACGACGTAGTCCGGGTTGTGCTGGCGCCCGGCGTCGCGGACCCGGCGGAGCAGCTCGACGTTGCCCATCCCCCAGGCGCCGATGTCGTCGTGGCCGTGGCTCAGGTTGTAGCAGGGCTTGGCCGCGGTGGCGCCGGCCTGATCGAGGTACACCCCGTCGGTGCGGAACCGGCCGCCGTACAGGTCGGCCATCCAGACCTTGAGATGGTCGGTGAACCCGGTCGAGGCCGGGCACATGATGTACCAGCCCAGGGTCTCGGCGTAGTACCCCACCGGCCGGCCGTCGAGGGGCTGGAGCCGGTTCTGGTTGAACCACTCCAGCGGGTGGAGCAGCGCCTGCGCCTCGGCCGGGAGATCCTGACGCGGCGTGCGCCGCAGCGACTCGTTGACATAGCTGTCGCGGGTCCAGGTCTGGCAGTTCATGTACCCGGTGACCTTGCCGCCCCGCGCGTGGACCTGGGCGATCCCGTCGGTGAACCCCTCGGCCCCGCCCAGCGCCGGCGCGGGCCAGTAGAAGTTGCCGCAGCACTGGTCGATCCCGTCGGCCATCTGGGCCCAGTACTGGAGGTACTCGAACCCCTCGCGCCGGGCCTGCTCCAGCTTCCCCGGCATGGCCCCGAACGGCGTGCCCATGAGCCCCACCCAGCCGTCGCAGTCCTTGACCCAGGCCGGGCTGTCGGGATGCTTCATCCACGTGTCGGCCCACTCGCGGTAGCGGTCGGCGGCCCAGTGCCAGTCGCCGGAGTGGAGTCCGACCTGGAACACCCGTTCCTTGCTGGCCCCGGGCCGGACCAGGGTGTGGGTCTTGAAATACAGGTCGGCCGCCTGCCGCGAGGCGGCCGGGCCACAGCCCATCTCGGTGGTCCGCAGGGTCGGGTCCTGCATCACCAGGTACAGCCCGCCCGAGGCGTCCCACAGGTCCAGCCAGCTCATCGACCCGCCGCCCAGGTAGGTGGTGCTCCAGACCTTGTCGGTGGCCGGAGACTTGACCCGCCAGCCGCCGGTGCGCGGGATCACCGCCTCGTCGTCGCGGAAGTCGCCCAGCGCCGCCTCGCGGACCATTGGGAAGTCGATCCGGATGATCTCCAAGGCGCTTCGGTTGGTGACCTTCAGCCGCCAGGTGCTCAGCTCCCCGCCGCCGCGGGTGACGCTCAGGTCGAGGCCGATCGCCCCCTCGACGGCGGTGTAGTGCAGCAGCAACCCGCCGGCCGTCTCCTCGACGCCGCGCAGGGTGATGGCGTCGGGTTCGATCACTTGTTGCTCGGTGGCGCCGGGCTGGCGCACGGCCAGGCCCAGGAAGGGCTGCTGGAGATGGCGCGGGGTGATGTCGACACCGCTCCGGAGGTTGGTCAGCCCGGCCAGCGCGCCGGTGCGCCGGGCGAAGGCCACCCGGTAGCCCTGCTCGGCCACGGCCACCTCGGCGTCGGCCGGCAGGTCGTACTCCACGGCGACCGCCGACACGCGCGGCGAGGCCCCGTCGGGCGCGGCGGTCAGGTTGAGCCTGGCCTGCAACGAGTCGTGCCCGTCGCCGGCGGCGGGGACCGCCGACAGGTCGCCGCCGGGCGCCGGCCGCCAGGTCCGGCCGCCATCCAGAGAGACCTCGGGCTCGCACCGCCCGCCGCGCAGGTCGGCGGCGACCGCCAGCCGCCGCCAGCGGGTCACCGCGGACGGCTGCGCGCTCGCGGTCAGGACCGCGCCGCGGCCGGGCTCGCCGCCGTCCGGCACGCCGCTGACCGCGGACGGATCGAAACCCGCGTCGCTGGTGAACAGCAGCGCGTCGAGCCGCGCGCCGCCGAGGAAGCCGTGGAGGGTGAAGGTGTGCCGGCCGGCGGCCAGGTCGTAGTCCTCCAGCCGCGACCAGAGCCAGGTGCCGAAGACCCACCGGGCGCTGTCCAACACCCGGCGTTTGGTCCCGCCGTCGAACGACTCCTCGTGGTTCCAGCTCCCCGGCCACGGGAGATAGATTCGGGCCCAGCCCTGGTAGCGCCCGGCGGCGGCGACGGTCAGCTCAAACCGCGCCTCCTTGACGTACTCCAGGTACGCCCCGCCGCCGCAGCCCTCGTCGCGCTTCACCTGCTTGTTCGGCAGCAGCTCCAGCGGCGCGGCGGACTCGGCCTCGCGGTAGATCAGTCCTGGCCGGCCGGCCAGCTCGCTCCACAGCGCGGCGGCGCCGTTCTGGACGTAGCCGTTGCGACCATCGGCCAGCCGCAGTTCGGTCCGCACGGTCTCCCCCGCCGCCACGGCGGACAGACCGGCGATCACCAGGCACCAGCGCACGCTCATCGGGCACTCCCACCGCCCAGTTGCCCGCCGGACACCCGGACTCCTGCCGGGGCGAGAGGCGGTGGGCGGTAGGCAGTAGGCAGTGGGCAGTAGGCAGTAGGCAGTGGGCAGTAGGCCGCGCGCCGCCGTCTTCTCCCGGCCGCGTCCCTTGCGTCCCTTCCGTCCCTACCGTCACCCACCGGAAATAGGTCGAGCGTCCCCGGTTTTTGCGGCGGCGGTGAGGCCCTGTTCGGCGAAGGTGTCGCGGTAGGCCACGGCCAGGATCATGGCGCCGAGGTGGGCCAGGTACCAGGCCGCGACGACGAGCACGGTGTGGCTCACCAGCGCCGCCGCTACGGCGCCGGCCAGGGCCGGGCCCCCGGCCAGCGCGCCGCGCACGATCAGCCCGAGCGGCACCAGCAGCGACAGCCCGGCCAGCAGCCCGCCGGGCAGACCGTAGCGCGCCAGCAGGCCGCACCATTCCGGCCACCGGCCGCGGACCGCGCGGTAGCTCTCGCCGCAGGCGGTGAACGCGTCGCGGCCGCCGAGCAGCACCAGCGCCGGCGCCAGACAGGTGACCGTGGCCACGAAGATGGTCAGCGGCGCGGTCACCAACCCGGCCAGCAGCGCCGCCTGGCTGCCGGACAGGACGACCATCAGCAGCGCCGCTTGCCACCAGCGGCGGCGGAACAGGGCCACGCCCCCGCTCGCCAGCCCGCCGTCGAACTCGCCGGTCCAGGTCTTGCGGACCATCATCAGCAATCGGCCGCAGAGCAACGCGCCGCCGGTGAAGAACAGCCACAGACCGGCCGCCCAGGCGTACAGCAGGCCGCCGGTCCAGGCCGCCGGTGGCGCCACCAGGACGAGGTCGGCCGCGCCCTCCAGCCGCTTGGCCACCGACCAGGCCGCCGGCACCGCCGCCACCAGCAGCGGCGGGAGCACCGCCACCAGGAGCACGACCGAGTCCAGCACCGCCCAGGCGGCCAGCTCCTCGCGCGCCAGCCGAGCTCCCTCGCGGCGCCATTCGGTGGACAGGGCCGCGGCGGGCGACTCGTCGTCGAGCACCGCCCGCAGCTCGGCGGCGGCGGTCAGGTGGGGCTCCAGCGCCAGCGCCTGGGCCAGGTGCCGGCGCGCCTCGTCGAGCTGGCCCAGCCGCCGGCAGCACTCGCCCAGAAGGGCGTGCAGCCCGGCCTCCTCGGGGTGCAGCGCGACCGCCGCCCGGGCCCGGCGCGAGGCGTTGCCGTAGTTCTGCAGGCCGTGCTCGCGGAGGGCGTCCTGCGACAGCAGCGCGGCCGCCTCGGCGCGTTGTTCCGCGGCCTCGGCCGACTCGCCGATTCTCCGCAGCAGGGCCGCGGCGCCGTCGTGATCGCCGCGGAGTTCGAGCACCCGGCGGAAGGCGGCCTCGGCCGCGCCGGCGCGGCCGAGGTGCTTGAGGATCAGCCCCTCCAGGAAGCGCAGCGCGGCGTCGTTGGGCCGGGCCACCAGCACCGGCGCCAGCTCGGCGGCGGCGTCGCTCCAGCGCCCCTGCCCGCGCAGCCGGGCGACCGTCTCCAGCCGGGCTGTCTGCTCGTCGGTCACGGCCCGCTCCTACCGCCGCTCCTCGGCGGGGGGGAGGAGCGCGGCCGGGCCGAGACTGGTGAACCCCCGCACCACCTGTTCGGGATCGAGTCCGTGGCTGACCATGAACCGCACCACCGTCCGCATGTCGAGGCTCCAGGCGGCCGGGTCCGGGTTGCCGTCGAACAGCGTGCCGCTCCCGCCGCAGAGCTTCAGTCCGGCGCGGTGCAGCCCCTGCCGCTCGGCCGGCGAGCAGACCTCCCACAGCGCCTGGAACCGGGTCAGATCGTCGGGCGGGTACTGCAGCTCGTACTGGTTGCGAATGGCCTCGGTCAGGAACCCTCCCTGCTTCTCCGGCTTGACGCGCTGTCCGTATTGCAGGCAGTCGCACTGGGCCATGATCACCACCTCGTCGTACCCCGCCACCAGATCGGCGGCGGTGCGCGGGTAGACGCCCAGCTCGACCAGCACCCGCCGGAGTTGGACGCGCAGGTAGTTGCGCAGGTGGTAGACGAACACCCCGCCGCGGCGGTACTCGACGTCGTCGATCACGCCGTGCTCGACCAGCCTCTGGTGGTGCGGATCGAGCAGTTGCCGGAAGCGCGCCGGCCGGGCATAGTTGGCGGTCGAGCCGATCATCGTCGCCAACTGCTTCCAGGGCACCTCCCAGCGCGTCTCGCCGCTGAGCATGAGCCGGTCGAGCAACCGGTAGAGGTGCCCGGTGATGGGATCGCCCAAGGCGTTGAGCAGCTCCCAGTCGAGCGACTTGAGGTCGCCCAGCCGGAACGCGTCCATGACCAGATCGCCCCACTTGATGGCGCACCGGCCACCGGCCCGGGCGTCGCTGATGTCGTAGCTGTCGATCAGGTGGGAGCCGTGCGTCCGCCGCGCGTACTCCTGCCCGTTGCGCGCCACCAGCGCGGTGCGGAGCACGATCCGGACCGCGTGCAGGCGGTCCAGGCTGGCCTCCAGATTGCGGTAGCTGCGCCCGTGGCGCGGCCAGCCCAAGAGCTCGAACAGGTCGACCCGCTCGAAGATCAGCTCCCGCGACGGCTCGTCCTCGCGCAGGGAGAGCTGCAGCAGGGCGAGATAGGTCTTGTGATCTCCGGCGTACGGCAGCGCCTTGCCGTCCTCGGTGTGCAGCTCGACCGCCACCCGGCGCTCCTGGTCGCCAACCTCGATCACCTCGTCGATTCGCATCGTGCCCTGCTCACCGGGCTTGTGCAGGGCCATGGTGAACGGGATCAGCGCCAGCGAGGCGTGATCGATCCCCCGCCCGATGGTCACGATCGGGTGGTCCGTGCCGTCGTCCTTCAAGACGTCAGTCTCATCATCTGAGTCGTTCAACTGATTCTTCAAGAGTCGACTCCGACTCTCTTGGGCCGAGGCCGACCCGCTTCCAGAGCCGAGTTGCGCCGATCAAGGTACCACGGTTGATCGCATTGGTGTACCACGGTTGATCGCATCGACGGGCCTTCCCGGTACCACGGCGGATCGTATCGCGACGCCGCGACTCCGCTCTGCGACCCGGTTGGCGGCGGTTCCGCCGGAGTACCACGCATGTCCGTACCGGCGCGCCGATGCGATCAACCGTGGTACCTGCCCCGCCGGACTCGCCGCCCGCGCCGCCCCACGCCGCCGACGGCGCCGCTGGCGACGGGGTCGATGCGATCATCCGTGGTACATTCCGGTCCCTGCCGCCGCGCCGTTGGAGCGTTCGCCACGCAGGATGGATGGCCTGCCTGGCGAACCGAGTCCGCCGCCGAATCCGGTGCTGGGCGTTAACTCCCGCTTAGCGAAACGCTTGGCCGGCGTTGACACCGCGGCGACACCCGGTGGGGTAGAAACGGTTGCCGGCATCCGGAGATCCGCCGGGGCCGAGACGTCTGGCACGGAGCGAGCGATGAGCGCGGCAGAGTCGGACCAGGCACCGGTGTCGTTGTACGAGACGGGCCCGGCTCCGCGGACGGAGTCCGAGCTGGTCAGCGGGTTCCCGGCAGCGGACTTTTCGGTCGAGCGGCTGGAGCGCGAAAGCGCCGCGGCGGCGGCGGGCAAGCACGCCGGGTGGTACGAAGTGGACCGGCTCGACGCCCGGTTCCAGCCGGCCGAGCTGACCATCGTCGGGGCGCGCGGCGGGCACGGCAAGACGGCCTTCATGACCGGCTTGCTGCGCAACTGGCTGCGGCAGGAGGAGCCGGCCGGCCGCGGCGAGATGCTGGTCTACTACTCGGTCGAGGAGCCCGAAGTCCGCCTCTACCACCGCCTGCTGGCCGCCACCACGGCCGAGTTCGGCGCCGGCTGGACGCTCAACGAGGTGCGCGATCGGCTGCGCTGCGCCGACTCGAGGGGGTCCAGCTACGTCTGGCCGGACGTCGAGGTGCTCGACGCCGCGCGGGAGTCGGCCCGGACCTGGGAGGAGCGGCTGACGATCGTCTATCAGCCGAGCTGGTCGATCCACCAGATCGAGGTCCACGCGCAGGCCCTGGCGTCGAAGAAGCCGGTCGGCGCGGTGATCGTCGACTACCTGCAGCGGATCCCCAGCACCCACGACGCCGCCGCCGGCCGCGGCGATCCGGACACGGCGCACCGGCTCAAGGCCCTGTCGGTGCGGCTCAACGCGCCGGTGGTGGCCGGTGCCCGGCTGCGCCGCCGGGCCTGGGCCGAGGGCGCGCGCCTCCCCGAGGGCGTGCCGTACGATAACGACGGCGTGCAGAAGGCCATCCGCGCCCGCCGGCCGCGGCTCCAGGATTTCGCCTCGGCGGGTTGCGAGGACGAGGCCGATCTGCTCCTCGGCCTGCTCAACTACCGCGCCGACTTCGAGAGCGATCTGTGCGAGGAGCGCCGCTCGGCGGCCCGCATCCCGAACGTCACCAGGATCGAGGTCGGCTTACTCAAGAGCCGGTACGGCACCCCCGGCCGGTGGGCCGAACTGGCCTTTGAAGCCCGCTACGGCCTCCTCCGCGACCCGCACGGCAACGAGGTCTGACCCACCCGCGCGCGCCTCAGAAGGTCCCGTGGAGAAACTGGGGACACTCACCAGTTTATCAACTAGCTGATGAATAGGGTGGCGTCGTAACTGCTCAGCCACCAGTTCCCGCCCAGGACCAGGCTTTCCCTCCTTGCAAGGAGGGGATCAAGGGGTGGTTCGCTCCGCGCGGCGTGGTCGATGGCGCACCACCCCTTAGTCCCCTCCTTCCAAGGCTGCGCCAGCGAAGCTGGCGCATGGGAAAGCCGCTCGTCAACGGGGTTTGCGGTGCCTGAGCAGTTACGTAGCGTCCCTAGTTTCACGGGTCGAAGGCCGGTGGTCAGCCGGAGACGCCGGCGAGCAGCCGGCCGGACAGGTTGAGGTAGCAGGCCACGGTCAGCACGTCGCCGATGGCCAGGGTGATCGGCCCGGCCGCCAGGGCGGGATCGAGAGACAGCCGGCGAACCACCAGCGGCAGGGCGAAGCCGAGCAGGCAGACCGTCACCATCGCGGCCAGAATGCTCGCGCCGATGGCCAGGCCAACCATCGCCTGACCTCGCCACAGCCAGGCCACCAGCCCCACCACGAGGCCACTGGCCGCGCCCAGCAGCAAGGCGGTCAGCAGTTCCTGACCGGCCGCTCGGGCCAGCCGGGTGGTCAGTCCCCGGCCCTCGTGCAGGGCCTGCAGGGTCAACGCCACGGACTGCATGCCGACGCTTTCGGCCAGCGTGAGCACGATGGGGATGAACAACGCCAGCACCACCAGCCGGTCGAGGAAGGCCTCCCAGCGGCTGGCGATCAGGGCGCACACCAACCCGCCCAGCAGGTTGGCCAGCAGCCACGGGAAGCGGTCGCCGAACGCACGCCACGGGGATACCCGGCGGGTATCCAGAAGGTGGATGCCGACCATCTGGAACAGGTCGCGGACCGCCTGCCGCTCACCGTAATCGACCAGTTCGTCGCTGAACAGGGCCACGTCGAGGGTGCCCAGCAGTCCGCCGTCTTCGGCCACCACCGGCAGCGCCAGGTAGCGGTGCTCCAAGAACTGCCGGCAGGCGTCCAGCACCGTGGCTGATTCCGGCAAGGCGACCACCTCCTCGCGCATGATGGCGCCGACCGGTTGTTCGAGAGGCGCCGACAACAGGCTGCGCGTCGGCACCACGCCGAGCAGCCGGCGGTCGGAATCGGTCACGTAGAAATAGACGATCCGCTGCGCCAGATCCTGGCCACGCAGCGAAGCCAACGCCTCGGCCACGGTCATCGTCGGGGTCAAGGTGGTCACGACGCGTTGCGCGAGTTGCCCGACCGGCCGCTCCAGGTCAGCGCTGTTCAGCGTCGGCAGGCGTTCGGACATGGCTCGTTACTCCGGTCGGGAACCGACTCGCCAGCGGACTCGTTCCGATCGGACAAGGTCTCCTGCCGGAGCGGGCCAAACAGCCGGCCAGTCGGTCACATCGAGGAAGAAGCACGTGAATCCGCTCCATGCCGCGGCATCCTGGTTGGTGGTCAAGGGCCGGCTCCGAGTCTGTCCACGATGCGCCCACAAACAACTCGTGTCCGGGCACGATCACGACCACCCGGTGCGCTGCCGCCACTGCGGCGCGGACATCCCGCCCGACGGCGGTCAGAAGCGTCCGTGATCCAGGACCAGCTCCATCGTGTGCCGGTACTGGGCGAAGCTGACGTTGTCCGGGACCGAGTGGTCGGAGTGATAGATGTACCCTCCGCCCCGCTTGGCCACCGGGATCTTGCGGGCCACCTCGGCCTCGATCACCGCCGGGTCCGGGTGGGCCATGGCGCGCACGTCGATCCCGCCCATGAACGACAGCTTGTCGCCGTAAGCCTCCTTCAGCTCGACCAAGTCCATCCCGGCCTTGACCTCCAACGGCTGGAGGCAGTCGAACCCGGCCTCGACGAAGGAGGGGATCAGCGGCCAGATGTTGCCGTCGCTGTGCAAGATGACCTTCAACCCGTGCTGGTGGAAGAAGTCGCACATCCGCTGTTGGGCGGGAAACTCCAGCGCCCGGTGCGCGGCGGGTGAGAAGAACGGGCCGTTGCGGTAGGCCTGATCGTTCCACAAGAAGGCCGCGTCGAAGACGAAGCCGCGCGCCATCATCGCCTCGGCGGCGGCAATCACCAGGTCGGCGCGGACCTCCATCATGTCCCTGATCCAGTCGGGATCGTCGAGCATCGCCGCCAGCACCACCTCGGTCGCCACGGTGCGCTGGATCCGGTCGTAACCGAAGCCGCAGGCGTAGATGACGCAGCGGTCCTCCTCGCGCCAGCGCCGGTTGACCGCCAGCGATGCCTCCCAGTCGACCCGGCTGTCGTTCCACAGCAGGCGGTCGCGGTGCTCCGACCAGGTGCGCCGGTCGCGGATGGTGTAGTCCAGGTACTGCGGCACCATCTCGTCGTCCTTGAGAGTCTTGACCGTGACCCCGTCGCTGTCGCGGCGGATGACGTGGTGGTCGGTCTCCTCGAGCACCTCCGCCGGCCACTGGAAGGAGACGTCGGCGCCCTGCATCCAGCGTTCGTAGCCGAACAGCTCGCGCGGGGTGGTGTCGGCCGGGAGCCCTTCCCGGTGCCACCGCGCGACGGTGGTCACCCAGGGCGTGTCGTCGATCGGGATCCGGTCGGCCTCCTCATGATTGAGCGCGGCCAGGAACCGCTCGCGCGAGGTCATCGGCGCCTCCTCACGGCTCGGCGCGGCCGGACAGCGCCTGCAACGCCCGGCGCCGCGCGGTGTTGACCGCCAGCGGGTCTGAGACGTTGACGATGGTCCTGAAGTGGTACACCTCGTTGTCGCGGAAGGCCAGCTTGAGCGCCGCCTGCTCGCCCTCGCCGACGATCGCCGCGAAGGCCGCCTCGCCCTTCTCCCGGCGGAGCTGGTCGAGCAGCCCCGCGTCGTGCCAGCCGTCGCGGTAGCCGCAGTAGACCGGCGAGACCGTCGCCTGCTGGTCCTCCCCGATCCAGGCGATGTTCTCGGTCTTGTTCCAGTGGATGAAGGCCCACTGGCCCACCCCCACGAAGCGCTGGGCGAGAGTCACCAGCGGGTAGTTGTAGCCGGTGTGGTAGGCCTGCCGGTACGGCTTCGAGCTGCCGCCGTAGCACCAGATTTCGTCGCTCGGGTCGAGCTTGATCAGCGGCTCGCCGTCGGCCGCCTCGCGGCGCAGCTTAACCTTGATCTGGTAGCGGTGGTCGGCCGCCGTCCCGCTGGTGGGGCTGAGCCACAGGTACTGCTTCAGGCTCCCGCCGGTGAAGCACACGCCGCGCTGCTGGTTGCCCCAGGGGCTGCCGCCGTCGAGCTTCATCGGCCGGCCGTCCTCCAGCACTTCCAGATTCTCCACCTCGGCGGCCGTCAGCGGCACGCAGCCGCCCTCGCCGAAGACCTTCTTGCCCACCGTGTCGCGCGCCCCGCCGTTGCCGTAGTTCCCCCACGCGCCGGGCAGGTCGTGGACCTCGTCGACCAGTTTGTAGCGGGTGGTGAGCAGCTTCAGGAAGTCGTCCTTGAGGCCGAACGAGAGCTGCCACTCATCGCAGTAAGGGTTCATCGCGTTGATGTGCGACGCGGTCCGGGCGATCATCCCGGTGATGGTGGTGAACGGCCGCCAGCCGGCCTGGCGGGCCACCTTCGCCGTGGCGATGTGCGGCGGGATGTGCTCCGGCGAGATCTCGTCGGAGATCTTGCAGAAGAAGTCCCGGCAGCCCTGGCTCTCCAGGTACTTGCGCATCTGACTGTAGAACCAGACCAGCGCGCGCTCGCCTTCGGGCGTGCCCGGCTTGACCCGGCCCTTGCCCAGGGCGGGATCGAACACTCGAGCCGCCCAGCCGCTGTAGTCGGGGTAGGCCATGTACGTCTCGACCCGCGTCACGCCGTACTGACGGGCCAGCTCGAACCACGGGTTGAAATACGAGAAGTCCAGCTCCGGGAGCGCCTCCAGTTTGATCCGCTCGGGCTCCTTCTTGGCCACCTCGACGAGCAGCTCGCCGGTGGCGGCCAGCTTGACATTGGGCAAGATGTTGTACCAGGCGGCGTTCCAGTCGATCACGTCGCCGCCGACGTCGGCGAAGACCTTGAGGATGGCCTCCAGCCGCTTCAGGTTGGCCTCGGTGACCTCATGCCCGGACCACACCGGCCAGCCGCCGCAGTAGCCGCGGAAGTGGAACGGCCGCCGGCCGTCCAGCTTCACCGGCCACACCGAGCGCCGCAGGCGGACCGTCGCCGTCGCCTCGCCGAGGGTCACGGTCAGGGGGATGTCCACCGCGCCGGGCTGGGCACCGCCGACCTTCAGCCAGAGCACTTCCTTCTGCCCGTTGGCCAACGCCAGCGGCTCGGCCGGCACGGGCAGCAGCTCGCGGCGGATCTCGGAGTCGGTCTGCCGGTAGACCGTCACCTGCTCGCGGAACGGCTCGGGCACGGTCACCTTCAGCGCCGCCTTCTGGTCCTTGAGCACGTTCACGGCGACCGCCAGGTAGCGGTCCTGGCCGGCGGGGAGATCGACCGTAAGCGGGTCGGGCAGCCGCTGCTTGCCCTCGTCCTCGCCGACGGTCAGCCACAACCCGCGCTGCCGCTCGGCCTCGGTCACGCCGAACAGCGTGGCCTCGTCGCGCCAGCCCTCCAGCGGCACCACCCGGGCGGCGCGGACCTGCTTCAGGTGGGGTTGGAGCAGCGCCGGCCAATCCGGCTTGGCCTCGCCCAGGATGGGTTTGAGCAGGACCTCGGCGATCAGCACCTTGCCGGGCTCCAGCTCCTTGTAGAGCCACTCGAAGGTGGGGAACTCCTTGCTCCCGCGCCAGAAATAGAAGCGGTCGGCGCCGGGCGCGTAGACCGCGATCCCGTCGCCGGTCGGCCGGTGCCACAGGGCCGCCCAGGCCGGGTCGGCGGTCTGGTAGTAGCCGTGCGCGCCGGGCGTCTCGGTGGTCGGCTGCGCCTCGCGCTCCGGCGTGCCATTGACCCAGTACAGGTGTTCGTCGGTCTGCGGCTGCGCGCCGGGCAGGAAGAAGTTGCGGATCATCACCCGCCGCGGTGCCTGGGTCCCGTTGCTGAGCTGGTAGGAGACCTTCAGGTCCGTCCCATCGCCGCCGGTGGTGATGATCTTGACCACGGCAATGCCGGAGGTGTCGCGCGCTTCGAGCCGCAGCCCGGCCGTCTCGGGTCCCGGCGCCATGATCGCGGCGTCGTACGGCGCGGCGGTGAACAGCAGCCGGTCGTCCAGCGCCCCACCGACCTCGTTGCCGCCTTTCCACAAGGCGATCAGCTCGCGCTTGTCCGGACCCGCCCTGAACGACCGAATCCGCGCCCCGGCGCCGGCGTCCACCTCGGCGGTGAAGTGCGGGGTGACGAATCGGTAGATCTGCTTGTCCTGCTTGTCCTGGACCACCGACACCTCGGCCGAACAGACCGAGGCGAGGCAGGCGACGATGAGCAGCAGGCACTTCTGACGTCCCACGGCGATCACCTCCCGGCAACCCCCACAGGTCGCCGGCGAACGGTTCGCGGCGAGGTCATGCCCTCCTGCCCGGGCCTGCGCTCCACGAACTGGCAATCATCCCGCAACGCAAAGGCAGTAATCCGCCCAGCAGCGCCGGCTCGGCAAAGACCATAATAGGCGTCGGCCCGTAAGGGATGGGCCGTGGTCGGGGGCAGGGTTCACCGATGGACCGGTCAGTCAAGGGCAAGAGCCGGGCGGGGCGAGTAGCGGCGGTGTGCGGAGCGGTGGTGGGGCTGCTCGGGACCGCGTCGCTGGTGGCTTGGCACGTCGGCGCGTCGACCTGGCTCCGGCCGGTGCCGCATTGCCCGGTGATGACCTACAACGGCGCCGTGGTGCTGGCGGTGATCGGGTTCGCCCTGGTCTGCGCGGCCGTTGGCCGGGCCGGGCCGGCCCTGGCCGGCGGCGTGGTCGCCGTGGCCTTCGGGCTGCTGACCCTGTTCGAGCACGCCACCGGCCAGGCCCTGCCGATCGATTTCCGGTTCGCGCCGGCTCTGGTCGGGAGCGGCGACCGGCTGTCGACCAACACGGCGGTGGCCCTGGCGCTGCTCGGCTCCGGGCTGCTGCTGCTGGCCGAGCCGGAGCCCACCGCGCGCCGGCCAAAGGTCCTGGCGCTGTTCGGCCCGATCGTCTTCGCCCTGGGCTCGGTGGCCTTGTTCGGCTACGCCACGGGGATGGAGTCGGCTTACCGCTGGGGTGACTCGCCGCCGCTGCCGCCGGTCACGGCCCTGGCGCTGGCCTTCGCCGGCGCGGGTCTGGGCGCGTTCGCCTGGCGGGACGGGGCGCTGCTCGGGGTGCGCCCGACCTGGCTGCCGCTGCTGGTTGGCGTAGGCGTGGGCACCGCCTCGGTGCTGCTGGGCTACGCGCTCAATCAGCGCGAGCAGGAGCAACAGCACGAGACGCTGGTGGCCCAGGCGGAGGGAGTCCGGATCGAGATCGAGTCCCGCCTCCTGGCGCGGCTGGAGGCCCTGGAGCGGATGGCCCGCCGATGGGAGTACGGCCGCACGCTCGACCTCGCGCGCTTGGAGTTCGACGCGCGGCTGTACCTGGCGCAGTATCCTGGCCAGCAGGCGCTCGAGTGGATCGACCCCGCCTACCGCGTGCGGTGGGTGGTGCCGGAACGAGGGAACGAGGTCATGGCCGCGTTCGATCTCCGGCGCAGCGGCGCCCGCCGCCGGCTGCTGGACCAGGCTCGGCGCCGCGGCGAGATCACCGTGTCCGAGACGCTACCGTTGATCCAAGGCGGCCAAGGCTTCCTGGCCTACGTGCCGCTGACCGTCGATGGGCGCGACCGCGGCGCCTTGGCCGGCGTGTTCCGGGTCCGCGAGCTGTTCGACAGTTTCCTGGCCGTGTCGCGCTCCGAGCGGCCGTACGGGCTGCGGGTCCGCGAGCAGGTGCCGATCTACGTGCTGGGCGCCGAACCCGGCCCCGAGGACGCGGTGGAGGTCCTGCCCCTCCAGGTCTACGACACCCGCTGGCGGCTGGAGGTCTGGCCGCTGCCGGCCGCCCGGCGGCCGCTCCGGCTGTCGCAAGTGGCGATGGTCAGCGGCCTGGTCATGGCCTGGCTGCTGGCGGTGGCGACCCACCTGGCCCAGGCCGCGTATCGCCACGCGCGGGCGAGCGATCTGGCCAACGCCGAGCTGGCCCGCGAGGTGCGGTTCCGCCAGCAGGCGCAGGACGCGTTGACCGAGCGGACGCGGGAGCTGGAGCGCTCGAACGCCGACCTGGAGCAGTTCGCCTACGTCGCCTCGCACGATCTGCAAGAGCCCTTGCGAATGGTCGCCAGCTACCTGCAGTTGATCGAGCGGCGGTACGTCGACCGGCTCGACGACGATGGCCGGGAGTTCATCGGCTACGCCGTCGACGGGGCCAACCGGATGCGCGCGTTGGTCAACGACCTGCTCGCCTTCTCGCGCGTCGGCACGCGCGGTCACCCGTTCCAGCCGTGCGATCTGGGCGTGCTGGCCGAGCAGGTGCGGGACAACCTCGAGCTGACCATCGTCGAGACCGGGGCGACGCTGAACGTCGGGCCGCTGCCCACCGTTCCGGGTGACGCCACGCAGTTGACGCAGTTGCTCCAGAATCTGGTCGGCAACGCGCTCAAGTTCGCCGGCGAACAGCCGCCGGTGATCACCGTCGGCGCCGAGCTGGCCGACGGGCAGTGGACGGTGTCCGTGGCGGACAACGGCATCGGCATCGATCCGAAACACGCCGAGCGGGTGTTCCTCATCTTCCAGCGGCTGCACAGCCGCACGGAGTACGACGGCACGGGCATCGGCCTGGCCATCTGCAAGAAGATCGTCGAACGGCACGGCGGGCGGATCTGGGTCGAGCCCGGGCAGGGCGGCGGCTCGGTCTTCCGCTTCACCCTCGACGCCGGCGAAAGAGAGAGATGAGTGATTCGATGATGGGACGGCCCATCGAGATCCTGATGGTCGAGGACAACCCGGGCGATGCCCGCCTGACTCAGGAAGGGCTGCGCGACGGCAAGGTCCGCAACCATCTGCACGTGGTGGCCGACGGCGAGGCGGCGCTGCGGTTCCTCCGGCGGGAGTCCGAGCACGCCGGCGCGCCGCGGCCGGACCTGATTCTGCTCGACCTCAACCTGCCGCGGAGCGACGGGCGAGAGGTGCTCAGGGAGATCAAGCAGGACCCGGACCTGCGCCGTATCCCGGTGGTCGTGCTGACCTCTTCCGAGGCCGAGGAGGACATCGTCGCGGCGTACGATCTGAACGTCAACTGCTACGTCACCAAACCGGTCGACTTCGAGCGCTTCGTGGGCGTCATCCGCTCCATCGAGGACTTCTGGCTGACCGTGGTCAAGCTGCCCTCCGACTGAGGCCCGATGCGCGACGCCACCATCGAGACATTGCTGGTCGAGGACAATCCCGGGGACGCTCGCCTGCTGGAGGAGACCCTCAAGGAGGTCGGCTCGCCGTCGTTCCACCTGACCTGGGCCAAGTCGCTGGGCGAGGCGCTGGAGCTGCTCGGGCAGCGGCGCTTCGACGTCGTGCTGCTCGACCTGACGCTGCCCGACAGCCACGGCTTGGACACCTTCCGCGCCCTTCACCAGCGCTGGCCGGATTCGCCCACGGTGGTCTTGACCGGCCTGGCCGACGAGCGGCTGGCGGTCGAGGCGGTCCAGGCCGGGAGTCAGGACTACCTGGTCAAGGGACAGGTCACCGCCGAGCTCCTGGTGCGCTCGATCCGCTACGCGGTGGAGCGCCAGCGGGCCAACCATTACCTGGCCTTGATGACCGAGCAGAAGCGTTTCGAGACCGCGGTGTCGCAGATGTCGGACGGGATCGTGGTGACCGACGAGGCGTTGCGGATCACCACCACCAACCGCGCCGCCCGGCTGCTGCTCGACCTGTCCGAGGAGGCGCCGCCGCGGACCCTGTTCGAGGCCCTGGCGCCGTTCGAGTTGTCGGTCTCGCCGCCGGTCCTGCGCACCTCGCACGAACGCGTGACGTCGTTCGAGGTGGCCCGCAAACAGACCAGCCCGCCGCTCTACCTCGACGCGCGGCTGACCCGCCTGTTCGACCTGCGCGACAACCTGGTCAGCGCCGTGCTGACGCTCCGCGACGTGACCGTCGAGCGGCGCGAGCGACAGGCCCAGCTCGACTTCTTCAACCTCGTCTCGCACAAGCTGCGGACGCCGCTGACGGTGCTCTCCGGCTATCTGGACATCCTCCGCGCCGTGCCCGACGAGCGCTGGGGCGAGGCCATGCGGCGCGTCGCCCAGACTTGCCGCCGGGAGGTCGACCGGCTGTCCGACACGGTGCAGCGGATGCTCGACTTCAAGCGGCTCCAGGCCACTCCGGTGAGCGACGGCGGCGGCTGGTGCCACCTCCCGCCATTGCTGACCGAGGCCACGGAGCGCTTGCGCGCGGAGGCCCACCGGCCGGTGCAGGTGAGTCTGGAGATCGCCCCCGAGCTGCCGCCTGTGGCGTTCTCGGAGGACCGCAGCGCGTTCGTCATCGGCCACCTCTTGGACAACGCGGTGAAGTTCAACCAGGGCGACCGGCCCGAGGTGGCGGTGACCGCCGAGCGCGACGGGCCCGATACGGTCGACCTGAGGATCACCGACAACGGGCCGGGGATCCCCCATGAGTTCCTCGACCGGGTGTTCGAGGGCTTCGTCCAGATCGAGGAGGTCCATACCGGCGACGTGCCCGGCCTCGGCGTCGGCCTGCGGCTGGCCCGCGAGCTGGTCCAGGCCGGCGGCGGCCGGATGGTCATCTCCTCGCGCCTGGGTCACGGCACCACCGTCAAGCTGACCCTACCCGTGGCCCAATGAACCACGACCCGTCGCACCGCCTTGCGGGAATTGCCCGGACCGCCGGCCGAGCGCGCCGCCGGCGGTCATCCGAACGCCGTACGGCCCTTGCCCGCCGCGGCCACCAGCCACCCAATGAGATCATCCGTGGTACCTTGACCGCGGCGGGGCAGCCGGAGTTCGGCCATGCGCGAAGCTGACGGCGGGACGGATCGGCCGGGCGTGACGGTGGCGGTGCTGGCCGGCGGCCGGAGCCGGCGCATGGGCCTGGACAAGGCCAACCTGGTGGTCGCCGGCCGGACGATGCTGGCGGCGGTGGCCGGGGCGGCGGTCGAGACCGGCCGGCCGGTGCTGGTGGTGGGCCGCCAGCGGCCGCCCGACTGGCCGCTCGACGAGGTTGGGTTCCTGCCCGACGAGCAGCCGGGCGAGGGGCCGCTGGGTGGGCTGGTGACGGTCCTGCGCCGGACCGGCGGCGAAGTCCTGGCGCTGGCCTGCGACCTGCCTCAGCTCACCGTCGACGGGCTCGACTGGCTGCTGGTCGAGGCCGCCCGGCGGGTCTCGCCCGACGGCCTGGCAACCATCATCGACGGCCGGCTGGAGCCCCTTTTCGCGGTCTACGCCCCGACGGCGCTGCCGCTGGCCGAGGCCAACCTGGCCGCCGGCGAACGCTCCCTCCTCCGCCTCATCGCCGACGCCCGGTTCGACCTGGTCGAAGCCCCCGACTGGCTCCGCCCCCAACTCCACAACGTCAACACCCCGGATGACCTGTAATATCCGGGGACAGTATACCTATTTCCGGTTAATACGGGGACAGTATACTCATTTCCGGCCAGGAGCATCCTGCGTGACACCGTCACGTCTCCTGGCCGGAAATGAGTATACTGTCCCGAATGTTGAGTCGATAGGGCGAAAGTAGCCCAGGCTCTCAGGCGGCCCGCCAGGTCCCGCCGTCCGAGCCCGCAGATCCGATTGGGG
>JAANMV010001077.1_pt1 | contig 31485 bp, 33 predicted proteins | sample 7279661 | NCBI WGS metagenome assembly JAANMV01 (sample SAMN14094540, study PRJNA606508) | bioreactor metagenome | isolation source: A lab-scale SPAN reactor treating ammonium-rich wastewater day 121 | place: Ireland: Galway | collected 2017-05-16
CCGTAGTAGCGAAGCCCCTTCGGGCTTCGGCGCGCACCCGGCCCCCGCGCCAATCGCCCGCGGCGATCCGGCCGCCTCATCACCGCTAACGATCCCCCTCTTCCAGCATCCACTCGAACCGCGTCCCCCGCAGGCAGCCGCGCACCTCGCCAAAATTCTCGATGATCGCCGACAGCGGAAATGGGTTCGATCGCGCGTACTTCACGACCATCGGTTCCTCCGGGATTCCCAGAAACCCGCAGATCTTACGGGCCGCATCGCGCGGGTCGGTCGCCACATCCCGCTCATATGTCAGCGCCAGGTGCCCCCGGCCCTCCAGCAGGCGCTCCAGCTCCGCGAACTGCGCCTCGAACATCTCGATGGCCTCGATGAGCCCCCGGTCGATCCCATCGACCGGTGTGCGCTCTGGATCGATCCGCACCCGCGTCGGCGCGTCCGGCGTCCGGTGCATGTGGTACTTGCCCCGGGTGGCGCCCACCCGGCTGGAGACAATCTTCCGCAGCAGATTCTCGCGCCGGAGCACCACGAGATGGCGGCAGCCGAATCGTTCCACCAGCGCCAGAAAGTCCGCCGTGCCCAGCCCCAACCTCTGCAGATGCTGGAACTTCACCTCCAGGCCATAGTGGGCCTCCCGGCATTCCCGCAACCGCGCCGCCAGCAGTCCCTCCGCATCCACGGGCCACTCCCCCTTCACCTTGTCCGGAATCCCCTTGCGCCGATACCGCATCGCCTTGCGGTAGATCTCGCCCTCCCAAGTGACCCGCCGTCAACGCCGCCGATCTCCGCCGTCTCATCGGTCCCCAGGTGGTTTGCGTCCGCGGCCCCTCGCGCTCGGGCAAAACCACCATGTGCCAGCTGCTCATCGGCGCCCTGGCCGAGCGCGGTGTGAAGGCCGCCTACCTGAAGCGCACCCACCACCTGCTCGACCTGCCCGAAAAGAGTTCCGGCCGCATCTGGGCTAACGGCCCTGCCGCCATGGTCCTCCGTGCGACCGACCGTCTGCAGGTTACCCTCCCCCCGGGTGACGGCACCGCCGACGATCTCCTGGCCCACGTGCCCGGCGCTGCCGACATCGTCCTGCTGGAGACCCACGAGCCCGAACCCTATCCGACCATCCTCTCGCGCCTTCTCGATCCAACGCAGGCCGCGCCGGTGATTGGCAGCTGGGATATCGAGACCATCGAGGCCGCCGCTGCCTCGTTCGTCCCATCGCTCCTGGCCTTGCTCCCCGCCGACCGGGACCTCGACCGTCACCTGCGTTCGGCGCTCGGGTTCCACGGTGGGCACGGCTGTCCCGGCGTGGTCCTCGGCACCCGGCTGGCGCTCCTCGCGGGCCAGGAGCTCGGACTCGAACTCCCGGACCGCCAGAAGCGGCTTTCAGTCGCCGTCGAAAGCGACCGCTGCGCCGCCGATGCCATCCAGGCGGTCACGGGCTGCCGCGTTGGCAAGCGCACCTTCCGCGTCATCGATCACGGCAAGCTGGCGGCGCGCTTCCTCGATACGGCCACCGGCCGCGCCATCCGCGTCGCCGCACGCACTGGTACGCGCGCAATCGCCGAAGGGCGCTACCCGGACATGGACGGCCCCGAGGCCCAGATCCGCGCCTACATCGAGCTGCCGCCCGAAACGCTCTTCGCGGTCGCGCCGGTTGCCTGGGAGCAGAATGAGTTTGACTTGCCCGGCAAGCCGCGGCGCCGGGTCGAGTGCGCCTCCTGCGGCGAGGAAGTCATCGATGGTCGCGATGTCCCCGGGCCGGATGGTCCGCTCTGCCGCCTCTGCGCCGGGCTCGAATGACCGTCTCCGCTACAATCGGCCGATGACCAGCGATGCCTCTATTATCGCCGTGAGTTGCAGCGGCAGTCACACCTTCAGCAAACCCAATGCGGGCAGCATCCGGCTGGTCGCGGGCCTCGGGGTGGAGGGTGACGCGCACCTGGGCGAGACCGTGAAACATCGCTCCCGCGTCGCACGCGACCCGAACCAGCCGAACCTCCGCCAGGTCCACCTCATCCATGCCGAACTCCACGACGAGTTACGCGCGGCCGGTTTCAACGTCGACCCCGGCGACATGGGCGAGAACGTGACCACCCGTGGCATCGACCTCCTCGGCTTGCCGACGGGCACCCGGATCAGGCTCGGCGATTCCGCCGTGATCGAAGTGACGGGCCTGCGTAACCCCTGCGCCCAGCTCGATGACTTCCAGCCCGGCCTGATGGCCGCCGTGCTCGACCGCGACGAGGCCGGGAACCTGGTGCGCAAGGCCGGCGTGATGGCGATCATCCTCAGCGGTGGAGAGGTGCGCCCCGGCGACCCCATCCGGGTCGAGCTACCGCCAGTCCCCCACCGCCCGCTCGAGCCGGTCTGAGCGTCAGCCGTCTCGCACAGTATCTTCCTCCAGGCCGCCCGCCAGCGCCGCGACCGCCTCCACCACATGCCAGTAGCGGGTTGTCCCCGGCGCGCCAAGCTTCCGTTCGAGCAGCCCCCCCGCGTCGACGCCGCGCTCCTGCCCGGCCTCGACCACCCAGAACACCTCGCGCTCCCGGGCACCGGTGATCTCGAAACCCCGGCCGGAGATGAAGCTGCCGGCGCCAGCCGGCAACGGGTCCCGGAACAGGGTCACGTAGCGGCGGTAGTGCTCGTCGCCGAAGCCGCCAAACGGCCGCAGCCGGGATAGCGCATGGAGTTCCGACTGTTCGCGCACCACGGGGTAAGTCCGCTCCAGCCCCCGTTTGCTGAGCGCCTCCTCGAGCACGCGGGTGACCTGCCCGGCCGGCGCATCCGCATCGAACACCAGGTTGCCCGACTGCAGGTAGGTGCCCACGTTGCCGAACCCGAGCCCGGCGCACAGGTCGCGCAGGTCGGCCATGGTCACGCGGTTGTTCCGCCCCACGTTGATTGCGCGAAGGAATGCGCAGTACCGCACCGCACAAGTGTACCGGGGCTGTCCAGCGCGGCGGCCAGGCTACCCGATGTCTAACCCTCGAGGCTGAGCGCTGCCTTCGCCCGGGCGAGATCGGCAGAACGGCCGAAGATCGTGAGTGAGTCGCCAACCTGCAGGCGGGTCTTGCCGTTCGGCATGATCGACAATGCACCGCGGCGCAGGAGCACGGCCAGCGTGCTCTTCAACCCGGGGATGGCCTCGATCGGCACGGCCGCCGCCGGATTGGTCACGATCACCTGGATGGCCTCGAACTCCTCTTCCACGGCCGCGAGAAGCCCGGCGATCTGCGGTTCACCGAGAGCTATCGCGATCTCCGCGGCCGTTGCCTCGCTCGGGCTCACCACGGTCACTCCCAGGTCCCGGAAGACCGTGGCGTTCACCGGATTATCCACCCGCGCGATGATGTTGCGGCAGCCAAACTCGGTGGTCGCCAGGCGGGCCACCAGGAGCGCCCGGTCGTCGTCGGGCGTGGTGATTACAAAGTCCGTCGCGTCCGCAAGTTTCGCCTTGCGCATCACCTCGATGCTTCCGATGTCGCCGAGCACGACTTCAAAGCCTTCTTCCCGCGCCCGCGTGACCGACGCCTCGTCCGAATCGATCAACACCACGTCACGCCCCGAAGAAGTGAGCTTGGACGCCAGGTGGCGGCCGGTTGCCCCGGCCCCCGCAATAACAGTCGTCATGGGATACACCTTCAACCATCGCGAAAGGATGCCCGCATATGCGGATTGGACGGCGATGGTTGTCGCGATAACCACGAAAACCATCGCCACAAGGGGGCCGCCATCTTTTGCCAGCACGGGCGTGGCCTCGAATGCCACCACACCCGCGAGTGAGGCAGCGACCACGCCGCGGGGCGCCACGGCCGAAAGAAACACGCGCTCGCGCCAGTTCAGACTCGAACCCCAGCTGCTAAGCACCACCAGGAGCGGCCGCCCGACGAGCGCCAGTGCCCCGACGACAATCAGGCCCTTGGGGAACAGGTCGCGCAACTCGCCCAGGTCGATCCCCGCGGCCAGCAGGACATAGACGCTCCCCACCAGGAACACCACCACCGACTCCTGGAAGTCGTTGAGTGACTCCCGATGCGGGAGATTCAGGTTCCCGGCCGCGATGCCCATCACCACCATGGCCACCAGGCCGGACTCGTGCGCGAGCGATTCGGCCATCGCAAACGCGATGACCGCTCCGGCGACCACGAGCAACGAAAGCTCCCGCGACGAGAGCCGCTTTACCACCCTGGTCACTCCCCAAATCGCGAGCGCTCCGCCCGCGCCCACCACCAGGCCGATTCCCACCCGCTCCAGCACCCACCAGGCGGGCCCGGCCGCGTTGAGCGACTGGGCCAGGACAACCTGCAACAGGAACAGCGTGAGCAGCGCACCGAACGGGTCGATGATGATGCCTTCGCCCATCAGCGTCGTCCGAATCCGGTCGTTCACGCGCACCGACTTCAGCAGGGGCGTAATTACGCTTGGGCCGGTCACACACACGAGGGCCCCGAACAGGATCGAAAGCCGCCATCCGAAGCCCAGCGCGTAGTGGGCTGCTACTGCCCCGACGATGGGCGTCACGATCAGCCCGAGTACCACCAGGTTCCGGACCACCGGGCCCACCACCCGGAGCAGCCGCCAGTTCAGCACGGTCCCGCCTTCGAAGACGATCAACGCGACCGCGAGCACGACAATCACGCGGATGAGGTCGTGCAACTCCTCTGTGTCGATGGCGCCAAGGCCATCACGCCCAAAGGCGACACCGCAGGCGAGCAGGATGACGGGGACGGGGATGGGCAACCTGCGCGCGATGATCTGGGCCGCAACGGCACTCCCCCCGACCACGGCGAGCGCGCGCAGCGCGACATCTACCTCCACCGGATCGCTCCATTCGGGTCTCGATCGCGAACTGCCAGGTCCATCACCCGGCGAGCCTATCAGGAGCGGCGGTAACGCCCCACGCCCCAGGATGCGGTTGGACGCTCGTGCCCTTACCGAGCCGCAAGCGCGCTCGCAATCCGCTCCAGCCCCTCCTCCAGCAGCGGGCGCGGACACCCAAAGTTCATCCGCACAAATCCCTCGCCCTGCGGACCGAAGTTCTTCCCATCGCCGAACGCGACCCGCGCGTTCTCCAGGAACCAGCCGCAGGCGTCGTTCCCGGGCAACTCCAGTGCGTTGCAGTCGAGCCACGCCAGGTAGGTGCCCTCGGCCGGGTACACCGTGATGCCCGGCAGGCGCTCCCGCACGAACGCCGTCAGGTAGTCCCGGTTCGCGGTCAGGTACTTCGTCAGCGCTGCCAGCCAGTCATCGCAGTCGCGGTACGCCGTTGTCATAGCGACGTACCCGAGGATGTTCACGGCGCCGACCAGGCCGCCTTTCGCCGCTTCGAACTGTGCTCGCAGCTCCGGGTTGGGGATGATCGCCACGGCCGCCTTGAGCCCGGCGAGGTTGAACGTCTTGCTCGGCGCCATCAGCGTGATCGTGCGTTCTTCGACCTCCGGGCCCAGGCTCGCGATGGGCGTATGCGCATTCCCATCGAGCATCAGGTCGCAGTGGATTTCGTCGGAGATGATCCAGAGCCCGCGAGCGAGACAAATGTCCGCCATCCGCCGAAGCTCTTCGGCCGAGAACACCCGCCCCACCGGGTTGTGCGGGTTGCACAACAGGAACACACGCGTCGTTTCGTCGATGGCCGCCTCAAGGCTCGCCCAGTCGATCTCGTAGCGGCCCGAATCGCCCCGGACCAGGAACGCGTCCTGCCGCACGAGCCCGTGGTGCCCGTTCGCGTTCAGGATGGGCGGGTAGGCCGGCAGCTGCACCAGCACCCCATCGCCCGGGCTTGTCAGCGCCCGCAGCCCCATGTTGAAGCCGGGGATCACGCCCGGGATCGGCACAAGTGATTCGTGGGCAACATCCCACCCGTAACGGCGTTTCAGCCGGGACGTGAACGCCTCGTGGAAGTCCTCCGTGGCCAGACCGTACCCGTAGAAGCCATGCTCCACTCGCTCCAGCAGCGCCCGCCGGACCGGCTCGGGCGCGGGAAAATCCATGTCGGCCACCGGCATCGGCAGCACATCGGGGTCTACCCGTCCCCACTTCGAGCTGTCGGTGCCGCGCCGGTCGTACACGCGATCAAAATCGTATTCCATGGGCCCGAATCCTACGCCGTTGTCGATGCCCGCGTGTTCCGCCCCGGCCCTGCCAAAGCCGGGTGCCGGTCCGCCCTTGCTTGCGGTGATCGCTGCAGCGTCCCGGGGCGGGAAGCGACTTTTGTCATGGACGCCGCCAACTGCCGCGCGGTAGGTTGCAAGCAATTCGACACACTGGAGGAAGCTCATGCAGCCAGCCAACGGCCGCCAATCGGCCATCGGAAGGTCGAACATCGTCACCGGCCTCTTCTACATGGCAGGATTCATGGTCTACGGCTTTGTGCTCATCTACCTCCGTGATTTCGCACCCGATAAGGAGGAGTGGATAGCAGAGAGCCTCGATGGGGACCATTTCGAGGCGCGCCTTGCGCACGTGCACGGCAACCTGTTCGCTCTGCTCAACATCACCTTCGGCTTCGTCATGCTGAAGCTGCCGGTGCGCGGCCCACTCGGGCTCTGGGCGTCCCGCCTCATCCTCGGCGGACTCCTGATGCCCATCGGCATCCTGGCAGAGGTCTACATCGGCCTCCCGCCGATCCTGGTGATCATCGGTGGTGTCTCCATCCTCGCCGGGACGGTCACTCTCGGATGGGCCATCGCACGGGGGAATCCCGCGGAAGCGTGACTTTTGCCCGGCTCCCCGGGGGTCAGCTCCGGCGGGGCCCCCGGGACTGGTTCATCCAGGTGTTCACTACGGGCGCGTTGACTTCGCTCCCGCGCCGCACCCAGAATTGCCGCTGCACCGCCCCACGCGCAGAAACGAGGCAGCCAAATGAGTGTCGGAGACACGATCCGCAAGAACCTGGAGTTCTGGCACTGGTACCCGCGCATGCTCTGCGACGGACTGACCGACGACCAGCTGCACTGGCAGCCCGAAGGCCACCCGAACCACATCATGTACACCCTCTGGCACGCCTATCGCTCGGAGGATGACCTGATCCACGGCCTCCTCATCGGCCGCCCCGGTGTCTTCGCCCGCGATGAATGGGCCGCAAGGCTCCCTGTCGAAGCCACCGGCAGATCCCCCTTCGGCAACGGCCTCGACCGGCAGGGCATCGCCGCCGTCCGGCTCTCCCTCGATGCCGTACTCGATTACGCCGAAGCGGTCCGCGCCTCCATCCAGGAGTACGCCGACGGCCTGACCCCCGAGGAGGGTGCGGAAACGGTGAAACTCCCCTTCTTCGAAGCGGTCTATCCCATGCTCGGCGAAGCGACGCGGGCCGAAGTGCTTACCTTCTTCTGCGTTGGACATACGGCCGAACACCTGGGCGAAGTCCAGTACATCAAAGGGCTCATGGGATTGCAGGGCGCTCCCCTGTAGCGCCCCACCCGGTCAGCCCGCCCGCGCTTTGAATTCCGCGTGGTGGGCGACCGCCTCGCACACGTACTCCCCGACCACCCCCGCATCCACCTGCTCCGGCGACGTGTAGTCGATGGTCGACAGCGTGCTCGTGCCGGGCCGAAGGAGCTTCCCCGGGTCGCCCAGGTACGTCCCGTAGAGGAAACGCAGGCAAACGGCCTTCTTCGTCGTGCCGATCGCGCACACCCACGCCCGCCGGTCCTTCCCGAGCGTGTACGTGAGCATCCCGTAGCTGACGCGGCTCTCGAGTTCCGGTGCCGCCGCGCGGATGGCCTGGTCGATTTCGGCAACCATCGGTGCAAACCGCGGGTCGATGCCGGCGAGGAAATTGTCGCGCGCGGACCCGGTCACGGGACGCTCTCCACGCGGACCGGCGGCCGCCGGAAGACCCAGGCGGAAAGCAGCAGAAACCGGATCACCGTCGCGACGCCGCCGGCGCCCACCGCGATGAGGGTCTCGACTGCCCGTGCCGGTTCTGTCACCACCTGCAGGCCCAGGTGGAGCACCCCCGAGGAGGCAGCGAGCCCGAGGACGTAGACGGCCAGGTACTGCACCGCCTGCACGTGTATCGGGCCATGAGTGGCTGCGAAGGTGTACTTCCGGTTTGCCGCGAAATTGAAGAGCATGGTTAGCGAAAGCGCGGCAAAGTTCGCCGCCATCGGGCCCATCAGGGTACGGCCGAGCGCGTAGAGGGCCACGAACGCCCCGGTCGATATCACGCCAACTACCGCGAATGACCCGAACCGCGCCGCGCCACCACGCCCGGCGGCGAACACCTTCGGCCAGAATCCTGGCGGGCCCTCTGCCCCGTGCCGCCTCTCGATGGTCATGCGCTCCTTAGTGCCCGGCGCCGCGCCAGAGCCGAGGCCGAGTATAGCGCCTGCCTTCCCCACCTCGCGGGCGGCCGGCTCCCCGGCCCCGCGCGAGACGTTCGTGCAGAGTGGGGCCTGTATACTCCCGTCCGGACCCCGGCAAGCTCCGGTGGCGTTTTGGAGGGACTTTGCCCGGTCTGCGCGCGAACAGCCCGGTCGCATACATCACGTTGGCCGTCGCCAGCGTCCTGGCACTGGCGATCTACTGGCCTGGCCTTGACTCACCATTCATGGGCGACGACTACCGCTACCTCCTCGCCTCCCGCGACATGTCGTGGGGCAGTTTCCTCCACGATGCATGGTTGCCCTGGGTCGAACGCGAAGCCTCCGAGGTCTCCAAGGATCACTGGCGGCCGCTTTCGTGGACGTACTTCCGGGTCCAGTACCAGATTTTTGGCGATGAGCCGATTGGCTACCACCTGACGAGCTTCGCCGCCCACCTGGCCGGGATCGTCATGGTCTGGCTGCTCGCACGGCGGCTCGTGAAGGACACCGCCGGCGTAGCCATCGCGACACTGGTCTTCGCCGTCCACCCGGCGGGCTTCGAAACGGTGACCTGGATATCGGCCCTGAGTCTTGCGGCGTTCCCCCTGGCGCTCGCGGGCTGGCTCGCGTTCATCGTGGCCGTCCAGGCGCCGGAGCCGGCTCGTCGCCGCCGCTACCATGGGCTGGCCCTCGCGCTTTTCGCGGCGGCGCTCCTCAACCGAGAGACCGCCATCGCGGTCTTCCCGGCCATGGGCCTCTGGTATCTCCTGGTCCACCAGCGGGCCAGCCTCCGATCGGCGCGGGCGTACCGGCCACTCGTCCCCTATGTTGCCCTCGCGATCGCCTACCTCCTGGCCAACTCCTGGTTCTTCACGGTCTCGGACGAGCAGCAACTCAGCGCCGATCTCGACGCCTTCCGGCGGACATGGTTCTACGTCAAGCAGGCGCTCTTGCCGACCACCTACGAAGGCTCCGCCCTGGTCGCCCGCATCCAGCAGGCGCTTGGCCTGGTGGTGCTCGTCACGCCACTTGTCGCGCTTGCCGCCCGTCGATGGCTCCTGGTCGCGCTGAGTCTCGGCTTCCTTGCGTCTCTCGTCCCGTATGGACTGTTCAGCGTCGGCTTTGGCCCACGGTACTTCTACTTTCCTTCGGCCTTCTTCGCGCTTGCCCTCGGGGCGGCCGCAGCCGAGCTCTGGCCCTTCGTTGTCCGCCCGGGCGGCGAGCGCAGAGTGGGCGCGCTTGCGGCCACGGGGGTGGCTGTCATCGCCGTGGGGGTGGCGGCTGTCGGACTGAACCGGGTCGATCGCTGGGTGGACCAGGGCCCCGCGCAGGAACAGCGCTGGATCGACGACCTGCGTCGCGTCCATCCCGAATTACCGGATGGCGGCACGCTTTACGTCACCAACGTGCCCTTTCATATGGCGCTGCTCAACGGCTACGTCGTGGAGCCGACCGTTGCCTACCTCTACCCCGGCGGCACCCACAAAGTCCAGATGTTCTTCCGGGCCGACCTGGAGGATGTGCGCCCCTGGCTCGAACCCGACGACCGGCTGTTCGTCTTCGGCGAACAGTAGGCGCACGCGCCGGCCTTAGCGCGCGGGGCCGCCTTCACGCTCTGCCGCTTTCTCAGCCCGCTCCAGCGCGGTGTCGATGGCATCGTTCGCCGCCAACCCTGCCCCCGTCGCCACCAGCGATTCCCCGGACCGCACCACGGCGGTCCAGAGGCCGCTTCAGTTGTTCAGCGACGCCTCGGCCACCATCTCGACGCCCGCGATACGAACGGTCCTGGACTCAGTCGGCACCATGGGGAACCTCTCTTTGCCCGGAAATGCTACCAGAACCTACTGGCAGGCGAACTCGAACGTCCCCTTCACCGGCTCCACCTTGCCGCCCATCACCGCGTACAGGTCCACGAACGTTGCCGTCCCCGAGGCACGCTTCCCATCGTTCTGGTACGTGTCGACCTGGCTGTCGCCTTCGCTCACGCCCGCCATGTCGCCAATGATGTCGCCGCCGGCGCGCCAGTCGAGGTCCTTCACCTGGTCGTCGATGCGGATCGAGGGGTATATGTCCTCGATCCCGCCCTCGGGCGGGATCTGCAGGTTCACGTCGATCTCGCGCCCATCAGTCGACTTGCCGACTCCAACGAGCACGCCAAACGACGACTTGCACTCCTGATTGAGCGTGAACTCGTAGCGTTCTTCGCCGATGGTGACAACGCCGGTCTTCGCGGCGACCTTGCCGCTTTCGCCCCCGGTGGCGCCGGCTCCATTGTCGGCCGCCTGCGTTGGGGTGCTCCCGTTGCCGCCCCCGGTGGGCTGGTTGTTGTTGTCGTCACCGTCACCGCCGCCGCAGGCGAAGACGAACGCCGCCGCCAGCAGCGCTGGCACTGCAAGAATCTTCACTGGTGCTCCCCTGTTCTCTGTACCGCTCGACCCCGCGGTCGCCCGTTTTCCACCACCGCAAGGCGCCATCGCCCGGCCCTCAATTGGTGAAAGCTATGTCCTGTTTATCCGAGTGACCCGGCCCGGTCAAGGCACGAGGTACAGGCGGACCTCGTTCTGCACTGCGGCGAGAGCACCCGGCGGCAGCTCCGGGGTGCTGCAGAAGGCAAGGGGAAGCTGGTCTCGGACGGCCCCGGTCTTCGGTAACCGATTCGTTCGAGGCATCACGGGACGCCCGGCGATTGGGGTGCTCTATCGCGATGTCCCTTGACGTCAATCCGAGCCAGCACTTAGGATTTTCCGGCGACGCCACGTCTAGACAGCGCGTCTATTCTAATGGTCCGACGCAAACGGATGCGGCACTTCGACCACAGGGGAGAGTAACGAACGATGGAATCGAACTATTGGACCCGGCGCGGGCGGCTAAGCCGCCGTACCCTGTTGCAGGGCACGGCACTGGTAGGCCTTGGCACTGCCGGCCTCGCGCTCACCGGCTGTGGCGATGATGACGACGAGGACGGCGCCACTCCAACCGGCACCACGGCTCCAGGGACAACGACGGCCGGCTCGCCTACCGCGGCGCCAACGGAGCAGATCAAGAAGGGTGGCATCTACCAGCGCCGGGCGACGAACTATCCTGCGACGTTCGACGCATACCGCTCGAGTGATACGACCTTGCGGGGCACGCTCGCCGGCGTCGTCTATAGCAAGCTCCTCGCCTTCAAGGGCGTGCCGGTCGGGCCCGACTTCCCATCCCAGGAACAGGTCCCCGATCTGATCGAAGGCTACGAGGTCCCGGGTGACGGGCTAACGTACACCATGAAGGTTCACCCGAAGGCAATGTGGCATCCGCCCCTGAGTCGCTCAGTGACGGCGGACGACGTGGTGTTCTCATTTGAGCGCTTCTTCGGCCGTGCGGGCGGGGCGACGCCTGCGCCGAACCTGGACCAGTTGTCGATGATCGATTCAGTCAAGGCCATCGATAGCGGCACGGTCCAGTTCAAGCTGAAGGCGCCAAGCGCCCTCTTCCTGATCCACATCGCCGATGACTACGTAATACCCATTATGCCCACAGAGACTGGCACCGCATTCGACCCGGCGCAGACAGCGGTGGGAAGTGGCGCCTTCATGATCGATAGCCTCCAGGCGGGCGTGTCGTTCAACTTGAAGCGCTTCCCCGAGTGGCACCTGGGGCCGGACAAGCCGTATTTGGACGGGATCGCCAACACCGTCATCAAGGAACCAGCCACGGGACTGGCGCAGTTCAAAGGTGGGAATCTCGACACGTTCGGCCCCGTTTCCCCCAAGGACCTGAAGGGCGTCAAGGATGCGGTCAAGGATGTCCAGATCAATGGCCTGCCCGTGACGTATATGGGGTTCGTCGCGCTTTCCGGCAAGGACAAGAGCGCACCGTGGCACAAGGACGTGCGCGTCCGGGACGCCATGTCGATGGCGATCGACCGCAATGCGCTCTTCGACGTGCTCTATTCGCCCAACGACCTGGAGGCTGCCGGTGTCGAGCGGCCCAAGACTCGCTGGCACGGCACGCTGCCGGCAGGCCTCGGGCCGCAGTGGCTCGATCCCCAGGGCTCCAAAATGGACGCCAAGCTCAAGGAAAAGTTTGTCTACAATGTGGATAAGGCCAAGCAGCTCCTCTCGGATGCTGGCTACCCCGATGGCTTTAGTGCGGAATACCACTACACCAACGTCTACGGCGCCAACTGGGTCCTTCATGCCGAACTCGTAATGCAGATGCTCGCGAAGATCGGCATCAACCTGACGGCGAAGCTCGACGACTACTCGTCCGTCTATTTGCCAAAGACCTTCGGCGGCGGTGACTTCGACGGCCTCGCCATGATCTACCAGGGCTTCAGCAATCCGCTGGACTATTTCGCGGCCATGTATCTCCCGGGGAGCCCGCGCAACCAGAGCCGCATCGATGACCCGCAGCTCACGGAACGCATTCAGAAACTGCTCCAGAATTTGGATGCGGCGTCGCGCACCGAAGAGGTGCTTTCCATTCAGAGTTACCTTACCGAGAAGATGTACAACATCCCGGCGATGTACGACTCAGGCCCGAGCTACACGGTGTACCAGGGGAACATCAGAGGGCTTGGCGATAACTTCGTTTCTCGTAGCGGGCCTGGTTTCGTGCAGGACCCAGTTATTTGGAAGGCCTAGGGGCCGGCATGGCGGTTGGAGGCCGGACACAGCGAGGCGCTCGTGTCCGGCCTCTGCCCTTCTTTCGGCGAGCGGGGAACCCTCTGCAATGAACGTATTGGTCATGGGCGGCACACGGTTCAACGGGCTGGCACTCGTTCGCGAACTCGTGAAGCACGGGCACCGGGTGACGGCGTTCAACCGTGGCAGGACAGCAGCGCACCTCCCACCTGAGGTGCAACGCGTGTATGGCGACCGCCAGGATCACAGCCAACTGCGCGAGAGCCTCGGGGCGCGGGACTTTGACTGCATCTTCGATCTCAGCGCGTATACGCCGGACGATGTCCGGAGCATGGCGGAAGCCTTCGACGGGCGGTGTGGCCACTACATCTTCGCGAGTTCGACGGTGATCTACGGCGCCACCAGCATCTTCCCAATCACCGAGGACTTCCCACTCGAACCGGAACAAAGCGACTACGGCCGCAACAAGATCGAGTGTGAGCGGTACCTGGTGGATGCATACCGCCGCCGGGGCTTCCCGGCGAGCATCGTGCCGTTCTCCATGGTCTACGGCCCGAACAACTTCCTGCCAGACCGTGAACAGCGGATGATCATGCGCCTCCTGCTCGGACGTAAGATCCTGATCCCGGGCCGGGGCACAACTTTGAACCAGATGGGCCACGTAGAGGACCTCGCGCGGGGGCTGAGGATGATGATGGGTAACCCTCGCACCTTCGGCCTGCGTTACAACCTCACGGGGAAGGACTACTACACAGACGAGGTGTACGTGGACCTGCACGCGGAAGCACTGGGAGTCGAAGCGCGGAAGGTATTCGTGCCGGCCGAGGTGATGGACGAGCTTTGGAAGGAAATCCCGGGGAGCAGGAGCGTAACCGAGGTGAGTACGCCCACCTATAGTCCCCCCGCGGCAGGAGCGGTGCGAGTGAGTGGGGCGTCGAGCATCTTCGCGATCAACCGGCTCGCACCCTTCATCCACCACTGGGATGCAAATGTGGTGTTCAGCATCGACCGGCTGCGCGCACACACGGGTTGGGAGCCGGAGTACACGACGCGTTCGGCGATCGCGCAGACGTGCGACTGGTTCCGTCAGGAAGGGCTGGAAAAGAAGTTGGAGTTCGACTTCTCGGCCGAAGACTCATTGCTCGTCCAACTCGGGCAGTAGCCGTTCGGGACGAAGCGCGAGGCTAGATTGCCGCTACGTCCTCGATTGGCTTGCGCCGGGCGCGGGCGATTGGCTGCGTCGCGCTTTCCGCGGCCTTCGCCGGTGGGGACTTGTAGGCGCCATCAAACCAGAGCGTGGTGAGCTGCTCGGCGAGTTCCTCATCGGTGAGCTTGGGGAAAGCCACGAACTCACTCCCGAACACCTGGAACAAGAACCACTCCAGCATCGCAGCAAGGGCGAAGGTGGCCACCTCGGGGTCGACCTCGTTCACGTAGCCGGCTTCCTTGTCGCGCGAAATCCACTGGGCGGCGACGCGAATACTATCGCGGCTGGCCTCCAGCACCGGAAGGACGAATTCCGGGTGCAGGGCTTTGAACACGGTCGTCGCGCGCATGAACGTGGGTTGCCGGCGCCAGGTGATCACGTCGAGGAGGACGCGTTCGTAGACGAGGCGGCGGACTTGCGCCGGGTCTGTCTCCCGGGGCACGCGAGGACGGCCATCGGCTTCGGGCAGGCGCATTTCGCGCCGGGTGTTGCTCGCGAATTCCGTCCACACGGCGACAAAGAGATCTTCCTTGCCGCTGAAATAGCCGTAGTAGGTACCGCGGGAGACTTTCGCCTCTTCGAGGATGTCGTTGACCGTGACGTCTGAGTAGTCGGCACGGCTGAAAACCCTGTGCCCGGCCTGGATGATCGCGAGCCTGGTCTCGCCACCCTGGCGGCGTCTCCTCATGATCATGCCTCCTCACCGGCCCGTGGGACCGTTGCTGGCTTGCCCGGCTCCGACCTGCGGCAATATGAGCAACGGTGCCCGAAACAAGGCGGATCGGCCGCCCAGCCCAATCTACTGTGATGGCTGCGGCACAGCAAGTAGCCGATCTTCGGTAACAGTTTCTTCTGAGGCGTACTGCGTATCAAGGCCATCCCCGCGAGTCTGGAACCGGGCCGAAACGGCCTGCAACGCGTCCTCGGTGAACACGCCGGGCAATCCGGGTTGCAAAATGCTACAATACGTAGCGTAATAGAGGGCCGAGATGACCAGCCCCGACGCCCATGCCTGCAGGATCGTCTCGCGGGGCGCGTCCCACCGGCGCGCAGGATAGTGCAGTGATGAGATGGCCATAACGCAAAGCACAAGTGCACGGCCGGTACGCACCGGCGGCGGCAGGCTCTCCGTGGGACTCCTGGGCGGCTTCCAACTCTCACTCGGCCAGGGCCTTCTTGCGCCAGTCTCCGGAGCCTCGCAACGGTTGCTCGCGTTTCTCGCCCTTCGCCAGCGCCCGCTCTCACGCACCCTGGTCGCCGAGACCCTCTGGCCCGACACCTCCGACGCCCGGGCACATGCCAGCCTGCGTTCGGCACTTGCCCGCGTGCCAGAGCCGGTACGCCACGCTATCGTCACGACGTTTTCCGGCATCGGTCTCGCCGACGGTGTCGAGGTCGACTTCGAACACGCCCGGGCGACCGCGCACCGCCTCCTCTTGCAGGGCGCGCAGTTGGAGCCGGCCGACCTGGACCAGGCGGCGATTGCCAGCCTCTCCGCCGACCTCCTCCCCGACTGGTACGACGACTGGGCTGTCATCGAAACCGAAGAATGGCGGCAGCTCCGGCTCCACGCCCTCGAAGCGCTTGCCGTGCATCTCGCCGTTGCCGGGCGCTTCGGCGACGCAGTGGCCGCAGCCGTCGCCGCCGTCCGCGCGGAACCGCTGCGAGAAAGCGCCCATGCCACCCTCATCCGCGTACACCTGGCCGAAGGCAACCAGTCCGAGGCTCTCCGGGCTTTTGCGCTCTACCGCGAGTTCCTCAGTAGCGAACTTGGCCTCGAACCAACTCCCCGCCTTTACGGGCTGGTGGACGACCTGCAAAGGCCGTAACGCCCCGGTGATGGCCGGCCCCCGATGCTGAGCCCCATGCGCAGACAGCACACCGGACTGTTGATCATTCGAGCGTGGATCGAACAAGACTCGGCTGAACCGTTGCGGGCCCAATTGCGGTCCACGACAGATGTCTCCTCCGGGCTCGAACCCCCGCTCAACCTCACCAGCGACGAACGGGTCGGCGAAGCGGTCCGTTCTTGGCTCGCGGCAGTCCGGGCGGACCAGCCCGCCGGGTAACCCCGTCACGCTTCCGTCACGCCTCTCCCGCCACGCTGGTGGGTGAAAGTCTGGAGACTACCGATATGGATAAGCGAACCGGCAAGAAGACAAAGGCCGCCCGCGCGACAAAGGCGCCAGCCGAAGGCTCGCAGCCGCAGCCGCTCACCGAGCTGGGGCCAGCCAAGAAGCAAGCCAAATGAGACCCGCGACAAGCCGGTCCAACAGAGAAGGACACACGGAATGACAGAGGCCTCGACACCGGCTGCCCAGGAGCCGTCGCTCTGGTCTGAGTGGGCAGAAGCGACAGAACTGCAGCGCGCCCACTTCAACACGCTCGCGGGACACTACGCCTGGTCGCGAACGTGTAGGGACTGCGGCGAGGGCGACTTTGTCGAGCGACGCCAGAAGCCCATCAACCAGGACAGCAGATTGAGCGGGCGGCGCATGCCGGTCCTCCCTGAGGTCATCCAGGAAGGAACGCAGCGTGGGCGGTTCCGGACCCCGGCAAACCGCGTCCACATCTGCGCACCGGTTACGAACAGGAAGAACTGATGGGACTGCTTACCTGGATTCTGGTCGGCCTCGTGGCCGGATTCATCGCCCAGCTGGTGCTCGGCGGCGGCCCTGGCGGCATCGGTCTGCGCGGGCTGGTTATCACCACGCTGGTTGGTGTCGCCGGCGCCCTCATCGGTGGCTTCGTTAGCGTGCAGCTCGGCTACGGCGATGTCACCGGCTTCAACGTCCGAACGCTCATCATCGCCGTGCTCGGCGCGATCGGACTGCTCATCGTCTTCAGGGCGGTTGTCACACGGAAGAGTGGCGGCCTGATCTGAGTCTTCGGGCGGTCTGGCCCGGTTAGAGGCGGACGCCATGGGCGTCGGAGGTACCAATGGAAACATCGCCAGCTGATGTGAGAACGGCCATTTCTTCCGCGAGCCACAGAGGTTCCTTCAGGCAAACGTCCCGGTTCGGGATCGTGTTCGTGCTTGTTGTAGCCACGCTAACGATGGTCCTTTTCAGCCAGGGCTCCAACCCTGCCAGCGCCGCCGCCGCGCCGGTCACCCAGTGCAACGGCGAGGCCAACGTCGGCGGCCTGGGTATCAGGTGCACCGTCACCATCGTGAACCACGTGAATAGCAATGGCGCCGCGACCGCCCCATCGGCGATCACCGTCACGAGGTGCACGGGAGCCGCCGGGCCCATCGGCACCGGCGCGGGCACGTGCAACACGACCACTACAACGTCGGCCGAACCGATCACGCTCATCCAGCAGTGCAACGGTTCGGCCAACGGCGGTGGCGGAGTGGTGATCTGCTCAGTCCAGGTCACCAACTCGTTCAGCAGCGCCCCGGTCTCAGCGGTCGGCGCGGCCACCGTCTACCAGTGCGTCGGTTCCGGAGATGGAGTCTCAGCCGTTTGTGCCCCGGCAAACACCCCCGGTATCACTTCAATCGGCGCGGCTACGGTTGGTCAGTGCAACGGTTCGGGAAACGGCGGGACAAGCGCTGGATTCGTGTGCACTGTGGGCGGGGCATCCACGATGACCCTGTCGCTCCCGATGAACATCGACCAGTGCAACAACTCGGCAAACGGGGGTGGCGCGCACGTCGAATGCACCGCGGCCGTGACGAACCAGGTCCTCGCCCCGACCCCAACGGCAACCGCGAGCGCGACGGCAACGGCGACGGCGACGGCCTCTGGTACGGCGGTTGCCACCGGTACGCCCTCTGCGACCACCACTGGTATGCCCTCCGCGACGACCACCGGTACGCCTTCCGCGACGACCACCGGTACGCCTTCTGCAACCACCACCCGCACGCCCTCTGCGACCACCACCCGCACGCCCTCTGCGACGACCACCGGTACACCCTCCGCGACCGCTTCGGGAACAGCGGCAGCGACAATGACCGGGACACCGTCTTCGACATCCACGCCGATGCCCACCGGCACGCCGGCCGCGACATCCACGGTTGCGGGCACGCCCGCTGCAACCGTGACCAGGACGCCGGCTCCGGGCCCGCCCGCCACCGGTAACACGGGCGCTTCCGGCCCGGGCAGCGGTTCGCACGGAGCACCGTGGCTCCTCGGAATCGCGATAGCGGGAGCCGCTCTCGCCTTCGTCGCCGCGCAACGACGGCCGTTCGCACGCCGCCGCTTGTAGGACTCCTCCCTTCCGGGCATACGCCCGGTCCATAGCAACGCGCTGTCAAGGCAGCTGGCGAATCGCCGCGGAAGTGCCGGCACCTACGCCGGGTCGATCCGGTAGACCGGGTAGCGGCCGGCGATCGCCTCAAACTCCGAAAGAGGCGCGCCCACCCGCAACGGGAAGTGTTGCCTGCCGCTCGCCGCGATGCGTACATATTCGCGGAGCACCGGCGCACGCTCGTCAGCAGTTGGGATCGGTACCAGGCGGACGCTCTCGCGTTTGCGTCGCCGGATCACTGCAACACCCCCTGAGGCCTCCACGTTCTTCACCCACTCCGACCCCGGCCCAAGCATCGAGACCAGGTAACGCTGCCCCTCCCACGTGGCAATGACCACGGGAGTCGACCGCGAGCGGCCGGATACCCGCCCTCGGACCTCGATGACAGCCTGGATGCTCGGTGGCAAGCCCAGCGCCGACCACCACCCCGAGAGGCGGTTGACCACCTGGCCGAGCCGGGTGGGGTGCCAGTCGCGATAGAAGAGCCGCATCAGGCGGCGGCCTTCCGCGGGGTCGCGATGCTCAGGGTCGTTCACAGTCTTCCCTCCCGAAGCGGGGCGTTGAGCGTAGCGCGCCACCCGGCAATTCAACAGCACCCCCGGGGAGACTCCCTGGCGCGGCCCTCCACCGGGTGGCCGGCATTTGACCGGTGTGGCTCAGGCCATCCACGCAAGGGCGCTGGTTTCGGCCCCGATCGCAAGCACGTGGCGGGCGGATTCAACGTCGGGAGCCGCTGTTGAAAATGCCCGGTATCCGACCACCAGCGTGGCGAACGCCGCGCAGGCGAGTGCGAAAACGAAGGCTGCGGTCAGATAGGTGCTTTTCACTGTAGTTCTCCTCATCAGGTCTTGACTGGCTGATTCGAACGTAGGTAATCGCCTTACCGCTCGGTAAGTGCTCCGCTTCACACACGGCATTGAACCGAGAAGTGGCGGCGAAACCTCCACCCCACGGCGCCAGGCCCTCCCTGTCGAAGATTGGCTGCGCCGCCCCAACAGCCGCCGGGCCGGGCCGCTCAGGAGCCTGCCTGTTCGCTCCCGGCGATTGCCAGCCCCGCGTACCAGCCCGGCGCTCGTCCCCCGGCTGGTGGCGCGATGTTGGCAAGGTCGATTCCCGCCCTGACGAGCAACCACGAAATGACCGAATCCGAAGTCCACATCTCTCGCGTGCCGGCCACCCTGCGCCCCCAGACGTGTCGCGGGACCAACGGGCCAAGGTCGAGCACCCGGCGCACCACCTCACAGTCGTCCGATAGCCGGGTCGGGAGCCCCACCGCCCATTCCTCGTCCGGGAGCTGTTCGCCGGGCAGGCACCGCAACTGGTATCGGAAAAGGCGGAACCGGTCGGCCCCGCGGAAGCCCACCGGGCCGGTCGCGAGCGGCTCCGTCTCCCCGCCGATGAAAGCCGGCGTCAGTTCGAGCGTGTAGACGGCGCCGGCGCCGGTGCTCAGCTTCAGTGCCGAATGGAGGAGACGCATCCTCGCCCGCCGCGCCCGTGCCGCCTCGACCGCCTCCCACAGGCGCAGGCTCGCTTGCTGGAACCGCGACGTCCCCGCCCCGACCGGCAGCCAGTACAGGTCCACCCGGCAGTCACTCACACCGCCATTCAGCCCGGTCCGGCGCCCGAGGTCAATGCGGCGTCCCCGCAGTCCCGAGGAGAGGGGGGACTGCGGGGACCGCCGTGAGCGCGCCGCCCGCCCTCCGGGCCGGTCTCGCTACCCGGCGCTCGCCGTGCTCGCCAGTGCGGGCTCGGCCACAGGCTGCGCACCCTCGATGTTGATCTTCGGCAGCCACTCCAGCCACTTCGGGAAGTACCAGTTCCAGTCGCCGAACAGCTCCATGCTCGCGGGCACCAGCACCATGCGGATGATGGTGGCATCGAGGATGACGGCAACCGCAAGGCCGAAGCCGACCTGCTGGAAGACCACCAGGTCGCCCGAGGCCATGCCCGCGAAGACCACGACCATGATCAGGGCCGCCCCGGTGATGATGCCGGCTGTGGTGCGGAGGCCGTGAGCAACCGATGCCGCGTTGTCCCGGGTCTCGTCGTACCGCTCCTTGATGCGGCTCAGGAGGAAGACGTGGTAGTCCATCGAGAGCCCGAACAAGATGGCGAAGAGGAAGAGGGGCAGCCACGACTCGATGACGGGCGATTCGCGGAAGCCGAAAATGCTCGCTCCGATTCCGTGCTGGAACACCAGCACCAGAATGCCGTAGGCGGCCCCGACCGAGAGCATGTTCAGCACGACCGCCTTGAGCGGCACGACGATCGAACGGAAGACCACCAGCAGCAAGACGAAGCTGGAGCCGAGGACGAAGGTGAACACCAGCGGCAGGTAGTCCCGTTGCGTCTGGACGGAGTCCACGGTCTCCGCGGTTGGGCCGCCGACCACTACCTCTGCCAGGACTCCCTCGAAGGCAGCGGGGATGTAGTCGCCGCGCAGCCGCTGGAGCGCATCGCGGGACTCGGCGCTTGAGAAGTCGCCGGGCATGGCGACGGTCAGCAGAGCCAGGTCGCCAGCCTCGTTCGTCTCGATCTTCGCCGCCCCGAAGAACCCATCGCCCTCCAGGAACGCGGTCAGCCGCGCGATCGCGTCCTGGATGGCCGGTTCGTTCACGCTCGGAGCATCGACCACGATGTCCGCCGTCAGCACGCCGTCGGAGAAGTCTGTGTTGATGACGTCAAAGGCGTGCCGCGCGTTGCTGTCCTCGGGCAGCGAGCTAATGCCGACGCTGCCGAGGTTCAACTGGAAGACCGGCAGCGCCGCGGCGACGAGGAGCGTACCGGTGACAATCACGCTGATGACGGGTCGAGCAGTGACTGCCCGCGCGATCCAGTCGGAGAGGCCGCCTTCACTCTGGGGCCGCCTGTGGCTGCCCAGGAACGGCAGGCTGAGCCAGTTGACGCCGTCGCCGAGCAGGCCGAGGACCGCGGGAAGGAGCGTCATCGAGGCGAGTACCGTTGCCGCCACCACCAGGATCGCGCCGACCGCGAAGCTCCGGAAGGTGGCGTCCGGCATGATAAACATGCCGCCCAGCGCGATGGCGACCGCCATTCCCGAGAACAAGACGGTGCGGCTGGCGGTCGCCCCCGCGGTGGCGATTGCGTCGATCTTCTCGCGGCCGAGGCCGCGCTCCTCGCGGAAGCGATGGACGATGAAGAGCGAATAGTCGATGCCGACCGCAAGTCCGATCATCGTGATGATGAAGACGACGAAGTTCGACATCTCCATGACGTTGCTGACGAGCGCGGTCGCGCCCGCCGCCACGAAGATGGAAAGCAGCGCCAGGATGACAGGCAGCCCGGCGGCGACCGCGGCGCCGAAGACCACGAGGAGGATCACCAGGGCGACGGCAATTCCGATCAGTTCACCCTGTTGGAGCGTCTCTTCGAGAAGGGCCGACATTTCGCCTTCGACGCTGCCGAAGCCAACGGTGGTTACCCGGAACGCACCTTGGCCGTTGGCTTCATCAACCAGGGTGATGAGCGGCGCGGCGGTATCCGCGGCATCGGCTTTGTCTCCGGTGAGCGTTACCGGGATCAGGACGGTGTGGCCATCGCTGGAGACGAGGCCCTCGGCGCCGTCGCGGTAGCTGGCGACCGAGCGGACCTCCGCAAGGCCCCGCAGGTCGCTGACGAGCGCATCGACGAAGGATGCATAGGCATCTTCGTTGGCGGTGGCTCCCGGTGATTCGACCACGATGAACTCTTCGGGTGGAGTCTCCTGGCGAAGCCGCTGATCGATGAGGTCGCTCGCCCTCGTGGCTTCGGTGCCCGCAGTGCCCGGGCTTGCCGCCAGGTTCATGGTGCCGGCGGCCAGGTAGGCCGCCACAACAAGGACGACCCACAGACCGAGCACGCGCCACGGATGTCTTGCCGCGGCGCCAGCCAGCCGGCCTGTGAATGGGGGATGCTGTCGCCCCCTTGAAACGCTCACGTGTTTGGAGTCGGTCGATCGCCGGCCTCCGGGATACGGCATGCTCATTGCTCTCTCCTCAAACGAGATGCCCATACCGTCGCGGAAGGGGATTGCCGCGGCATCGCCACCGCGGTGTATTTCGGCTCGTCGCGGGGGATGATTCCTGTCTCGTCCTGGAGGATGACGCCCGGCCCGCGGAGAATGCCGTACTCTCGGGCGTATGCAACGGATCCAGGGTCTCTTGCGCGGCTACTGGTTGGAGATCGCCGTGGCTATCGCCGCGCTCAACGGCGCACTCGAAGTGGCGCTACGGCAGGACACGACCAACGCGCCGGACGTTAGCGCGTGGTTCGGGGCCCCGGCGGTCGCGCTCATGCTGGTCCCGCTCCTCGCCCGGCGCCGTTGGATGTTCGGCGCGCCGGCCCTGGTGTGGCTGTTGGCCTCGGCGCTTTCGTTCGTCGATGGCAGGCTCGTGGTGTTTAGCGGGAGCGTGTTCGCGGCAGGTCTGGTTGCGTCATTTCTCCTGGGCAACCTCCCTGACGCGACTCAATCCCGGATCGGATTGCTGGTGGTCCTTGGGGGGGCGGCGACAGTGGCCTACAACGCTTCGGGCGACGCTTCCGGAAGCTACGTCTTCCTGCCGGCGATGTTTGCCACGCCCTGGGTCGCCGGGCTGGCATTTCAACAACGCGGCGCGCGCGCCGAAGCCGCGGAGCTTCGGGCTGCCCGCCTCGCGCGCGATCGCGAGGAGGCGACGTTGGCCGCCATCGCCGACGAGCGCGCCCGGATCGCCCGGGAGCTCCACGATGTCCTCGGCCACAGCGTGAGCGTCATGACCATCCAGGCGTCAGCAGTCCGCCGTGTCCTGGCGCCCGAACAAACGAAGGAGCGCGATGCGCTCCTGGCGGTCGAACAGACAGGACGCGAGGCGCTTGCGGAGATGCGCCGGCTGGTGGGCATTCTCCGGCTGGAGGAGGAACCCCCGGGCCTCGCTCCGCAGCCGGGCATCGGCCAGGTACCGAAGCTCGTGGAACAGGCCCGGGAGATGGGGCTCGCCGTCGGCCTGCGCGTGGAAGGGGAACCGATGCCACTGCCTCCTGGTGTTGACTTGACCGTCTACCGCCTGGTCCAGGAGGGCCTCACGAACGCGCGCAAGCACAGCGACGCAAGCCGCACCGAGGTGCGGCTGCGGTACGGGCCGGATGGCCTCGAAGTGGAGGTGTGCGACGACGGGAAGGGTGCCGCGGCCGTGGACCAGGGCGGACACGGCCTGGCCGGCATGCGCGAGCGCGTGTCGATCTATGGTGGCGAATTCGAAGCTGGCCCCCGCCCCGAGGGCGGTTTCCGGCTGCGGGCCAGCCTGCCGGTGCATCCATGAGTCCCATTCGTGTCCTGGTCGTCGACGACCAGGCGCTGGTGCGCGCCGGGTTCCGGATGATCCTGGAGGCGGAGCCGGATGTGGAGGTTGTCGCCGAGGCGGCCGACGGTGCCGAGGCGTTGGCTGCGGTGCAGCTCCACGAGCCAGATGTGGTGCTCATGGACGTGCGCATGCCGAACATGGACGGCATCGCCGCCGCCCGCCAGATCCTCGATGACGGGAGTAGCGCGAAGGTGGTGATGTTGACCACCTTTGATATGGATGAGTACGTATACGAGGCGTTGCGCGCGGGTGCGAGCGGTTTCCTGCTCAAGGATGTCCCGCCCGAACGGCTGGTCGCGGGCATCCGGGCGGTTGCCTCCGGTGAGTCGCTCCTGGCGCCTTCCGTGACGCGGAGACTGATCGAGACGTACGTGCGCCGCCAGCCGGCCCGTGCCCTGCCGCCGGGCATCAAGGAGCTCACGGCCCGCGAGCGCGAGGTCCTGGAGCTGATGGCGCACGGCCTTTCGAACGGGGAAATCGCCGAGGCGTTCGTCGTCAGCGAGACAACCGTGAAGACGCACGTCGCGCACATCCTTGGCAAGCTCGATCTGCGTGACCGCGTGCAGGCGGTGGTCTTCGCCTACGAATGCGGGCTGGTCCAGCCGGGGAACCGCCCCGGCGGTTAGCCCAAGGGCATGACGCGCGTCATGTACGGGGCGCGGGCCGAAAGGCTGAATTGCTCCGAACGCTCGGAGAGCGCCGGAGAACCCTGTGTCGTATCGATGGGCAGTGATCATCGGCCTCGTTTCGGCCGTCAACTCGGCGGCCATGCTGGTGAGCCTCTCGGTCGGCATCATGCTGCCCGACATCAAGGCGGAGTTCTCCCTGAACCCGGCCCAGGCGGGAGTGCTCGGGGCGATCAGCCCCCTTGCCACCATTCTCCTGAGCGTGCCCCTCGCGGCGCTCATCAGCCGCTTCAACCCACGCCTGATGATTTTCGTGGGCGCGGTGCACATGGCCGTGTTTGGTCTGCTCATGGCCTGGGCCCCGAACTACGAACTCACGCTCCTCTTCCGCTTCATCTTCATGGTCGGGCTGGTCGGCCGCCAGGCGAGCATGGCCATGCTCATCCACCAGTGGTTCGTCGCGACGGAAGTGCCCCGCGTCCAGTCGGTTACCCAGGTGATCACGAGTTCGGTACAGATCGCCGCCTTCGCCGTGCTCCCCTGGGTGCTCATCTGGCTCGACGGTTGGCGCAACACCTACTTCGCCCTGGCCACCCTGCTCGGCGCCACCGCGCTTGTCTGGCTGCTCGTCAGCCGCGACCGCGAGGCCGAAAGCACGCCCGCCAGGCCCTCAACCGAAAAGGAGCGGACCCCCATGTCCGCCATCCTGCGCCACCGGATCATCTGGTACTGGGGCGTCGGTACCGCGTTCTGCCTCGTCGGCGTTTCCGCGTTCATGACCTTTTTGCCGACCTACCTGCACGACGAGCGCGGGCTCTCGCTCGGGATGGCCGGGCTGATTACCGCCGGCATCCCCCTCGGCAACGTCATGGGAGCGATGCACTCCGGCTGGGTCAGAAACCGCGTCACCGTCCGCCGCCAGCAGATGTACCTCACCGGCGTCCTCTGCAGCGCCGGCATGCTCACGATGGCCCTGGCGCCGGTGCCCTGGCTCGTCCCCTTTGGGGCGGTCGCCCTTGGCTGGGCCTGCATGCAGGTCTACCCCACCATCCTGACGCTGCCCTACGAACTCCCCGAAATCAAGCCGCGCGAAGTCGCCGTCGTCTCGTCGTTCCTCTTCACCCTGTTCACCCTCGGCCTCATCATCGGTCCGCTCCTTACGGGCGCGCTCCAACAACTGACGGGCTCGCTGCGGACGGCCTTCCTCATCGTCCCCCTGGTGCACATGGGCATCTTCATCGTGGCCTTCGCCTCCGAACACGGGCTCCCACCGATGCCGCGGGTCCAGCGCGATAGAGCCAGGGCCGTCGCCCTCAGCGCCCCCGCAGGCGGGGATTGAGGGGCTCGCCGATGCGATGGGGTCACGTCCTTGGCCCGCTGACCCTGATCCCGCTGCTCGGGGCGCTCTTCCTGCTCCCCCTGCCCAACGGCGGCAACGACTCCCTGCGTTTCGACCGCGCCAGCCTCTCGCTCCTCACCTGCCACAGCGCGGCGGGGGCCCTCATCCCCATCCCTGGCAACGATTCGGCCGCGGCGCCCCCATCCCGCGACGATGGCCTCCGGGTACGCGTCGAGCGGTGAGCCGGCGGCGGGAAATGTAGGCCGAAACGACTGGCGCCGGCTGGCCCCATCGCCGGCACACCCGGTATCGATGTCCCTGCGACGGGGACCGCCTCCCCTAAAACCCGGCCCAGCCGGGCAGCGCGGCCGCCTGCCGGACCCACGCCGCCATCTCGGCTTCCTCGAATCTGTCCTCGTGGATGTCGATCCAGCGCGCGTCCTCGTCCTTTCCCTTTCCGGGCGGGAGTGGTTGCAGCCTTGCACCCCGGAAGAAGGTCACCTTCACGTAGCGCGTGAAGACGTGGAACGATAGGAACCAGCCCTGGCCCTCGATCCCGTAGAACGGCGAGTTCCATCTCACCGCCTTGCGAACGTGGGGCACCTCACGGGTGATGAGCGCGTCGAGGCGTTCTCCGAACTCCCGTTTCCAGCCGGGCATAGCCGCGATGTAGGCCTGGACCGGCGCGTCGCCATCGCCCTTCGCGATCTGCGGGTTGCCTCCTGAGAGAAGGACAGGTTGACGATCCCCACCCCCTCCGGGCGAATCTGCTCCGCTCACCCGTTCACCCTTTCGCCCGCGATTCGCGCGCCTGCTTTGGCTTGACCCGGGAGGCGTTGAGGGCGGCCGCCGCACGGATGAGCGTCTTGAAAGCCCCGGCCTCCACCTCCTCCCCTTCGCGGATGTCGATCGCGCGCCTTGTGTTGCCCTCGAGGCTCGCGTTGAACAGCCCCGACCGATCCTCCAGCGCTGCCCCCTTCGCGAAGGTCAACTTCACAATGGACTTGTATGTCTCCCCCGTGCAGACGATCCCGTCGTGTGACCACACGGGCACGCCCGGCGACGTGGCCTTTGCCCACTTCCACTCCTCGACGATGTCCGGGTCAGCCGCTTTGATGAGCTGGCGCATCCGGCCCAACGTCTCCCCGCGCCAGTCCCCGAGCTCGGCGATTCGCCGGTCAATCTGCTCAGCCGCCGGCGGCCCCCCGTTCGAACCTGGATCCTTCATACGCTCCTCCTCCGGTTGCAGACTGTAGCAAAACCAGCCGCACTCCCGCGGGCGCCCCAAGCACCCCGTCTACCCCTGGCCGGCAGGTTGGAACAACTCGATCACGTTGCCTGAGGGGTCGAGCAGGAGGATTTGCGAGCCGCCCGGTCCGGTGAGGATCTCGTTGCGGAACTCACACCCTTCCGCCTTCAGCCGCGCAACTTCTGCCGCCAGGTCGGGGACGATGAAATGGATCCGGTTCCAGCCGCCGGGACCCGGGACTGCCCCATCGGGCATCGGCCTTCCGGCCGAGCTTTGCGGGCCAGCGAGCAGCAACCGCAGGTTCCCGCGCCGCACCGAACCGAACGCCGGCGCATAGTCGGTTTCGACCGTGAAGCCGAGATGGCCCGTATAGAAAGCGAGGGCCTTCGCTACGTCGCTCACCATGTACCGGACGTGGACGCTTTCATCCATTTCAGACCTCCTGGAGTACGAATGTGGTTTCCTGCCCGGCGGTCCTTAGTACGAGTTCGATAAAGGGGACAAGGCGGACCGAGAGTTCGTCGCGGATACGCCGGTACGCGCTCAGCCGGGATTCCGCGGGCACCCCGGGCCCGGCCGGGTCGGGCAGGTGCCAGTGGAGGGTGCTGTGAGCGCCCTCGATGGCGGCGCACGACTCCCGCATAACGTTCACGCGCCAACCCTAAACCTTGCAGCCACTGCAAGGTCAAGGGGGTGGGGCCAGGGCCTCCCGTGACGAAGCAGAAGGCGCTCACCGGGAAGCGAGGGCCCTCTCAACGCAAGCCAGATCCGGACTCACCGGGCGCACGTACGCCCTCAGACGCGGGCGGCCCGCCGTCGCAAGGCCAACAGACCCGAAGCAGCAACCAGGCCGAACCCGGCCGCGATGACACCTGTGCCCCGGTAGTCGATCCAAGCCTCGCCCGCACTTGGGGCGCCGGTGCCGGTATCGGGTGGACGCGGCGGCGTGGAGAGTTCGGCGCAGGCCGCGAGGAGGCCGCTGCCGCCGGAACCCGGCCGGTAGACGGCGAGCGATGTGCCATCGGCGTCGTAGATGCTCTTCGGCCCCGGCAAGAGGGTGATGCTATCGGTGTTGAAGAACTGCAGGACGAGCGACGCTCGGGAATCCAGCGTGAATGAGAAATTGGGGCGGATGACGTCGCCGGGACCGTAACTGGCGGTCGCCGAGCAGTCGCCCCGCCGGAAGATGACGACGTTGTAGGTCAGCGGACTGAAGTCAAGAAGGCTCAACCGTATGCGGACAATGCCCGCAGTGTCTTCTGAGAGCGTCACATAGTGGGTGCGGCCGTCATCGCCCATGAGCGGGACAACAACCTCCTTCACGACATCCCAATTGAACGGTGGTTCGCCAGCCGGTTCAGGCCCCGAGCTCGGCGGGACCACCGTGCAGACCTCATTGGAATAGGCGCCGGGCTGGACGTCGACCACCGTAGCCACGCGGTAGCATCGCTGGTAGGCGAGGAGATCGAGGAACGGGTACGGCTCTTCGGCGAACCACGTGCCCGTCACGTTGGCGAACGCCTCCCATTGCCTCGGTTCGGTTGACCCGTAGGGAGCCCGCGCCCGCTCCAGCACATAGGTGCCAGCGAAGTCCGGCACCGCAGACCATGTGAGAGAGGAGACCGCCTCACGCCGCTCTGGTGGCAGAAACGACCCGTCCGGGTTTGTGACGTTTACCGACTGCTCCAATCGCAACTCCGCCGGTGCGGGCCATGGTGTCACCGGGGCTGTGGCGGATGGGCTGGGAGTCGGCTCCTGGGCATTGGCGGCCGGGGAGAGCAGCACGCTGATCGCGAGACAGCAGGCCAGCGTCACGGGCATTGCCCTGGTGATGGGGCGGCTTCTCCGTCGTGCAGCCATGGCCTGAGCTCCTTGTTCGGATTCCGGCGCGCAGGCAGTGTACCACAGCGCATGGGGCTGGGCCGGGTGGTTGGCCCGGGTGTAGACTGGGCGTCCCGGATATGTTCACCCATCTACACACTCACACCGAGTTCTCGCTCCTCGACGGCATGAGCAAGATGGCTCCCCTGATGGACCGGGTGCAGGCGCTTGGCCAGGAAGCCATCGCCATGACCGACCACGGCGCCCTCTACGGTGCGATCGATTTCTACCGCGAGGCCACCGCCCGCGGCATCAAGCCCATCATCGGCGTCGAGGCCTACGTCGCCCCCGGCTCCCGCCACTCCCGCGAGCGCGGCGATAGCTCCCCCTACCACCTCGTCATGCTCGCCCGCGACATGACCGGCTACAAAAACCTCATCGCCCTCGTCACCAAGGCCAACCTCGAGGGCTACTACTACAAGCCCCGCATCGACCGCGAGCTGATCGAACAGCACTCCGCCGGCATCACCGTCCTCAGTGGCTGCCCTTCCGCCGAGTTCCATCGCCGTGTCCAGGAAGGCGACCGCGACGGCGCCATCGCCACCGCCCGCTACTACCGTGAGGTCTTCGACGGCCACTACTACCTCGAAGTCCAGGACCACGGCGACGCCAAGTTCAGCCGGCTCAACCCCGTCATCGCCGATATCGGCCGCGAACTCGGCATCCCCGTCGTCGCCACCAACGACAGCCACTACACCCTCGCCGAAGAGGCGGAAGCCCACGACGTCCTCCTCTGCATCGGCACCAACGCCACCGTCGACCAGGAGGGCCGCTACAAGTTCGACGGCCACGGCTACCACGTGAAGAGCGAGCAGGAGATGCTCGCGCTCTTCCCCGATAACCCCGAGTTCCTTTCGAACACCATGCTCGTCGCCAACGATTGCAACCTCGACCTCACGTTCGACCGCCAGCTCCTCCCCGAGCCGCCCGTACCTCCAGGCCGCACCAGCGAGGACTACCTGGCTGAACTCTGCTTCCGCGGCCTCCGCGAGCGCTTCGGCGACGTGACGCCGGAGCTCGAACAGCGGTTGAACTACGAGCTCGACGTCCTTCGCCAGACCGGCTTCACCGACTACATGTTCGTCGTCAAAGAGATCGCCGATTACGCCCGCAAGGCTGGCATCAAGATGGGCGTCCGTGGGTCGGCCGCCGCCTCTCTCGTCCTCTACGTCCTTCGCGTGACCGATATCGACCCCGTGGCAAACCGGCTCGTGTTCGAACGCTTCCTCAACCTCGAACGCCGCGAAATGCCCGATGTCGACTTCGACTTCGCCGACGACCGCCGCGACGAAATGATCCGCTTCGCCTACGACCGCTACGGCAAGGACCGCGTCGCCCAGATCATCACCTTCGGTACGCTTGGCGCGAAGGCTGCCATCCGCGATGTCGGCCGTGCCCTCGGCATCTCCTACGCGGAAACCGACCGGGTCGCCCGCCTTGTCCCGGAAGTCCTCCACATCACCCTCCCCGAGGCCATCGAACAGTCCCAGGAGATGAAGGAGGCCTACGAGACCGACGCCAAGGTCCGCCGCCTCCTCGAAACCGCGAAACAGCTCGAAGGCGTCTCCCGCCACGCCAGCACCCATGCCGCCGGCGTCGTCATCTCCCGCGACCCCCTCATCGACCACGTCCCCCTCCAGCGCCCCAGCAAGGGCGACGAGGACAGCATCCCTACGACCCAGTTCGCGATGGAACAGGTGGCCAAAATCGGCCTCCTGAAGATGGACTTCCTCGGCCTCTCCAACCTCACCATCCTCCAGCGCGCGGTCGACCTGGTGAAGGAGAACACCGGCGAGGAACTCGACATCGTCCACCTTCCCGATGGCGACCCCAGGACCATGGAGATGCTCGGCAAGGGCGAGACCTTCGGCGTGTTCCAGCTGGAATCGGCCGGCATGCGCCGCTATGTCCAGGACCTCCAGCCCACCAACATCTCCGACCTCTGCGCGCTCGTGGCCCTCTACCGCCCCGGCCCCATGCAGCACATCCCCCGCTACATCGATGGCAAGCACGGCAAGATCGCGATCACCTACCCGCATCCACGCCTGGCCGATATCCTCGACGAGACCTACGGCGTGATCGTCTACCAGGACCAGGTCCTGCTCATTGCCCGCGAGTTCGCCGGCTACTCCCTCGGGCAGGCCGACATCATGCGCAAGGCCATGGGCAAAAAGAAGGCCGAAGTCATGGCCGAAGAACGCGGCCGCTTCGTCGCCGGCGCGGCCGCCAATGGCTACTCCGAAGAGGACGCCACCGCCGTCTTCGACCTCATCGAGCCCTTCGCCGGTTACGCGTTCAACAAGGCCCATAGCTGGTGCTACGGCCACATCGCCTACCAGACCGCCTGGCTGAAGGCGAACTACGCCGTCCAGTACATGACGGCCCTCCTCCAGCTCACGAAGAACTCCCCCGATACCCACGCCCGAATCGCCGCCGCCGTCGCCGAGTGCTCGAAACTCGGCATCGAAGTCCTCCCGCCGGACATCAACAAGAGCTTCGACAACTTCACCGTCGAACGCCGCCAGGATGGCTCCCTCGCCATCCGCTTCGGCCTGGGCGTCGTCAAGAACGTCGGCAACGCCGCCTGCGAAGGCATCATCGCCGAGCGCGAAAAGGGCGGGATTTACCGCGACCTCGAGGATTTCTGCAAGCGCGCCGACCTCTC
>JAANMV010001081.1_pt1 | contig 31363 bp, 32 predicted proteins | sample 7279661 | NCBI WGS metagenome assembly JAANMV01 (sample SAMN14094540, study PRJNA606508) | bioreactor metagenome | isolation source: A lab-scale SPAN reactor treating ammonium-rich wastewater day 121 | place: Ireland: Galway | collected 2017-05-16
CCCTGCGCGGCCGCCTGGCTGAACAGCCCTGCTGCCTGCCTCGTCATGGACATGCTCACCTCTTCGGCCCTCCTGCGCGAAGCACTTCGACAAGAGCGGGGAACCCTGTAACGGGTGTGCGGGACACCGGCGTACGGTGGAGCGGGTGAAGGGAATCGAACCCTCGTATGCAGCTTGGGAAGCTGCCGTTCTGCCATTGAACTACACCCGCGTACGGGTAGTGTACCGCGGGCACGGTCCCGGAAAGGTGCCGACCGGCGTGCCGCGCGTGGCCTCCGGCGCGTCGGCCGGGTACGCGACGTGCGACAATCGCGGCATGCAGACCATCGTCGTCAACGGCGAAACGCGCCCCCTGCCCGCGCCCGGGACCGTGGCCGCGCTGCTGGCCGAACTCGGAATGACCGGACGCCGCATCGCGGTCGAGCGCAATGGCGAGATCGTGCCGCGCAGCCGCCACGAGACCGAAGCGCTCGCACCCGGCGATCGCCTCGAAATCGTCGTCGCGGTCGGCGGCGGATGAACGAAAGCCGATGATGAACGCAGCCTCGGACACCCTGACTATCGGCAGACGCGAGTTCTCCTCGCGCCTGCTGATCGGCACCGGCAAGTACCGCGACTTCGACGAAACGCGCGACGCCGTCGAGGAGAGCGGCGCACAGATCGTCACCGTGGCGATCCGCCGCACCAACATCGGCCAGACCGCCGGCGAACCGAACCTGCTCGACTTCCTGGCGCCCGAACGCTTCACGATCCTGCCAAACACGGCCGGGTGCTACAGTGCCGACGACGCGGTGCGCACGTTGCGCCTGGCGCGCGAACTGCTCGGCGGGCACACGCTGGTCAAGCTCGAAGTGCTCGGCGACCCGAAGAACCTCTACCCGAACATGCCCGAGACGCTGAAGGCCGCCGGGACGCTGGTGCGTGACGGCTTCGAGGTCATGGTCTATTGCAGCGACGACCCGATCCAGGCGAAGCGCCTCGAGGAGATCGGCTGCGTCGCGGTGATGCCGCTCGCGTCACTGATCGGCTCGGGCATGGGCATTCTCAACCCGTGGAACCTGCAACTGATCATCGAGAAGGCGCAGGTGCCGATCATCGTCGACGCAGGCGTCGGCACCGCGTCCGACGCCGCAATCGCGATGGAACTCGGCTGCGCGGGCGTGCTGATGAACACCGCGGTGGCCGCGGCACGCGATCCGATCCGCATGGCGCGCGCAATGCGCAAGGCGGTCGAAGCGGGCCGCGAAGCGTTCCTCGCCGGCCGCATGCCGAAGAAGTTCTATTCGGCGACCCCGTCCTCGCCCACGGGTGGAATGATCGGCCCGGCGCGCACGGCGTCGTGAGCAGCGACACACGTCCCCACATCCGCAGCTTCTCGGGGCGCCGCGGCCACTTCACGGCGGGCCAGCGGCTGGCCTGCGAGACCCTGCGCGAACGCTGGTGCCTGCCGTACCGCAAGGAAGCAGTCGACGCTACCGCCGTCTTCGGTCGCGACGCACCGCTGGTCGTCGAGATCGGGTTCGGCATGGGCGAGACCACGGCACGCATCGCCGCCGCCGACCCGGCGCGCGACTTTCTCGGCATCGAAGTCTATCCGGCCGGCGTCGGCAGCCTGCTCGCACGCATCGAAGCAGCCGGCTTGCGCAACCTGCGCATCGTGCAGCACGACGCGGTCGAGGTGATCCGCGACATGATCGCCCCCGGCACGCTCGCCGGTGTACACGTCTGGTTCCCCGACCCCTGGCCGAAGAAGCGCCACCACAAGCGCAGGCTGATCCAGCCGCCCTTCGTCGCGTTGCTCGCAAGCCGCCTCGCGCCGGGTGGCTACCTGCACTGCGCGACCGACTGGGACCCCTATGCGATGCAGATGCTCGACGTGCTGTCGCACGAACCGCTGCTCGCGAATGGCGTCAGCGAGACGGCGGTGGGCGAAACGGCCGTACAGTGCCGCGGCTTCGCGCCACGCCCGGCGTGGCGGCCGCTCACGAAGTTCGAGTTACGCGGCCTCGGGCTTGGCCACGCCGTCCGCGACCTCCTCTTCCTGCGTCGCGCGCTCAGCCCGACCAGTTGACGGTGCCGGTGGCGGCGGTCGCCAGCACCACCACGCCGAACGCGATCCGGTACCAGGCGAAGGGCACGAAGTCGTGCGAGGCCACGTAGCGGATCAGCCAGTGCACGCAGGCCAGCGCTCCGAAGAACGCGAACACCAGCCCCACCGCGAACATCGGAGCGTCGCCGGCACCCACCAGGTGCCGGTATTTCCAGCTGTCGTAGACGCCGGCGCCGATCAGCGTCGGGATCGCGAGGAAGAACGAGAACTCGGTGGCGGCCCGGCGCGACAGGCCGAACAGCATCCCGCCGATGATCGTGGCACCCGAGCGGCTGGTGCCCGGGATCAGCGCGAACGCCTGCGCGATGCCCAGCCGCAGTGCGTCGGCCGCGCCCATCGCGTCGACGTCCTGGATGCGCGCCGCGGCCTGGCTGCGCCGCTGGCGTGATTCGACCCACAGGATGACGAAGCCGCCGACGATGAACGCAATCGCCACCGGCACCGGCTTGAACAACCAGGCCTTGATGTGCTTCGCAAACAGCACACCGAGCACCGCCGCCGGCAGGAACGCGATCACCACGTTGGCGGCGAAGCGCTGCGCACGCGGCTCGCGGGTGATGCCCGCGACCGTCTCGACGATACGCGCGCGGTAGTACCAGATCACCGCCAGCATCGCGCCGGTCTGGATGGCGACGTCGAACATCTTTTCCTTTTCTCCGGCGAAGCCCAGCAGGCTGCCGGCCAGGATCAGGTGGCCAGTGCTGGAGATCGGCAGGAACTCGGTGAGACCCTCGACGATGCCCAGGATCGCCGCCTTCACCAGAAGCGGCAGCGCGTAGAGCAACTCAGGCACGCGGCCACCATGCGTGGAAGTGGTGGACCGGTCCGTGCCCGGCACCGACATCGAGCCGGTCAGCCTGGCGCAGTGCCTCGGTCAGGTATTGCTTGGCCTGGCGCACCGCCGCCACCGGCTCGATACCGTGCGCGAGCAACGCGGCGATCGCCGCCGACAGCGTGCAGCCGGTGCCATGGGTGTTGCGCGTGGTCACGCGCGGCGCCGACAGCTCGATCATCCGGTCGCCGTCGAACAGCAGGTCGATGGCGTCGCCCGCCAGGTGGCCGCCCTTGAGCAGCACGAAGCGCCGGCCGTCGTCGCGCAGCAGGCGACGCAGTCGCTCAGCCGCACGCCGCATCTCCTTCGGGTTGTCGGCCGGACGCGCGTCGAGCAGCACACCGGCCTCGGGCAGGTTCGGCGTGAGCACACTGGCCAGCGGCAGCACCACCTCGATCAGCGTCGCGATCGCCTCGCGGCCGAGCAGCGTGTCGCCGCTCTTGGCAACCATCACCGGATCGACCACCAGATGCGCCAGTCGCCCCACCGAGATCGGCGGGGCGAGCCCCTCGGCCACCGCGACGGCGATCTCGGCGGTGCCCAGCATGCCGACCTTGGCCGCGTCGATGCGCACATCGGCGAACAGCGTGTCGAGTTGCAGGCGCACGAACGGCGGCGGCACGCCGTGCACGCCGGTGACCCCCAGCGTGTTCTGCGCGGTGAGCGCAGCCACCACCCCGGTGCCGTAGGCGCCGAGTGCGGAAAACGCCTTGAGGTCGGCAAAGATGCCGGCGCCGCCGCTCGGGTCGATGCCCGCGACGCTCAGCGCGTTGGGAGGGGACGAACGCTTCGGACTGTTCACGACCGCGATGTTACCTGCACCGCGGCACCGGACCGGTCAACCGGTCGGGTCGCCGCACCAGGCCGCCGGCAGCGCCGACCGAACAGCAAAACGGCCGGCAATGCCGGCCGCCAGGTTGACGATGCTGGCCCCCGGCGCGATGCCCGGGGGTGGAACGAGGCGGAGATCCACCGGGTATCGCGCCTCAGTGACCGTATCCGTAACGATGCTCCCGGTATACGTAGCGCGCGTGGCCGCGTCGCCAGCCCGGCCGTTCGTAGTACACGGGTCGGGGCGCCACGTAGACCGGACGATACACGACGCGCGGCGGCGGCGCGTACAGCACCGCAGGCGCGGCGCGGTACACCGGCGCAGGCAAATAGACGGGCGCGGGCGCGTAGACCGCCGCCGGGTACCCGACGGACGCGCCGACCGCGTAGCCGCCATGGCGGCCGTGATTCGACGCCGCGGCGGCACCCGCAGCGGCGCCAAGCGCGCCGCCGATGATCGCACCGTCACGGCCGCCGAGCGATTGCCCGATCACCGCGCCTGCCCCACCGCCGATCACGGCGCCGAGCACCGAGTCGGAAGCCTGCGCCGTGCCGGTGGCCAGCACGCCCGCCGCCAGCACGGCAGCGGCGGCGACGAACCGGGTGCGTTTCAGGGGCTTGTTCATCGTGGACTCCTTGTTCCCGTTGGCCCCGGCGCAGGATCTCGCATCGAAGAATCGTCGGTGCGCCGGAGCATGCTCGAAGACTACCCAGGCCCCGACGGGCTGCCCAGACGCAAACCTGCAAGAGCGGTAACAGGCTGTAACGCGCTCGGGTGAAACGCCGGGCAGATCGACCTGCCGCGCAAGCGCGGCGATGGCCTTGCACGCGTTCCGGTGGTTGGTGCGCTGCCGGGACAGCAGGGCACGGCGCGACCTCATCGAGCCGATGCTGCGCCGCCAGGCGCGCGTGCCGGGCGTGCACCGGTGCGCGCGATGAGTTCGCCGACGACACCGCGCGGCATCGCGACCACGACCAGCACGAATGCCACCCCCAGCGCGAGCAGCCAGTTGTCACCGACGTACTTCGACAGCCAGGCTTCGGCAAGCCGCACGAGCAGCGCCCCGAGCGCCGCCGCGACGATCGAGTTCCGCCCGCCCACGGCCACCCAGATGAGTGCCTCGGCCGACAGCGTGAAGCCGATCAGCGGCGGCGAAGCGAAACTGAACTGCGTGACGAACAGCGCGCCGGCCAGTGCCGCAACCCCCGCCCCCAGCGCGAACGCGCGCGTCTTCTCGCGAGCGATGTCCACGCCGAGCGCCTGTGCGCGCAGTTCGTGGTTGCGGATCGCGAGCAGCACGCGCCCCCAGCGCGAGCGCGCCACGGCGATCAGCAGCGCCACAACGGCCGCGAGGATGCCCAGCATCGCGTAGTAGACGGTCATCTCGTCGACGATCTCCCGGCCGCCGTTCAGGCCGATGCGCAATGCAGGCACATTCATCAGGCCGTTGAGTCCGCCCAGAAAACCCCAGTTGATCGCGACTCGCTCGACGATGAACGCGACCGCCAGCGTGACGATGCCGAAGAAGGGACCGCCCAGCCCGCGCGCCGAGAAGAACAGCCTTCCCAGCAGCCACGCAAACAGCGTCGCGACACCCACGCCGAGCGCCATGCCGACCCATGACGACACCAGCGCCGGCGCAAACGGCAGCATTCCCAGCGTAACCACGCTCATCGCGTAAGCACCGATGCCGAAGAAGACGGCCTGGCCCAGGCACAGCAGTCCGCAGTGGCCCCAGACCCAGGCAAGGCTTGCCGCCAGCACCATATAGGCGAAGTAGCGCGCGAACTCCGAGAGTTGCCAATCCGGCGCCACGGCCGGCAGCAGCGCGAGCGCGGCGAGCGCCGCCACGGCGAAGCGGGTTTCCGCGTCGGGCTCGCGGCCGCTCATACCCGCCTGTGTACGCGCACCATGACGCCGTCGGGAAACATCCGGATCATCACGATCGCCACCGTGAACACCACGCCCTGCGCCCAGACCGGCGAATGGAAGGTGGAGACCAGGTTGTCGGTGGCACCGATCGCGGTGGCACCTGCCAGCGGCGCCGCCACGCTGCCCAGGCCGCCGACGAGAATCGACAGGAACGCCGGCACCAGGAAACCGGTGCCCATCTGCGGATCGAGCGAGACGATCGGCGTGATGACTGCCCCGGCGAGGCCCGCCAGTGCCGCTCCGCAGGCGAACGTCAGCCGATCGAGACGACGGGTGTCGATGCCCAGACAGGCAGCCATCGAGCGATTGGCGATGACGCTGCGCGCAGCGAGGCCCCACTCGGTGCGGAAGAACAGCCAGAACGTCGCGCCGAGCGCCGCGAGCGTCACCACCATGATGAACAGCCGGTAGGCCGGGTAGTCGACGCCCAGCACCGATACCGTCATCGGCAGCGGATTGGGCAGCGAATACGAGCCTGGCCCGAACGCCATCACGATCGACTGCTTCAGGATCAGCGACAGCCCCCAGGTCGCGAGGATCGTGTCGAGCAGTCGCTCGTAAACACGGCGGATCAGCAGCTCCTCGATCGCGAGCCCCAGCAGGCCGACCGCCAGCGGCGCGACCACCAGCCCTGCCGCCATCGGCAGGCCCGCCTGGTGGCAGGCGAGCGCCGCGTAGGCGCCCAGCATCATGAACTCGCCGTGCGCCATGTTGATCACGTTCATCAGGCCGAACACGATCGCCAGCCCGAGCGCGACCAGCATCAGGATCAGCACGTAGTTCGACGCGTCGAGCAGCATCGTGACCGCGCCGGCCATCGCGTCGCCTCCCCTCAGAGACCCAGGTAGCGCTCGATGCGCAGCGGGTCGTCGCGCACCGCGCCGCTCGGCAGCGCTTCGCGCACCTCGCCCGATTCGATGAACGCGACGCGCCCGCACAGCGCGAGCACGACGTCGACGTTCTGCTCGATCAGCAGCAACCCCATGCCGCTCGCCGCGCACAGCCGGGCCAGCGCGTCGACGATCTCGTCGACGACGGCAGGTTGGACGCCCTCGAGCGGCTCGTCGAGCAGCAGCAGTCTCGGGCGGGCAACGATTGCGCGGGCAATCGCGAGTTGCTGCTGCTGGCCACCGGACAGGCTGCCGGCGCGTTCGCCACGGCGCGCGTGCAGCCACGGGAAAGCCTCGTAGGCTGGCGACAGGTCGCGCGCCGCGCGGTCGGCCCGGGCCACGGCGCCCAGCAGCAGGTTCTGTTCGACGCTGAAGTCGGCAAAGAGGTCGCGCCCCTGCGGCACGTAGGCGAGGCCGAGCCGCGCGATCCGGAAGGTTTCGAGCGCGTGAATCGGGTGTCTGCCGAAGTGGATGTCGCCTGCGCGCGCCGGAACCAGCCCCATCAGCACGCGCATCAGCGTGGTCTTGCCGGCGCCGTTGCGCCCGAGCAGTCCGACGCGCTCGCCGCTGCCCACGTCGAGATCGATCCCTTTGAGCACCGTGCCCTTGCCGTAGCCGGCAACGACACCGGACAGTGTCAGCGACGCATCCGTGGTCGCAGCCGCTTTCGCGCCGCGGCCCCTGGCAGCGTCCGCGCGCTCCCCGGCGCTCACGGCCGCCTCACGCGCGGCGCCCGAGGTAGGCCTCACGCACTGCCGGCAGCCGCCGCACTTCGGCGAAGCGCCCGTCGGCGACCAGTCGCCCGGCGAGCATCACCAGCACGCGCGCGTCGAGCGCCTCGACGAAGCGCATGTCGTGCTCGACGACCACGCACGCCATGCCGCGTCGACGACTGGCGCGACGCACCAGCTCCACGGTGGCCATCGTCTCGGCGCCCGTCATGCCGGCAGTGGGCTCATCGAGCAGCACCAGGCGCGGCGCCTGCGCCAACAGCATGCCGACCTCGAGCCACTGCTTGCGCCCATGCGACAGCGCACCGGCCAACTCGCCGGCGACATCGCCCAGCCCGATATCCGACAGCACCGCCTCGGGCTCGGGCAGCCCCGCACCGGCCGGCGCGGCGAAACGCGCGACGCCGAGATTTTCGCGCACCGTCAGATCCTCGAACACGCTGGGCACCTGGAACTTGCGAGCCACGCCCAGGCGTGCCACCCGGTCCGGCCCGAGACCGGAGAGCTCGCGGCCGTCGAAGCACACGCGCCCTCCGCCTGGCCGCACCTGTCCGGTAATCAGGTTGAACAGCGTGGTCTTCCCGCAACCGTTCGGACCGATGATGCACAGCACCTCACCGGCCGCCACCTCGAAATCGACGCCGTCGAGCGCGCGCAGCCCGCCGAAGTCGCGTGAGACGCGCTCGACCCGCAGCAGCAGCCCGGGTGCCCGCGCGTCGCGGTTCATGCGGGCCGGCGCCAGCGCCCGCTCACTTCTTCGCGCAGCCCGCCAGCGGCGCGATGGCGCCCATCGCCTGCACGACGGTCAGTCCGGCACCCTCGGTGCGCGCCAGATACATGCTCATCGTCACGTGGTGGTCCGCCTTGCCGATCGTCATCGGCCCGGTGGGGATCCCGAGCGTGAGCCCCTCGAGCCCGTTGACCAGCGATTCGCGATCGGCCTTCCCGGCCTTCATCGAGGCCGCCTGCAGCGCCTTCATCGCGTTGTAGTGCGTCATCACGTAGTGCGAGATCGGGACCTCGTTGCCGGCCGACCTGCGCACGCGTGCGACGAAATCCTTGACCTTCGGGTCGTCGATCGACGCCGCGAACGGCACCGTCACCCACATGTTCTGGCCCTTGCCCTCGCCGAATGCGCCGAGATAGGTCTCCGCGAAGCCGAGGAAACCGGTCGTGACCTTCTTCATCAGCCCGAGGTCCTCGGCCTGCTTGATGAACGTGATGCCGTCGGCGCCGGGCAGCGCCTTGAGCACGACCTTCGCGCCGCTGTCCTCGATGCGCCTGACGATCGGCGTGAATTCCTTCGTGCCGAACGGCACGAACTCCTTGCCGACCACCTTGCCGCCGAGCGACCGGATCAGCGCCTCGGCCTGCTCGAACATCTTCTGCGGCCAGACGTAGTCGGCACCGAACAGATAGAACGTGTTGCCGGCGCGCCTGACGAGCTCGGGGACGAGCTTCTCGAGCTCCTGGTTCGGCACCGTGTTGAACGAGAACACGTAGCGGTCACAGGCGCCGCCCTCGTAGTTGGTCGCGTACAGCAGTGGCGTCTTCAGGCGCCGATGCGTCGGCAGCATCGCGTCGCGCGCGCTCGAGGTGATCGGCCCGATGACCGCGATCACCTTTTCGCGCTGGATCAGCTGCGTGGTGCGCTCGACCGAGGTCTTCGGATCGGTCTTGTTGTCCTGGTAGAGCAGCTCGACCTTGCTGCCGAGGATGCCATCGCCGGCATTGATCTCCGCGACCGCGAGGTCGATACCGATCTTCGCCTGGTTGCCGAACAGCTCGAGCCCGCCCGAGAACGGCAACACCGCACCGATCCGGATCGGCGCCCGCGCCGCCACGGCCGGAAACGGCAGAGCTGCTGCGGCGGCAGCCGCGGCCGATGCACCGATGAACTCGCGACGGTTCGACATACGCTTATCCTGATCGACGGGGACGGTGCGGCGATATTGACGCATCCCGGCGACAATGGGAAGCTGGGTGTTATGCCAACCATTCCCGAAGTCGACCCGCACCGCGACGTGCTCGTGGTCATCGACGTGCAGAACGACTTCTGCCCCGGGGGCGCCCTCGCAGTCGCCGATGGCGACGCAGTGGTGCCGGTGATCAACACTCTCGCGCAGCGCTTCGAACACCTGGTGCTCACGCAGGACTGGCATCCACCCGGCCACCATTCGTTCGCGGGTGCGCACCCCGGACGCACGCCGTTCGAAACCGTCGAGTTCGCCTACGGCCCGCAGACGCTGTGGCCCGACCACTGCGTGCAGGGCACCCCGGGCGCTGCGCTGCACGCCGGCCTCGACCTCGCGCGCGCGCAACTGCTGATCCGCAAGGGATTCCGGCCCGACATCGACTCGTATTCGGTGTTCTACGAGAACGACCGCGCGAGCCCGACCGGCCTGGCCGGCTACCTGCGCGAGCGCGGCTTCTCGCGCGTGTTCCTCTGCGGGCTGGCCACCGACTACTGCGTCGCCTGGTCGGCGCTCGATGCGCGGCGCCTGCACTTCGACGCGGTAGTGCTGCTCGACGCCTGCCGCGCGATCGATCTCGACGGCTCGCTCGGGCGCGCGTTACAGGTCATGCGCGAAGCCGGCGTGGTGCTCGCGCACGACAGCGAAGCGCACTGAAGCGGCGTCCGCGTTCGCCGCCGGCGATCCGCTGCGCGCACCAGCGTCCGCACGATGCCGCATCGAAGCATCCCCGGGTTGTTCGCAGCGCTGGTCGCGGCGACGTCGATCGGGCACGCCGGCCCGCCACCGGCGGCACTGCTCAACACGCTGGGCATGCAGTTCGTGCTGGTGCCGGCGGGCGAATTCACGATGGGCCGTGAAGAGCCGCCGGATGCGCTCGCGGCCGTCTGGCCCGACCTGGAACACCGCCGCTTCGAGGAAATCGGCGACGAGGTGCCCGTGCATCGGGTGCGCATCTCGCGTCCCTTCTACCTCGGCCGGCACGAGGTCACCGTCGGCCAGTTCCGGCGCTTCCTGGCCCTGTCCGGATACGTGCCGGAATCGGTGGCCGACGGCACCGGCGGCTACGGCCACGACCCGGCCTACGATCCGTCGAAGAGCCTGCGCGGCGACGCCTTCGACGGACGTGATCCGAAGTACTCGTGGCGCAATCCCGGGTTTGCCCAGGGCGACGATCACCCGGTCGTCAACGTGACCTGGAATGACGCGGTGGCGCTGGCGCGCTGGCTGAGCGACACCGAGGGCGCGGTCTACCGGTTGCCGACCGAGGCCGAATGGGAATACGCATGCCGGGCCGGCACGCGCACCCGCTACCACACGGGCGACGACCCGCGCGCACTGCTGCGCGCAGCCAACCTGTTCGACCAGGATGCGCTGCAACACTGGCCGCGCTGGCGCGCCCATGCGCTGGCCGGCCGCGACGGATTTGCCTTCACCGCACCGGCTGGAAGCTTCGCACCCAACGCGTTCGGCCTGCACGACATGCACGGCAACGCCTGGGAGTGGACCGCCGACTGGTATGACGAAAACTACTACACCCGCTCGCCGCCGGCCGATCCGCCCGGCCCGGCCAGCGGCGCGGTGCGCGTGCGCCGCGGTGGTTCCTGGCACACCTGGCCGTTCTACGCACGCTGCGCATACCGCAACTGGAACACGCCACAGACGCGTTACGTGCTGGTGGGCATGCGTCTGCTGCGCGAAGTCGGGGCGCCGCACCGCACCGAGGCCGACCGATCTTTCCGTATCATGGCGGCCACGATCCAACCCGAACCAGGCCCCTGACCCGATGCACTTCACCCCGAAGGCGAGCTACGGCTACGACGAACTGATCGACTGCGGACACGGGCGGCTGTTCGGCCCCGGCAACGCCAGGCTGCCGCTGCCGCCGATGCTGATGTTCGACCGGATCACCGGGATTTCGGCCACCGGCGGCGCATTCGACAAGGGTTTTCTCACGGCGGAATTCGACATCCGGCCCGACCTGTGGTTCTTCGAATGCCACTTCGAGGACGACCCGGTCATGCCGGGGTGCCTGGGCCTCGATTCGCTGTGGCAGATGCTCGGCTTCTTCCTCGGCTGGACCGGCGCGCCGGGTTCCGGGCGTGCGCTCGGCCTGGGCCAGCTGAAGTTCACCGGACAGATCCTCCCCGAAACCCGACTGGTGCAGTACCGCATCGACGTGAAACGGGTGATCAGCCGGCGACTGGTGCTGGGTGTGGCCGACGGCGCGGTCAAGGCCGACGGCAAACCGATCTACGAGGCTGCTGACCTGCAGGTCGGATTGTTCGACAATCCGAAATCGCTCTGAGCGCGACGCGAAGGAGCACCTCCATGACTGAAACGAACGGGACGCGCCGGGTCGTGATCACCGGCCTGGGCATCGTCTCCTGCATCGGCCTTCACCAGGACCAGGTCCTGCAGTCGCTGCGCGCCGGACGCTCGGGGATCTCGGCGGTTCCCGAGTACGCCGAAATGGGCTTTCGCAGCCAGGTCGCCGGGCGCCCCGACATCGACCTCGACGCCGCGATCGACCGCCGCCTGAAGCGCTTCATGGGCGACGGCGCCGCCTACCTGCACCTGTCGATGGAGCAGGCGATTGCCGACGCCGGACTCGAAACCTCCGACGTGGTCAACGAGCGCACCGGCATCGTGGTGGGCTCGGGCGGGCCGTCCACGCGCAACCAGGTCGAGGCAGCCGCGATCTGCAGGGCGCGCGGCCCGAAACGCGTGGGTCCCTACATGGTGCCGCGCTGCATGTCCTCGACCACCTCGGCGACCGCGGCGACCAATTTCCGCATCAAGGGCGTGAACTACACCATTTCCTCGGCCTGCTCCACCTCGGCGCACTGCATCGGCAACGGTGCCGAGCTGATCCAGTGGAACAAGCAGGACATCGTGTTCGCCGGCGGTGGCGAGGAACTCGACTGGACCCTGTCGGTGCTGTTCGACGCAATGGGCGCGATGTCTTCGAAGTACAACCATCGCCCCGAAGCCGCCTCGCGCGCCTACGACGCCGATCGCGACGGCTTCGTGATCGCCGGCGGCGGCGGCGTGGTGGTGCTCGAAGAGCTCGGCCACGCCAGGGCGCGCGGTGCGAAGATCTACGCCGAAGTCACCGGTTACGGGGCCACCTCCGACGGCGCCGACATGGTCGCGCCCAGCGGCGAAGGGGCCGTGCGCTGCATGCGCCAGGCGCTGCGCACCGTGACCGCGCCGGTTACCTACATCAACAGCCATGGCACCAGCACGCCGGCAGGTGACATCACCGAGCTCAACGCGATCCGCGAGGTGTTCGGAGGTCCCGACGAGACGCTGCCGCGGGTCTCCTCGACCAAGTCGATGACCGGCCACTCGCTGGGCGCCACCGGAGTGCAGGAAGCGATCTACTGCCTGCTGATGATGAAGCACGACTTCGTCGCCCCGAGCATCAACATCGAGCGGCTCGACGAAGGCGTCGGCGCGATCCCGATCGCGCGCCAGCGCATCGACGGCGTGACGCACCAGACGATCCTGTCCAACAGCTTCGGCTTCGGCGGCACCAACTGCACGCTGGCGCTGTCGCGCTTCGAGCCCTGATCGTGAGTGAAGCGATCGCCACCGGCGCGTTCCCGCTGATGCAGGGGCGGCGTGGGCTGGTCATGGGCGTCGCCAACGAGCGCTCGATCGCCTGGGGCATCGCGCGTGCGCTGCGCGCACACGGCGCCGACCTTGCGTTCACTTTCCAGGGCGACGCCATGAGAAAGCGGGTGGAGCAGTTGGCGCACCAGGCGGGGGCGCGACTGGTGCTCGATTGCGACGTCGAGCACGAAGCGGCGCTCGACGCGGCCTTCGACGCGATCCGCGCGAACTGGGGCGGGCTCGACTTCGTGGTGCACGCAGTGGCGCACTCGGGCCGCGACGAACTCAAGGGCCGCTACCTGGACACCTCGCTCGCCAACTTCCTGCACACGATGCACGTCTCGTGCTATTCGTTCACCGCCGTGATGCGTCGTGCGGCCGCGCTGATGCCACGCGGCGGCGCGGCGATCACGTTGAGCTACTACGGCGCCGAGAAGGTGATGCCCGGCTACAACGTGATGGGTGTGGCCAAGGCGGCGCTCGAAGCGTCCACGCGCTACCTCGCGGCCGACCTGGGCCCGCAGGGCATCCGCGTGAACGCGGTGTCGGCCGGGCCGATGCGCACCCTCTCGGGCGCGGCCGTCGGCGGTGCGCGGGCCATCTACCGGTACAGCGTGCTCGCCGCGCCGCTGCGCCGCGGTGTCGCGCTCGACGAACTGGGTGGCACCGCGCTGTACCTGCTGTCCGACCTCGGCGGCGCGGTCACCGGCGAGATCCACCACGTCGACGGCGGCTTCGCCGCCCTGGGCATGCCCCAGAACCTCGACGAAGTCATCGCGGCGATGGGCTCGGCAGCCCCTCCGGAGACCGGTGCCGGGTAAACACGGCCCGACGCCCGGCCCGGCCGCATCGCCCGGCCGCATCGCCTTTGACGCCAGGGCGCATCGCCTCTACAATTAATGACTTTCTGGTCATTAAATTGCGCCCTCCAGACTCCGCAACCGTTGCCGCACCGCGCCCACCGCGCTGGGAGCGCCGCAAGCAGGCTCGCCCGGGCGAGTTGCTCGACGCCGCGCTCGACCTGTTCGTCGAGAAGGGCTACGCGGCGACGCGGCTCGACGACGTGGCCGCGCGCGCCGGAGTCAGCAAGGGCACGCTCTACCTGTACTACGCGGGCAAGGAGGAACTCTTCAAGGCAGTGGTGCGACTGAACATCGTGCCGCTGATCGAGGCGTTCGAGCGCGATGCGGCGCTCTCCACCGCCGGCAGCGCCGAGCTGCTGCGCGAGTTCTTCCGCCGGTGGTGGATCTCGTTCGGCGCCACGCGGCTGGCGGGCATTGCCAAGCTGGTGGTCGGCGAAGCCGGCAACTTCCCCGAGCTGGCGCGTTTCTTCCAGCAGGAGGTCGTGCTGCCCAACGCGGCGCTGCTGCGATCGATCATCGAGCGCGGCGTGCGCCAGCGCGAATTCCGCGCCATCGACGTCGACGCCTGCGTCCAGCTGTGGATGGCGCCGATGGTGATGCGCGCGATCTGGGAGCACTCGATCCTGCCCTGTTGCCCGTCCGGGACCGAAATCCCGGTCGACCGTTTCCTCGCGGCGCACCTCGACTTCGTGCTGGGTGCACTTGCCCACGCCGGCACGTGCATGCCGGCGCCGGCCTCATGAAGCGCTGGCCGGTCATGGCAGTTTCGTTGGCCGTCGCCGCTGGCGCCGCGGCACTCTGGCTGCGCCCGGCGCCGCAGCCGTCCGCCAGCGCCGCGCAGCCGGGGGCCGCAGCCGCATCGCGTGCGCCGGTTGACGACCCGGCCGCCCGCGCCGGCACGGCCGGCGCCGCCGCAACCGCCGCCATCGAACTCGCCAGCACCGATCTCTACACGGTGCGCAGCGGCACGATCGCGCGCACGATCCCGGTCACCGGCACGCTCACGCCGGTCGAGCGCACCACCGTCAAGACGAAAGTCGCCGGGGACATCGTCGAGCTCGTGGTGCGCGAAGGCGAGACGGTGCGCAAGGGACAGCTGCTCGCGCGACTCGACCCGACCGACCTGGAGCTGCGCGTGCGCGAACGCGAAGCACAGCTGCGCTCGGCGCAGGCGCAGCTCGCCCAGGCGCAGCGCACGCTCGCCAACAACCGCCGGCTGCTCGAACGGCAGTTCATCTCGCAGAACGCCTTCGACAACGCCAGCTCGGCGGTCGACGTCGCGAGCGCCGCGCGCGACGCGGCCACCGCGCAGCTGAACCAGGCGCGCAAGGCGCTCGCCGACACGCGCGTCGCCGCCCCGATGGCGGGCATCGTGGCCGAGCGCTTCGCGCAGGTCGGCGAGAAGCTTCCGGCCGACGCCCGCATTCTCTCGCTCGTCGACCTCTCGCGCATGGAGATCGAGGCGCCGGTGCCCGCCAGCGAGATCGCCGCAGTGCGCATCGGACAACCCGTCGCGTTGTCGATCGAAGGCATCGACGGCCAGCAGGCCGGTCGCGTAGCGCGGATCAATCCCGGCACGCAGGCTGGCACCCGCTCGGTGCCGGTCTACATCGCCCTCGCTTTCGCCGCAGGCGAGACGCGCGTGCGCGCCGGCATGTTCGCGCAGGGTCGGCTCGCGCTGCAGGAACGCCGCGACGTGCTGGTGATCCCGCTCGCGGCGATCCGCGACGCCGGCGGGCGCCAGTTCGTCTACCTGATCGACGACGGTCGGCTCGCCGAGCGCGATCTGCGCGTGGGCCTGCGCGACGAATCGGCGCCCGCCGGCCAGGGGGGCGTCGGGCTCGCCGAAGTGCTCGAGGGTCTGCAGGCCGGAGACAGCATCGTCGGCGTGAACCTGGGGACGCTGCGCACCGGCAGCCGCGTGACCATCTCGCCGTCGGCTGCGGCGCGGCCCGCCGCCACGCCGGGCGACAGGCCGCAGCCGTAATGTGGTTCACCCGCGTCTCGATCAACCACCCGGTCTTCGCGACCATGGTGATGGCCGCGTTCCTGGTGCTGGGGCTGTTCTCCTACCACCGCCTGCCCGTGGAGCAGTTTCCGAACGTGGAGTTTCCGGTGGTGGTGGTCTCCACCGCGTGGCCGGGAGCCGCGCCCGAGGTCGTCGAGTCGGACATCACGCGGCGCATCGAGGAGCAGGTCAACACGATCAGCGGCGTCTATGAATTGTCGTCGCGATCGTTCGAGGGCAGTTCGGTGGTCATCGTCCGCTTCGACCTGACGGTCGACCCGGCGCAGGCCACGCAGGACGTACGCGAGAAGATCGCGCTGGTGCGCCCGCAACTGCGCGAGGACGTCAAGGAGTCGCTGGTCACGCGCTTCAATCCGGACGACATGCCGGTGGTGTCGCTGGCGATCCGCTCGCCCCGGCGCAATGCGCGCGAGCTCACCACGCTGGCCGACCAGGTGGTCAAGCGGCGGCTCGAGAACGTGCGCGGCGTGGGTCGCGTGACGCTGGTGGGCGGTGTGCGCCGCGAGGTGCAGGTCGCGCTGCGCCCCGCCGACATGGAGGCGCTGCGGGTCGGCGTCGATCAGGTGATGCAGGCGCTCGCCAGCGAGAACCAGGAGCTTCCCGCGGGGACGCTGGTCGCGCGCGATCGCGAACAGGTGGTGCAGATCCGCGCGCGCATGGCCAGCGTCGCCGAGTTCGGCCGCATCATCGTCGCGCGCCGGGGCGGCCACCCGGTCTACCTGTCGCAGGTGGCCGACGTGATCGACGGCGAGGAGGAACCCGAGACGAGCGCGCTGGTCGACGGCGAGCGGGCGATCGCGCTCGACGTGGTGCGCGCGCAGGGTGAGAACACGATCGCCGTGGTCGACAACGTGCGCCGCACTGTCGAGCGCCTGGCCGCCGAGTTGCCGCCCGACGTGAGCGTATCGGTCGTGCGCGACGCATCGACCGCAATCCGCAACTCGGTGGCCAGCGTGCAGCGCAACATCGTCGAAGGGGCGCTGCTCACCGTGGTGATCGTGTTCCTGTTCCTGTCGTCGTGGCGCTCGACGGTGATCACCGGGCTCACGCTGCCGATCTCGCTGATCGGCAGCTTCCTGGTGATGTTCGCGATGGGTTTTTCGATCAACATGGTGACCTTGCTGGCGCTTTCGATCTGCGTGGGCCTGCTGATCGACGACGCGATCGTAGTGCGCGAGAACATCGTGCGCCACCAGGCGATGGGCAAGCATCACCGCGACGCCGCGTTCGACGGCACGAAGGAGATCGGACTGGCGGTGGCGGCCACCACCTTCACGATCGTCGCGGTGTTCATGCCGATCGGCTTCATGGGCGGCATCATCGGGCGCTTCTTCCGGCAGTTCGGCGTCACCGTCGCGTTCGCGGTCATGCTGTCGATGCTGGTCGCCTTCACGCTCGACCCGATGCTGTCCTCGGTCTGGCGCGATCCCGACGCGCACGGCCCGCGCGGCAACGGTCCGGTCGCGCGGCTGTTGCGCGCGTTCCAGGCCGCGATGCTGCGCCTGGAGGCCGGCTACGTCGCACTGCTGCGCTGGGGGCTGCGCCATCGCGCGGCCACGATGGCCGCGGCCGTCGCGATCTTCGCCGGCGCGTTTCCGCTGATGAAGTGGGTGGGCATCGAGTTCGTCCCCGAAGCCGACAACAACGAGATCTACGTGCAGTTCTACACGCCGGTGGGTTCTTCGCTGCAGTTCACCGAAGACAAGCTGCGCCAGGTCGAGGCCGCACTGCACGAGTTCGACGGCGTGACGATGGCTTACGGAACGATCAACACCGGCATCGCCCAGGGACGCAACTACGCGACGGTCTTCGCGGTACTGCTCGATCGCAGCCGCCGGCCGCTGTCGGTCCAGAAGATGCGCACCCCGGTGCGCGAGCGACTGGCACGGATCGCCGGCATCACCGTCACCGACCTGGGAAACCTGAACGCGGTGAGCTCGGGCAAGCCGATCCAGATCAGCATCCAGGGGCAGGACACCGCGGTGCTCGACCGCCTGGCCGCGCAGGTGCGGCAGGCGGTCGCGGACGTCAACGCACGGCTCGGGCGCGACGGCATCGTCGAGCTCGACACCAGCTCCAAGCCGGCCAAGCCGACCGTGTCCGCCGACATCGACCGCGCGCTTGCCTCGGACCTCGGGGTGGGCGTCGCGCAGGTAAGCGCGGTGCTGCGCCCGCTGCTGGCGGGCGACACCACCACCACCTGGCGCGCCCCCGACGACGAGAACTACGACGTGCGGGTACGCCTGCCGCGCAGCGCGCGCAGCTCGGTGGCCGATCTGGAGCGCCTCACGCTCGCTTCGGCGCGCACCGACGCCGACGGCGGTCCGCGGATGGTGGCGCTGCGGCAGATCGCGACATTCCATCAGGGGCTGGGTCCGACGCAGATCAACCGCAAGGCGCTGACCCGCGAGATCCTGATCTCGGCCAACGTCGAAGGCATCGCCGCGGGCAGCGCAGGCAGCCTGCTGCAGCAGCAACTCGCGCGAATCGACCTGCCCCCGGGCTACCGCTTCGAGACCGGTGGCTCGAACCGCGACATGGCCGAGAGCTTCGGCTACGCGCTGCAGGCGCTGGTGCTGGCGGTCGTGTTCATCTACATGATCCTCGCCTCGCAGTTCGGCAGCTTCCTGCAGCCGGTCGCGATCATGGCGTCCTTGCCGTTGTCGCTGATCGGCGTGGTGCTGGCGTTGCTTGCCTGGCGCTCGACCCTGAACATGTTCTCGATGATCGGCTTCATCATGCTGATGGGGCTGGTCACCAAGAACGCGATCCTGCTGGTCGATTTCGCGAACCAGGCACGCGCGCGCGGCCTGGACCGTGCGCAGGCGCTGCTGCAGGCCGCCGAGATCCGCCTGCGTCCGATCCTGATGACCACGCTCGCGATGGTCTTCGGGATGCTGCCGCTGGCGATCGGCGCCGGGGAAGGCGCCGAGCAGCGCGCGCCGCTGGCACACGCGGTGATCGGCGGCGTGCTCGCCTCGACGCTGCTCACGTTGCTGGTCGTACCGGTGCTCTATACCTTCCTCGACGACCTCGGCGCCCGCTTCACCGGCCAACCGCGGCAACCCGCCGGCGACACCGTCGCCGCCACGCCGACCGGCGCGGCCACCGCACTGGCCGCCGGGCCGGCGGCCGGCGAACCAGCGACGAGCGCACCGGTACACCAGCCTCGGGAGAGGGGCGATTGCTAGAATCTCCGGTTTTGACTGCCCGGACCACCGCCATGGACTTCGAACGCGCCCGCTACAACATGATCGAGCAGCAGATCCGGCCCTGGGACGTGCTCGACCAGCATGTGCTCGACCTGCTGTTCGCGGTGCGCCGCGAGGACTTCGTGCCGCCGACGTGGCGCGCATTGGCGTTCGCCGACCTGGAGATCCCGCTCGTCATCGGCGGCTGCGACACCGGCGAGGTGATGCTGGCGCCGAAGGTCGAGGCGCGGATGCTGCAGGCCCTCGCCCCGAAAAAGCACGAAACCGTCCTCGAGATCGGCGCCGGATCGGGCCACATGGCCGCGCTGCTCGCGCATTGCGCTCGGCGCGTGGTGTCGGCCGAAATCCGCGACGACCTCGCCCGCTTCGCCACCGACAACCTGACGCACGCACGCATCGGCAATGCCGCGGTCGAACACCGTCACGGGCTGCGCGCCGCGCCGGGGGCGAATTTCGAGGCGATCATGCTGTCGGGCTCGGTGCCGTTCGTGCCCGAGAGCCTGCTCGGGCGGCTCACGGTCGGCGGGCGTCTGGTGGCCATCGTCGGCGATCTGCCGATGATGACTGCGCAACGGATCACGCGCGTGGCCGATCGCCAGTTCGCGGCCGAGAACCTGTTCGACACGGTGGCGCTTCCGCTGGTCGGGTTTCCGAAGAAGGAGGCGTTCGTCTTCTAGATGCAGAACCTGCACCCCGAGGAGCTGGCCCGCTGGCTGGCGCCCGACGACGGCACCCTGACACCGGACGGCGGCGGTGGCGCGCCCCGCGCTGCGCCGCCGCTGCTGCTCGACGTGCGCGAGCACTGGGAATACGCGTTGTGCGCGCTGCCCGGCAGCGTGCACGTGCCGATGCGCGAGATTCCGGCACGACTGGCCGAGTTCGATCCGTCGCAGCCGATCGTCTGCATCTGCCACCACGGCGTGCGCAGCCAGCAGGTGGCGATGTTCCTCGAGCATCGCGGATTCGGATCGGTGTTCAATCTTCACGGCGGCGTCGACGGCTGGGCACGCGAGGTCGACCGCACGATGCCCATCTACTGAGTGTTTGCGATGAAATCCACCCCGATCCTGAAGGCGCTCGCTGTGGCGCTCACGCTGGGCGCGGCCGCGCCTTCGTTCGCGCTCGACCTGATGCAGGCCTGGCGCGCCGCACTCGCCAACGACGCGCAACTGGCGAGCGCGCGCTCGCAGCTGCAGGCCACGCGCGAGCGCGTGCCGCAGGCGCGCGCCGGATTGCTGCCGTCGGTGAATGCCAGCGCCGGGCTGATGCCGCAGAGCGTGGACCCCGGTGTCGGCCCGACCCGCGACTTCACTGCGCGAACCTACGCGATCCAGCTCAGCTATCCGCTGTTTCGGCTGCAGAACGTCGAGTCCTTCGAGCAGAGCAGGTTGCAGGTCTCGGCTGGCGAGGCGCAATACGCGCAAGCCACGCAGGACCTCGCGCTGCGGCTCTCGCAGGCCTACTTCGACGTGCTGGCCGCGCAGGACAACCTCGGGACACTACGCGCGCAGATGCGCGCGATCTCCGAGCAGCTGGCAGCGGCGAAGCGCAACTTCGAGGTCGGCACGGCGACGATCACCGACCAGCAGGAGGCCCAGGCCCGCTACGATCTCGCGTCGGCGCAGGAGATCGCGGCGCGCAACGATCTCGAAGTGCGCCGTGCGGCGCTCGCGCAACTGATCGGCCGGCCGGTGGACGAACTCGACGTGCTGCGCGCCGGCCTCGTGCTCGAAGGCCCGCAGCCGGCGCGCGAGACCGACTGGGTGCAGAATGCCCGCGAGAACAACCTGCTGGTGCAGCAGCAACGCCTGGCCAGCGAGATCGCGCGGCGCGAGATCGACCGCCAGCGCTACGGCCACTATCCGACCGTCGACGTCGTGGGTTCGCTGCAGCGCGCCGAGAATGCCAGCTACAACTTCATCGGCATGCGCACCGACAGCGCAGTGCTCGGCCTGCAGCTGTCGATCCCGATCTACGCCGGTGGCGGCATCGACGCCCGCGTGCGCGAGGCTGTGGCCTCGCACGCACGCACGCAGTCCGACCTCGAGAACGCGCGCCGTCAGGCCGAGCAGGGTGCGCGCCAGGCGTACCTCGGACTGAACAGCGGCCTGGCACAGGTCAACGCACTCGAAGCGGCCGAGCGCTCGAGCCGGCTCGCGCTCGAATCGAACCTGCTCGGCTACCAGGTCGGCGTGCGCATCAACATCGACGTTCTGAACGCGCAGCAGCAGTTGTTCTCCACGCAGCGCGACCTCGCCCGGGCGCGCTACGACGCGCTGCTCAACGGGCTGCGGCTGAAGTCCACCGCAGGCACGCTCGACGAGGCCGACGTGGCGCAGGTCAACGCGCTGCTCGCCCCGCCCGCGAGCGGCCGACGCGACGGGAAGCCCTGATCAGGCAGGCGGGGGCTGCCGGTCGAGGTACGGCGCCAGCACCTGCATCGTGCGCGCGGTGGCGCCGCGGTGCCGCCCCCCGAAAGCCAGTGCGCGATCGCTCATCGACTGACGCTGCTCGGCGTCGAGCACGATTGCCAGCGCCTCGCTCACGGCGCGTGACGCGTCCGACACCCTGAGCGCAGCGTCGGCAGCGATCGCCTGCTCCGCGACCTCGGAAAAATTGAAGGTGTGCGGGCCGACGATCACCGGCACGCCGGCCGCGCAGGCCTCGATCAGGTTCTGGCCACCGAAGGGCAGCAACGAGCCGCCGATGATCGCCACGTCGGCGAGCGCGTACCAGGCGGCCATCTCGCCCATCGAATCGCCGAGCAGCACCTGTACGTCCAGGCTCTCGTCGTCGGCCAGGCGGCTGCGGCGCGTCATCTTCCAGCCACGCCCCTCGATCAGCGCGGCCACTTCGTCGAAGCGCTGCGGGTGGCGCGGCACGATGACCAGCAACGGCGGGAACCGGCTGGCCAGCGCGGGAGGCTGCAACTGCTGCGCCCAGGCGTCCAGCAGCAGTGCCTCCTCGCCCTCGCGCGTGCTGGCGGCCACGACGCAAAACCGCGGCAACCCGCCCACCGATCGCGCCAGCCAGGCCGCGCGCCAGCGATGCCCACGCTCTTCGAGCGCCGGCTCGGCCACCACGTCGAACTTCAGGTTGCCCAGCACCGGCACCGCGTGCCGGCCCAGTTGCGCGAGTCGACGCGCGTCGGAATCGGTCTGCGCAAGGACCACGTCGAGCGAGGCGAGCGCCGGCCGGATCAGCGGCGCCCAGCGGCGCGCCTTGCGCAACGACCGGTCGGACAGGCGCGCATTGACCAGCGCCATCGGCACGCCCTCGGCGCGCGCCATCGCCACCAGGTTCGGCCACAGTTCGGTTTCGACCAGCAGGCCGATCGTCGGTCGCCAGGCGCGCAGGAAGCGGCGCACCGCGAACGGAAAATCGTAGGGCAGATACGCCTGGTGCACGCGCGGGCCCGTGAACAGCGACGCGCCGGTCTGGCGGCCGGTGGGCGTCATGTGCGTGAGCAGCACCTCGCAGTCGGGGTAGCGCCCGAGCAGTTCGGTGACCAGCGGCTGCGCCGCCCGGGTTTCACCGACCGACACGGCGTGCAGCCAGACGAGCGACTGCATGTCGGTGCGCCGGGCATGCACGCCGAAACGCTCGCCGAGGTGATCCAGGTAAGCGGGCTGGCGGCGCGATCGCCACAACAGCCAGGCCAGCGCCAGCGGCATCGCCAGATACCAGGCGATCGTGTAGAACCAGCGGGCCATGTGGTGCGGAGTTCGTTCACGCAATCGTGACGGGATTCGTTATTCTAGGGCCTGCATGATCCTCGTCACGGGCGGCTGCGGCTTCATCGGCGCACGATTCGTGCTCCACTGGCTCGCCGGAGAACCGGTGCCGCTGTACGGCGACGGATTCGCGGTGCGCGACTGTCTGCACGTCGACGACCACGTCGCCGCCCTGGTCGCGGTGCTCGAACACGCGGCGCCGGGCCAGTCGTACCACGTCGCAGGCCACCAGACGATGACCAACCTCGCATCGATCGAACGGCCCGTCGAGGCGTTCCGGGTCGAGACGCGCGACCGCCCCGGCCACGATCGGCGCCAGGCGATGGACGACAGCAAGGTACGCAGCCGGACCGGCGCGCCGCGTGCATCGCTGCGCGTGCTGCTGCTCGGTGGCCACGGTCGCCTGGGCAGCGCGATCGCAGCCCGCTTCGGCCCGCAGTCGCGTGCCCTGGCCGACGGCCGCATCGAACTGCTCGCCCCCGCGCGACGCGAGCTGGCGCTCGACCCGAAATCACCCGCCGAAGCCGCTACCCGCTGGTACGCTCGCTGGCGCCCCGACGTCGTCGTGAACTGCATCGCGCTCAGCGACGTCGATCGCTGCGCGCGCGAACCCGTCTCGGCAGCGCAGCTTAATGCGGCGCTGCCCGCAGCGCTGGCGCGCGCGGCCGCCCGCAGCGGCGCGCGGCTGATCCACTTCTCGACCGACTACGTGTTCGACGGCACGCTGCGCCGCCCCTATCGCGAAGACGACGCGCCCGGCCCGCTGTCGGTCTACGGCGCTACCAAGCTCGACGGCGAACGCGCGATCGCCGACGCAGGCTGCCGTCACTGGATCTTCCGGATCAGCTGGTTGTACGGGGCGGCGCAGAGCAACCTCTCGGCGATGCTGCTCGAGCCCGCCAGCGCTGGCCGCACGATCCGGCTCGCGAACGACCGGCTGGGCGTTCCGAATCCGGTGCAACTGCTGGCGCAAGAGGTGACAGATTGCGTCGCGCGCGACGTCCTGCCCGGCGCGGCGCCGCCGCTCGCCCCGTCCGGCCTCTATCACCTGTCCTGCCACGGTGCGACCAGCTGGTACGACTTCGGCGTCGCACTCGTTCGCGAGGCGATCCGCACGGGCCGGCTCGCAGCGGCACGCGCCCCGAAGCTCGAAGGCTTCGCCGAGGCCACGCTCGCACGGCCGGCGCAGCGGCCGGCGTATTCGGCGCTCGACCCATCGCGCTACGAGTCGAGCTTCGGCAGGGTGATGCCGCACTGGGAGGCGGCGATTGCAGCCGCACTCGGTCGTCAGTGAACCTCGATGGACAGATCGCGCATCAGCGCGAGCATGCGCTCGCGCTGCCCGGTCCGCTTGAAGCGCACCCGGTCGATACCGAAGGCGGCGATCCGCACGTCGGGGCCGTAGATCTGGCGAGCCAGGAACAGCACGGTCGAGCAGCACCCGGCGACGAGCGTATAGCGCTGGTGCGCCAGGTAGCTCTCCAGCGGCTCGTCGATCCGCAATTCCCGGTAGCCCGGCTCGCGCAATTCGTGCCGCGCACCCTCGCGCGGATGCGCCTTGTAGTCGACCGGCCCGGGCTGCACCTGCCCGAGCCACTCGGAGATCGCGAGCGAGACGGACGCGCGATCGCCCTCGCTCATCAGGCCGAAGTCGGTCAGCGGCTGGCCGACAACCAGCGCTCGCGGCACGGTCTGTGCGCCAGACGGCGGCGCTTCGACCAGCGGACCGAGCACGATCGTGCGCACCGGATCGTACTCGTGCGGCAATCCCGCCAGCACATAGATCACGTCGATGAAGGGCGCGTCCGACCCGATGCGATCTCCCGAGTAGCGCCAGTAGTCCAGGCGTGGGCTCACCAGCCGGCGCAAACCGCGCAAGCGTTGCGCGAACCGCCTGGCGTGGTTCAGAGGATGGCGCTGCACGTTCAGCAGGCCGTCCGGCAGGATACGCGCGAGCATTGCCCTGGCGCCGGTCAACCGGGGCAGCCCGCGCAGGAAATAGTTGATCGCCTCGGTGTCGTAGACCGGGCTGTGCAGCACCAGGGTGTCGGTGCGTCCGATCACGTGCGCGACCCGGCGCAGGTTCTCGAGCAGGCGGCGATGCCGCCCGAACAACCCCGGCAGCGGCTCGAAGCGCGGCCAGGGGATGTAGACGGTCGCGTCCCAGTCCGCGTGCCGCACCAGCGGCTCGAGCGAGCGGCTGTAGTAGACGAGCACGCGGCGCGCGCCCGCCTCGTGGTCCAGCGCGACGCGGCGGGCAGCCAGGTAGTGCAGCGGCGACGCCGCGAAGAAGACCGCGACGCGTGGCATGCCGCGCGTCACCCGCCCCGCAGGATCGACCGCATCGTGTCGATCACGCGCTGCTGCTGCGCGCCCGACAGGTTCGATCCCGAAGGCAGGCACAGGCCGCTTGCGAACAACCGATCCGACACCGATGCGTCACCGTGGCTGAAGTACTCGCAGTGGGCGAACAGCGGCTGCAGGTGCATCGGCTTCCACAGCGGCCGGGCCTCGATCAGCTCGGCGCCGAGTCGCGCGACGAACTCCTGCGCGGTCATGCGCGTGCTGCGCGGGTCCAGCGTACACGCGGTCAGCCAGCGCGTCGAGAAGCTCCATTCGGGCTCGGGCATCCATGCGAGTTCCGAAAGGTCGGCCAGCCCCTCCCGGTAGCGCTCGAAGACTTCGCGCCGCGCCCGCACCCGCTCGTCGAGCACCTTCAGCTGGCCGCGCCCGACCCCGGCCAGGATGTTGCTCATCCGGTAGTTGTAGCCGATCTCGCTGTGCTGGTAGTGCGGCGCCGGATCGCGGGCCTGGGTCGCGAGGAAGCGCGCCCGCTCGACCAGCGCCGCGTCGTCGGACACCAGCATGCCGCCGCCCGAGGTGGTGATGATCTTGTTGCCGTTGAACGAGAACACGCCGATGCGCCCGCCGGTGCCGCTCGCGCGCCCCTTGTACCGCGCCCCCAGCGACTCGGCCGCGTCCTCGACGATCGGCACGCCATGGCGATCGCACAACGCGCGCAGCGGATCGAGGTCGGCACTCTGTCCGTACAGGTTCACGACCACCACCGCCTTCGGCAGCCTGCCCGCCTTCACCGCAGCGTCGAACGCGCGCCCGAGCGCCGCTGCCGACATGTTCCAGCTGTGCGGCTCCGAGTCGATGAACACCGGCTCGGCACCCTGGTAGACGATCGGGCTGGCACTGGCGACGAAGGTCAGCGTCGAGCAGAACACGCGATCGCCCAGCCCGACGCCCAGCAGGCGCAAGGCCAGGTGGATCGCGGCCGTGCCAGAGCTGAGCGCCGCGGCATGCCCGACGCCCACCGCCTGCGCCAGCTCGCGCTCGAACGCGTCGACGTTGGGCCCGAGCGGCGCGATCCAGTTCGAGCGGAACGCCTCCTCGACGTACTCCCTCTCGGCCATTCCCATGTGCGGCACCGACAGCAGGATCTGCTGGTCGATCGCGCGGCGCTCGAGCACCTCGACCGCGTGGCCGGCCGCATCGACCACCGGCAGGTGGTTGATCGAATGCCGGTTCATCAGGTCCAGCGCGTCGCGGCGCGAGTAGGCCGAATCGATGACGATCGAGCGCCTTGCGGGCAGCGCCTGCAGGCTCGAATCCAGCCCTTGACCCTCGAGCAGCAGGCGCCGCAGGTCGCCGTCGGTGATCGTGCGCTCGAAGCGGCCGCCGGCGTCGACCAGCAGCAGGATGCCGCTGGCCGCCCGGTCGAGCACGGCCAGCGCCTCGCGCAGCCGGGTGGCGCGGGTCACCGCGATCGCGCGGACGTCGATCACGGCCACTCCGGCGAGTCGTTCGCGCACGGAATCGCCCGCGCCGGCACGCCGGCGACGCAACCTGCGTCGGGGACGTCGACATTCACCACCGCACCTGCGCCGACCAGCGCCCCGTCGCCGACGGCAACCCCGGGCAGCAGGTTTGCGCCGGCGCCCACCAGCACGCGGGCACCGACCCGCGCCGCACCGCCGAGCGTCGCATTCGGCGCAACATGCGCGAAGGCGCCGACCGCGCAATCGTGGTCGACGATCGCGCCATGGTTGACGATCACGCCGCGCGCCAGCGAAGCCCTCGGCGCGACCACCGCCCGTGCCGCCACGAAGCAGCCCGGCTCCAGGTGCGCGAAGCGCGACACCGACGCATCGGGGTGAACCACCGAGCGCGGATGCCGATCGCCGACCGCCAGCCGCGCCAGGCAGGCTTCGCGTGCCCCCGCGTCGCCCATCGCCGCATGAACCCATCGCGCCGACACGGCGCGCTGCCCGGCTGGGTCGACGACGACGAAGCCGAGCACCTCGCGCCCCCAGGCCGCCGGGTCGTCGTCGGCCAGCACGATGTCGGCACGTTCGACGCCCGACGCGAGCAATGCGTCCAGCACGACCGCCGCGTGCCCGCCGGCGCCGACGACGAGGATCCGTTCAATACGCATTGACCTTGGTCCGCGATGCCAGGTCCAGCGGAATCGTACGCAACAACCGCACGATGCGCTCGCCGGCACGCCCGTCGCCGTAGACGTTCGCGGCCAGCAAGCGCCCGGCGCCCAGCGCCGCGCCGATCGCCCGTCCGAGCCGGCCCGGATCCAGGTCGACGTCGATCACGTTGACGTTGCGCTCGCGAAGGTTCTGCCGCGAGCCGACATTGACCACCGGTGTGCCGAAGCTCGCCGCCTCGATGATGCCGCTGCTCGAGTTGCCGACCATCAGGTCGACCGTGGCCATCCAGGCGACAAACTCGTCGCGCGGCAGGTGCGTCGCCAGCGCGATGTCGCCGGCGCGCGCGCGCTGCTCGAGCACCGCCCGGATGGGCTCGCTGCCGGCATCGGCGTTCGGCATCAGCGCCAGCACCTGCACGCCACTGCCGCGCAACGCGCCGACGATCGCCTGCGCCGCCGCGCCGCCGGCCTGCGCCTCCTGCAGCACCGGATGGAAGACCATCAGCGCGATCGGCCGCCCGGCGTCGAAGCCCAGCGATGCGGACAGCGTCGCGCGGTCCGCGCGCGCCAGTCCCGCGAACCCGTCCAGCCCCGGCGCGCCGGTGACCCGGATGCGCGCCGGATCCTCGCCCATCCGCACCAGCCGCTCGCGCGCCCCCTCGGTGGCCACGAAGTGGTAGTGCGACAGTTTCGAGATCGCGTGGCGCACCGGCTCGTCGACCGTGCCCGAACGTTCGCCACCGTGCAGGTGTGCGATCGCGATGTCCAGGTGCAGCGCGGCCAGCGCACCCGCCAGCATCTCGCCGCGATCGCCGAGCAGCAGCACCAGGTCGGGGCGGTCGACCGACAACCGCTCGGCGAAGCCGACCAGCATCCGGCCAATGTTGGTCGCCATGGTCAAGCCAGTCGGCGGATCGACGTCGACCTCGATGCGCGCGGCGATCGGCAGCCCGGATGCCTCGACCTCGGTCACCGTCATCCCGTAGCGCGGCGACAGGTGCATGCCAGTCACCATCACCGACAGCGACAACGCATCGTCGCGATGGATCGCCTGCAGCGTCGATCGCATCAGCCCGAAGTCGGCGCGGGTGCCGGTGACGTAGCAGATCCTGCGCGGCGCGTTCATTGCAGCAGGTCCTGCCAGTGCAGCGTGGTGCCGGCCGGCAGGTCGCGCGCGGCCCGGCAGCCGACGACCCGGTCGAGCTCGCGCGGCGCGATGCCGTTTCCCGGCCTGAGCAGCGCAAGGTCGGCCCGCTCCAGCGCCCTGCCCTTCGCCACCGCGCGCACGGTCGTGACGCTGCGCCGCACCAACTCGCGCACCGGCAGTTCGGAGGCCACCGGCGCCTTGATGGGCGAACCGAGCGCCGCCACGACGTCGCGGACCTGCCGCACGAGCGCCGCCAGCTCGTCCGGCTCCAGCGACGCCCGGTGGTCCGGACCCGGCAGCGAGCGATCCAGCGTGAAGTGCTTTTCGATGACCGTGGCGCCCAGCGCCACCGCCGCGGTCGACACGGCGAGCCCGCCCGTGTGGTCCGAATAGCCGACCGGCAGATCGGTGGCGTCGGCGATCGTCGCCATCGCGCGCAGGTTCGCATCGGCGCAGGCGGCCGGATAATTGGACGTGCAGTGAAGGATGGTCAACACCCTTTCGAGCGGCTCCGCGAACCCGGCACGCGCGCGCGCCGCCGCGATCGCGTCGACCGCCTCGCGGATCTCGTCCAGCGTCGACATCCCGGTCGACAGGATCATCGGCAGCCCCTTCGCCGCCAGGTACGCGAGGAACGGATGGTTGGTGATCTCGCCCGACGGGACCTTGATGCGCCTCATCCCGATCGACACCAGGAAGTCGGCCGCCTGCTCGTCGAACGGCGTCGACATGAACTCGATGCCCAGCTCGCCGCAGCGCTCGAACAGCCTGCGGTGCATCGCCTCGGACATCTCGAGCGCGCGCAGCATCGCGTGCTGGTCGCCCTCGCCGGTCGCGCGCTTCTGGTACTCGGCCTTTTCCGCGCCGGGGCGCACCAGCCGGTCGGCCGAGAAGGTCTGGAACTTGACCGCATCGGCGCCGCTGCGCGCGGCGACCTCGACCAGCCGCAGCGCCAGCGCCTCGTCGCCGTTGTGATTGACGCCCGCTTCGGCGATGACGAAGGTGTGCGCCGGGCCGCTCACGGGCGCCTTGCGTGGATCGCTCACGGGCGCCTGCCGTAATGGGTCGCCAGCGCCTCGGCGACCACCCAGTCGGCCTCGGTGTCGATGTCCACCGGCTCCCAGGGTTCGGTGCATGGCACGCCGACGGTGCGTTTCGGGAAGAAGGTCCGCTCTTCGCGCAAGGCTTTCGTGCGGATCAGGTAAAGGCTGCCGTTCACGCTGACCGCCGGTGGCAGCTCCTGGGTTCGCAGCGCGAGATCCTGCACTCCGCCCCACGGATCCAGGCCGCCGTCCGCATCGACCGTGAACGTGTGCATCGGATGATCGCGCGCCGGCGACACCCCCACGACCGCATCGGTGCCGGGGCGGCCGATCAGCCGATACGCCTCGTCCCAGCGCTCCGGCCCGCGCATCGGCGAGGTCGGCTGCAGCAGAGCCACCAGGTCGTAGTCGCGCCCCGCCGCCGCCTCGCGGTCCAGCGCATCCAGCGCGACCTCGGCCGAGCCGGCAGTGTCGCTGGCCAGCTCGGCCGCGCGCAGGATCGGCACCTCGGCGCCGGCGGCGCGCGCGCAGTCGGCAATCTCCGGCGAATCGGTCGACACGATCACCCGGTCGAACTGCGGCAGCCTCCGCGCGAACGCGATCGACCACTGCAACAGCGGCTGCCCGAGGAACGGGCGCAGGTTCTTGCCCGGCAGCCGCTTCGAGCCGCCGCGCGCGGGGATGATCGCCAGGGTTTTCAAGGTGGAGACAGGGGCAGCCATGCGGCGAAAGCAGCGTTCCGTTTCGTTGCGCAGTGTATCGAACCGCGACCCGACCGGCCGGTGCCGCGGTATACCGCGGCGCACCTCTATGGCAGTATCGGCCCATATCGGCCTCGCCGGTGAACCAGCCAGGACAACGAACCACGATGCCACGCCGATCCTACGAAGCCATCCGCAAGCAGATCGAGAAACTCGAGGCGCAGGCGCGCAAACTCGAAGAAGCCGCGGAACAGAAGAAGAAACAGGCCGTCGCGCAGGTGGTCGCGCTGATGAAGAAGCTCGGCGTGTCGCTCGACGACATGACCGGAGCGAAGCCGCGCCGGACGCGCGCCGCGAAGGGCGCAGCGAAGAAGCGCGCTGCGAAAAAGCGCGGTGCGAAGAAAGGCGGTCCGAGGAAGCCGGTCGCGCCGAAGTTCAGGAACGGCAAGACCGGCGAGACCTGGTCGGGGCGGGGTCGCACGCCGCGCTGGCTCGCCGCGCTCGAGTCGCAGGGCAAATCGCGCGACGACTACCGGGTCTGAAGCGCCCTTTCGAGCAGCGCGTCCCGGGGCTCGGCGAACGGGTTCACCACCGTCACGCCGCGCCAGGTGAAGCCATGCTGCAGATCCTCGCTCAACAGGATGCGGCACTGGTTCTCCGCAGCTACCGAAAGGATCAGTGCGTCCCAGACCTGCAAATCGTGGTCGGTGCAGAGATCGAGCGCGGCCTGGAATGCGGGCCATGAAGAATCGGCCACCTCGAAGCTGTCCGCCCACTCGAGGACCGCGGTGCGCGCGCGCTCGCGGCTTCGCAGCAGCTTTCGTGTCAGGACGTTGAACAGCTCTCCAAGGGCCTGGGCCGGAACGATCGCCGCGCCTTCGGGGAGCGCGTCTATCAGTTCACGCGCGATCTCGCAGCGTGCGGCTGCGCCGGCACCTTCGGCGTACGCCAGGACATTGGTATCGAGCGCGACGCGCACCGCTTCACCGCTCGTACAGTTCCTCACGCGTCCAGGTGCGCTTGCCCGACGCGGCCTGCGACCTCAGCCGCTTCATCAGCGCGGCCCTCGCCTGACGCCGCTCATGCAGACCCTCGGTCACGGGGACGATTGCCGCCACCGGCTTGCCGCGCGAGACAACCGTGATCCGGGTGCCGCGAGAGACCTCCTTCAACATCGCAGAGAAGTGCCGATTCGCATCGGCCGCACTGACAGTTCGCATGGTCTGGGCAGAGAAAGTAGTGATAAGCACTACATTATCGCGTTGCCCG
>JAANMV010001082.1_pt1 | contig 31361 bp, 32 predicted proteins | sample 7279661 | NCBI WGS metagenome assembly JAANMV01 (sample SAMN14094540, study PRJNA606508) | bioreactor metagenome | isolation source: A lab-scale SPAN reactor treating ammonium-rich wastewater day 121 | place: Ireland: Galway | collected 2017-05-16
GCAGCGTATGAGCGCTCGCCGCATAGTTCGGTCAGATCGAGAGGTCGAATTTCCTTAAGTTTCTTATCGAGGCCACGTTTGTCCATAACAGTAAAATCCTTTTAGGATTTGCCCTCCCCCGAAAATGCGCAAACCGGACAGGCTGCAATATCATATAGCCAAGGAACAATGCCGGTGTATTCGACGTAAAAATCGGGATCTCGCTTGACTACTTGATATGCGCGACTTTTGATTTGCGTCGTTTGAAATCTGCAATCGCAGTTTGGGCACTTATGCTCCTTCAGCCAGTAAACACCTTTATCCGCTGCCGCAACGGCCATTTTTGTTTCTCCCGAAGCAAATCGAGATTCGATTAAGAATTGTCCGGAGGCTTTTCGGCGGGTTTTGCCGAAGGCTCGTATTTCAGGTTTTCAAGAAGTTCCTTAAGCGTCGATAACTCGGATTTGGAATCTGCAATTTCTTCAAGATCGTTCGCCAAAAAGTCGAGAACGATTCTGTCCTCTACCCTGCCTTGACTCCAAAGGTTATACAGCTTTTCGCCGACTTCGCGGTTCGCTTTCGCAATCTTGCGCTCGATAGTCGAAATTTTGAACTCCAGCTTGCCCTGCTCGATTAGCTCGCCCGATTTTTGAGCCACTTTCGTACCCCATTCGGACAAAGTCTTTCCTACTTTTTTCGATACGTCGACCAGCTGTTCTTTCATTTTCGTGGTTGAATCTTGCTGTTCGTCCTTGGCCCCTGTTTCGCCGGAATTTGAAGCCTCGGATTTCGCTTCGGCAGGCGCGCCTTGCGCCGCTATGCCGCTGCTATCCGATTCGGACTCCATTTGCGTCGAGGGCTCGCCGCTTTGTTCATTAGACGATTCATTTGATTGAGCAGGATTATCCGGCTTTTCGTCTCCGGCTACATTTGCATCGCCAGGTTCCCAAAATCTTTCAGGATTTTCGTTCATCAGCTCTTCCTCCGCCGAAATGCCACGTTGATTATAACATCGAAATTCCCTCATTTCTTTCAGCGCAACTGCTGCCCAAAAACAGCGTTCGATAAATCTTCAAGTATTTTGGCGTGGTCGAATGCAAGCGGCGGAAGGCTGCTTAACGGAAACCAACCCGTTTCCTTCGCATCGCTGCCCGCGGCTGCATGTTGAGAGCCAGCAAGGCCAAGTATAGTCCAGAAAATGACCGATACTACCCGGCAGCGCGGGTCGCGTCCCGGCGTGCCGTACGTTTTAAACTGGCGAAGGTCTTCCGCGACGAGGCCGGTCTCTTCCATTAATTCTCTTCGCGCCGCGTCAACCAAGTCCTCGCTCGATTCGACTCCGCCGCCTGGCAATGCCCACGAATTTTCAAACGGCGGATACCTGCGCTTAATCAACAAGACTTCGAAATAGCCCGAAAGACCGGATAAAGAAACGGGCGAATCGCCTGGTTTCGAGTCGATGCCTCCAGGTTGAAGCTCAAAATCCTGCCTTTTTCGTAACGCGATTATGTCTGCGGTTACCGCGATTTCAGGCCAAACGAGTATTTTTCCGCCGGAATTCGTTTCCACGGTCATATCGTATCACGCAACAAAAAAGCGCCGCAGGGAGTTCCCGCGGCGCTTTCGTTTTGGCGAAATTTGCCTTATTTAGCTTTCTTTGCCGTCCACGATTTCAATTTTCACCTTTACTTCCTTTCTTTCGCCGCCTTCTTCATCCTGGCTTGTTGAAACCAAAACTTCCACATTTGCTTTCTTGCCGGGTCTGTTAATCGCCAGCCACTCGTTTAAAGCGGATTCCATTTCTGCCTTGCTTGCCGAAATCGGAAAGTGGAATAAGTGATCGTCGAGCATCAGAGAAAGAAGTCCTTCTCCCGGCAATCCGTTTCGTGAAAACCAGGTCGCATCGGTAACAACCGGAACGGGAAGCCCCGGCACTGTAGAAAGTACTTCTTTTACATCGTCAGCCGTAATTGAGTCATTTCCGAGAACAGCTATAGATAAAGTCACTACGCCGTTTCTTGAGTTGACATTAACGATGACGTTCGATTTTGGTTGATCGGGATTGGTTTCCCGAATGGCAAGAAGATATTCGTGGAGTGCTTTCTGCGCGCTTTCGATTGTCGTTTGAAATGCTGTTTCGGGGTCTCTGCCTTCGGATGATTGACCGAGCTTGTATTCGAGCACCCAGCCGTCGGTTTGCGCCCATCCTGGATTGCCGGGCAAAAATGCGTATGCGCAAATCGAAATGGCGAACAATAAAGCTGCAGCTATCTGCAGATACCAGCGCTTGCCGGTAAACAAGTAACTGAACATCGATTGTTTTACCTCCTTTAGGTTAGATGCACGCAAAAATGCGGCATCAAGAGTACTCCGAATATCCGGCGGCTCTTCGGAATTGCCGGAATATTCAATCGAAATCGCATTGAGCGCTTCGTTTTCGCTCAAAGCCAGACCTAAACGATCGTTCATCCGGATGGCCTTACGTACTTCGGGGGAAAGATCGCCAGTGTTTCCCGAGTTCCAGAAAACTATCTTGCCGAGTGTTCCGCTCATACCATATCCTCCCTCTGCGGCAAAACTGCCGGCTTCTTTTGAGGCGCCATTTGTTCCCTTATCGCACGACGAGCACGCAAAAGCCTCTGCTTAACTGCGCCAATCCCAATTTGCAGCACTTCTGCCGTTTCCTTTATCGATAGCTTTTCGAAATAGAAAAGCACCAGCACTTCTCGAAATTGCGCAGGCAAGGAGTCGATTGCGTCTAACAAATCCTGAACGAGAACGTCGGATTGCGAGATTGACGTTATAGAGCTGAATTCGATTTCTACGGCAGATTTTTGCGAGCTTTGACGTGAAGATAGAAACTGGTTCCGGATAATCGCGAACAGCCAGGCGCGAAACGAATCGAGATTCCGGAGTTGAGTGAACTTGACGAATGCTTGCGCAAGCGCAGACTGCAGCAGGTCTTCCGCGTCCGGTCGATTTCCCGCAAGTCTGAGCGAATAGCGCCAAGCGGCGTGATAAACCTCTTCGGTTAACACGCTCTCGAATTTTTCTTTTGCCTGAACGTCTGTCATGACGATTATATTGACGTTCAAAAGCCTGAAAAAGTCACCAATGTCCCAAATTTTTTTTGCTTGCTACCGCAGCTTTACCTCGATCATCCACTCTCCAAGCTCGAAATCTTGCAGGTGATCTCCCGGCAGCGCGGTAAAGCTATGACCGGTAGAACCGGTATCCAATCCCGCGTATATTCCGTCGTAGGCGCTAGGAGAAAAATCGAAGCAAACGAAAAACGCCTCCGGTATTTCGAGGCTATCCATGTCGAATTCGACCCAATAAAGCTCGTCCGTTTCGATCGCAAAGCTCATAAATGGAAATTCAAAGACCTTTAAGGCATTAAACGAAGTATCGAGAACGGTCAATCTAAAAACCGAATCGCTGGCAACCGGGCCGTACCTTCCACCGAAAAGCCGCACTTTTGCAAGACGGCTACGCCCGCCCGAACTGAAAAGCACGGCATGGCCGCTTCCGGCGATCGAGCGCATGGATTCATCGGTTCCGTCGTTAAACCCCATCCATTCGCCTTCCGAAACTTTAAGCGAAGCGAAATAGCTTGCCGGCGGAGTTTCTCCTTTGGCAAGCCTAGATGATTGCCAGGTGAGTGCGGCATGCAGAATGCTTTCGGGAATCTCGTTCGCGGCGTCATCACCCATTATTTCCGCCACCGCGTTTTTGAATCTCGGCATTAGCTCAGCGCCGGTGGGTTTTTCCGCAAGCGCCTCGCGCATCGCGAGACCGACCATTTCATGCCCATACTTTTCGCCCATTGAATAAAACGCGCACGCGGCAATATCGATTGCGTCTAGTTTTTCCGCTTTCCTTTGTTCGCGAAGACGGCTCGTGCCGCTCGCCGAGTAGTCGAAAGAAACCGGCCAGGCGTTTTCGCCGAGATTTTCCCAAACGTAATCGGTAACTACGCTGCCGGCATAGTGCGCCCAACCTTCGCCGACGCCGTCCGGCAGTCCCACAAGAGATTTCATACGCGAATACATTGCGATGTGGCCCGGCTCGTGACAGAATCCGTAGATATTTCTGTAAGGCGAGTCCGGCAACAGATCTTCCGGCGATGACAAATTCAGGAAAATGCTGTCAATTCCGTCCGTCCAAAGCCGAGTTTCCTCTCCGGTTACTTCTATCCGTATAAACACGAAATCAGGCAGATTGATTCCAAGCTTTTCCCGGTAACCGTCATGCGCGGCGTCGAACACCGATGCGGCGGCTTTTGCATATTCCGGCGCAATACCCGAAAATTCCACTTTGCAATTGGCTCCTCGAATAGTGCCGCCGGATTCGCTGGCGTTCGAGGCCATTGGGACTAAATTTTGGCCGGTCTGACTTTTATCGTTCATTTCCTTGCCCCCATTTGGAGCGATATAAATGGCCGCGGTAAATCCAAGCGCGAAACCGAAAATTGCGCCAATCAGAATTCCCTTTAATTTGATAGTCATTTTTATCTCCCTCAACATCTACTGCCGGGTGAAAATCCTCGAATGAACATACTGCGCCAACAGATTTTTCCGGCGACGACAGGATTATACCTTGTGATGCACGGAATGGTATAATAGTAACGAAACTGAGTTTCAGGAGGCGCGAGATGATTAGGGGTATTATTATGCGCGACGCGGCGTTTTTGGCGCTGCTTGTTCTGTTCGTTCCAATACTTTCCTCATGTCCGCGAAAGCCGCCGCTCGAAATGAAATACGACGACGGCACTTCCGACGGATATCAAAGTATCGCCGGCAGCGGCCACGCAGTGAAGTTTCAACTTCCTGGCGGCTATAAAGAGCTGACAAGCGTTTCGATTTACGGAATGCGTTATGGACGGCCGGGCGACTCGAATATGTATCGAATACAAATATTGGACGTTTCAATGCACGAAATTAAGCGAATCGACGGCAGCTATCAAGATTTTCAATATGCCCAAGAAGGCTGGAGATTGTTTCCGCTTAATCCGCCGGTCAGAGTGCCCCGAACTTTTTGGGTGTGCTTCGTATTCGACCCGGGGAGGACCCACGGCGTGTATGTGCATTACTATAGCAGCGCCCAAGGAAACTCCAGAATGGGCATACCGCCGGATCTAAACGTCGATCCCGGTTACAGCTGGATGATCAGGTGCAACGTAAGGTAAAACATCACCTTGACTTGCCCGGTGCATTTTGAAATAAAGCGGGCATATTTGAAGGCAAAAGCCATTCGAAATAAATGGTGCACTTATTCGTCGAATTGTTCCGCCGGATTGTCCGCTTCGCGTGGTGCGTTTGCCGTCTCATGATCATCGGGATAGCCACCGGTTTTGTAGTTTTCCAATCCTTCGACTCGCGGCAAATCCCTAAGCGATTTCAAACCGAAAAGTTCCAAAAACGCAGATGTCGTTACGTAAGTAAACGGGCGTCCCGGGGTATCGGTGCGTTCTTTAACCTTTATCAGGCGCTTGTCGAGAAGTCCCCGAATTACGCCGTCGCTGTTGACCCCCCGTATTTCTTCAACGTCGCCGCGGGTGCATGGCTGCTTGTAAGCGATAACAGAAAGCGTTTCGACCGCGGCTTTCGATAGCCCGGTTTCTTTTACCTTTGAAAAAAACTCCTTAAGCGGCTCGTACGCTTCGGGAAGCGTAACCATTTTGAATCCACCTGCAACTTCGATGATGGTTAAACCTGCGGCGGAAAGCAAGCGGCGCGCTTCTTCGAGCCTTGTTTCAAATTCGTCGTCGCTCCAACCGAAGTGCTCTTCGAGCCGTTTGTACTCGACGGTACCGCCGGCCGAGAACAGGATTGCGCAAAAAAGGGCAATTTCGTCGGGAGCGTTTTCAGCAATCACTTCCGTAGTTCCGGTGTTGGCTGTCGTCATTTCAACTGCCCGTAATCAAGCGTCGTCAAGTGAAAACTGCTCCTCTTTCAATGAAGGATCGACCTCAATTTTATTCAAAACGTCTTGAACAGCCTCGGTTTGACGCGCATATTTTTCGGCTCGTGCCTTCATTTCTTCCGTTGGCACTTTCCCCGTCAGAATTACTTTGCCGCGGCTTACTTCCACTTCGATGTTGTTCTGAACAAGTTCGACGTCCATTTTGATCGCCGTCACAATGGCGATGCGTATGGTGCGATCCTTGACTTCGAGCGCTTCTTCCATGCCCGGCACTTGCGTTTCTTGCTCGGTCGCCCGCTGGCCCTCTGGCGTCAGTTTTGGGCCTCCGCAGTTAAAGGCCGTCAGACATCCGAGCGTCAAAGCCGCAAAAGCCGCCAAAATCAAATACTTCATGCGAAACACCTTCCAAGAAAGGATACCCGATAATACCACTTATCTCGCTTTAAATGTTTGGGCTATAATGCGACCGTGATTTCCAAACTCCAAGCTTATCCGGGATTCTGCGCCGCAAGAATTCGAAAATGCGCTTTGCCAGCTCTTTTAATTTTTGCTTTTTCCGCGCTGACGATCAACTCGTGTGCGAAGCCTCCATCGGTGGAAGGTGCCTATATTACAGGCGAGTCGAACAATTCGGATATGGGAGAGCACAGGCTGCATTTTTTAAACGACGGCGAGCCGCTGAATCTGAAATTAAAAATAAAAAACGCAAGTGAAGGCGTTCCTGCAAACGTAAATACTATATGGACGTATATGAACAGGCGAAGCATAGTTTACGAAACCTCCGATAAGCTAATCGAGCCAGGCGAATTCGATATTAGGTTAAATCGCAAAGCGGGCGACAGCGAAAACGGCAAATACCGAATAGATGTGGAGCTAAACGGCGTTCCCGCAACCGTAGTTTACTTTATAATCGGCGACTCGCTTCCGGAACCGCTCACGGCTGCGGAATTGAAAAAAGCCATAGTTGCTTTGAAATCGGAAGATGTTATTGATGACGAACCGGATGACGCGCCGATGCTTTCCGACTTTCAAACGGCTAAAAGTGTATTTGGGCTTACGCAGGCACCCAAAGAGATTGCCGAAGTATTCGAGCCGGACGCCCCGGTAATATATCTGACAATGCTGCTTTCCAAGGCGCCCGAAGGAACATCAATAAGGGTCGATTGGTATTTTTTGGGTTCGGGCGACATAGAAAGACTGATTATTCCGGCTGAACTTGAGACCCACGGGACGAGACAGCTTGCTTTCAATTTGAAGCCCGGAACCGGCGATTTGCCCGGCGGGATGTATGAAGCACGCGTATTCGTAAATGGTGGCGAGTTTGCTCGTGTGCCATTTTCTGTGCTGGGATCCTATTCGGAGTCGCCGGAGCATTCGGGAAACCAGGCGTCTTAGCTATTTCAATCCACTCGCATCACAAGCTGCCGTTTAACATAAATGCGCCGTGGTCGATGCTAATATTCTTTCATCAGCACGGAGGTGCAGTCGTGATCAGAACATTCGACGGCGTGCTTGTGAAAGCGCGCGATTTGCCTGAAAGCCGCATCGCTGTCGCCGGTGCGGAAGATCCTACCGTAATTGAAGCCGTACGGCTTTCTGAAGAAGAAGGTCTTGGCAGCGCGCTTTTGTTTGGAAACCGAATCGAAATTGAAAAGGCGATGTTGAAAGTCGATTCAGCGCCTAAATTTGCAGAAATAGTGGATACGGGCGATCCCTGCTTTGCCGCGGTCGAAGCGGTTTCGCAAGGCCAGGCTGATAGCGTACTGAAAGGAAACGTTCCTACAAACGTTCTACTAAAGGCGGTGCTCCACCGCGATGTCGAAGGCGAAGGCGTCAAAAGCCTAATTTCGCACGCGGCAATTATTGAAAATCCGGCTCAGAGCAGGCTTTTAATTTGTACCGACGGCGGAATGGTTGTCGATCCGTGTGCGGAGAAGAAGGCTTTGATTTTGGACAATGCAATTACAGTGGCTCGCGCAATAGGGATTGAGACTCCCAAAATCGGACTTCCTGCCCTCATGGAGGATAAGGGGCAAGACATCGCAAGTTTGAACGATGCACGTTCGATCATTGCCTGGCATCGCGAAGGTAGGTTCGGGGCGGTGGAAATGGACGGTCCGTTTGGTGTGGACGTGTTTTTGGATTCGGAAGCGGCAACGCACAAAAAAATTGTAAGCCCTTGCGCCGGCGAAGTTGACATATTGCTTTTTCCCAACACGGATTCCTGCAATATTGCGGTAAAGATGGTGTTGCATTTTGCCAAGGCAGACATGATCGGTTTGGTTGTAGGCGGATTGACTCCGGTTATACTTGTAAGTCGCGCTCACTCTTCTCGAGCTAAAATGATTAGCATTGCGCTTGCAAGGATAGTCGGTAATTTTCAGCAGGATGTGCGCAAGCATCAAATGGCCGTCTAAGTAAAACTGCTGCAATTTATGATAAGATTGGTTCGTATTCCGGTCGCGTACGGAAATTCCCTTGGACTATTGGCGGTGAATCAAATGACAACTACGATTGTGTTCATTTTGATAGCTGGAGGCTTAATCGCCGCTGCAGCATTTTTCATCGCAGTAATTACCGGCGTCCGTAGAAATCCCAAATCCTCGCCACCCAGTAAGAAAGGTTTTAGAACTCCGCACATCGAAGTAAAAAAGTCTGCACCCATAAAAATTGAAATCGAAGAAGATAATTCTTTGAAGAATATCCCGGAGGTTCAAGAAGCGATTGAACCTCCAGATCGGCTTGAGGAGTTCAATCTTCTTACCAGAGATCAGCTTTCGGCAAACGAGTATCATCGTATTGTGAAAATGGCTGAAAGCTGCCCCCGTCCGCCGACCTTGCTGCACGACGTCATGAACCAGCTCTCAATTGGCAGCTACGACGTCAGAAAATTCAGTGAGCTTGCTCATCGAGACGCAATTCTTGCCTCTCAGCTTCTGCGAACGGTTAATTCGGCGTTTTTCGGAATGAAAAACGAAGTAACGAGCGTACAGCGCGCAGTAGTATTGCTCGGATTTAATAACGTCAAGGATATTGCGCTGAAACTTGCGCTAGATAAGGTTTTTTCATCCGGAATTGCCGGAATCAAGGAGGCCTATTCCAAGTTTTGGATTGCAAGCTTTGCCGCAAGCTCGGTATGCGGCTTGGCTGCACGTGCCTTGGATTTGGAGAAAGGTTCCGAGTTATCTACCGGCGCATTGCTAAGCTATCTTGGCAATTTCGCCTTTATTGCAAACTATCAGGATTACAGCGCGCAATATGTAGAGCAAGATTCCCTACTGAATCGCGTTGAATTCGAGCAAGAAACCGCAGGCGCAAATTCGGCAATCATCGGTTCAATTTTGGCTGAGGCTTGGACTCTTCCGATTACGGTCAAAAGCTGTATCGAAGCAAGCTTGATTCCCATTTCAATTCCCGCTGACGAATGCTCGGAAGAAATAAGAACTCAAGCTGGCATTTGCTATGCGTGTGCCCGAATCGGCGATTACTTTGCTTTTAACTCGCTAAGAAGCTTCGAAAATTTCGATTTCAATATGCTAAATGGGCCTGAACATTTTTATATAAAAAGTTATGTTAACGAAGGTGAACTCAAGGGGTTTTCTGGCCTATTTTCTAACAAGCAATTCGTGCGCGAATTGGACAAGAGCATTTTAGCGACCGCAGAAGCGATTTCCTCGTCAGCCGCCTAGAACGAATCATTCCGCATTTCCGCCGTCAGCGCTGACATCTATTTGCGATTCGATTATTGATTCCATTTTTGCGCTCAGCGAAATGCTGTAATCTACTATTTTGCCCGTCGAGTCGAACATTATGTTGGTTGGGGTTCCGAACAAATCGTAAGCGTCCCAAACTTTATGTTGAGCATCGAAAATTATCGGATATGGCATATCTCGTCTTGCAACGAATGCCTCGACCGTTTGCCTGGATTCGTTCGTAACCGAATTCACGCTCACGACGACGAAACCTTTATCCTTGTATTTATTGTAAACTTCGAGCAAATGTGGCATTTCGGCAATGCATTCCGGGCAGTTCGTGCTCCAGAATGTAAGAAGCGTGATTTTGCCGGATTCGAAATTGTCGCTCAGCTTCATCGTTTCGCCGCCTTTCGAAAACTCGATATCGAGAATCAAATCGCCCGCTTTAGACGGCGTTTTGCCCTCTTGAACGTTCACGACGTCCCACAAAAGCGTCGAAGAGGCGGTTGTTCCAGCGCCGGCTGCGGATCCTATTTCGGAGCCGGGAGGAATCGTCGGAATATAGTTCCTGCCCGCGCTGAATGAATAGTAAAGCGCAAACAAAATGAAGAACCAGCCGAAAACGTGCTTGACGCGCATCATCCACGCGCCTTGTTTGCTTTGAAGCGTGCTTGCGACTCCCGCAAAAGTTCCTACGATTATCGGAAGCGTCGCGACGCCGATCGCGTATAGAAGCATCAGGAAAAAGCCGCTTACCGGGTCGCCGTCCCTAGCTATGTACGTGAGTATAAACAGGACAACCGGGCCGAGGCAAGGCGCCGCGATTATTCCGCTTATCGCCCCGGTCATTGCGACGGCAAAATATCCGCGCTTTTGCTGCGCGCTTGCGCCGGCCTTGATAATACTTTGCGGAACGGGCATCGTGTATATGTCGAACATCATCAGCGCGAAAAATGCGAAGAAAATCGCGACAATGAGATATGCAATCGGATGGCTTGCGATTCTGCCGAGCGAAGCGCCAGCAAGCCCGGCGACAAGCCCGAGGATTGCATAAACCAATGCGAGTCCCGCTCCGTAAGTTAGGCTTAAAGTGAAAGCTCGAAGTTTGCTCCCGCTAGAATTGCTTGCTCCGATGGTTATCGCCACTATAGGTAGAAGCGGGAAAACGCACGGCGTGAAGCTTGAAAGTATGCCGCCGACCAGCGCGAACACGAACTTGAGCGACGGCCCGGCGGCTTGAAAAGATGCCGCCACATCCTGAATTAGTGCATTAAGCTGCATTTCTACCTCGGAAGAATTTTGCCGCGCCGACTATGAAAGCTCGGCTTCCAGCATTTGAATCGACAGATTCGCGCCGAAGCGCTTTTTCTCTTTGCCGCCTTCGAAAACAATTACCGTGGGTACGCCCATAACGCCGAACTTCTGCGCAAGCGCGGGATAAACGCCTATGTCGACGTAAGCAGCGTCGACCTTTTCCGCGTGGTCGGCCGCGAATTTTTCCACAATCGGCGCGATGCGCTTGCACGGACCGCACCAAGCCGCTCCGAAATCGAGCACGACAAGTTTATCGGACGAAACAAGCGCGTCCGAGTTTTCTAAAGTCATAGCCTGAAGATTCGACACGTAGATTCACCACCGCCGTTGATTTGGACTCCTAATAGTACCAATTAGCTGTAAATTTCGCAGTTTCGGGCCGCGATTTTTGATAAATGCCGGTCGCATACAATGTTTTCACGTGTTATTATCGAATTCAATCGCGGCAGATATACCTGCAGCGGGATGATTACCGATGGGAACGGCAGATTTCAGTTTTCCGCTCGATCAGGCAAGGATACTGGTCGTGGACGACGACCCATCCGTTCTTCGCGCCATTTCGAAATTGCTTTCAAATGCCGGTTACAACAATGTCTCTTTGCTTTCTGACGCCAGAGAAGCCGTAGCGGAGTATATGAAGCTCGAGCCCGACCTTGTGCTTCTCGATCTCAATATGCCGTATATTTCCGGTATGGACCTTCTCGCTCAAATCGTGGAACTTCGCGGACTCGAAATCGTTCCGCTGATAATGATAACCGGCGATTCGGAGCGCGACAACCGGATGCAGGCGATTAAAATCGGAGCAAGCGATTTCATATCGAAGCCCTTCGACCCTGCGGAACTTCGGCTTCGCATACGAAACCTCCTCACACTAAGGTTTGCGAACCTAAGCCTGCGCGACGCCGTCGTAAATCTCGAACGGCGCGTCGGCGAACAGACGGCGGGGATTAGAGATTCCCAATTCGAAATCGTGCAAAGGCTGAGCAAAGCGGCCGAATTTCGCGACGACGACACGGGCGTGCACGTTGCGCGTGTCAGCTGGTATGCGGCGCATCTTTACGAGGCCGCCGGCGCGCAAGCGGAAGATGCACAAGTGATGCTGCAGGCAAGCCAGCTTCACGATGTTGGCAAAATCGGCATACCCGACAACGTTCTGCTTAAACCGGGCAAACTGGATGAGGCCGAGTGGGAAACTATGAAAACCCATACAATCATCGGCGCGAACATACTTTCCGGCAGCCGCTCGGAGATTTTAAAAATGGCGGAGGAAATCGCGCTTTCGCACCACGAAAAGTGGGCCGGCGGCGGCTATCCGCATAAACTTTCCGGAGAGCAAATTCCGCTCTGCGGCAGAATCGTAGCCATTTGCGACGTTTTGGACGCACTCACGAGCAAGCGGCCGTACAAGGACGCTTGGCCGCTTAAAGACGCTCTTGCGGAAATCGCCAGGCTTTCGGGCTCGCATTTCGATCCTGCTCTCGTAAGCCTTTTCTTCGAAATAGAGCCGGCGATTCGTGAAACTTTCGATATGTTTCGAGAGTAGCCGGGCAGTCTTACCTGATTCCTTTTCGAATAACGAACGAGAACGACGAAATGTATACCTATTGGGTGTAATATACAGATATATACATCATTTCAAAGTCTAGGCATATGTAAAATGTTGAAAAGTCCGCCGTAAACGCTTGACACCGCAGTTGAAAGGGGTAGAATTGACACGCGGGAAATCGCATGGGTTGGTTTCTTTGGGTCGCGGCAATTCCCGCATTGGCAGTTGGGCGGCAAACGCCATACAAGGCGTGATGTGCATATTCTGTCTTCGGAGGTTGAAATGAAGGAGTTCAAAATTTTCAAGTCCCCGCTTCGGGGGGGGGTAGTTCTACTCGCCCTTTTTGTTTTGTGCGCAATTGCGCTTTATGCCTGTGAAAGCGAAACAGGCGGTAGAGATTTTTTCCGAAGGGCTAGAGTTAACACGCTTATAAAAGAAATTCAATGGTCTGCGCCTGATTTGGGACGGTCAAGGATCCTTGCCGGAATCGCAAAATTCGGAAGATCTGGGAGATATTTATGAAAAAGGCAATTTTAGTATTGGTAACATTGCCGATTTTGGCGTTTGCTTTTTCCGGCTGCTTGGCCGCGAAGTCTGGCGGCGCGGTTACTGGCGATGCACAACGGATTTCCGGCGATTTTTACACAGCCTCAAGTTTACGTGCGGCGTTTGAAGGTTCATTTATTTCAGGCTCCGGATGCGATAAAGGCGTTTACGAAATGCTGATTGACGCGCTTTTAACCGAACTGAAACAGATTGAAAATGCCGGCGGGGACGGGCGGGCGGCATCTTTTTATAACCCCGAATACGGCGAAACAGACCTGCAATACGATGTGGAAACCGGAGTTCTTTCCTGGCGATACACGCTTGCTGGCGATTACGATTTGAGCGGAGAAGTCGGCATTCCGGATATCACTCCAATCGCATTGAATTACGGCGCAAAAGTAGGGGACGGCGAGGGCGACGACGATTTGGAGGCCTGGATCGACGGCGACGGAGACGGGATTATCGGGGTTCCGGACGTAACGATAATCGCCCGAAATTTCGGAAAGCAAAACTACGGTTCGAGAGTTTTGACCGTTGCGTATCTGGACGATTTCGACGGCGTTATTCCGATGGATTTTCTGTTTTCGCGCGCGGCGTCCGAAGTTACGTTTCCGCCCGGCGGATGGACTGAAATCGCCGCTTTTGCTCCGGCAAACGTTCTTCTTTCCGCAAATCCGCATTACGAAATTCAACTGCCCGCCGGTACGAAGCGGTTTGTATGCGTCGAAAAGCGCGACAAGTGGGGATATTCGCTTTCGAGCTGGCCAATCGACCTTTTGACGCCGGACGAAGAAAAAATCTCCGTTCAAACCTTCGCGGGCTTTGGCAAATGGAAAGATCGCGATGTGTACAAAGGCAGAATCGCAGTTACTCTTAAAAACGCTTTCGAGGATGAGCGCACTCAAGATTTTGTTTCGGTGTCGGGAATAACTGTCGATCGAGTTTTGCCGGACGGCGTAACGATTGGGGCATCGCTTCCGGCAGAAATTTCGGTCGAACAAGCGGTTGAAACGTTCTCATCGGCTTATCCCGATGCCGTGGAATCCGCCGAACCCTCGCCGGTCATCTGGTGGTGGAGTTAAGTAGAATGCAAGGACTGATATGAAGCGTCTGACTGGAATTATGGTCATTTGCTTAACTGAAATAATGTTTATAGAATTGTAGAAGAGGAGGTTCAAAATGAGGTACGTGATTTTGATTGCATTTGCGGCGCTATATTTTGCAGTGTGCGTCTCAATCGCAAGTGCGGACGACTTTTCCGCAATCGGCGCGCAGCTTAAGTCGCTTCAAACGGCCGAACTGCACATGAAAAATCTCGATAGGGTTCGAGGGGTATCGAACGGACCGCCGCGCGATATCGCAAAGGTGACAACCATCGAGTATTCTGCCGATACTCAAACGCTGAAATTCGATTTCGCGCTTTTGGGCGATTACGATTTGGACGGCGAAGTCGGAATTCCAGACATTACCGTAGTGGCGCAGAATTTCGGGAAACTGGTTGGCGACGACGAATTCCTCAAGCTAATCGACACGAGCGGCGACGGCGAAATCGGCATCCCCGATATTACGGAGATTGCGCTCAATTATCGGCGGAACGTGAAGCAGTTCGTTGTGTACACGACGGACATCGATTACGGTTGGGAGATCGGAATGCAGGTGTGGAGCGTCCACGCGACTAGGCAGTTCGAAAAACCTTCTGCCGGTCCGGGTATTCCGCGTTTTTCGCTCAAGCTGGATTCGCCGCCCGACAGGTACATTAAAATCGGCATTCTCGATTCCGAAAATAACCGCAGCTTGATTGTCAACCAGGCCTTCGATTTGGGCGGCAAGACAACACAGGGGAACGAACGGCTAAGGCTAATGCGTGACCCGGAAACCGGAAACGAGTTTTGGATAGTGGACGGTCTTGTCCATGTTGTATTCAAGAAGCCGCTCGATTCGCCAGATGTTGCCGCGTTTATTGCCGAAAAAAGGCTTATCGTATTGACGGATTGGACGGTGCCCGAAATCGAATTCTATGCGATTCTTGCCAAGCTTCCGGAAGGCGTAAGCGTTGAAGACGCGGTGTACGGCTGGCCATCGATTTATTCGGAATTGCTAAAGGGCGTTGGGCCGGATGTTATCGGTAGCTACGCCTAACAGCAGATTTCGGAATTCCGTTTTTGGGATTGACAAAAGACAAGTTGCATAGCGGCGCCTAAAGGCATTCCGATAAATTTTCGCGCGAATTCATGCTCAAGCGGCGGCGTGGGGCAAGCTCGCGCCGCCGTTTTTTTTCGATTCGCACTGCCGAGCCTACTTCATCGAACCGCGCGGGGATTGGCGGCGTCCAATCTGGGTTATAATGTATCGGCCGCACGGTTTGCGCGCGGCTGGTTTGGCGGAGGCGGCCATGCGTATCATTTTCTGGCTGACAGTTGCTGTTGTCTTCGGAACGACGCTCTTCCTTGCGGGATGCGGCGACAAATCGCCCGCAAAAAATATAACCCAGTGGAATCAGGAGAGGGACGTCGAATACGGCAAGCCGCTCCCACCTTTCGATCCGTACGCGCTCGACACTTCGATGGCGGTCAACGTGGAGGGCTTTTCGCTTTTCGTAGTGGACGAGTCCAATCAGCCGAATGCCGACTTTACAAGGCTTTACAAGCTAAAGAAAACCGTGCTCGATGACGGCGAAGTGATGGTTACGATTTCCATCGAAGGAAGTCCCGGAATTCCGCACAGTCTGCTTTATTTGCGTTACGATCAGGAATCCGTGAATCCGAAATCCGTGAACATTTCGAACTTCTTCGGAGAGAAAAAGGACTACATTTCGGTTTCTTCCACTTGGCTTTCGGGAATCGTATCTATCGGCATTGCACGCATTCACCCGGACGAAGGGATGCCTACGGGCGACGGCGCCGTGGCGACTGTCGTGTTCTCTCCTACGCCTTTCAGCGAAACGATGCACAAACGCCCGTCGAAAGCGCCGGACGGCGCCCACAACCGCGTTACAAATCTTACCGCAAGCGCAACTGCTGACCAGAAGGTAAGGCTCAGGTGGTCGTACGTCAACGTCGGCGATTACGACTTGAGCGGAGACGTCGGAATCCCCGATATAACGCCGATTGCTCTGCACTACGGTCACAGCGTGGGCGGCGGAACTTGGGATGCACAAGACGATGTAATCGACGGCGACGGCAACAAGGAAATCGGTATTTCGGATGTAACTCCAATTGCGCAAAACTATCTTTCGGTCATGAGCGGATATCGCATATACCGCGCTCCAGACACGGGAGGCAGTCCGATTTTTAGCGACCCGCACATGCGCTCGACGGTTTCGCCAGTAACAATCGGATTTCTCGCGCCTCCAGAGGACAAATCGCGCCCGCAATACGAGTTTATCGACGATACGGTAACTCCAGGCGCGGAATACCGTTACAAGGTAGTCGCATTCGACACAGGCGATATGGTCGAAGGTGCCGACAGCAATATTCCATATGTTCAAGTTACGCTTCCGGGCCAAGACATTACCCCACCTTCATGGGTCGGTCCCGCCGGAATCATCGCAGCGGTTGCCGGAAACAGTGTAATTAAAATTACATTCGGGGGCGCCGTGGACGAGCAGAGTCCGCCAGTCGGTTACGTTTTGTACTATGCCGATCAACCTTTTCAACAGACCGTTGCGGAGGAAATCCGCGGAATATCTTCGCCTTTCTATCTTGGAAGCGATCCGGCTCACAACATAGTCAACGGGACTGAGTACTACCTGCTTGTGCGTGCGTACGACGCCGTCGGAAACGAAACGAACAATGCTTTTGTCAACGAAACGGGCAAGGGACGCGCCACTCCTCAGGCAGGCTCGACTGCGGATCTCGATCCGCCGGTTTGGGACGATAGCGAGCGCATAGGCATTTATCAGGTTGAAAGCGGCAACGGCCAGCTTAGGGTGTCTTTCGGTACTGCAACGGATGCGGCCAATCCGCCCGTTTCTTACACGCTTTATTATCAACAAGGAAATTCGGGCGTTTTCAAACCCGGCGCGATTAAAGTGGACGGAGTAACCAGCCCCCATTTGATTACGGGATTAACGAACGATACAGTTTATAGTATGTTGATTACGGCGAAGGACAATGCACCGGTGCCGAACGAAACCGAAAACCTGACCTTTACTTTGGGCATGCCTTCCACCGGCGGAAGCCCGGACCTTACTCCCCCATTTTGGCTTGCGCTGCCGGGAATCAAGCAAGTGATTCCCGGAGACGGCGATGCCAGGGTGTTTTGGCATTTTGCGGACGACGCCGATTCGCCGCCGGTTTCTTACAGCGTTTACTGGGAAGAAGACGACGGCACTCCGCCGCTCGATTTTGAAAGTGCGACGATTGCCGGAAGGGTTATGCAGGGACTATCGGGAACGAGCGCGGTTGTTCCGGCACTTACAAACGGTGTGGCATACAGGTTCGCAGTGCGCGCCGAGGACAGCGCTACTCCTCCCAACTCGACTCAAAACATGAATAGCCTCGTTACGACGCCAGATGCCGGCGCCGACACGGTTCCGCCGGTTTGGGACGATCAAACCGGAATAAGCAATACCGAACCGGGGAACGGCCGCGTGTTCGTTTTTTGGAACTCCGCTTCCGATGCCGGAAGTCCGCCGGTTACTTATAATGTTTATTGGGAAGAAGATACCGGAAATGGCCCGATAGATTACATTTCTGCCCTGACTGCAAATCCTCCTAGAGTAGCAACAAGCTTTACGGGTTCAAGCGCAACGATTATGAATTTGACGAACGGCAAAGATTACAGATTTTCGGTTCGCGCGCAAGATGCGGTGGGTAACGAGGACTCGAATACTTTGAGCATGGTAGAAACGCCGGTATTCCTAGGCAACTTCACTCTTACGACAATTGACGATGCGGGTGATACGGGCTACACGCCGGCAATTGCGGTTGCGCCTGACGGCACTATGGGAATCGCATACTATGACCAGTCGAACGGCAGGCTGAAGTACGCTTCAAATGCCGATGGCGATTGGACGGCCGGGCCGGTTTACGATCCGTCGCCCCAGATTCACGGAACTTATGCGAGTCTTGCGTTCGACCCTAGCGGCAATCCGCATATTGCGTACTTGGACTGGAGCCAGAGCGGCGCAGATCCCGCCGGCACGCGCGTGCTTTATGTAATGAATGACGGCGCTGACTGGCTACCTTTTGAGGTCATCGACGAGGCAGGCGGCGACGGTTACGATAAGTATTTCGATGCTCCGAGGCTTGCTTTTTCGCCGGCCGGAGTACCTTATGTCACCTACACGGATACGAATACTAACAAGCTTGTAATATCGGTTAAGCCGGGCGCACTATGGACTCGCTCGGAGCCGTTTGATAGCGGACCATCCGGCGCAAGGGGCGTTCTTCGCTCCGAGGTCGTCTTTTTCGACGCAGGCGACGGGGATACGCATGGTGTTTTTTGGCATCATCCGACTCAAGGTCTTTCATTCGCGTATTACGATGAAAGTTCGTCGGGTTATGTTACCGAAACAATCACCGGTATACCGCTTCACGGGCTGCATTTGGATGCAAACGTGAGTATTAACGGAAACCCGGTGGTCGCCTGGGCCGACGCATCCGCATTTCCAAGTTCACGGCCGATGTACGCGGAGCGACTCGGAATGGATAACTGGGCGGTGCAGCAGGTTGAAGCGGCGGCATCCAACAACGGCTTTTCGGTTTCGGTCGGAACGATCGATGCGGGCGGTACTCCTATCGGCGTGACGGCTTGGTTCAGCCCGCAGAATCTCGGTGCAAGATATGCAGTTGACGACCTTGCGGGCCCCGGTTTTCAATCGCCGCTGACCATTGACGGCAGCGCCACGAACGCCGGAGCGTTTCTAAGTATGGTAGTCAACAATACGCTATATACGCCCGGAAAACCTTTTATCGCTTACAGCGCGCCAAATAGCGTTGCAGGGCCGAATGCATTGAAGCTAAATTTGGCGGCCAGAAACAACTAGAATTATCGTTTTTTGATTTCGATCTGAAGTCAACAGTGCGCTTCGCGCGCCTTATCCGTGAAAATAACTACTATTTCAAATCATCGCCATTGCTAGCCGCGGTTACAAATAACCCTATTACAACGCAATCTATAAGTTATTGAAAGCATTCAAACCCGCACCAATAAAAGAAAACCGGCTAGTCAGCAAAAATCCCTTGTAATCGACGCAAAAAACCAATGGGTCACAGAAAAATCGGAAACAATTCCTACTGATTCAGGATAGATTTTGCGTACGCCGGATTGTTGCGATTCGGCGCTGCAATAAGGAATCGAGGAGTTTAGTAATGAGACTTGTATGCATGGTTTTAATGGCCGTTTTTGTAATCACGCTTGCCGCGTGCGGCGGTAGCGGAGTGAAGGATCGCCCCGGTACGCCGGGAACGAAGGGCAGCATTGCGGGCAAATTTGTAGTAAATAACGCGCTTCCGGAAGGAGCGTCGTTTTCCGTTGCTCTATTCAAAAAGGGCGAAGCCAACCCCAGTGCTACCGCTGTTCCTTCTGCCGATGGAGCGGGCTTGGTATTCAGTTTCGCAGACAAAGCGCTAGGTATCTATTACGTTCAGCTTCGTGCTTCTCACGGCGGCGCCGCGGCTTCGAGTCTATCGCGCATAGCATCGCACGAAGGGCATGAAATAGTTTTGGCGCAAACCAACGATCTGACCTTAAGCTCTACGGCACCGAATCTATCCGGCGTAACCGCGAATGCAATTGGAACTGATGGAACGATTTCTGGCATCGTGCAGGTTGCCGGGGAATATCCAACAGGGAAAATGGTATTTGTATATGTGTACCGATCCGACATAACACTCCCTCCAGGCCCTCCCGACGGAATCAACGCAAAGACGTTCGACGTGCCTGTTTCCATTATTGAAAACAACCAATTCAGGTACGATATTGAAAACATTAGTTATGGCACTTACAAAATCGAATTGAATGGTTACAATCCCGCGACGCACGAGGTAGAAGTTTACGGCTCGTATGCGACCGAAGTAACGCTTGATTTCTCCGATCACAATCTATTCAGCAAAAACTTCGGGGCTGGATTCGGCGTCGAACCGCCACCGGTGCAGAACGGGTCGATAAGCGGTTCCGTTAGTTTTTCCGGAACCCCGAACTGGGCGTATCCGATTTATGTAAGCGCAAATACGATACCGCCGGTTCAGGGTGCGCCCCCCGGCAACATTCAAGTAACCGAAGCCGCCTATAATTCGTCCGGAACCGCATTCGAAATGAGCGACTTGGTTTACGGGGAGTACAGCGTTTCGGTTTATCAGTACAACTTCACGACACATCAAGCTACTTACTTCGGCTCATACAGCGGAACCGTGACGCTTACGGAAGAAAATCCGGCCGCTTCCGGAATTACTTTCGAAGCCGACTGGTCTCTTCTTTAATGCCATTTGCTCGGGCGGGGCGGAATCGTCCCGCCCGAATTTCAGGTAACCTTTATGAGATTCCTATTTTTTTCATTGGCGCTCGCCTTTGCATTTCTGACATTCTGTGGGCATTACATATGCGCACAAACCGAATCCGATGAAAATTTGGCAGGCGATAATGTCGTAATCGAAGAAGAGGATGATGAAACGGCGGATGAAATCGAGGAAGACATAGAGTTGCAGGAAGTCGAGATAGAGGCTTCTAAGCCATCCGACGATGGTTTCAAAGACGAGCCCGGCACAGTGCAGATAATCGGAATCGAAGAAATCGAAAAAAGCGGAGCGGAAGACTTGCTTGATTTGCTGCGGCGAAAGGTTGGTATGAATGAAAGCGATGTTTTCGGAGGAACCAGCGTCGGTTTATTGGGTCTTCCCGCGAAGTTCACTCTTGTGTTACTGGATGGCAAGAGAATTACCGGACGTGTATTCGAACAACTCGACTTCAATCAGATTCCGCTATCGGCCGTCGAGCGTATAGAAATCATTAAAGGACCGTCGAGCACGATTCACGGCAGCGCCGCAATCGGCGGGGTAATTAACGTCGTTACTCGGAATCCCAAGCAAGGCATATCCGGCTCGATCAGATTTAAGTCAGGCACTAATGGATTAGATTCGGAAGGCCTAGGCTTTGGATGGAGAGAAGGCACTGCATCCGCGCTATTCGATTTCGAAAGATTTCTGTACGACGGTTTTGATCTCGATCCTCGGACAATCGATACCGATGGCGACTCTGAAAAGAAGTTTAACGCATTTTCGAAAATTAAATTCGGCTTTTCCCCCAAATCAAGGTTTGCGTTCACCGCATTTCGTTTCAATGAAAACCGAAAAAGCATTAGGTTTGCTCCGCCCGACATCACACGCCAAGGCGGTACTAAAACTCGCAGACTGCTTTTGTCCGCAGAATTTGAATGGGATTTAAAGCCCGGAGAAACGTTGCGCTTCGCAGTTCAGGAAGGCAACTATGCGCACAGTTATTCCAGTTTTTTCGTTGGATTTCCGGATACGCTCTCAATGACTTCATTCACCGAAGGTTCGCGTGACTATTCGCTTAACTACTTCCATTTTGGAGATCGGAACATTCTAACGGCCGGAATAGAAAGACTGACGGACGAAATCGACAGCGATAGAATCTCAACAGGCGCGGCAAATTATGGCACCAACGTCTTTTTCGTTCAAAACGAGTATAAAGCCGCCCCAAACCTAACGTTTACTTTCGGTGGCCGAATTGACGACAACAGCTCGTATGGAACACATTTCAGCCCCAGAGCGGGGTTCAAATTCGACAAGTCGGATTCGCTTGTAATACGTGGAAGCATTGCACGCGGATTTAGGCCTCCGGGATTGCGCGAGTTGTACTTCGATTTCAACAGCCCATTCGGATATAGAGTCGAAGGCAGCGCCGAATTACTGCCCGAAAAATCGACCGGAATGCAGTTGAGCTTTGACTGGCGGCCGACAAGCGAGGACCAAATTACCGCCATAGTTTTCAGAAACGAGGTGACGAATCTCATCGAAGCTGTAGAGGTAACTCAAAGCCCATGGGTTTTTAGGATGACCAATATAGAAGACGCTTTGTCTCAAGGCGCAGAATTCGGTTGGGGCAGGAGGTTATCGCAATACTGGACGCTTTCAATGAATACGGTTTACGTAGAAGCGGAAGATCAATCGACCGGAAATCGGCTGCCGAACTCTCCGAAATGGGATCATCGAGGTTCGATAAACTTCGCTCGCGACGAGTGGAAAGCGGAGGCGTTCGTGCGGAGAACCGGCAACCGCTATACCGACTTGGCGAACGCCGTCGAAGCGCCGGAGTTCACGACGGTAGATTTGCATTTCGGCTATTCGCCGGGCGACTGGGATTTTAAGCTCCATTTGCTGAACGTATTGGACGAGGTGGACCGGCGATACGGCCCGAAACCTGGATTTGAATGGCAGGCGGAAGCTGTTTTCAATTTTTAGCCGGTGGTATGATTCATTTTTCCAGTACGTATTGCATCGGTGGATTAGGAATGGTTATATGGAGTGGTTTCTAAAAGGCGGGATTTTCATGTGGCCTCTTCTGGCAGAGAGCATCGCCGCTTTGTATATAATTTTGGAAAGGGCTGCATTTTTCCTTTTCATATTGCCCAATTACCGCAAAACACTTTCTTCTACTTGCGATGCCGAAGGAGTCGGTAATCCGAATGGCCGCTTGGCGGTAAAATTGGAGACGGATCCGCTCGCTAAAGAGCTTGAAACCTCGAAGAAAAACCGTGCTCTCAGTCTCGAAAGCGTGTGGCTTGCCATCGAAGAGCATTTACGCCTTCCCGAGCATAACCTCAACGGACTAAACATCATCGCTCAAACCGCGCCACTATTGGGACTGCTCGGAACTATTACGGGCCTTATACGGGCGTTCATAGAGATCCAAAATCTGCAAGGCCAAGTCAATCCGAGCGATTTGGCGGGCGGAATTTGGGAGGCGCTAATTACAACGGCATTCGGCCTGTGCATTGCCATCCCAGCATTGATTGCTTATTTGCATTACACTCGCGAGGTTAAGAAACACGAAACATGGCTTGCGCGAACCGCATTGCACGTAGAAAAGATTTTTCGGAGAAACGGCTGGGAGGTATTTTAAATGGCTTCCCGCCGGCTGAAGCGGAAGGAGTTACCCGCTCCGAACATACTTATTGCGCCGCTTATAGATTGCATATTCATTTTGCTGCTATTCTTTATGCTGGTAAACCGGTTTCTCGCGCCCTCGATTGACGTAGAGCTTCCGCGCAGCGCAAGCGCGACGATTACGGAAGAAAAGGCCCTTCATTTGGCAATTGACTCGGATCTTGCTCTATATGTAGAAGACCAAAAAGTCGAATGGAATGATCTTACGGCGGTTCTTTCCCGGTTAAAAAGTCAGAGCGATCCGAAAATTGTAAGAATTAAGTCGGACAAATCCGTTCCAATCGAATTTGTTGTGAGGGCAATAGATGCAGTTCGTGCTGCGGGGCTAAAAAGCGTTTCGCTGGAAGCAGAAACCAGACAAGCCTTGGGGGCCGAAGGCTTGGAAGGAAAAAGTGAATGATGTTCGGCGCCAAGGGAAATCTTACAATATTGGTCGCCGTGATTGTTATCCACATCGCGCTGTTCGCTTGGCTGAAAATGCCAGAAGTCATGGCTAAAATTCCGCAAACCGCACTAATATTCAATTTCCTCGAAGAGCCGAAATCTGTCAATCAGGAAATAAAGAAATCCGAGCCCAAACGCGATTATATGCCGGAAGATAAAACGCAGAAAAAGAAAGAAAAATCCGAACCCGAAAACTCCGTTTCGCCCGCTCCTCCGCTTATTCCCACAATAGAAAGCAAGGAGGACGAACTTCCTGCGATCAGTTCGCCGGAGAGCGGTTCTCCGGATGGCGTAATGGGCGGAGAGCCTGATGGCGAAGGCGTCAAACTTCCCGTTTCTCCGCCAGAAGAAGAAGCAAAACCGGAACCAAAGCCTGAACCCAGGGCGGAGCCCAAAATAGATAAAACGGCGATTCAAAACGAGTATGTTTCCAAAGTCAGAAGCAAAATCTATGCAGCGAAGTTTTACCCAGAGCAAGCCAAGCGCTCGGAGCGCGAGGGAACGGTGAAAGTGCAGTTCGCCATAAGCGCCAGCGGAGCTGTTTCCGGAATTTCGGTGTCCGCATCGAGCGGTTTTGCGGAATTGGATAATGCGGCAGTACAAGCAGTCAAGAATGCCGGCCCATTCGGCGAGATACCGCCTGAACTTGGAAAATCCACTTTGAATGTGAGCATTTCTCTGAAGTACACATTGAAGTAAGTCGGAGCAAGAATTTTTTGCCATCATTGCTGAAAGTGAAAATAATCACAAGTGAAAGCTCTTCCCAATATTCGACTGCAACTTGCCGGGGAATTTGTCCGAACGCCAAGAGCGGTAAACTGTCTTACGGATTATGCGTTTAAGCCTTTGACCGCAGTTTCTTGCCGGAGGATACCATGCGCAGAAATAAATTTTTTGGATGGGTTAGTGCATTTGCCATTCCACTATTCGCTGTCGCGCTTATTGTTCTTTTGTCGCTGTCTATATCGTGTGGGAGGAAAGCTCCGAGGTCCGATAACGCGGAGATGATGCCGTACGAATACGGAATGGAAGAAAAAGCCGGTGGAAATACTCCCTCAATGTCGGATGTCGCCAGAACTGCAGCCCCGCCTCCCGCAACGCCATCGCCGCAAAGCGATTTTTCGATTCGTGAGTCATCTCTCGATTGGCTGGCCGTACCAGTAGCCGCACAAAGTGAAGCAATGCTCGTTTATATGGCGGACCTACAGGTTAAAGTCGAAGATGCGACTTTGGCAGCGGAGGATATAGAGGCGATTACATCGAAGTACGGCGGCTATAGAACTGCGGTTAACCAGTCCGGCAAGGACGACAAACTCGTAATCCACATTCAAGTTAAAGTACCGAGTTCAAAATTATGGACGCTATTGAAGGAAGTAAAAGCGCTCGGGAAAGTGGAAAGCGAAAATGTAACCGGCGAAGATGTAGGAGAGGAATACTTCGATCTTAAGGCAAGGAAAGAGGCTCTGGATTTGTCGCTCGATAGATTAAAGGAGCTTTTGAAACAATCCGGCAAACTAGCGGACCTATTGACGATTGAGCAGGAAGTAAGACGAATCGAAGAGCAGAGAAATCAAGTGGTAGGAAGAATGAAAAAACTGGAAAATCTCTCTTCCTATTCAACGGTGGATGTAACCCTTATGCTCGAACCGCAGCCGGATATTGTAGAAGAGCAAAAGTTTCATTGGCTTACCAAGACCACCTTCCAATCGGCATGGCTAAGTTTTCTTGCTGTCGCACGCGGCCTTTTTCACTTGGCAATCTGGCTTGTCGCATTTTCGCCGCTTTTGATCGCCTGTCTAATTGTTGTATGGGCTGTCAGACGCAAAAATTCAAGGCGAAATAAATCGGACAGCTAGGCGACTTTCGGTAAAGCGCGTGCAATTGAAAATACCAATAGGCATAAATTGGAAGATAATCAAGACGGCTGGCTTTTCCCGGAATTCGCCCTTTCGGCATCTGCTATCGCCTTTTCAATCATCTCGTATAGCGCTTCGACTTCCTCTTTCGGCTTTCTATCCATATGATGCTGTCCAAAGACCATCCGCCGAACATAAGCTCTTTGGTTCTCAGAAGTACGTTCGTTTTCAGCCCGCGGCAGTTCAAGATTTCCGGTCCGTCCGTTATCGTAATGTACGGTAACCACATGCGCGTAACTTCTGCGCTCCTTATATTCGCAGCGAATCGGCGCAGGTTTTTTGCAGGTTCTTTCGGCTTCCACAGCTGATTAATACCCTGCCACCGGCCGGTTTATCAAATGACTGCCGCACAATTTTCGGCAAAGGGACTTGGCGGAAGCTGGTTTTGTTACTTAAAATAAAAAAACTAAATTCCGATGTGAGACGGGCCGTCGTCGTCGTCCCCGCCGCCGAATTTCTTGACTTTCTTGCGGTCCTTGCCCGTCTTGCCGTTTTCTTCATACTTCGATAGTCGCGTCATTTCGTCCGCTTGGTCGATTTCGTCGCGAGTCTTTTCGAGGTGCTCTTTTAGCTCGGGAAATTCCTCTCTAATCAATTTCTGGCGCTCGATTGGATCGAGAACCGACATAGGAGTTCGTCCGTAAAATTCAACAAATCCGCAGCTCGTACACATGTATGAGTCAACGGGAGTCGCACGGTCGTATTTGACCTGCATGAATCCGTAGCTCGTAACGAAGTGCGGGTCGCGAGTTACGCCGAAGTTTGCCGAGTGTGAAAGCTCTCCGAAAACCATGGTGTGGCCGCATTTAGGACACACCTTTCGGTCGTGCCCTTCAAACCTTCCTGTCTTGTCGCGCTTGTCAGTCATTAAAAACCCGGTCGCGCCATAGGCGCGCAAGTTTCGCGGCGGCGAACCCTACCTAGTAAGGAATAAGATTATACCGCCAATTATGAAACCCAAGATTAGAACGGCGTAACAGAGTTTTGGTTCCAAAACTCCGGCCCTAATTTCAAGACTCGCGACAGGCGCCCCCATTGCGCCCGGTGCAGGATATGCACCTGCAATCTGCTGAAATCTAAAGAAGTGCCATCCGCTGTCGCCGCTTAAAGTGAAATAATTGTCCTTTATCGTGCGTTTTCCTGGCGCAAACTCGGGCTGAGTTGTCGCAAGAAACAAAGTTTCTTTCCCTACTTCCGCCTTGTTAAGGTCCAGAACCGAGAAGGAAGTTTCCCAAAACTTTCCGCTTTGCGGAATAACCATACCCAATCGCGCACGGTATTTCGGCCCTTCTTCGATCCAAATCGGGCCATAGTCGAAGCCTCGCGTGACGTCTTCCGCACTTACAGAGTGAAGAAAGATTACTTTGCCGCTAAAAAACAATCCCCAAACGAAAAAACCAATCGAAAAAACAACAAGCAAAATAGAAAACAGCCGAGAGGAAACTTTGCCCGCCAACGCCAATCCGCCTGAAAATCCTCTGCTACCGGATTTTGTTCGCGTTTCTTCATGCGTGCCTGAAGTCGGCCGCCGTTCGGATTTTCCATCGTAGCGTTTATCGGGTATCACTTAGCAGATTTGATAATACTACACCCGTATTTGTAGCCGCAAAAATGCCTAATTTTCAACTTCGACCGCGGTGCCTGTGACCAAGCCCATTTTTAGTTCTTCGTCGATTTCGATTAGCCAAAATCCGACTTCCGAATGGTCGCCATATTCGTCGTTAGGGGTGAGCTCGATGTAGTTCCGGAAGTGGCGAGATGCAAGTTTCAAGTCGTTGGAGCGAAAAAGAGCCAGGGCGAGGTTGTAGTGGGCCTCAGCTAGCTCGGGCCGGCGCAAAACTACTTCACCAAAGGCCTCTGCAGCCAGAGAATTGCTCCCTTGCTCCAGCAAGGTCATTCCCAAAGCGAAAAAAGCATCCGGATTCGAGGGATCGATATCTAGCGAACGGCGAAATGCCTGCTCTGCCATCATCGGTTGGCCTGCTGCAAGATGCGCTTTGCCCAAAAATAGCCATGAAAGAGCGTCGTTCTTGTTGATCTCGGTTGCGAGCGTAAGTTCTTTACGAGCGGCATTGAAATTGCCGTTTTTAAGCAAAATTGCGCCCAAATAAAACCGTGCCGGGCCGTATTGCGGATTTCGGGTCACCAGCTCTCGAAAAGCGCTTTCAGCGGCCTTTAGATTTCCGCTGGTATATTCGATAACACCCAATGCTTCTCGTGCACGCAAGTACTGCGGCGCGGCTTTAAGCGCATCAGCAAGCGATTTCCTGGCAGCCTCAATCTTTTTCTTGTCCGTTTTCGAGCCTGAAGTCATTCCCGCCGCCACGCTAAGGCCGAATTGGCACTTAAGCCAAACATCTATCGAATAAGGTTCCACATATTCCAAGTAACGGCGGTCCGAATCGGTAAGTGCAGCTTTTGCCACGGTTAACACATCGAAAGATATCTTCGAGAGAATCGCAGGGAGCATTTCAAGCTCTCCGCTAGACGAGATTTCGGCAGCTATACTTCCTTCTGGAGAATGTAAGGTAGCAGAAACGGTTACTAACGAGCCTTTGAGTTCAGCAGTTCCCGAAATTGCATACGAAGCGCTTATAGCCGCAAAAACGGCGGAAATGGAATCCTTGTCCGATTTCAGAGGTGGAGTGGCAAGAAACTCAGGAAACAGACTCACAAGCCTGTCCAGCGGGACGGTTCTTGCGGCACTTATCGGGTAAAAGTCGTCCACGAGCCTCGCCGCTATGCCGTAAGATAGTGCGGTTTGCATTTCCGCATTTGGTGCAGATGCCTTGAATGGTAGGACTAAAATTAGAGGAATTCCACCAGAATAATATCCGCGAGGAGCCGAATCAGGCGCCAGTTCAGGTAGTTCTACGACGACATCGTTTGTAGCGATTTCTTCTTCGATTTCTCCTTCCGCAGGGCTGTCTTGCGAAAAGGATAGATTGAAAAATACAATCGTGAGCAAAGCGGCTGCGGTGAGAGCCAACTGCAGAATGCGCATAAAATATCGGCATAACTTCATAACAGAGAATTCTAACATCGGGAAGTCTCCAAGCGCCTAATGAGTTCCAAAGGACGAATCTTGCGCGCTTTTCGCAGCATCGGTTCTCCTTTTTGCTATTACGCTGGCGATAACGCTTGCAGCCAAAAGCGTGACGACTACTCCCAGCGAAAGTTCGACCGGTATAAATCCGTCTTCCATTATGCCATTTGCAATCATTTTTATTCCGACGAACACTAGGACGGCTGACAATCCGTAATGCAGATATGCGAACATGCCCATTACTCCGGCAAGCGCGAAATACAGCGATCTCAAGCCCAAAATCGCAAACACGTTGGACGTAAAAACGATGAATGCGTTTCGCGTGATTCCCAGAATTGCCGGAATCGAATCTATCGCGAAAATGAGGTCGGTAACTTCAATCAGAATAAGTATGACGAAAAGCGGAGTTGCGAAGAGCTTGCCGTGAATATTGACGAAAAACCTTTGACCGTGAAATTCAGGAGTTACCGGGACGTACTTACGGACAAGGATTATTACCGGATTTTTTTCCGGCTCCATCTTTTTGCCTTTCGCAAACGCCATTTTGATGCCTGAAAAAATCAAAAGCGCTCCGAAAACAAATATGACCCAATGAAACGCGTTTATGAGAGCTACTCCGGCAAAAATCATTATCGCGCGCATAATCAATGCACCAAGAATGCCCCAAAAAAGCACCCGATGCTGGTATTTGGACGGAACCTGAAAATACGTGAATATGAGGATGAACACAAAAATGTTATCCACCGATAGCGAGTACTCGATTAAATAACCAGTAAGAAATTCAAGAGCAATGCGCTTTCCTTTCGTAAAAAGCAATAGGAGATTGAATAGAAGTGCTAGCGATACCCAAACCGCGCACCATGCAAGCGCTTCTTTCATTTTTACCTCGTGTGCTTTCCGGTGAAGCACGCCGAGGTCCAACGTGAGCATGGCAAGGATGAAAACGACGAAAGCGGCCCATGCCCACCCCGGCCAATCGCCGAGAATTGCAGAACCAGTTTCATGCGCGTCGCCAGACGCCAGCATTGCTGGCAAGAAGCCAGCAGTTAAATTATAAAAAATTGCCAAATCAGTTCCCCAAAAAAGGTCTCTTTCCCTCGCCGGCCAGCATACTCCGCCGAAAGGACGGGAGATTATAAGCGAGAGCCGCTATGCGTGATAACATTTTGCTTTATGAAAACCAGAAGTCTGATTCTTGCAAGTGCCTCCCCGCGCAGAAAGGAAATTCTTGAATCTCTCGGAGTTGAGTTCGAAGTCCGGCATCCGGAAGGAATTGACGAGGATTTGCTACTTGGTGGCGGCTTCGTGCCGCGTACCAAGTTAGAATCGGAGGATAAACTGATTTCACGCGTCGAGCGTCTTGCGACGCTTAAAGCCTATTCCGTAGCCCAGCAAATGCCCAAAAGCCTTGTCCTAGGCGCAGATACCGTCGTAGAAATCGAGGGAGTGGTTCTCGGAAAGCCGCCGGACGAAAGCACTGCCGCAGAAATGATAGAAATGCTAAGCGGCAAAACCCATCACGTTTTCACTTCGTTAGCCTTGGTAAACATATCTGAAGGTATCGAAATTTCGGGTACGGAAAAAACCGCGGTAACATTCAACCCTCTTTCCGGTTCAAAAATCAGGCGATACATCGAGCTTGACATGCCGTTCGATAAAGCCGGAAGCTATGCTATCCAAGGCATAGGTTCATTGTTGGTTAGGCGAATAAACGGTTGCTACTTCAACGTTGTGGGTTTGCCTGTGTCTTTGTTCGAAAGAATGATGAGCGATATTGGAATCGCGCTCTTGTGATTAGGTCGGGCTGCGGCGAATTTGACTTCCACAGGATTCAATGAATTCCAAAAATCTGCCGATAACGCGGTTGTCGCGCCTGCGCGCAATGTTAGACTCCGGAGTGCATTTTGGAAGAAAAAGAAGTCGCAAAATTGTTCTTTACGGATATTAAGCAATTTGCCCATAGCAAGTCGGCATTTTTTGCAAGTGGCGGTTCCAGGGTAAGGCTTCACGGAATCACAGTCGAAAATCGAGAACTAGAAGGGCAAGACCTATCTAATTGCGATTTTACCGGGGCATGCTTCGTTAAAACGAATTTTTCCGGCGCGAATCTAACTGGAACGCTTTTCAGAAATACTCACTTCGAGTGGTGCGATTGCGATTCGGCAAATTTTTCACTTACATCCTTTTCCAGAGCAGCCGCTACTGGATTTACTGCAAAAGAGGCAAACTTCAGGGAAGCCAATTTGTTCTTGTTTAGGGCTCCCGGAGCGAAGTTCGACGGTTCATGCTTCGACGGAGCGGATTTATCGGGGGCCAAATTATCGACAGCAAGTTTTGCCGGCGCAAGAGGCGAAGCGACATTTTTTACGGCAGCCGTGCTTGATAGAGCCGAGTTTTTGAGTGCAAGGTTTCACAAAGCTTATTTTCGGCGGACTGAACTCAATGCTGCGAAGTTCGGCGGAGCGAGCTTGTCGCACTCGGTTTTCGACGAAGCAAAGCTAATCGATACCGATTTTTGTGGCTGTGATCTTTCATTTGCGGATTTAAGAAGGGCGATGCTTAAAAATACGCTTTTTAGAAACGCAAACATGGCAAGCGCGGACATTCGCGAAATTGATGTAAACGAGGGCGATTTCTTCGGCGCAAATCTGAAGGGCGCATTTTTGACTAGAGTCGAAGGTGCGGAAGATCGTTTGGAGCATGAAAAAATTAAGAGCGACGCGTTAATGCGGGCACGAGCGCGCGAGGAAGGCGTAGAAATTGAAAAATTGGAGTTTCCCGAAATCGTCGATTTTCCTCGAAGCACTGCAAAATGAGCTT
>JAANMV010001084.1_pt1 | contig 31298 bp, 26 predicted proteins | sample 7279661 | NCBI WGS metagenome assembly JAANMV01 (sample SAMN14094540, study PRJNA606508) | bioreactor metagenome | isolation source: A lab-scale SPAN reactor treating ammonium-rich wastewater day 121 | place: Ireland: Galway | collected 2017-05-16
CACCGACGTGTCCAGCAAGACCTGGACCGATGCGGGCAGCGCCTTCTATGTGCACGGCTCCTCCGCCAAAGGCCCCATGCGCGCGGGCAACCTGCCCGCTTTCGCCTCCAAAAAAGCCGCCCTCCAGTTCGCCGCGCAACGCGGCGGCACGGTGCTGGCGTATGCCGACGTCGATGCCGGGCTGGTGACCCAGCTGGGCGGGCAGGGAACGCATGCGCATTGATGTGCTATTGAAAATATAGCTGCGTGCGCTTGATGGGCGGTCGGTATAGAGGCATTTGATTCTGAGCTTGCTTTCATGCAAGCGCGAACAGCTATAAGTTTGGTAGCGAAAGGCGGTGAATTTCCTTCACGGATTGCCTTGAACCATTGCGTTCAACCCCATGGATCTGAACACTGGATGCGTTTTTCGCGGCGGCGGCTGTCGGCCAGGAGCAGCCACTCAACGCCTGATTTCAGCGGACGCCGAATGCAGTCCGCCAACTGTTAAACCGCGCATCACTCATTGATGGGGCCTACAGGGCAATCTGTCGGGCGAGTGTCGTTCCACGCGGTAACCAGCAGGGGGCGGCTTCGGTCGTACCACCACTTAACGAGACGCTGTTCTCTTCCGTCTATGTTGCCGCGGAGGAACTGGCATTGGTCGATCGTGAACACTGCCTCGACGTCAGGACTCTTCACATGGAAGTGAGGTGGAGCATGTTCGTCGGCATAAACGTGAATTTGCAGCGCGCCGGCACGCGCAACGAGTTGGCGAATGTTGTAGAGAGAGCCATCAGTCCAGATTGAGTACCCGCCACAAAGCAACTCGGAAAGCACCTTCGCTGATTGGTCGAGAGATTCCGCTTCCCTCGCCCCCCGTTCAAGCTCTTCGTATGGGTTCATAGCGGTTTAACGGACAAGGTAAGCGGCTGGCCGCAGGCCAGTCCGCTTGAGCGACGGGCTAGACCACATTTTTTTGTGCCCGATAGTGAGCCCATTTGAAGCAGCCTGCGACAACCAATAGCGCGCCCACAACCGTGTAAAAGATTGCTGGACCGTGAGCACCGCCGACGTTGTATGCAAGAGATTTCAACCAACCCCAGCGGCCGGTGAATGGCGGCTCGGGCGGTGTTAACCAATCCATGACACCAAGAAGAATGAAGCAACCGCCGAGCCCCCACGACGCTGCGGCCTTTTCTTTGGCAGTAAACGGCGTCCTCCAGTGAGGATGGTCGGGTTCGCCTCGATTGAGTTTCATGCGGACTAACGTGATGTATCCCGCAAAACCTGCGGGATAAACTGGACCGTGCGGGATATTCTGGTCATTGGTTTCTCCTGGAAGTGGCTTGCAGCATAGGTTTGCAGGCGGCTGCCTGATTAAACATCCAGGTACAAAAAACTCGCGAAACCCGGCAGGCGTCAACGAGGCGAACTATAGCTCGCTACTAGAGAAGGACCGCGCACTCAGATAGCACATCTGGACTGTCAGGCAGCGGGCAGCGAGTGAACCGCCGCTTTTGGGCGTGTTGCCCGCCGTCGGCTCAGGGTCGATAGCAGCAATCCAAATTGCATTTCAGAAATAAAAACAGAAGCGGCAAAACGACTGCTCCTGTTTTCATAGCTACCAGCGCTTTCCCATAAAGCGCTTTATCCCGATTTCATTCAGGTCCCCGCCCTCTGCGCCGTGCCGCTGGCAGCAGCGCCGCCATGCGCCACACCAGCGCATGCAACGCAGTGCGCAGAGCAGGGCTTTGGGCTGGTTTGAACGCGGCGTGCAGCACTTCCTGCCGGGTGCTGCGCAAGGCAGCGCGGTCGTTCGCCTGCAGGGCGGTCAGCAGGCGGTCGTGCAGGCGCTGCACGCGCAGCGCCTCGGCGGGTGACAGGCCCGTGTGCGGTGCTGCCACGGGGGCCGTCAGGTGCCGCGCCCAGGCCGTGTTCGGGCTGAAAGAATGCGTGCGGTTCATGGCTTTTGCGGCGCAGGGGCGCCGCCCAGGGGCGTGCTCAGCCCATACCAGTTCACTCGGCGCGTCAGCACCATCACGACGGCCAGCACGGCGAACAGGGCGATGGAGCCGACCACCAGCGCGGTCTGCTCCAGTTGCAGCAGCACATACAGCAGGCCATACAGCAGTGCCATGCCTGCCCCGAACGGCAGGCCCCGGCGCAAACTGCCCAGCATGTGGCTGGCGTAGTAGCCCAGCAGCAGCACGCAGGCCGTGGCTGCCACGCCGTAGGCCATGCCGAACGGCAGGTGTTCCGACAGGCTCACCAGCAGCAGGAAGAAGCTGCACAGCGCGCTGCCCACCAGCAGGTACTGCACCGGGTGCACGCGCAACCGCAGCATTAATTCGAACAGGCCCACGGCCACGAAGGTCAGGGCGATGAACAGCACGCCGTACTTGGTGGCGCGGTCCGACAGTGAATACGGGTTCACCGGGTCGATGAACGCCACGCTGAAGCTGTCGGCGCATTCGCGTGCGGCGCCCGGCGGTGGCATGTCGCCATCGGGGCCGCCCTCCGGCGCCTCGCACACCGGTTTGCCCTGGGCAATGTCCTGCTGCGCGGTGGTGGCCAGCGACGACAGGCGCCAGTGCGCCGTGAAGCCGTCGGCACGCACCTCGCGCTCGGACGGCAGAAAGCGTCCGCTGAACGACGGGTGCGGCCAGGGGCTCTCCAGTTGCACCTCGGTGCGGCTGCCCAGCGGCACGATGGACAGGCGCTCGGTGCCTACCAGTTCCAGCTCCAGCGTGACGGCGAGGCCGTCCGCCCGGTCGCGCACCGACTCGGGCAGCGTGGCGTGCAACCCCCGGCTGTACCTGGGGTGGAAGGTGCCGGGCTGGAGCGCAAGCGGCTGGTCGCCGAGCAGGAGCTGTGCCGTGCGGATGCCGCGCGCATCGCCCACGGCCAGCATCAGGATGGGGGCGCCGCACTGCATGCGCGAGCCCTTGACGGTGGTCTGCGGCTGCAGGCTGGCCAGCGGCGCCCACTGCGCCTCGATGCGGGCCTGGAGCTGGTAGGTGTGCACGGTGTGCAGGCCCCGGGCGCGCTCTTCCAGGGTCGTTCCCGAGCGCAACTGCAGCCGCTCCGGCATGGCCGTCAGCAAAAACTCCCGGCGCTGTTCGACCATGCGGCGCTCGTCGCCCTGGCCGGTGGGCGCATCCCAGCTTTCCACGCAGGCGCTGTGGATCATCGGACCCAGCAAGGTCTGCGGCCCGGCCAGGCTGCCGGCCACGCTGTGCTGTGCCAGGCTGCGGTAGCGCTGGCGGTCGCGCACCACGTCGTCGATCAGGCCCAGGCCGAACAGCAGCAAGAGTGCAATGGCGGCCAGTGCGGCCAGTTTGGTGAACCAGGGGTTTTTCAAGGCGTCCTCCACAGTGAATGTGGAGGCAGTGTTTTCCCCGGCGGTGAGGGGGGTATGAAGTTTGTGTGGCCGGTGTGAAGTGGCCTAGGGATGACCTGCATAACTCCCTGCGGTCTGTGATAGCACGGCCTCGGGCGGTCCACGGCGTTGCTTTTCTTGCCAATAGCGGCGCTATTGGCCGCAAAAAGACGCCTTGTGGCCCATTCCGATCCGCACTACCACCGACTCGCGAGGGTTATGCAGGTCATCCCTAGATCAATCCTGCGGGTACTGCGCCTGGCGCGCCGGGAAGCGCACCGTAAAGCGCGCGCCGGGGGGCTGCTGCCCGGGCCGGGCGTCTTCCACGGAAATCACGGCGCTGTGCTGGCGTGCGATCTCCAGCACGATGGGCAGGCCCAGGCCCGAGCCGTCGGCATCGGTGCCCAGGGCGCGGTAGAAATGCTGGAAGATCAGTTCGCGCTCGGCCTCGGGCACGCCCGGCCCGGTGTCCTCCACCTGGAGCAGCAGCACGCGGCCAAACGTGTCGGCCAGCACGCGGGCGGTGATGATGCCGGGTTTTTCGGCACTCGACGGCGTGTAGTTGATGGCGTTGTCCACCAGGTTGCGCACCAGCTCCTTGAGCAGGGTGGGGTTGCCGTCGAGCCAGACACCCGGAGCGCCCGGCTCGGCGCCGTCGTACCCCAGGTCGATGCACTTGTCGAGCGCGCGCGGCACCGAGTCGCGCACCACCTCCATCGTCAGGCGGGCCAGGTCGCAGGGGACGTGGGCCATCTGCACGCTGCCGCCTTCGGCCCGGGCCAGGGCGAGCAACTGGTTGACGGTGTGGGTGGCGCGAATGCTGGAGCGCCCGATCTGCTGCAGCGAGCGTTTGAGTTCGTCGGTGCTGGTGCCTTCGCGCTGCGCCAGGTCGGCCTGCATGCGCAGGCCCGCCAGCGGGGTTTTGAGCTGGTGCGCGGCATCGGCCAGAAAGCGTTTTTGCGTGGCCAGCGAGTCGTTCAGGCGGGTGAGCAGGTCGTTCACCGACGCCACCAGAGGGGCCACTTCCATCGGCACGGTTTTGTGGTCCAGCGGCGAGAGATCGTCGGGGCTGCGCGCGCGGATGCGCTCTTCCAGCTGGTTCAGCGGCTGGATGCCGCGTGCCAGCGCCAGCCACACCAGCAGCACGGCCAGCGGCAGGATGACGAACTGCGGCACCATCACGCCCTTGATGATCTCGGTGGCCAGCACGCTGCGCTTCTCGCGCGTCTCGGCCACCTGCACCAGGGCCAGCGGAGCGCCTTCCAGCTGCAGCCGCACCCAGATGTAAGCCATGCGGATTTCCAGCCCGCGCAGCTCGGCGTCGCGCAGGCGCACCTCGCCGATGGTGGGCACCTCGTCTTCGGGCGGCGCAGGCAGTTCACGCTCGCCGGACAGCAACTCGCCGCGCGGGCCGGTCACCTGGTAGTACACGGTGTCGGAATCGTCGGCACGCAGAATCTCGCTGGCGGGCTGCGGCAGATTGAACTGCGGCTGGCCCTTGTGCACCGACACGAGCTGCGCCAGCGCGTGGGCGTTGTATTCGAGCGCACGGTCGAACGGCTTGTTGGCAATGCCCTGCGCCACCAGCCAGGTCAGCGCCAGGCTCACCGGCCACAGCAGCAGCAGCGGGGTGAGCATCCAGTCCAGGATTTCGCCGAACAGGGAGCGCTGCTCGCGCTGGAAGATCTTCAAGGTCGCTGCCCTGGTTTTGAATGAAAAGTGGCTTTAACGCAATGTGGGTAAGCGCTAGTAGCTACGAAAATAGAAGCAAAAAAAGGCTGTTCTGCAAGGCGCTTGGCCTCGTCCCCGCGAGTGGATACTGGCGCGACCCAGGCCAGCAGCCACCGCGCAAGGGCCGCCAAGCTGCGTATGCGGCGCTTCGCTTGCGTGCGCTGGTGGCGTCCCCCTGCCCGCAGCGCGCAGCGCTTCGAGAGCGGGTGGAAGCGGCGCAGCCGCTCAGGGGGGTGTTCCATTTCAACCGGGAATCTTCTCTAGGCAGTAGCCCAGGCCGCGCACCGTGGCGATGCGGATCGGCCCCTTCTCGATCTTCTTGCGCAGGCGGTGGATATACACCTCGATGGCGTTGTTGCTCACCTCCTCGCCCCATTCGCACAGGCGTTCGACGAGCTGGTCCTTGCTCACCAGGCGCCCGGCGCGCTGCAGCAACACTTCGAGCAGGCCCAGTTCGCGCGCCGACAGCTCGACCATCTTGCCGTCGATGGTGGCCACGCGGCCGGCCTGGTCGTACACCAGCGGGCCATGCTTGATGGCGCTGCTGGTGCCGCCCATGCCCCGGCGCGTGAGCGCGCGCACGCGGGCTTCGAGCTCCTGCAGGCTGAAAGGCTTGGCCATGTAGTCGTCGGCGCCAAAGTCCAGCCCCTTGACGCGTTCTTCCACGCTGTCGGCGGCCGTCAGGATCAGCACCGGCAGGGCAGAGCCGCGCGCACGCAGCTTTTTCAGCACCTCCAGGCCATGCATCTTGGGCAGACCCAGGTCGAGGATCAGCAGATCGAACTCGTTGTTGGTCATCAGCGCGGCATCGGCCTCGCTGCCGCTGGCCACGTGGTCCACCACGGCGCCCGAGCTGCGCAGCGTGCGCAGCAGGCCATCGGCCAGCACCTGGTCGTCTTCGGCGATGAGGATGCGCATGGGGTCTGTCTCCTGGTTGTTCCGATGATTTTAGGAGCTTGCCGGCGCCGTGCATCAGGCCGGGTTGTTGCCGCTGGCGTAGGTCTCCAGGCCGATGGCCACCACGGCGGCCACCTCGTCACCCACTTCGGCACGCAATTCGGCCTCGGCCTGCGCCACCGCGCTCTGGAATGCCCGCAGCCAGGCATGACCGGTCGGCGTGAACTGCACGCGCCGGGCCCGCGCATCGAGCGGGTCGGGGCGGCGCTCCACCAGGCCCCAGGCCTCGCACTGGTCCACCAGGGCGCCCATGGCCTGCTTGGTCATTCCGGCGCGCCCGGCCAAGTCGCCCAGCCGGTCGCCCCGCAGCGACAGGTGGCGCGTGATGTGCACATGCGCGGCGCTGACCTGGTCGCGCGCCGCCAGGTGCGACAGCGCCAGCGGCACATCCACGTTGCGCGCCATCAGCTGCAGCACCCGCGCATCAAAGCGCCGCAGGGCATGGCCCATCAGGCGGCCCAGATGGGTCTGGCGCCAGGCGTCGTGCCGTGTGCTGTCCGGCGCGCTGGGGGGGGCGGAGTCCATCGGCTAATGGTAAGGCAAACTGACCAAATAATTTGAAAATTTGGAGGAATGCCCGGATAAACTACTGTTCAAGCATCCAGCCTGTCATTAATTGCAGCCGGTGCGCACAACACCCCTACCGACCTTTCCAGGAGATTTTCATGAACGCACCCATCAGCCGCAGCATGCCCCCCGACGGTGAAAAGGCCAAGGCCCTGCAGGCCGCGCTGGCCCAGATCGAAAAGCAGTTTGGCAAGGGCACCATCATGCGCCTGGGTGAAGGCGAGGTGATCGAGGACATCCAGGTCGTCTCCACCGGCTCGCTCGGGCTGGACATCGCTCTGGGCGTGGGTGGCCTGCCGCGCGGTCGCGTGATCGAAATCTACGGGCCGGAAAGCTCGGGCAAGACCACGCTGACGCTGCAGGTGGTGGCCGAGATGCAGAAACAGGGCGGCCAATGCGCCTTCGTCGATGCCGAGCACGCGCTCGACATCCAGTACGCACAAAAGCTTGGCGTGAACCTGCAGGACCTGCTGATCTCGCAGCCCGACACCGGCGAGCAGGCACTCGAAATTGTCGACAGCCTGGTGCGTTCGGGCGCCGTGGACCTGATCGTCATCGACTCGGTGGCCGCGCTCACACCCAAGGCCGAAATCGAGGGTGAAATGGGCGACAGCCTGCCCGGCCTGCAGGCGCGCCTGATGAGCCAGGCGCTGCGCAAGCTGACCTCGACCATCAAGAAGACCAACTGCATGGTCATCTTCATCAACCAGATCCGCATGAAGATCGGCGTGATGTTCGGCAGCCCCGAGACGACCACGGGCGGCAATGCGCTGAAGTTCTACGCCTCGGTGCGCCTCGACATCCGCCGCACCGGCACCATCAAGAAGGGCGAGGAAGCCATCGGCAACGAGACCAAGGTCAAGGTGGTGAAGAACAAGGTCAGCCCGCCGTTCAAAACGGCCGAGTTCGACATCCTGTTTGGCGAGGGCATCTCGCGTGAGGGCGAAATCATCGACATGGGCGTGACCGCGCGCATCGTCGAAAAGAGTGGCGCCTGGTATGCCTACAACGGCGAAAAAATCGGCCAGGGCCGCGACAACGCACGCGAATTCCTGCGCGAGAACCCGCAGCTGGCGCACGAGATCGAGAACAAGGTGCGCGAGAGCCTGGGCATTGCGCTGCTGCCCGCCGCATTGCCCATGGGCAACGGCACGGTGGAAGCGGCCGATGGCGAGGTGGCCGCCCCGGCAGGCCGTGCCCGCAAGGCGGCCGAGCCCAGGCTTGACTGATCGCTGAACCGCCGCAGTGCCAGAGGCCGACCATGCCCATGCCGCAGCCATCGCTCAAGGGCCGGGCGTTGCGCTGCCTGGCGGCACGCGAACACTCGCGCGCCGAGTTGCTGCGCAAACTGGCGCCGTACGAGGAGGAGCCCGGTCAGCTGGAGCGCGTGCTCGACGAACTGCAGGCCAAGGGCTTCATCAGCGAGGAGCGCGTGGCCGCGTCGCTCTTGCACCGCCGTGCGGCACGCCTGGGGGATTTGCGCATCCGGCAGGAGCTGCAGTCCAAGGGGCTGGATGCCCCCACGGTGGCGCAGGCGCTGGAACAACTGCGCGGCACGGAGCGCGAGCGTGCACAGGTGGTATGGCAACGCAAGTTCGGCACACCCGCGCAGGATGCCAAGGAGCGCGCACGGCAGATGCGCTTTTTGCTGGCGCGCGGGTTTTCGGCCGACGTGGTGCGGCGCGTGGTGCAGGGCGGCGCAGGCCCTGATCCCGATACGGAAACTTGAAGTCTTTCAGGGCCCCAGCGCTTGATGGAATAGCGCTGGCAGCTATTAATTAGATAGCAAATCAAAGCCCCAGCATCAGGCGCAGGTTCTGCACCGCTGCGCCGCTGGCGCCCTTGCCCAGGTTGTCCAGCCGCGCAATCAGCACGGCCTGGCGGTATTCCTCGTTGGCGAACACGCGCAGTTCCAGCTGGTTGGTGTCGGCCAGTGTGTCAGCGGCCAGCTTGAGGTCTGCGGTGGGTTCAAGCACCTTCACCCATTGCTCGGGCGTGTTGGTGCGGGCGTAGTGGGCGGCCAGGGCGTCGTGCAGCGCGGCCGCCTTGGGCTGGCCCGGCAGCAGATCGAGGTGCAGAGGCAGTTGCACCAGCATGCCCTGGGGGAAGTTGCCCACGGCAGGAATGAACAGCGGGCGGCGCGTCATGCCCGTGTAGTGCAGGATTTCCGGGATGTGCTTGTGGGCCAGTCCCAGCGCATAGGCCTCGTAGGGCGGCGCCTTGCCGGCTTCATAGGCCTCGATCATCGGGCGGCCTCCGCCGCTGTAGCCCGAAACGGAGGGCAGCGAGACTGCGAAATCTTTCGGCACCAGACCCGCATCGACCAGCGGACGCAACAGGGCGATGGCGCCCGTGGCATAGCAGCCTGGGTTGGCCACGCGCGTGGCCGTGCGCACGGCATCGAGCTGCCCCGCGCACAGTTCAGGGAAGCCGAACACCCAGCCCGGCGCCGTGCGGTGCGCGGTGCTGGCATCGATCACCTTGATGCGGCGGCCTGTGGCCTGCTCGATGCTGTCCACCAGCGCCACGGTTTCGCGGGCCGCATCGTCATGCAGGCACAGCACCACCAGGTCGGCCTGGCCCACCAGGGCGCGCTTGGCGGCCGGGTCCTTGCGCAGTTCGGGGGCAATGCTCAGCAGTTCAACCCCGCTCATGCCCTGCAGGCGCTCGCGGATCTGCAGACCCGTGGTGCCGGCTTCGCCGTCAATGAAAACTTTGGACATGGTTTGCTCCTGCAATGGGGGCGCCGGGCTGTGCTGGCGGCGTAAGTTTTGGAAAAGGTATGGTGCGTCGCAACATGATACATTTACCGGCTGCCATGTCCCACGCCCGCCGCCAGACATTCCAACCATGGTAGACGGGTGAAATCAATTTCCTGAGAGAGCCCTCATGAAGATTCACGAATACCAAGGCAAGGAAATCTTGCGCAATTTCGGCGTGCCCGTACCCCGCGGCATTCCCGCATTCACGGTTCAAGAAGCCGTGGAAGCTGCACAAAAGCTTGGCGGCCCCGTCTGGGTGGTCAAGGCCCAGATCCACGCCGGTGGCCGTGGCAAGGGCGGCGGTGTGAAGGTGGCCAAGAGCATTGACGACGTCAAGCGCCTGGCTGGCGAGATCCTGGGCATGCAGCTCAAGACGCACCAGACCGGCCCCGAAGGCCAGAAGGTCCGCCGCCTGTACATCGAAGACGGCGCCGACATCAAGAACGAACTGTATGTGTCGCTGGTCACCGACCGCGCTACGCAAAAGGTGGCCCTGATCGCATCAAGCGAGGGCGGCATGGACATCGAGGAAGTGGCCCACTCCACGCCCGAGAAGATCATCACCGAGATGATCGACCCCCTGACCGGCATCACCCCTGAGCAGAGCAAGAAGGTGGCCGCAGCCATCGGATTGACCGGCGCTTCCATCGACCAGGCCGTAGACATCTTCGCCAAGATCTACAAGTGCTACATGGACACCGATGCGTCGCTGGTGGAAATCAACCCGCTGAACTGCGACTCCAAGGGCAACCTGATGGCCCTGGACGCGAAGTTCAACTTTGACGCCAACGCGCTGTTCCGTCACCCTGAAATCGTGGCCTTCCGCGATCTGGACGAAGAAGATCCGGCCGAAGTGGAAGCCTCCAAGTTCGACCTGGCCTACATCAGCCTGGACGGCAACATCGGCTGCCTGGTCAACGGCGCCGGCCTGGCCATGGCCACCATGGACACCATCAAGCTGTTCGGCGGCGAACCGGCCAACTTCCTCGACGTGGGCGGCGGCGCCACCGCCGAGAAGGTGACCGAAGCCTTCAAGATCATGCTCAAGAACAAGAACGTCAAGGGCATCCTGGTCAACATCTTTGGCGGCATCATGAAGTGCGACACCATCGCCACCGGCGTGATCACCGCCTGCAAGGCCGTGAACCTGTCCGTGCCACTGGTTGTGCGCATGAAGGGCACCAACGAAGAGCTGGGCAAGAAGCTGCTGGCTGAAAGCGGTCTGCCCATCATCGCGGCAGACACCATGGCCGAAGCCGCGACCAAAATCGTCGCGGCAGTGAAGTAAGAAGCCCGGAGAAATACCCATGTCGATCTACATCAACAAAGACACCAAGGTCATCACCCAGGGCATCACGGGCAAGACCGGCCAGTTCCACACGGAAAAGTGCCAGGAATACGCGAACGGCAAGAACTGCTTCGTCGCGGGCGTGAACCCCAAGAAGGCCGGTGAGTCGATCTTCAACATCCCGATCTACGCCTCCGTCAAGGAAGCCGCGACGCAGACTGGCGCCACCGTGTCCGTGATCTACGTGCCGCCCGCGGGCGCTGCCGCCGCGATCTGGGAAGCCGTCGAAGCCGACCTGGACATGGCCATCTGCATCACCGAAGGCATTCCGGTCAAGGACATGCTCGAAGTGCGCAACAAGATGAAGGCCAAGGAAGCCGCCGGCGGCAAGAAGACGCTGCTGCTGGGCCCCAACTGCCCCGGCATCATCACGCCCGACGAAATCAAGATCGGCATCATGCCCGGCCACATCCACCGCAAGGGCCGCATCGGCGTGGTGAGCCGTTCGGGCACGCTGACCTACGAAGCCGTGGCCATGCTGACCGAAGTGGGTCTGGGCCAGTCCACCGCCGTGGGCATTGGTGGCGACCCCATCAATGGCCTCAAGCACATCGACGTGATGCGGGCCTTCAACGACGACCCCGACACCGATGCCGTGATCATGATCGGCGAGATCGGCGGTCCTGACGAAGCCGAAGCCGCCCTGTGGTGCAAGGCCAACATGAAGAAGCCGATCGTCGGCTTCATCGCGGGTGTCACCGCGCCTCCCGGCAAGCGCATGGGCCACGCTGGCGCGCTGATCTCCGGTGGTGCCGATACGGCCGATGCCAAGCTCGCCATCATGGAAGAGTCGGGTTTCATCATCACGCGCAACCCCTCGGAACTGGGCAAGCTGCTCAAGGCGCAGCTCTGATCTGAGCCAGGGCATTTTGTCCCTTCCAGAAAGCGCCGGTGGCTTGCCCACTGGCGCTTTTTTGCTATCAGAATGACAAAATTGGCAGATGCAGCGCGTGGTCCTGGCCGGATGTCCCTGTCGCAGGGGTGAAGCCTCCGGCGCAATTCTTGCTTGGTTCCAGGTTCATCAAAAACCGAAGGCACGTGCACGTGGGGCAAATCATGGAGGTGCGGGAGGCAATGCGCAAGCACGGGGTGGCTGCCCTGGTGCTGGCGCTGGCCATGGCTGCGCTGTATTTCGCCACGGACATCGTGCACAGCCTGGACCGGCGCATCTACGATGCGGCGGTGGCGCGCGCAGACCGCCAGGCCTTGAGCGAAGTCGTCATCGTCGCGATCGACGAGGCCAGCCTGGCACAGATGGGCGCTTGGCCGTGGCCGCGCGATGTGCACGCCCAGGTGATTGACCGCCTGGCCGCCGCCGGGGCCAAGACCATTGTTCACACCACCCCGCTGGACCATGCGCAAACCTATCCGGCCCAAGCCTATCTGCGGGACATCCGGGCCACGCTGGGCGCGGCCGCGCCGGAGGCTGCGACGCTGAGCGGTCTGATCGGCCGCACGTTGGACGAGGCAGATGCGGCGCTGAACACCGACCAGCGGCTGGCCTCCAGCATTCAGCGGGCCGGCAATGTGCTGCTGGGTAGTCGCGTTCAACCGGATGCGCCGGGCAGCGGCGCGACAGGAAAGTGGCCGCCGTACGTGCATCGCAGCGCCCTGCCCGACCCGGGGAGCCGTGCCTTGGCGGGCGATGGAGTCCGGCCCCCGATCGCGCAGCTGGGGGAGGCGGCGGCAGGCGTGGGGCACATGCAGGTGTTGGCGGATTCCGATGGTGTTGTGCGCCGTGTGCCGCTGGTGCTGCGCCAGGACGGTGCGGGCATGCCTGCGCTGGCACTGCTGGCCGCGGCGCACAGCCTGCGCCTCGGAATGCGGGATGTACAGTGGCTGAATGACCGGGCCATGAGCCTCGGCGGCCTGACCGTTCTGACCGACGAGCAGGCGGTGCTGCGCCCGCCGCACTATGCCGCGCCGCAGGGCGCGGGCGCCTTTGTGACGATCCCTTTTCACGAAGTGCTGGCAGGCAAGGTGCCGCCCGCACGCCTGCAGAACAAGGTGGTGCTCATCGGAGGCACTGCGCCCGAGGTGCAGTCCTGGGTGACCGCACCTGGCGACCGTGCGGTGGCGCCCGTGCAGCTGCTGGCAGACCAGATATCGGGCATCCGGCAAGGGCATGTGGTCACTCAGCCCGTCTGGGCCATGCCCGCCATGGCAGCGCTATGGCTTGCCGTGGTGTTGTTCCTTGCAGGGGTGCTGCCCCGGCTGGGTGGGGCCGCTGGTGCGGGCATCGCCCTGGGGCTGGCGCTGGGCCTGGCGGGGGTGCAGTGGCTGGGTCTGGCGTTGATGGGCCAGTGGTTTCCAGCGGGGCTGGCAGTCGTCACCCTGATGGCGGGCGCACTGTGGCATGTGGCCCGCTCAGGGCAGGCGGGTTCCCTGGCGATGTCGCAGCAGGGTGGGCAGGGCGCCACGGAGGCAGACCGGATGATGGGCCTGGCCTTGCAGGGGCAGGGGCAGCTTGATATGGCGTTCGAGCGCCTGCGCCGCGTTCCGGCGGGCCTGCAGGTGCAGGACAACCTGATGCATCTGGCGCAAGATTTTGAACGCAAGCACCAGTACGACAAGGCACAGGCTGTTTACGAGCATGTCTTGAGGCAGGATCGTGAGCACAAGGAAGCGAGGGCGCGACGCAAGCGGGTCAAGCGACTGGCGGAAGTTGCGGCGCAGGCTGGAGCCATCCCGGAGCCGCAGGCGCCGTCTGCACAAAGTGCGCCCGAGCTCCTGGGCCGCTACCACATTGAAAAAGAACTGGGGCGCGGATCGATGGGGGTGGTGTACCAGGGGCGCGATCCGAAGATCGGTCGGGTGGTGGCCATCAAGGCGCTGGCCTTGGGGCAAGAGTTTGATGGCGCCGCCCTGGTGGATGCACGCGCGCGCTTTTTCCGCGAGGCTGAATCAGCCGGGCGCTTGCAGCACCAGAACATCGTCACGATTTACGACGCAGGCGATGAGCACGGACTGGCCTGGATCGCCATGGAACTGCTCAAGGGCCAGGATCTGACCGGCTTCACCCGGGCAGACCATTTGCTGCCGTTGGCGCAAGTGGTGTCGATTGTGGCGGCCGTGGCCGATGCGCTGGACTACGCGCACCAGCAGAACGTGGTGCACCGCGACATCAAGCCGGCCAACATCATGTTTGATGCTGCCACCGGTGCGGTCAAGGTATCGGATTTCGGCATCGCGCGCATCACCGACAGCAGCAAGACCCGCACCGGGCTGGTGCTGGGCACACCCAGCTTCATGGCGCCAGAACAACTGGCAGGGCACAAGGTCGATGGGCGCTGCGATCTCTACGCACTGGGCGTGACGCTGTTCCAGCTGCTCACTGCAAGCCTGCCCTTGCGGGGGGCATCGATGAGCGAACTGATGCACAACATTGCCCGCACGCCCGCGCCCGATGTGCGCACCCTGCGCCCAGATGTGCCGCCCGAGCTGGCCCGCATCGTGGCGCTGGCGCTGCGCAAGAACCCGCAGGAGCGCTACCAGACCGGCCGCCAGCTGGCGACAGATTTGCGCAACGTGGAAAACGGCATGCGCGCGGGGTCTGCAGATGCACCTGCGAACCATTCACTCGTCTATGATGCGCGCAGCGACCTCAACGAGCACAAAATGGCGGATTTTCAAGAAACTGTAATGGATGACCCCGTCCAGCGGGCCTCTGATTCCGCCATGGGCCCGGGTGCGCGATGACTGCGGTGAAGATGGCCTACGAGTTCCATGCACGCACCGACCCGGGACGCGTGCGCGCCAACAATGAAGATGCTGTCTGTGTGGACTCCCAGGCCCAGGTAGCGGTGCTGGCCGACGGCATGGGCGGCTACAACGCTGGCGAAGTGGCCAGCGGCATGGCCACCACATTCATCCGTACCGAACTGGCGCGCTGGCTGGCCCAGGCCGGGCAGCATCTCAAGGCATTTGACCTGCGCCGTGGTATCGAGATCTGTGTGGACAATGCCAACCAGGCCATTCTGGGTGCTGCCGAATCCAATCCGCAGTACTCCGGCATGGGCACCACGGTGGTGGTGGGGGTGTTTCAGGGCAGCCGGCTCATGCTGGGGCATATCGGCGATTCGCGCTGCTATCGCCTGCGCGCCGGTGTGCTGGAGCAGATCACGCGCGATCACTCCTGGTTGCAGGAGCAGATCGACGCAGGGTTGATCACGCCACAGCAGGCGGCACTCTCCAGCAGCCGCAATCTGGTCACACGCGCCCTGGGGGTCGAAGACCATGTGCTGGTCGAGATCAATGAATTCAAGGTCGAACCGCAAGACCTCTACCTCATGTGCTCGGACGGACTCAGCGAAATGGTGGACCATGCCGCCCTGACCGCCCTGGCGGCAGCCAGTGTCTCACTGGAAGAAAAAGCGCGGCGCCTCATCGACGCCGCCAACGCCAATGGGGGCCGCGACAACATCAGTGTTGTTCTGGTGCAGGCGGGCTCGGCCGAGGGCGGCAAACGCAGTCTCATGTCGCGGTTGTTGCGACAGGCATAGCGTTCATTTATTCAATTTCACATGCATTGGAGTGGGTCATGGCCAAAATGATCGTATCGATCGACGGCGTCGTTATCAAAGAGGTGCAACTCACCAAGGAGCGCACCATGCTCGGTCGCCGTCCTTACAACGACATCGTGATCGACAATCTCGCGGTCAGTGGCGAGCACGCCGTGATGCACATGACCGAGCACGAGGTCGAGGTGGAAGACCTGGGCAGCACCAACGGCACCTACGTCAATGGCAAGGCCATCAAGCGCCAGGTGCTGCGCAATGGCGACACCATCGAAGTGGGCAAATACAAGATCCGCTTCCTCCAGGAAGAGGAGGACGGTGGTTACGAGAAAACCATGATCTTCAAGCCCGGCATGGTTCCGCCGCCTCTCGCGCCACGCCCGGCAGCGGCCACCGCCCCGGCTGCGGCGCCCGCCACTGCATCCGCCGCGCCCTTGTCTGCCGTGATTCGCGTACTCTCCGGTGCTGCCGCAGGGCGTGAAGTGGCATTGACCAAGGTGGTCACCACCATCGGCAAGCCCGGCGTGGCCGTGGCCTCGATCACCCGGCGCCACCATGGCTTTGTGCTGGCCCATGTCGAGGGTCCAGACACCCCCATGCACAACGGTGCGCGCATCGGCCAGGCGCCTGTGCCATTGCACACCGGCGACATGCTGGAGCTGGCCGGCACTGAAATGCAGTTCATCCAGAGCTGAAGGCGCGATCACCCGCACCGTGCAGCCAGGGGCAGGCCATGGGCGATCGGGGCTTGACGAGACTGGGCAGACGCTTTGCAGGCGTGCTGCGCAGGCGCTGGCGGCGCATGGCGGTGGTCATGCTGCCTCTGCTGCTGGCGTTGCTGCATGCCACAGGAGCCTTGCGCATTCCGGTGATGGAGCGCCTGGACCAATGGATTTACGACGCCCGGCTGCGCGCCACCATGCCGCGCACGCTGGACGACCGCATCGTCATCATCGATCTCGATGAGCAAAGCCTGGAGCGCGTGGGACATTGGCCCTGGGGGCGCGACACCATGGCCCGCTTGACCCGGGAACTGATCGAGCGCCAGCAGGTCGCCGTGGTGGGCTTTGATATTGTCTTTGCCGAACCCGACGGCAGCTCGGGCCTCAAAAGCCTGCAGCAGTTGGCGCAAGGGCCGCTGCGTGGGCAGCCGGGCTTTGTTGATCAACTCGCGCGGTTGGCGCCTGAGCTGGATTTTGACGCGCGGTTTGCCCGTGTGCTCGAAGGGCAGAACGTGGTGCTGGGCTACTACTTCACCAGCGACCGCGATGGCAAGGCACGTGGGTCCCTGCCCGCCCCTGCGCTGGACGCAGACCTGTTGCAAGGCAGGCAGTTGCGTGCCACCACCTGGAACGGCTACGGCAGCAATATCGCCCTGCTCGCGCAGGCCGCACCTGTTGCGGGCTTTTTCAATGCCATGAACGATGCCGATGGGGTGGTGCGCTCGCTGCCCCTGCTGGCCGAGTACCAGGGCCAGTATTACGAATCGTTGGCCCTGGCGGTGTTTCGCACGCTGCTCGGCAAACCGCAGGTGCGCCCGGTGGTTGCCCACACGGATGCCACCGGTGGCGCCCAGGCGCTCCAGGCCATCGAATTGCACCAGGATGGCCGCACTTTGCAACTGCCGGTGGATGACCAGCTTGCGACACTGGTGCCCTACCGGGGGCCGGGTGGCCCTCGGGGCGGGTCATTTCGCTACATTCCCGCCGTCGATGTCCTTGAAGGGCGGCTGGCACCCGCCAGCCTGCAGGGGCAGATCGTTCTGGTGGGGTCCACGGCGCCCGGCCTGCAAGACCTTCGCGCCACACCAGTGGACGGTGCCTACCCCGGGGTGGAGACGCACGCCAATGTCATAGCAGGTTTTCTGGATGGTACGGGTACGGTGCGGCCGGACTATGCCGCCGGGTTCGATGTGTTCCAGATCCTGTGTACGGGACTGTTGCTGGCACTGGCGTTGCCGTTGCTCAGCGCCAGCGCGGCGGTGGCGCTGAGCGTCGGAGTGCTGGGCAGTCTGGTCGGCCTCAATGGCTGGCTGTACCAGGCCCACGGCTTGGCCATGCCTCTGGCCACGGTGCTGGTGCTGGTGCTGCTGGCCTATGCATTGAACATGAGCTACGGCTACTTTGTGGAAAGCCGGGCCAAGCGCGGCTTGGCGCACCTGTTCGGCACCTACGTCCCGCCCGAGCTGGTGGACGAGATGGTGCTGGAGCCCGAGCGATACAGCATGCAGGCGGCCAGCCGGGAACTCACGGTCATGTTCTGCGACATGCGCGGCTTCACCGCCATGTCCGAGCGCATGGAACCTGTGCAACTGCAGGCCCTGCTCAACACCATCTTCACCCGCCTCACCCAGATCATCCGGGCCGAACGTGGCACCATCGACAAGTACATGGGTGATTGCGTGATGGCTTTCTGGGGCGCACCGGTGCCCACGCCGGAGCACGCCACGATGGCGGTGCGCGCGGCTTTGGGCATGGTGCAGGCGGTTCAGGCGCTCAATGCAGAGCACCGCCAACTTGGCTTGCCCGCCATTGGGGTGGGCGTGGGCCTGAACACGGGAACGATGTGCGTGGGCGATATGGGCTCGGATATCCGGCGCAGTTACACGGTGATTGGCGACGCCGTCAACCTGGGCTCGCGGCTGGAAGGGCTGTGCAAGGTATACGGCGTTGAAATCGTGGTCAGTGAAAGCACCCACGCCCAGGCGCAGGGCTTCGTGTGGCAGGAACTCGACCGGGTGTGCGTCAAGGGCAAAGAACAGGCCGTGGCCATTTACCGCCCCATTGCCCCCGTTGGCACACTGACCGCCACGCAGCAGCATGCACTGGATGTGTGGCACGAATGGCTGGCTGCCTTTCGGGCGCAAGACTGGCCCCGGTGCGATACCCTGTGGCCGGCACTGCACGCTGCGGACCATGCACCGGCCTTGCTGGCGTTTTATGACCAGCGCCTGCAGGCCCAGCGGGTGTTACCCTATAACCCCGACTGGGACGGTGCGACCCATTTCGACACCAAATAAACCACGGCATCCACCATGAAAGTCCGCGTGCTCGGTTGCTCCGGGGCCATTGCCCAGGGTTGCCGCACCACCTCGTTTCTGATCGACGGGCGCATCCTCATTGACGCGGGCACCGGCGTGGGCGATCTCACGCTCGATGAAATGCGGGCCATCGACCACGTCTTTCTGACCCACTCGCATCTGGACCATATTGCGGCGCTGCCGCTCATGCTCGATGCGGTTTCGTCGCTGCGCAGCACGCCGGTGCAAGTGCATGCCTTGCCCGAAACCATCGTGGCCCTGCAGGTTCATGTGTTCAACAACGTCATCTGGCCGGACTTCAGCCGCATCCCCAGCGCCAGCGCGCCCTTCTTGCGCTTCACCGCGCTGGCCGTGGGCCAGACGCTGAACGCCGCAGGCGCGCTGCTGGAAGTGCTGCCCGCCGAACATACCGTACCCGCCGTCGGCTACGCGGTGCAAGGCCACAGCGGCTGGTGGGTGTTCAGTGGCGACACAGGGCGCAACCCGGCCTTCTGGCAGCGCGTGAACCAGATCCCCATGGCCATGCTGGTGATCGAAACCGCCTTCAGCAACCGTGAAAGCACCCTGGCCGAGCGCGCCCTGCATCTTGCCCCACACACCCTGGCGCTGGAACTGGCGCAACTGAACCCTGCACGCCCCTGTCCCATCTACATCACCCACACCAAGCCGTCGGAAACCGAGCTCATCATGGCGGAGATCCGGCAGTTCGATGCGCGTACCCCCCATGGCTTTGACGCACCGCACGATATCCGGTGGCTTCGGGCGGGGGATGTGCTGGAGGTGTAGGCGCCAAGTGCGCCGCCGACGTCATCAAACCATTCATTTCGCAACTGCAACGTCAATCCAAGACCAACCTGGTGACGGTACTGACACCGCGTGTTTTGGGTGTGCCCCTCAAAGCAATTTTGAGAGGTGCCAGCGTGCGATGCATCAAAGAGCGATCAACACTGGCAGGATGCGCAATGGTTGTGACAATTAGGCGCGACAAAAATGTCTCAACTTGACTCTGGCTTGCTGAAAATTGTTGAAGCAACCGCAATCTCAGTGGTTGTTGCTAATGTAGTCAGAGACCCTGTTGTAGACAGTGCTCTGGCACGGATTCTGCTAATATCAAACCAAATCTGGAGAATTCTTCTGCAGGTTTTCAATAGCAATTGGCCCCAAGGAGAAGTTTATGAAGCGTTTCATGCAAAAGGGTTTCACCCTGATCGAGTTGATGATCGTTGTGGCGATCATCGGTATCTTGGCCGCTGTGGCTCTGCCTGCGTACCAGGACTACACCATCCGCGCGAAGATTTCTGAAGCGGTTATTGCCGCCAGCTCGCCCAAGAGTGCATTGTCTGAGGCATTCCAGACCGACTCCACCACCGGCCTGACGGCTGCCGCCACCGCCATCAATTCGGCCGCTGCCAATACCAAGAGCTCGAAATACGTCCAAGGCTATGCAGTGACCGCTGGAACCCCTTGGGCCATCACCGTTTCCGTTGCTGCCAACACGGGCAACGGTATTCCCACTTCGCTGAATGGCCAGACCTTGATTTTCTCTCCCAATGTGAACAGTGCTACGCCCACGGATTCCGCCCAGGGCGCCATTGACTGGGCTTGTGGCTCGGCAACCAATGCAACAGCAACAGCCCGGGGGCTGGCCAACCGCGCTACAGGCACCCTGCCTGCCAAGTACGCACCGTCTGAGTGCCGTTAATTCCGGCCTTGGTGTAATCAAAAGCGAGGCGCAGCCTCGCTTTTTTCTTTCCTGTTTTGAGTGAACGTGCGCATCTCCTCCCGTCCCCTGTTCGTCTGGTGGCCCTACGTTCTGCTGCTTCTGGTGGTGGCTGGCCTGTACGGTCAGAGCCTGGGCTTTGGCTATGTATGGGATGACCGCGCCTTATTTCTGGACAACACCCTGTTGCGCGAAGGCTCCTGGAGCTGGGCCGCTGTGGCGCGGCCGATTCTGCCCGACACCCCTTATTTTCGCCCGTTGGTGCTCAGCACCTGGATGGCGGAAATGCAGTTCTTCCAGCTGAAGCCGCTGTATTCGCACGCAGTCAATGTCGTGCTCCACGGCATCAGCACCTGTCTGCTTTTTGCCATTGCCTGCCGTGTTTTGGAGCGGTACGAGGGCGCTCGCGCAGCAGCGTTGTGTGCTGCCTTGCTGTATGCCGCCCACCCCTGCCTGGCAGAGGGCGTGGCCTGGATTTCTGGGCGCTTCGATTTGCTGGCCACGGCATTGTTGCTTGCCGGCTGTGCCATTGCCCTGGCGCCGGCCACGGTGGCACGGTGCGCGCTGGTGGCTGTGCTCGCATTGGGGGCGATGCTGTCCAAGGAAACGGGAGTGCTGTTCGCCCCGCTTCTGCTGCTTTTGATGCTGGCGCGCGATCCAGCCGCGTCAATCGCTACTGTGTTGCGGTGTCTGTGGCCTTATCTGCTGGCCTACGCAGCGGCCGCGGCGGTGTATTTTTTACTGCGCAGCCAGGGGCTGGGCTTCGCTTCCTATGCAGAATTCGGCTTGGCACAGGTGCTAGATGCAATTCTGCGCTACGAAGTCTGGCTGCGTACGCTCTCCTTCTACACCTTCATGGCCTTTGTGCCGTTCAGCGACATCAGCCCCCGGCATGACCTGCTGGTGGAGATGGCGTCGTTTCGCCAGCATGCGGCCGCACTGGGCGCGGCGCTGTTGTTGCTAGTGGTGGTGGTGGTCTTTGCCTTCAAGCGGCGCGCCTGGGCCGTGCTCTGGCTGGGCTTTTATGTGAGCGTCTTTCCGGTGCTTGGTATTTTTGTCATCAATACCGGCGAAACCATAGGTTCCGAGCGCTTTCTCTACCTGCCGTTGGCGATGCTGGCGTTGGCACTTGTGGCCCTGTTCCTTGCCATTCGCCAGCGTTATGCGCAACGGCGTGACATTGCGGTGCTGGGAGGCGCTTTGGCTGCGGGCTGGCTGGCTATAGCGTTGTTCGTGACGTACACCGTTACGTCAATGTGGGAGAGTGATTTGCGCCTCTGGAGCTGGCAGTACCGCATCAACCCCGGCAATACACTGGTGCGAACTGCGTATCTTGCCGCCCTGTCCAAGAGCCAGGGCGCTGCGGCCGAAAGCGAGTTCAAGGAAGAAGTCGAGCGCATTCGCACACTCCATGGGGGCCAGTTACCTCTGAATGTGCAAATCGTATATTCGGGCTATCTGCTGGAGAAAAACGACCCCGAATCATTGCTCTACTTGCAAGGCATGGTCGAGAATGCCCCCAACATGTGGCGTGGCTTGCGGCGTGACCAGAGCAGTGAAGGCGACAGGGTCACTTTCTCAGGTGTCCTGGCCAATTATTCGCAGGCACTGATGGTTTTTGAGGGCGACCTAGTCAATGCCCGCAAATACCTCTTGCAAGCACAAAGCCTGGCGCCGCGCGGCGCTGAGTACCAGGTGGTGCATCAGCTGATCGCTCTCGAATACCTCGAAGGTAACAAGGCTGCTGCACTCACCCTGTATCGCAATCATGCAGGCATGCTGCAGGCCTACAACCTTCGTAAAATGCATGGCGCCATGGGCACCCTGGTCGCCTACACCTGCCTGCGCAAGCAGAGACCGCATTGCGAAGCCTATGCGCAGCAATTCCTCGATTACTTGCAGGAAGATGTCGTCCTGCCCTCGCGCTAGCAACCATTGCCGCTAACGCTCGTTGGTTTCCGTTATGAGCAACGTCGCATTCGCACTGCTTCCTCGGCTTCGATCCTCTGCACCCTGGGCCTTGCGCCACTTGGTGTTCTCCATGGTCCTCGCGGCCCTGGTGGCGTTTCTGGTCATAGGCGCCTGGTTCCCTCCTCCCTTTGTGGAAATTTCAGGCGGCCTGTCACTGTTTATCTTGATTGCGGCGGTGGATGTGGTGTGCGGTCCGGCGCTCACCTTGCTGTTGCTTCACTCCGGGAAAACGCGCAAGGCGCTGTGGGTGGACATCGTGCTGATTTCTGTGGTTCAGTTTTCCGCATTGATGTACGGGGTGCACACGCTCAGCGAGGCGCGCCCCATTGCGTTGGTGTTTGAGGTGGATCGCTTCCGGGTGGTGAGCTATGCAGATCTGGATAGTTCTAGCCCCCAAACAGTCCCCGACTGGGTTCGGCCTTGGGGCTTTACGCCTCCCCGTATGCTGGGGGTCCGCAGCGCCCGGACTGCGGAAGAAAAATGGGAAAGCGTGGATGCTTCACTGCAAGGTATTGAACCGAGCCAGCGCCCACACTGGTGGCAGGACTACAGCGCCAGTGTCGCTCAGGTAAAGGAGCGCGCAAAGCCAGTCGCATTGCTGCTGTCCATGCACCCCCAGGAGCGTCAGCGCATTCAAGCCGCCGCGTCACAGGCTGCCCTGAAGCCTGACGACAATGAAACCTTGCGTTCTGAAGAACTGCTGTGGTTGCCCGTCGTGAGCCGCCGTACCATGGACTGGGTGGCGTTCATCGACCCGCACACCGCACGCATTCGCGGGTATGTAAAGGCAGACGGATTCGGCGGCTGACGCTCGCCACAAAAGGCACGACGCATCATTTTTGGTTGCCCATTCGCTGGAGCGATTTTTGCTTGTTTGCCTGCGTACACAAAATGGAGCGGAGCATGAGAAGAAAACAATCATTCAGCGGATTTACCTTGATCGAACTGATGATCGTGGTGGCCATCATTGGCATTTTGGCAGCGATAGCTTTGCCTGCGTACCAAGACTACACCATCCGGGCCAAAGTGACGGAAGCAATCGTCGCCGGAAGCCCTGCCAAAGAACTGTTGAGTGAGGCCTTTCAAACGAATAGCGTCAGCGGCATGGATGCCGCAGCGGTGGCTTACAACGCTGTTCCGTCGAGCCAGCGCGCTAGCAAATATGTCAGCAGTGTCTTCATTACCGGATCGGCCAGTCCTTGGCCGGTGGTGATTGCCATCGCCGCCAATTCAGGCAACGGCATCCCCACGAGCCTGGACGGAAACACCATCGTGCTGTCGCCGAATGTGAATGGCAGTACACCGACGTCTGCATCGATAGGCGCCATGGATTGGGCTTGTACCAGCGCCACCGACCAAACGGCACAGGCCCGGGCAATGACCAATCGCACGCTGGGTACGCTGCCTGCCAGATACGCCCCGATGGAATGCCGCTGAGCGGCCATCCGGTGAGGTTTGGCTTGCTGTAGCGACGGTTCTACGATATTGGCGTTTGGTCTTTTTGCAGCAAGCGCGAATTGCTACTAAATCGACAGCATCAAAAAACTTCAGAGTCTGCGGTTCTACCAAGTCTGCGCCATGAACTGGCGGTAGTCGTACTTTTCATCAACTCAAATGCCGGTCTGCTGACGTTTTTTTGTCAGCCCTGGGCGGCAAGGCTGCCGCCAGCAACGCTTGCCACAGGCGCACCCCCAGCAGGGACAGAATCAGCCAGAACAAGCCCTGGGACACCCACGACAGAGCGCGCCCCATCCAGGGCCGTTGCCATTCAAAGGGCCGCCGCGCCACAAAGTTTTCGGCGGCCTGGCGTTGCGCTGGGTCGGTCATGCGGAAGCCATCGCCGGGCTTGCAGGCGTTCTCTGTGGGATGCACAAGGCAGGCCGGGTTGAAAATCAGGCTCTGCCCCGATTCGTCAACGGCCAGCGCAGGCCCAGAGCGCAGGCGATCCCGTTGTGGGAAAGCTTCCAGCCGGTATCCATAGATAGGGTTGTAGCATTGCCCCTGCGAGGCACCTTCGAGCATGGAGTCATTGCGCGCAAGACCGCGCTCGGGTGAGAGTTCTATACGGTCCAGCGTGATCGCGCCAGAGCGCAGTGACAGCGCGTGGGCCTGAAGCACCGGCTTGGGATTGTAGGCCTGGGTTTGCGGGTCGAGGTAGTAATTGTTAGGTGCAAGAGCCTGGCCTAGCCAGATCACTGCCGCAGCGCCCAAGGCGTACAGCCAGGCGTGCCGCTGCACGGGCAACCGGGCCAACACCTGTTGCACCGGCCAAGCCAACAGCCATTGCACCAAGGGCACATAAATCACGATCCAGCGCATGGGCCAGGCCGCACTGTTGAGAATGGGGATTTGCTTGAGCACATCGCGCACCGCGCCCTGGTTCCACAGCAGCAGCGGTGGCAGCACCAGGAGCAGCAGCACTCCCGCAAAAAGCAGCCAGCGCAGCGCACCGGAGGGCGCGGGGACCACCAAGCCGGCTTCTGGCAAGGTGGCGCGCATGCCCTGGCGGCGCTGCTGCAGCACCCAGGCGCCCGCCACCAGCGCGACCGCCAGTGCGCCCAGGCCGAACTCCAGGGCCCATTCGTGCGGCAGCACAGAAAACTGCACGCCCGACAGGCGGCGCATGCCAAAAAAGGTGGTCCACTGCGAGGGCAGCAGCAGCGCCATCACCGGCGCCACCAGCGCATCCTGCAGTGCAGCAAAGCCGGGCATGCCATAAAAATCGCGCGGAAAGTTGCGCATCAGGCTGGCGGCCTCGTACAGTTTGGAGCCGTTGAGCGCAATGGCCAGCACCCCCCCCAGCGCAGCGCGTGCCAGCAGCAAATCAAGCCGCGCACGCCCGCTGAGCACCAGCACCAGGCCCAGCAGCATGACGCCCAGGAAGGTGGACACCATCATCCCGGCAAAGCCGAAATGCAGCCAGGCGGTCAACGCCAGCGTCACGCCCAATACCGGGCCCACCAGCTTGCCACGCCAGCCCCCTTGCGCCGGCCAGCACAGCGCCAGCAACAGCCACGGCCACACATAAAGCGGCTGGTAGCCCGATTCACCCACGGCCGAGCGCAGGGGCATAAAGGCATGTGCCATTCCCAAGATGGCAAACACCAGGGCGCCAGGCGCCTGCCACCCCAGCAGGCGACGGGCCACCAGATAGCCCCCCCAGAACGCCAGCGCTGCGAAGAACAGCGTGCCCACTTCGATCGCCTGAAACGGGTCCAGCGCCAGTGCCAGCCATTGCACGGGCGAGTAAAAACCCGCCTGCGGATCGGTGAAAAACGCCGCGCCCGCGCACCAGGCGGGCGTGAACCAGGGCGGATTGAACAGCCCGCCGATCCAGCCATTGCTTTGCAGCCAGAAACGGCCCTCCAGAAGGCCCGTGGCCGACAGGGCGAAGTCGTGCCCGACATGCTCGAAGCTCGCATAAAAAGGGCGCGCCAGAAAGCGATGGAACACGACCAGGCTGGCCAGAAAAGCCAGCCACACCACACCGGTGCCGCGCAGCACCGCGGCCATTCGCATGCCCAGCCATTGCAGCCGGAACGGCTCGGCGCTGAAAGTGAACGACCGCCCCAGCAGGAAGCCGCTGACCGCCTGGGTGGCCATGACCAGCACCTGGCCGATCAATGGATGCACGCCCTGGACATACAGGGCTTCGAGCATGAAAACGCCGATGCCCAGCAGGCCCAGGAACACGCCCTGAAAGCGCAGGTATTGCGCGCCAAGCGGGCCGGATTCAGCCTGGAATACCCAGCGCCGTTGCACGAAAAAAGCTTGTGTAGTGGCCACCCCATGGGCGATGGCCACCAGGGTCCATAAAGGTGCGAAGGATTCGCCGATGTTCCAGATCAGCGCAAAGGCCAGCCAAGCGAATACGCTATTCCACACCCCGAAAAAAAGATAGCGCAAGGCTTGAGATCGGCCAAAGAGCATAGAAATCAAATTTTTACTACGAATGCTTGTCCTGTCTGCAAGACAAACAGGGATTCCGGGCGATTCAAAAAGAACTCATCGATCGCTTTTCTTGCACCAGGGGTTGATGGGAATCCGTAATCGTCAAAAACCATCATGCCGCCCCTCACCATTCTTGGGTAAATGAAGCTGATGGCGTCAGCGATGGGTGTATGGAGATCCAGATCGATATGCGCAAAAGCAATTTTGTCGTCGTCCAGCCCCACGAATGTTTCAGGAACCCAGCCTTGCCGGTAATCAATCCAGTCGGCCTCGCCGACGAATGCTTTGACTTCTTTCAATGAGGTTTCGGAGAAGTCTCCGGCGCGGTGGCGATCTCCTAGTTCTTCATTCGCCACTTTCATGCCCTCAAAGGTGTCGAAAAGGCGAAACATGCGTCCTCTTCCCGCCGCTTGCAGTGCGTCTCGAATAAGCCTGGCAGAGCCGCCTTTGTATACGCCAAGTTCATATACTGCGCCATCAAAATTTAGAGCTTGGCGTAGGGAATTTTCCAGATGGTAGAGCGCCTCTGGTCGTAAAAGTGTTTTCTTCTGAATGAGCTGATACGTATGGGCTCTAATGGGAATCAGCCACGGTTGAAATACCATGCCATAACATTGAGCATCTGAAATATTTCGAACCACCAGTTTGCGGTAAAGAAAATTCCAAATGACAGGAGGCGTCCATTTTTTTGCCAAGCCGATAAAATAATTGCCGCCGATTTCGAGCAGGGCGATATTTTTCATGTCATTCAGTAAGATATGAACTATTCAACGCGGCGCTGATGAATCAAAATTCACCCTGCGCAACTCCACCACATGCGGAAAGTTTTGCGCCCGCTGGTGCAATGAGGCCACATACTCGCCAATGAGCCCGGCAATCAGGATCTGCACCGAGCCGAACAGGAAGATGCCGATCAACAGGGGTGCCTGCCCCAGCGGAAATTCATACCAGAACAGCAACTTGGCCACCAGGTACGCCAGCGCGATCAGGAAGCCCAGCGCAGAGAGGGCTGCGCCCAGCAGGGTGGCCAGGCGGATGGGCGCGCGCGACATGCTGGTCAGGCCCAGGATGGACAGGTCCAGCAGCGTGAGGATGTTGTTCTTGGTGATGCCCGACTGACGCCGGGCTTTGGCAAACGCAATCGTCTCAAGCGGCAGGCCGAATTCGGCGATCAGACCGCGCACATAGGGGTAGGGGCCCGCTGTGCTGCGCAGCAGTTCGACCACGCGCCGGTCATACAGGCCAAAACCGGTGAAGGCGGCAATGGGCTGCGCCTCTGCCAAGGCGGCCAGGGCGCTGTAGTACGCCTTGCGGCACAGGCCCAGCAAGCCTTTCTGTGCCTCGCCCTCATAAACCCCGGCGACCACGCAGGCGCCGCGCTCCCAGGCTTCGATGAAGCGTGGAATCAGCTCGGGCGGATCTTCCAGGTCTGAAGCCAGGCAGATCACCGCCGCGCCGCTGGCCTGCAGCAGGGCATGGAAGGGCGAGCGCACATGGCCGAAATTGCGCGCGTTGACGATCAGTTTGACGCGGCGGTCTTTCTCGCACAGAGCGGTGATGCGCTCGACCGTGGCGTCTTCGGACTGGTTGTCGATAAATATCAATTCGAAGCGGTAACGTGCTTCCAGGGGCTGGAGTGTTGCCAGGATGCGGTCGTACAAGGGCCCAACATTGTCCTGCTCGTTGTAGCAACCGGTGACAATGCTCAGCAGCGGCAGGTCTTGTGGTGGGGGGGGGGCAGTCATAGGCCGCGTTGATAGATGAGATGGCGCAGGCTTTCGCTCTCGGCGTGCGGGCCGTCGATGTCGTCGATGCGCAGCGGGGCGTCGGCGCTGACGGCCTGGCGCAGCACCTGCCCGTTCATCAGTTCACGGCATGAAAGCTGGCCCTTTTGCAGCGGAATGGCCAGGTAGAAATCGTCCGGATGCAAGACATGGCCTGCCGGCAGGTCGTGCCTGACATAGACACCGCGCACCAGGCCGTCGAGGTAGGCGATCTCTTTGGGTGGCGGTATGCGTTTTTGCGTGCCGGGGGCGCCGCACATTTCAATGGCTTTTTTGTAGCTTTTGAACCAGGTGTCGGCCTGTGCGGGCAGGGTGCAGTATTTGGAGACGGGGATGCCGTCGGCCTCGATGTCGATGTGCCGTTCAAAGGTGCGCGCGCCTTTGGCGTAGGCCATCAGGATGGAACTGCTCCAGTCCGTCATTTCATGGGTGGAGTAGCCGATGACGTTTTCGGGGTAGCGGTCGCGCAGAAAATCGATCTGGTTGAGCTCCAGCTCGGAGTCTTCCGATGGATAGATGGACACGCAGTGGTTGACGGCCAGCGGAATGTTGCGATTGCGGAAGAACTTGACCAGATCGTCCACGTCCTTGAGCGAGGAGCCGCCGGTGGACACGATGACCGGTTTGCGCGTGCTGGCGATCTTCTCGATGAGGATCCAGTCGTTGAGGTCGGAACTGGCGATTTTGATGATTTCCACGCCCAGTTCTTCGCACAGGTCCACCGAGGCTTCATCGAAGGGCGTGGACATGCGCACGCAGCCCGAGTTGCGTACATGTTCGATCAGGCTTTTGTAGTCGGCCTTGGTCAGCTGCGTGTCGATGGTTTTCTTGATGTAGCGGATGTCTTCGCGCGCACGGAAGTCCTTGTGGATGAACCGGTCGACATCGCGGAACTGGAGCTTGATGGCGGCCCGGACGCCATTGAAGCGCACGATGCGGGCAAAGTCATTGACGATGCGTTGGCCGCGCTCGAGGCTGCCCCAGTGGTTGTTGGCCAGCTCCAGCACGAACAGCCCATCAAAGAGGCGTTTTCCTTCTTCGTAGTAATTCATCAACACTTCTCCCAAAATGATCTATCTGTACGAAATGGCGGCTCAGTCCGCCAGCGCGTCCAGCTCCAGCACCTTTCGATCCGGATGGCTGCCCACCAACGCGCGCCGAATGGATGCCGATGCGGCGCGTGCCGCCAAAATGGCGACGGGGGCCTGCGGGGCCAGGGCCATGCCCTCGGCGGGCGCCATGATGGGAATGCCCGCCAGCCGCCGGCCTTGCTTGGATGTATCGGAATCCACAAAAGCTAGCACCTTGCATGCGTCAAGCAAACCCTCTGCCAGCACGCGCTGTGCCTGGCTGCCAGTTCCCCACACGATGATGTCAGAGTCTGCAGCCGCAAGGACCTGGCAGGCTGAAGTGAACCAGTGCCGGAGCCGGCCTTCCTGTTCGAGCAGGTAGCGCTCCACACTGTGCGGGTCTGTGGGCGGCCAATCGGTTTCGGCTGCAGATGGACTGCGCCGCAGCAAGGCCCAGCACACAGGGTAGGTGACACCGCCGGCCAGCGTCAGTGTGCTGCGGCCCTGTGCCTGCATGGCCAACGCTGCACGGGCGCCGAGGCGCGCATGGTCTTGCACCGCAAAATGGTTGATGTGCTCCGGGTCGAAATAGTAGAACGGCACGTTGGGGTTTTCGCCATAGCCTTGGCGGTCCGGGGTTTCGACATACAGCACGCCGGTGGGATTCAGCAGGGCAGCGGCTTGCGATAGGCCTTCCAACGGGGACCATACATGTTCCAGTACGTGGCTGAGGACCACGGCGTCGGCTTTGGCTGCCAGACTGGCGGGCAGGTCGTCCAGTGATCCCAGCCGCGCATCGAGGCCACTGGCTTGCAGTGCCGCCACGCAAAGCGGATCAGGGTCGAGCGCCACCCGGCGCACATCGTGGCGCAGTCCGCCCAGGACCTGCAGGAAGTCGCCACTGCCCGCACCAATGTCCACCAGTGTGGCACTGCGCGGCAACTGGGAGAGAAATCGGTGCGCACGCTCCACCAGCGGGGCCTGGGCCTGCGGCGACAGGCCGGCCCTGACCTCGTGCGCCGCAGCGTAGATGGAGTTGCGCCGGTAGTGGGCCAGGTAGTCTTGTGCGGTGGCTTCTGAATCTGCATAGACAAAGCCGCAGCCCTGGCACAGCACGATCCGGGTGTCGCGGGGCAAGGTCGAGTCATCGAACAGGGCGTAGCGCATGGTGCGCAGAACGCGCCCCTGGGCTCCGCCACAGGCTGGGCAGGTGCGGCTCATCGCTTACGTCGGGGGCAAAGGCTGCGCATACAGCACAACGTCGAATGAGTTGTGTGCATGGGCGCGCAGAAAGTAGCGGTGCCGGGGCAACCAGCGCTGGAGGAGCAAAGGGATCTCCCACAAATGGCGGTAGTGATGGTACACCGCGATGGCAAGGCCGGGCTGGACCTTCCGGATCAGTTCTGCGGCGCCCTCCAGAGCCTGCGGTTCTGCGCCCTCGATGTCCATTTTCAGCAGGGTGGGCGCGAATGCTGGGAACGCTTCGTCGAGGCCCAGCGCTTGCACCTGCACGCCTCCATCAGCGCGCACATGGCTGGAGCCAGCACCCTCCGCCTCGAAATGCAGCAGGCACGCATGGCGCGCCACCGCACAGGGCAGGCAGATGGCGGGAATGCGCTGGTCGCGGACGAGCGACACCAGCTTGCGATAGTTGTGCGGGTCAGGCTCCAGGCACAGGGCCTGTTCGATGGTGTAGCCCGCAGCCTGTGCTGCCAGCAGGGTGTCGCCATCGAAGGCACCGCAATCCACCAGACGCAGGGGGGCGGGCCAGCGCGGCAGCGATGCGGGAAAGTACTGGCTGGCCTCTGGCGCGCCCAGCGCCGCATACCGGCCTTCGGCGCGCAGGGCCACGATGCCCTGCAGAACGGCGCGGCTGGCATCGTCGGCCAGCATTGCGCTCAACGCATTCAGGTCTGCGGTGTGCTCCGCATAGACACGCGGGTCTGCAAGCCAATAGCTGTCGGGCAGCGCCTCCGGGAACCAGCGGCAAACGTCCACCGGGGTATGTACGGGCCCGAACCCTTGCGCCTGCAGGTCCTGCTGCACCTGGGCCACGGAATGCGCGGGGTTGTGAATGGCGATGACGACGGGTGGCGTGGCGCCCCGCGCGTGCCGGGCTGCCAGCCAGTTCTGTGGCGATACGACGGGCAGGCCTTCCAGCACGCTGCCCGGTTGCGCCTGGCGATCGAGCAGGGCCAGCACTTCCACGCCCCGTTGGCGCAGCGCGCGCACGGTGCGCAGGCCCATGCCTCCGGCGCCATAGACCAGTACGGATGAAGGTTTGTCGGCTTGGCTAAGGTTCATGGCGGAGTCTCGATCGCCATCGCCTGGCGCAGTTCTTCGGCCGGGAGGAAGGGGTACAGGTCTTCGAGCGACGGCGAAACGATGCTGCCGTCGGGCAGCTGCCGCGAACTCATCCGCGGCTCAAAGCCTTGCTGGCCGTCCAGCATGGCTTCGATGATGGCGGGGCCGGGCTCGGCCAGTGCGGCTTTCAGCGCCTGGGCGAACGCCGGGCCGGC
>JAANMV010001090.1_pt1 | contig 31164 bp, 30 predicted proteins | sample 7279661 | NCBI WGS metagenome assembly JAANMV01 (sample SAMN14094540, study PRJNA606508) | bioreactor metagenome | isolation source: A lab-scale SPAN reactor treating ammonium-rich wastewater day 121 | place: Ireland: Galway | collected 2017-05-16
GCTTGGCGGGGAACGCGGCGAGGGCGCCGCGGCCGTGCGGCGCGCACTCGGCCGCCTGCAGGGCTTCGCGGCGCCGGCGGCAGCCTGGGAGGCAGCGCTGTTGCCGGCCCGCGTGACGCGCTACGCGCCGGCCGACCTCGACGCCGTGCTCGGCACCGGCGAGTACGCCTGGCTGCGCGCCGGGGCGGAGGTTCCGGGACCGGGCCAGCTCAAGGCCGGGCCGGTGAAATCCACGCCGATCGTGCTGGTGGACCGCGCGGCGACGGCGGCGTGGCTGCCGCTGCTGGCCACGGTGCCGGACGACAGCCTGCCGCTGTCCTCGGCGGCACGGGCGATCCGCGCCGCCCTGGCATCCCGCGGTGCGGTGTTCTTCGTCGACCTGGTGCGCATCACCGGGCTGCTGCGGACCCAGGCGGAGCAGGCGCTCGGTGAGCTGGTGGCCTGGGGCCTGGTGACCTCGGACAGCTTCACGGGGCTGCGCGCCCTGATCACCCCCGCCAGCCGGCGCGCCAGTTTCTCGCGGCCGCTGCGCGCCGGTGCCGCGGGTGTCGACGCCGCGGGCCGCTGGTCGCTGGTCGGGCACGGGTCGCCGCCGGCCACCGGCGCCGAGGTCGCGCCCGAAGTGGCCTGGGCCCTGCTGGAACGCTATGGCGTGGTGTTCCGCGCCCTGTTGCGCCGGGAGGCCGGCTTCCTGCCGCCCTGGCGCGAACTCGCGCGAACCTATCGCCGGCTGGAGGCACGTGGCGAGGTCAGGGGCGGGCGCTTCGTCACGGGGTTCAGCGGCGAGCAGTTCGCGCTGCCGGAGGCGGTGGCGGGGCTGCGGGCGATACGGCGACGCGACGGCGATGACGAGGAACTCGCCATTGCCGCGGCCGATCCCCTCAATCTCTGCGGCATCGTCACGCCCGGGCCGCGGCTGCCGCCCGGGCCGCGCAACCGCGTGCTCTACCGCGGCGGCGTGCCGGTGGCGACCTGCGTGGCCGGCGAGATCCAGTGGCTGGTGGCGCAGGATCCGCGCCAGGAATGGGCCGCGCGTCAGCGGCTGATCCGCGCCGACGGTGGACGGGTGTGGATGGCCGGCGGCACCCGGCCGAACTGAAGCGGCTCAGTCGCGGCGGCGGGCGGCCGCCTCGGCCTCGCGGCCGAAGATGGTCTCGGCGAAGCGCTCGTCGAGGTCCTGCAGGCGCAGCATGCCGGTGGCGCTGGTGTCCACCTCGTCCATGGCCACGGGCGGTGGCGCATCGGCACGCCTCCCGCCGTCACTGCCGCCGAAGATGGCGGCGGTCGGCGAGCGGTTCTCCGCCGCCAGGCTCACGCTGGCCGCCTCGGTGGCGGCACTGGCGCGCAGGGCCAGCGTCAGCTCGCTCGGTTCCGGCAGCTCGGGCTTGCGCCCGCTGTCGGCGGCCGCGGCAGGCTGTGCGCGTTCGGTGCCGACGCTGCTGCCGACGGCGGCGATCTTCGGCGGACTGCTGCGCACGGCGGCCGGCCGTGCCGGCGGTGAAGCGGGCCGGGCCGCGGCATCGGACGCGGACTGCGGCGGCGTCATGGGCTTCCAGCCCAGCCCCTCGGCGGTGCGCTTGACGAAATTGCCATCCGGGCGCTGCACGCCCTGCAGGCAGGCATCGCTCAGGGCGGCATCCAGCAGCGTGTTGATGAGACGCGGCACGCCGGCGACGTAGCAATAGACTGCCGCGCCGACGTTGCTCGACAGCAGCGCGGTGGCATCCGCGCCCACGGCCTCGACCTGGTGGCGGATGTAGCGCTCGGTCTCCGCGAGGGTCAGCGGCCGCACGCGGTAGCGGAAGGCGATGCGCTGGCGCAGCTGGATGAGCGCCGGCACGTCGACCTGCTGGTGCAGCGGGTGCGGACCCATCAGCACGATGTTGAGCTGGCAGCCGCGCTCGCCGGCGAGGTTGGCGACGCGCAGCAGGTGCCTGGCGATGTCGGTGCTGATGCCGCTGATGTCGAGGCAGAGCACCAGGTGCTTGTCTTCCGCGGCGAGCCGGCCCATGGCCAGGCGCAGTTCGTGGAAGGCCTGGGCCGGGGCCATGCTGCCGGGCGTGGTGCCGAGTGCCAGCAGGGTGGCCGCGTAGAGCTCCGCGGGGTCGCCGTAGCGCAGGTCCACGCGTGCCGCGAGGACGCGGCTGCCCAGCGCCGCCAGCGCGTACTCCACCAGCGCGCTCTTGCCCACGCCCGGGCCGCCGGTGACGACGGCCACCGCATCGCGCGCGGTAAGCAGGTGCTGCAGCCGCCCGAGCGCATCGCTCATGGTCGCATTCGCCTGGAAGGTGCGTTCGCCCGGTGCGTGGGTGAACGGCCTGTCCTGCAGCTTGAAGTGCTCGCGGTACACGGTGGAGCCTCGGTGCGGTTGCGTCGGGCCGCGCGGTCGCGGGGTGCTGGGGCGGATTCTGGATTATGTCGGTGCGTCCGGGCGTTGATGGCGGTCACACTGCGGCCGGCCCCCGCCGCCGGGCGGCAGGTCGCGGCCTCGGCCATGTCCGTGACGCAGCTTCAATTTCCCGCTCCGGCCCTCTACCATGGCGGGCCATTGCCCCGAACCGCAACGCGTACCAGAACAGGGTGGGTGATCGCTCATGTCTGCCAATCCCATGCATTCAGCCGATATCGTCGAGTCGCTGGGCCGGGCCATCGGCCGCGAGCACGTGCTCACCGAACCCGCGGAACGCGAGTTCCACGCCATGGACGTCTACAACGCCCGCGAGCTGCCGCTCGCCGTGGTACGCCCCGGCTCGATCGCGGAACTGCAGGCGGTGGTGCGCCTGGCCGCCGCGGCCGGCGTGGCACTGGTCCCCCGCGGCGGCGGCGCCTCCTACACCGACGGCTACCTGCCGGCTACACCGAACTCGCTGCTGGTGGATACCTCGCGGCTCAACCGCATCATCGAGATCAACACCGAGGACATGTACGTCACCGCCGAGCCGGGCGTGACCTGGCACGACCTCTGGCAGGCGCTGAAGGAGAAGGGCGTCCGCGCCAGCTTCTGGGGGCCGTTCTCCGGCATCAAGGCCACGCTCGGCGGCTCGGCGTCGCAGAACAGCGCCAGCCTCGGTTCCGGCAACTACGGCATCTCGGCCGATGCCATCCTCGGCTTCGAGATCGTGCTGGCGAACGGCGAGATCCTGCGTACCGGCTCGTTCGCCGCGGCCAACGGCAAGCCCTTCTTCCGCTGGTACGGCCCGGACCTCACCGGCCTGTTCTGCGGCGATGCGGGTGCGCTCGGCATCAAGGCCAGCATCAGCCTGCGGCTGATCAAGTCGCCGCCATACTACGGCGCGGCCTCGTTCGGCTTCGAGACCTTCGAGCAGATGGCCGCCGGCATGGCGGCGGTCGCCCGCGAGAACGTCTCCGCGGACAACTTCGGCCTCGATCCCCGGCTGCAGCAGGGCCAGCTCGGCAAGGCGAACGCCAAGGACGCCGTGGCCGCGGCCCTGGCGGTGGCGAAGACGGCGCGCAATCCGCTGGAAGCCGCCGGCAAGCTGGTGAAGATGGCGGCAGCCGGCAAGCGCTTCCTGGCGGGGCACAATTACTCGGCGCACTACACGGTCGAGGGAGTATCGCGGGGCGAGATCAAGGGCAAGCTCGCGGTGCTGCGCGCGGCCATGGAGCCGCATGGCCAGGAGACCGCCAATACCATCCCGACGGTGATCCGCGCCATGCCCTTCATGCCGCTGTATGCCGTGCTCGGGCCCAAAGGCGAGCGCTGGGTGCCGATGCACGGCATCATGCCGTTCTCGAAGATGAACGAGTTCCACGCGAAGCTGTCGCGGCTCTACGCGGACAACGCCGCGCGCATGCAGAAGCTGAAGGTGGACAAGGGCGGCATGTTCCTCGCCATCAACACCAACGCCTTCCTCTACGAGCCGGTGTTCTACTGGGAAGACGATCGCACCGTGTTCCACAACCGCTTCCTGCCGCAGGAGTACCTGAACCTGCTGCCGAAGTACCCGGCCAACCCGGACGGCCGGGCGCTGGTGCGCGAGCTGCGCGGCGAGATCAGGAAGGTGTTCGCCTCGGTGGGCGCGGTCCACATGCAGGTAGGCAAGACCTATCCCTACATGGAAGGCCGCCAGGCCGAGGCCGCGCGCGCCATCCGCGAGATCAAGAAGGAACTCGACCCGGCCGGCATCATGAACCCGGGCGCGCTGCAGCTCTGAGACTGGCGGCAGCGGCTCAGACGGAGAAATCGATGCCCTGCGCGAGCGGCAGGCCGGTGCCCCAGTTGATGGTCACGGTCTGCCGGCGCATGTAGGCCTTCCAGGCATCCGAGCCGGCCTCGCGGCCGCCGCCGCTGTCCTTCTCGCCGCCGAAGGCGCCACCGATCTCCGCCCCCGAGGTGCCGATGTTGACGTTGGCGATGCCGCAGTCGCTGCCGGTCGCCGCGAGGAAGCGCTCGGCATGCTGCAGGCGGTCGGTGAAGAGGGCGGAGGAGAGGCCCTGCGGCACCTCGTTCTGCCATGCGATCGCCTGGTCGAGGCTGCGGCAGGACATCAGGTAGAGGATCGGCGCGAAGGTCTCGCGCTGTACCGGCGGCCAGTCGTGCTGCGCCAGAACCAGCGCCGGCTCGACGAAATGGCCGGGGCGTTTCAGCCGCCTGCCGCCGTGGAGGATGGTCGCGCCCAGCCGTCGCAGTTCCGCCAGCGTGGCGAGGTAGTGCTCCACCGCAGCGGCATCGATCAGCGGGCCCATGAGGATCCCTTTCCGCAGCGGATCGCCGATGCGCAGCTGGCGGTAGGCGGCAACCAGGCGGCGGCTCAATTCCCGCGTGCGGCTGTGATGGACGATCAGCCGCCGGGTGGTGGTGCAGCGCTGTCCGGCGGTGCCGATCGCACCGAAGAGTATCGCCGGCACCGCGAGGTCCAGGTTCGCCTCCCGGTCGACGATGATGGCGTTGTTGCCGCCGAGCTCGAGCAGGCACTTTCCGAGGCGGCCGGCGACGACGCTGGCCACCTGGCGTCCCACCGCGGTGGAGCCGGTGAAGGACAGCAGGTCCACGCGCCGGTCGGCCACCAGCTGCCCGGCGAGGTCCGCGTCAGCGGTGTTGAGCAGCGAGAAGACCGGCGGAAAGCCGCCGTCGGCCAGTGCGCGGTTGCAGATGTGCTGGACGGCAATGCTGCACAGCGGGGTCTTCGGTGACGGCTTCCACACGCAGGCGTTGCCGCAGACGGCGGCGATGAATGCGTTCCAGGACCAGACCGCCATCGGGAAATTGAAGGCGGTGACGATGCCGACCACGCCGAGCGGCTGCCATTGTTCGTAGAGGCGATGGCCAGGCCGCTCGGAAGGCATGGTGCGGCCGTAGAGCATGCGCGACAGCCCGACGGCGAAATCGGCGATGTCGATCATCTCCTGCACTTCGCCGATGCCCTCGGCGCGGATCTTGCCGGACTCCAGGCTCACCAGGGTGCCGAGCGCATCCCGGTGGGCCCGCAGGCCATCGGCGATGCGGCGGATGGCTTCGCCACGCTGCGGGGCGGGGATCTCGCGCCAGCGGAGGAACGCCTGGCGCGATGCATCCAGGATCGCGTCGAGGTCGCGCGGGCCCGCGCCCGTGACCGTGGCCAGCGGCCTGCCGGTGGCCGGATTGGCCGAAGTGAAGGCGGGTGCCGCCGCGTGGCGGTGCCAGCGGCCGGCGGAGCAGACGCCCGGCTGTCGCGGCTTCAGGCGCAGTTCCTCGAAGACCTTGCGCATCGCTGCATTCTGCCAGCGGGCGCGCGGCGGCGCGAGGCGCGGGGGGCTCGGTCATGAGCCTCGCGCCCGGCGGCCTCCAATTCAGGGACCGCAGCGGTTAAACTGGCGCCATGGTGAAGTTCCGCCTCAATGGCCAGGATGTCAGCGTCGAGGTACCCGACGAGATGCCGCTGCTCTGGGTGCTGCGCGACACGCTGGGCTACACCGGCACCAAGTACGGTTGCGGCATGGCGCTGTGCGGTGCCTGCACCGTGCATCTCGATGGCCAGTCGATCCGCTCCTGCGTCGTGCCGGTGTCCGCCGTGGCGGGGCGCTCGATCACCAGCATCGAGGGCATCGGCAAGCCCGAGCAGCTGCATCCGGTGCAGCAGGCCTGGATCGACGAGCAGGTGCCCCAGTGCGGCTACTGCCAGCCGGGCATGATCATGGCGGTGGCGGCCTTCCTGGAGCAGAACCCGCAGCCCGACGACGAGGCGATCAACCGCTCCATCACCAATATCTGCCGCTGCGGAACCTATCCGCGGATCCGCCGTGCCATCCATCGCGCCGCCGAGCTGCGGCGCCAGTCCACCTGACCGAAAGAGAGAGTCCGATGTACGAGCGCTGCCTGTCGCGGTTCGCAAGGGTTTTTCTGGCCGTGGCGCTGGTGGCGCTGGCCGGCTGCGGCAGCAAGCCCGCGCCCGGGGCGGCGACACCGGCCGCGGCTCCGGCGACGCCGAGCGCGGCCACGGCACCGGCCGCGGTGCCTTCGCCGCCGCCCAACCCGGAGCTGGAGGCGATGATCGCCAGGGCGGACCTCAATCGCGGCAAGATCCAGTTCTTCCAGTGCCGTGCCTGCCACAGCCTGGCGCCCGAGACCGAGCCCGGCAAGATCGGCCCGACGCTCTACGGCGTCATCGGCCGGCATGCCGGCAGCGTGACGGGCTACGCCTACTCCGGCGCTGTGGCCAAGTCCGGCATCACCTGGACCGCGGAGCAGATCGACAAGTGGCTGGAGCGACCGAGCGATTTCCTCCCGGGCAACAAGATGGTCTTCGTCGGCATCCAGGATGCGCAGGACCGCGCCAACATCATCGCCTACATCCAGCAGGAGACGGCGAAGGTGGCGGCGAAATAGGCCGGGCGAGGGGGTGGCCCGGTGGGCGAGGGCCGGGCCTCATCAGGACAGGAAGCGCTGCATGGCGACCGCGGCCCATGCCGCGGCAGCGAGCAGCAGGGCGAGGAAGACCGCCGCCGATGCCAGGTCCTTGGCACGTCCAGACAACTCGTGGGCCTCGGGTCCGATCCGGTCGACGACTGCCTCGATGGCAGAATTGAGCAGCTCCACGATCAGCACCAGCAGGCAGGACCCGAGCAGCATCAGGCGCTGCATTGCCGTTTCGCCCAGCCAGAATGCCAGGGGTGCAAGGATCAGTGCCAGCCCCACCTCCTGGCGGAAAGCGGTTTCATGAGCCCAGGCTGCACGCAGCCCGGCCAATGAGTATCCGCTGGCGGCCAGGAGGTGCCGCCAGCCGCTGCGCTTGCCATCGGCCATCTCTAGCCACCTCGCCGGGGCTGCCGGATTGATTGGTCCCCGCGACGGCGCATCTTAGCAATCCCCCGGCGGCCCGAGGTGCAAAGTTGGCGTACCGGCTCGGCAAAGCTGCGTGCTGCCCGATGCTTGAGGTGGGGGCTGTAACTGGTTTGTAATGGAAGCCTGCTCAAATCAGCCAGGATGATGTCAAGCGCACGCAACATCGCTCCACGGAAGGTCCTGATCGTCGAGGATGAGGCGCCCGTCCGGCGCATGATTGCCTTCAACCTCACCCGCGCCGGATTTGTCGTGGACGAGGCGGCAGACAGCTCCACTGCGCGCAGCCGCATCGCTGACAGTCGCCCCGACCTTGTCCTCGTGGACTGGATGCTTCCCGATGCCAGTGGCATCGAGCTGACACGGTCCCTGCGCCGGGATGAGGCCAGCCGGGAACTCCCCATCATCCTGTTGACCGCCCGCGTCGCGGAGCGCGACAAGGTCACCGGCCTGGAGAGTGGTGCAGATGACTACATCACGAAGCCGTTCTCGGGCCGCGAGCTGGTGGCCCGAATCAACGCGGTCCTGCGGCGCACTGGCGGTACCGGCACGGAAGTGCTCGAACTCGGTGACTTGCGCCTGGACCCTGTGGGACACCGCATCCGGGCGGGCTCCGTGGAACTGGCCGTCGGGCCAACCGAGTACCGCTTGCTCAAGTTCCTGATGGAGAACCAGGAGCGGGTCTACAGCCGCGGGCAATTGCTCGACAATGTCTGGGGTCGCAACACCGACGTGGAGGAACGCACGGTGGACGTCCATGTACGGCGCTTGCGCCAGGCGCTGGAGCCGCACGGCGCGGATCGCTACGTGCAGACCGTCAGGGGCGCGGGCTATCGCCTCTCGGCGGGCTAGCCGCGGCGTTGCTCCGGCATGCCACCCGTCTGGACTTCCGCGCTGCTACGGCTCGCGGGGCTCATCATCGCAGGCGCGATCGTTGGTTGGTTCTACGATCACATGTTGCTCGGGGCATTGCTGGTGGCGATCGGCAGCCTTGGCTGGCATCTCTACCACCTCTACCGCCTGGATGAGTGGCTGCGCACAGGGCGTCTTCGTGGGGTGACCGATGGCTCCGGGGTCTGGCCGCCGGTGTTCGCACGTATCGAGTACATCCGGGAGAAGTCCAGGCGCCGTCGGCGGCGCTGGCGTGACGTGCTGCGCGAGCTGCGGGCCTCGGCGGGTGCCTTTCCCGACGGCGGCGTGCTGCTGGACGGGAAGCACGGTATCGTCACCTTCAACGCTGCGGCAGCGCGCCTGCTTTCACTGAAGAAGGGGCGGGACCGCGGCCAGCGCATCGACAGCCTCCTGCGCCATCCAGACTTTGTCGCGTACGTCGCAGAGGGTGACTTCAGCCGCACCATCGAAGTGCCGGCGCCAGCCGGCGGCGATACCTGGATATCCTGCCTGATGATCCCTTACGGGCCCGAGCAGCGCCTGCTGCTGGTGCGTGACATCACTGCCACGTTGCGGGTGGAGCGCATGCGCCGCGACTTTGTCGCCAATTCATCCCACGAGCTGCGCACACCGCTCACGGTCATCTCCGGGTATCTCGACGCGCTGGCAGGGGACGAGCGGGCGCCAGCCGATTGGCACGCACCCCTGGCGGAGATGCGCAGCCAGTCGACCCGGATGGCGCAGCTGCTCGACGACCTGCTGGAGCTGTCGCGGCTTGAGTCCGCTGCCCCCTGTGGACTGGAGCGGGAGGTCGACATGGCTGCGCTGCTGCAGGCCGCCAGGCGAGAGGCTCTGGCTATGCCGGAGCGCCCCCGGCGGGTGGAGGTCGAAAGCGCCTCTGCCACCGGCGTTCTCGGCGATTCCCGCGAGCTGCACTCCGTCGTTTCCAATCTGGTGTCCAACGCCATCCGCTATACGCCTCCGGAGGGCGCGGTCCGCATCAGCTGGCAGGTCGACCGGGCAGGCGGCCACCTGGCCGTCGCGGATACCGGCATAGGTATCGCGGAAGAGGACATCCCGCGGATCACCGAGCGCTTCTATCGAACGGACCATGGCAGGGCGCGCCAGCAGGGCGGTACCGGTCTCGGTCTCGCCATCGTGAAGCACTGCCTTCGCCGCCACGAGGCGGAGCTCGAAATCCGCAGCCGTCCAGGGGAAGGCAGCACGTTCACCTGTCACTTTCCCCCGCACCGGCTTGCCCCGTCCTGATTCTTCCTGACGCACGGGTCTGCGTACCCGGATGAGGAAACCATGGAGACCGAACGATTCAGCCACCACATCTCCCGCCGCTTCAATGAGGAACTCGAACACGTGCGCAGCGAGGTGCTGCGCATGGGCGGCCTGGTCGAGCAGCATCTCGATGTGGCCATCCGGGCCATCATCACCGGGGACAGTGCGATGGGCCTGCGGGTGGCTGCGGAAGACTACAAGATCAACCGTCTGGAAATGGCCATCGATGAGGAGTGCACGAAGATCCTGGCGATCCGCGGGCCCACCGCTGCCGATCTGCGGCTGGTGATGGCCGTGGTCAAGACGATCACGGATCTGGAGCGGGTCGGCGACGAAGCACGCAAGATTGCCACCCTGGCAGCCCGCCTGGCCGCGGATGCGGAGGAACACGGCGAGTACCACGAACTGGAGTTGCTGGCTGGCCATGTGCAGGAGATGCTTCGCGACGCGCTGGATGCATTCTCGCGGATGGATGCCGCGGACGCCCTGGCCGTGGTGGAGCAGGACCAGTTGGTGGACGAGCAGTACGACTCGATCGCACGCCAGTGCATCACGGTGATGATGGAGGATCCGCGCACGATCCGCCGTTTCCTGGATATTACCTGGGTGGCGAGGGCGCTGGAGCGCATCGGCGACCATGCGACGAACATCTCGGAGCACGTCGTCTACCTCGTGCACGGCAAGGACATCCGGCACGTCGGAGTCGATACGGCCAGGCAGGAGATCGGCCTCGGCGCGAGCCCGCTGAAATAATTCCTTAACAAGGCCTGCCTAGACTGCCGTCATTGAAGGCAACACACCTGGCGGAGGTTATCGTGAAGGCAGCATTCCGGCGTAACGCGCTGGCCTTGGGCACCGGCATCTCGGCCGCCACCGTGGCGGCGTCTCTGGCCTTCGGCCAGGCTGCCCGTGATTACATCAGCATCGTGGGATCCTCCACGGTGTACCCGTTTGCCACGGTCGTTGCCGAGCAATTTGGCCGAGGCAGCAGGTTCAAGACGCCGAAGATCGAGTCCACCGGCACCGGCGGCGGGTTCAAGCTGTTCTGCGCCGGTGTCGGTGTGCAGTATCCTGACATCGCCAATGCCTCGCGCGCCATCAAGGCCAGCGAGTTCGCGGAGTGCGCCAGGAATGGGGTGAACGGGATCGTCGAGGTCCGGATCGGGTTCGACGGCATCGTGCTGGCCAATTCCGTCAAGGGCCCGAGGCTGGCGCTGACCCGCAAGGCGGTCTTCCTCGCGCTGGCAAAGCAGGTACCGGATCCCGTGGGCGGCGCAGACCTCATCGCCAACCCGTACAGGACATGGAAGGAAGTCGACCCGGTGCTGCCGGGCGAGCCCATCGAGGTGCTGGGCCCGCCACCCACCTCCGGCACCCGGGATGCCTTCGTGGAAATGGTCATGGACGCAGGCTGCAGGGCATTCCCGGCGATCGCGGCGCTCAAGGACAAGGACGAGGCTCGGTTCAAGGCCGTGTGCCAGACTATCCGTGAGGACGGTCGCTTCATCGAGGCCGGCGAGAACGACAACCTGATCGTGCAGAAGCTCAGGGCCAACCCCGTGGCCGTCGGCATCTTCGGCTACAGTTTCCTGGAGGAGAACGAGGATTCGGTGCAGGCCTCATCGGTAGACAAACAGCTGCCGACCTTCGAGACCATATCGTCGGGCGCCTACCCGGTAGCGCGGCCGCTATTCTTCTACGTGAAGAAGGCTCACGCGGCGGCCATCCCCGGGATCCCCGAGTTCCTGACCGAGTTCACCAGCAACAAGGCCATGGGAGTCGAGGGCTACCTGGCCGGCAAGGGGCTGATTCCGCTGCCCGCCGTCGAACTCGCAGCCACGCAGAAGGCCGCGCGTGGCCTGGTGGCGATGGCGCCGGTGAAGTAGGGGATCATGCGGCTGCCCACGCTGCTATTGCTGCTGAGCGCACTGTTGTTCGCTACGTTCGTGCTCGCCCGGCGCCGGGCGATCACGCTGGTGGGCGGGCATCGCGGCATCCGCAACCTGCACTCGTTGCCCGTCCACTACGGCTGCTTCGCCGCCGTCTGGGCCGCCGGACCGGCGCTTCTGCTGCTCCTGCTGTGGGTGGCAGGCAGCGACTCGTTCATCATGGCGCGGGTGGTCGAAGCACTGCCGGAACCTTACCGCTCCGCCGATGGGCCCGAGCTGGGGCTGGTGATGAACGACGTGCGAACCCTGGCAGCAGGGCGCGGCATGGGCACCGTGCGGCAGCTGGCGTTGCAACCATCGGCAGACCTGTACCTCTCCCTGCAGACACGCGCCCGCTGGTTGCTGGCGTTGCTGGTCATCTCCGTGGCCATGGCTGGCGGCTTGCTGGCCGGCTTGCGCATCAGCCCCCGGTTCCGCGCGCGCAATCACGTCGAGGCGCTGGCCCGCATGCTCCTGATGGCGGCATCCATGGTCGCCATCGTCACCACGGTCGGCATCCTGCTGTCGGTGGTCTTCGAGGCGGCGCGATTCTTTGCCAGAGTGCCGGTCCACGAGTTCCTGTTCGGACTGGAGTGGAGTCCGCAGACGGCCATCCGGCCGGACCAGGTGGGGGCCTCCGGGGCGTTTGGCGCCGTGCCGCTGTTTGCGGGAACGTTGCTCATCACGGCGATTGCCATGCTGGTGGCGGTGCCTGCAGGGCTGATGAGCGCGATCTACCTGTCCGAGTATGCAGCTCCCCGCGTGCGATCCGTGGTCAAGCCGGTGCTGGAGATCCTCGCTGGCATTCCCACCGTGGTGTACGGCTATTTTGCTGCCATCACGGTCGCGCCGTTGCTGCGCGAGGCGGGCCAGGCCATGGGCATGGACGTGGAGTCGGAGAGCGCCCTGGGCGCCGGGCTGGTGATGGGCGTCATGATCATCCCGTTCGTTTCCTCGCTCTCGGATGACGTCATAAATGCGGTGCCACAGTCCCTGCGGGACGGCTCACTTGCCCTGGGGGCCACCGTCTCGGAAACGATCAGGCGCGTCGTCGTGCCCGCTGCTCTGCCCGGCATCGTCGGTGGAGTCCTTCTCGGCGTCTCGCGCGCCATCGGCGAGACGATGATCGTGGTGATGGCTGCAGGCCTGTCGGCCAAGCTCACGGCCAATCCGCTGGAGGCGGTAACCACCGTGACAGTGCAGATCGTCACGCTCCTGGTCGGTGATCAGGAGTTCGACAGCCCGAAGACCCTTGCCGCCTTCGCGCTTGGGCTGGTGCTGTTCATCGTGACGCTGTCGCTCAATATCGTCGCCCTGCGGGTGGTCCGCCGTTACAGGGAGCAGTACGAATGAGCGGGCCCACCCTGCCGGTGACCGCACCTCGCAGCTTGCCGCAGGCGCGCCAGCGCATGGAGGCGGGTCTCGCGCGGCGTTATCGCCGGGAACGCCGCTTCCGCGCGTGTGGACTGGTGTCCGTGGGTTTTGGCGTGTCGTTTCTAGGTTTCCTGGTCTTCACGATCGTCGGCAACGGTTTCAGCGCGTTGCGCCAGGCCGAGCTGCGGCTGGAGCTGCAGTTCGACCCCGTGACACTCGGTCTCGGCGGAGGCCCTGACAGCGGGGCACTGGCCAGCGCGGACTATCAGGCTGTGGTCAGGGCTGCGATGGGGCGCCTGTTCCCTGAGGTCACGACGCGAGGCGATCGGCGTGACCTCGATGCACTGGTCAGCTCCAGTGCAGCCTTCCTCGTGCGTGACAGGCTCCTCGCCGAACCGCGCTTGCTGGGGCACGGGGCGAGCCTCTGGCTGCCGGCGGATGATGCCGTCGATCAGCTGCTCAAGGGGCATATCGGCCGGGATCGCCGAAGCGGCGGGAAGCTGGATGCGGCGCAACTCGCCTGGCTGGACCGGCTCGAGGCTGACGGCAGGGTTGCCCTGCGGTTCAACAAGGCATTCTTCACCAACGGCGATTCCCGGGAACCGGAGTTGGCAGGCATCCGGGGTGCGACGATGGGTTCGTTCTTCATGTTGCTGGTCACCCTGGTGCTTTCCTTCCCTCTGGGGGTGGCAGCTGCCATCTACCTCGAGGAGTTTGCTCCGCGCAGCCGCTGGGTCGATTTCCTGGAGGTCAACATCAATAACCTGGCGGCAGTGCCTTCCATCGTCTTTGGCCTGTTGGGGCTGGCGGTGTTCATCAACTTCTTCGGGTTACCGCGCTCCTCGCCGCTGGTGGGCGGGCTGGTCTTGACGCTGATGACGCTGCCGGTGGTGATTATCGCCTCGCGCGCTGCCATCAAGGCCGTGCCGCCTTCGGTGCGCGAGGCCGCGCTTGGCATCGGCGCCTCGCCCATGCAAATGGTGTTTGATCATGTGATGCCGCTGGCCCTGCCGGGAATGCTGACCGGAGCGGTCATTGGCATGGCCCGGGCGCTGGGCGAATCCGCGCCGCTGCTCATGATCGGCATGGTGGCTTTCATCGTCGACATACCGTCCACGCCGATGGATCCGGCCACCGCCCTGCCGGTGCAGATCTACCTGTGGGCAGACAGCCCGGAGCGCGCATTCGTGGAACGCACCTCGGCAGCCATCATGGTGCTGCTGGGCTTCCTGTTGGTGATGAACCTGGCGGCGGTATGGTTGCGCAGCCGCTTTGAGCGGCGATGGTAGCGCCGCAGGCCGGTGGGCCCAGGCTGGCCCGGGGTGTCCGCATATGGTAACAATGGATCGCGACATCGCTATTGTGCGGGATGGGTTCGCCTTGGCGGCAGAGACGAGATCGGCGACGGCAGAGGCCGGTCTTGAGGCGTCGGCCGGCGCCCACGGCGAGGGCCGGACGGTGGGCGACATCCGCGCGCGGGATCCCGTCATCACCGTGCGTGGCTGCAACGTCCACTACGGCGAGACCCAGGCGGTGAGGGATGTAAGCCTGGAGATCGGCCGTGGCGAGGTCGTCGCCCTGATCGGTCCTTCTGGATGTGGCAAGTCCACCTTCATCCGCTGCCTCAACCGGATGAACGACACCATCGAGGGTGCGCGCGTCACCGGGGAGTTCCGCCTCGATGGCGAGGATATTTACGCGCGCGGCATGGACGTGGTCATGCTCCGTGCCCGTGTCGGCATGGTATTCCAGAAGCCCAATCCGTTCCCGAAGTCGATTTACGAGAATGTGGCCTACGGTCCGCGGATCCATGGGCTCGCAGGCAGCCGGCGCGAGCTCGATGACATCGTCTACGGCAGCCTCGATCGTGCTGGCTTGCTCGATGAGGTCCGGCAGCGGCTGGACGCGCCCGGCACTGGCCTTTCCGGGGGGCAGCAGCAGCGCCTGTGCATAGCTCGCGCCATCGCCGTGAATCCAGAGGTAATCCTCATGGATGAGCCCTGCTCGGCACTGGATCCCATCGCCACGGCACGCATCGAGGACCTCATCGACGAGATGTCCCGCAACTACGCGATCGCCATCGTCACGCATTCCATGCAGCAGGCGGCGCGGGTGTCACAGCGGGTGGCCTATTTCCACCTGGGCACGCTGGTCGAGGTCGGCCCCACCGACAAGATCTTCACCAACCCGTCCCACAAGCTCACCGAAGACTACGTCACAGGCCGCTTCGGCTGACCGCCTCATCGGAGGCGGTGCAGGGCTGCTTGCGGGCTGCTGATACTGCTGTCATGAGGCCGTCATATCCGGCACGCAGAATGCCGGCAGTACCGCGCGAGCCGCGGTGACACCGCAGCCGGTCACGGGCCGCGCTGCGCCGGATTCCAACCATCGCAGACGAGGTGAATCGATGATGAATCGTAAGCAACTTGCCCTGGCAATCGGCCTGTCGCTTGCCAGTCCGCTTGGCACGGCGGCCGTATCGGACGCAGAGTTCCAGGCCCTCAGAGACAGCGTGGCGGCCCTGAACCAGAAACTTGCCGATGTCGAGCGGCAACTGGCCGAAGAGAAGGCCGTGAACGCTCAGGCCGCGACGGCGCCCGCTGCTGCGGCAGCGGTGCCCGTTGCCACTGTCACGCCCGCCATGCCCGCAGGGTCCTCCTGGACGGAAAAGGTGTCCTTGCAGGGAGACTTCCGGGTCCGCTACGAGAACATCGACCAGGAAGACAAGGACGAGCGCAATCGCGAGCGCTTGCGTGCCCGTGCCGCCGTTATCGCCAAGCCACAGGACAACCTTGAGGTGGGCTTCGGCCTGTCAACGCGGCAGGATGCCGATCCGGCATCCTCTAACCAGACGCTGGGTGGCGGCGGTTCCGGCAAGGGCATCTACCTCGATCTGGCCTACTTCAACTGGACGGTGCAGCCGGACCTGAACCTCTTCGGCGGCAAGGTTCGCAACAACCAGTATCGTCCGGGCAAGAACGGCCTCATCTGGGACGCCGACCTGAACCCGGAGGGCCTGGGTCTCAGCTACCGCAGGGGGCCCGTTTTTGCGAATCTGCTTGGGACATGGATCGAGAGCGACAGTGACAATTCCCAGGCCTTCGGCGCCGGTGGCCAGCTGGGCGTGGTGTGGCCGGTCAACGACAGTGCAAAGCTGACGCTAGGTGCGGGCTACTTCGACCTCAACACCGCCGGGAAGGGCGCGTTCTACGTGGTCCCGGGCAAGGCTCCCAAGTACTACGGCAACAGCGTGGATACCAATGGCCGATACTTGTACGACTATCAGGAGCTGCAGGCTTTTGCCGATGTCGGCTTCAAGGTGCTTGGCCTGCCGGTCAGCGTGTTCTTCGATTACGTGAACAACCTTGACGCTGATGACTTGGATTCGGGCTGGGCTGCTGGTGCTCAGCTCGGCACGGCCAGGGCGAAGGGGAGCTGGGAGGTTTCCTACACCTACCAGGATCTGGAGAGTGACGCGGTCTTTGGCCTGTGGACAGACTCGGACTTTGGCGGCGGCGGCACGGACACAAGGGGGCACGTCATTCGCGGTGCCTATGCCCTGACCAACTCGGCCAACATGGCTTTCTCGTACTACATCAACCAGGTGGGCAAAAGCCGGGGCAATGAGGTGGACTACGACCGCTTCCAGCTCGACGTGAATTTCAAGTACTGAAACACCGGTACCAGATGCAACTGCCGCGGGTCCCCGACGGGACCCGCGCGGAATATACGCGTTGGCAGGCGTCAAGCCGCGGCGCGCACTCCCCAGCCGCCGGCGGAGTAGCCCTTCGGCAGCCCCGCCTCGGGCGTGAAGCCGTACATGGCCTCGCCGGGCAGGGCGTCGATGAGAATGCGGCGCACCTCGAGCAGCTTGCCGGGATCGATGCCGGTGCGCAGGCCCATGGCATCGAGCATGAAGACCAGGTCCTCGGTGACGATGTTGCCGCTGGCGCCGGGCGCGTAGGGGCAGCCGCCGAGCCCGCCGAGCGAGCTGTCGAGCGTGGTGATGCCTTCCTCGAGCGCGGCCAGCGCATTGGCCAGGCCGAGGCCGCGGGTGTTGTGCAGGTGCACGCCCGACAGCCGCTCGCTGCCGATCTCGGCGCGCACCAGCTTGATCAGGCGGCGCAGCTGCGCGGGGTTAGCATAGCCGGTGGTGTCGGAGAGCCCGACCTCGTCCACGCCGGCTTCCATGAGACGCCTGGCGAGTTCCACCACCTTGCCTTCCGGCACCGGGCCCTCGAGCGTGCAGCCGAAGGCCGTGGCGACGTTGCCTTCGAAGCCGGGGCGCTGGTCCGCCGGCAGGCTGCGCAGCAGCTCGCTGATGCGCCGCACCTCGTCGATGACTTCATCGTGGGTCTTGCGCAGGTTGGCCTTGCTGTGGGTCTCGCTGGCGGACAGCGGCAGGGCGATCTTGTGCGCGCCGGCCTGGATGGCATTCTCGGCACCCTTGAAGTTCGGCACCAGCGCCAGCACCGTCAGGCCGGGGATGGTTCGCGCATAGCGCACCACCTCGGCGGCATCGGCCATCTGCGGCAGCAGCTTCGCCGGCACGAACGAGCAGACTTCGATCTCGCGCACTCCGGCGGCGGCTTCCGCGGCGATCCAGGCCTTCTTCGCGGCCGTAGGCATGATGGACTTGATGCTCTGCAGGCCGTCGCGCGGGCCGACTTCGCTGACCAGCACGTCGATATCGTTGCGTTCTTGCATGTGGGCGGGTCCTCGGGTGTCGCGCCGCACCCGGTGGGTCCGGCCGCGGCTCTATTCTATATGGGGTCGGCGTGGGCGATAATCCACGCCCCCGCGGCCCGCCGCGGGCGCCACCGACATCATGCAGCGACCGAGGAAATCCATGGCAGGCAAGCAGTCACTCCCCCTGGCCGGCGTTCGCGTCATCGAGTTCACCCACATGGTCATGGGGCCTGCCGCCGGGCTGATGCTGGCGGACCTCGGCGCCGACGTCATCAAGATCGAGCCGGCCGAGGGCGACAGCACGCGGACGCTTCCCGGATCGGGGGCCGGCTACTTCCCCATGTACAACCGCAACAAGCGCAGCCTGTGCGTTGACCTGAAGGCACCCGCCGGCAAGGAGGCGGTGCTGAGGCTGATCGACAAGGCGGACGTGGTGATCGAGAACTTCCGCCCCGGCACCATGGACCGGCTGGGCCTGGGCTACGAGGCGCTCAGCCGGCGCAACCCGCGGCTGATCTACTGCTCGGAGAAGGGATTCCTGCCCGGGCCCTACGAGGAGCGTACCGCGCTCGACGAGGTGGCGCAGATGATGGGCGGCCTGGCCTACATGACCGGCCCGCCGGGCAAGCCGCTGCGCGCCGGCACCTCGGTGATCGACGTGCAGGGCGGCATGTTCGGCGCGCTGGGCATCATCGCTGCGCTGTACCAGCGCCAGGCGAGCGGGCGCGGCCAGTACATCGTCGCCTCGCTTTACGAAAGCACCGTGTTCCTGGTGGGCCAGCACATGGCGCAGTTCGCCGTCACCGGCAAGGCCGCGGCGCCCATGCCGGTGCGTGTCTCCGCCTGGGCCATCTACCAGGTGTTCGACACCGCCGATGGCGAGCAGGTGTTTGTCGGCGTGGTCAGCGACAAGCAGTGGAAGCTGCTGTGCGATGCCTTCGACCTGCGCGACATGGCCGCCGACCGCAGCCTCGACACCAACAACGACCGCGTGGCCCACAAGGATCGCCTCCTGCCGGTCATCAAGGCGACTTTCCTGAAGTACAGCAAGCAGGATCTGATGGCCAAGCTCGAGAAGACCGGCTTGCCGTTCGCGCCCATCGCCCGGCCGGAGCAGCTGTTCGATGACCCGCACCTGGTGGCGAGCGGCGGCCTGCTGCCTCTGACGGTCACCGATGGCGAACGCAAGGGCGAGGCCACGCGGCTGCCGGCCCTGCCGCTGGAAATGGCTGGCCAGCGCTTCGGCGTGCTGCGCGACCTGCCGCGGCGTGGCCAGCACAGCCGCGAGGTGCTGGCGGAGGCGGGCTACGGCAAGGCCGAGATCGACGCCATGGTCAGCCAGGGCGTGGTCGGCGCCGAATGACGGCGGCTGGCGCGGACCGCTTGCCGCGCATGCCGGCGGCGGCGCAGACTGGCGCATCGGTCACCGGACAGGAGTTTCAAATGCGATTGCAGTCGGGAAAGCTGGCGCTGTGCGCCCTGGTGCTGTCGGTCCTCGCCGGCTGTGCGTCCGGCCCCAGCATCCGTGTCGATGGCGACCCCAGCGTCGATTTCGGCGCCTATCGCAGCTTCGGCTTCTTCGAGCCTCTGGCCACCGACAAGGCCGGCTATTCCACCCTGCTCACCGCACGCCTCAAGGATGCAGCCCGTCGCGAGATGCAGGCCAAGGGCTACAGCTACGACGAGGCGAATCCCCAGCTGCGCCTCAATTTCAACGTCAACCTCGTCGACAAGACCGAGGTCCGCACTTCCCCCAGCGTCAGCGCCGGCTATGGCTACTACGGCTACCGCGGTGGCATGTACGGCGCCTGGGGCGGCTACCCGTACGACGTCGAGACTACCAACTACAAGCAGGGCACGCTCACCATCGACGTGGTGGACGCGGCGCGCAAGGCGCTGGTCTGGCAGGGTGTCGCCGAGGGGCGCATCACCCAGAAGGTCCGCGAGAATCCGGCCGGCGCGGTGGATGCCGCCGTCACGCAGATCCTCGCCGGGTTCCCGGCGCGCGGCGACGTCGCCCTGGCACCCGCAACGAAATGACGCCGGAGGCCGGCCGCTACAGGTAGATCCAGGGCCTGCGCAGCCGGTCGCGCCCCTGGAAGGCGAGGATCTCGTCGTCGCGCTTCATCGTCAGGGCGATGCCGTCGAGGCCTTCCAGCAGCATTTCACGGTCGGCCGCGGGGATGGCAAAGCCGTGGCGCTGGCCATCCGGTGCAAGAACGGTGCATGCCACCAGGTCCACGGTCAGCAGCCGGCTGGCGGGGTCGGCCTCGACCTGCCTGGCGAGGTCTTCCACCACGGCGTTGTCCAGCACCACGGGCAGGATGCCATTGCGCACGCAGTTGCCGGCGAAGATGGCGCCGTAGCTCGGGGCGATGATGGCGCGCATGCCCCACTCCTGCAGCGCCCACACCGCGTGTTCACGCGAGGAGCCGCAGCCGAAGTTGGCGCCGGCCAGCAGGATGCGCGCCTTGCGGTAGGGCTCGCGGTTGAGCACGAAGGCAGGGTCTTCCTCGCGGCTGCCGGGTGCCTGGTAGCGCCAGCCGGCGAACAGGCCGGCGGCCAGGCCGGTCTTGCCGACCGTCTTCATCTCGCGGCTGGGGATGATGGCGTCGGTGTCGATGTTGATGCGCAACAGCGGCGCGGCGATGGCGGTGATGCGGGTGAACTTTTCCATGCCTGGTGACCTGCGGCGTTCAGCGTGCCAGGGTGCGGGCGTCGGTCAGCCGCCCGGTGAGGGCCGAGGCGGCCACGGTCACCGGGCTCGCCAGGTGGGTACGCGTGCGCGGGCCCTGGCGGTTCTCGAAATTGCGGTTGGTGCTCGACACCACGCGCTCCTCGAAGCCGAAGCTCTCGCCGCCGGCGTAGAAGCACATCGAGCAGCCTGACTCGCGCCACTCGAACCCGGCCTCGCGGAACACGCGGTCCAGGCCCTCGCGCTCCGCGGCCTGCTTCACCTGGGTGGAACCGGGCACGCAGATGGCGCGCACGCCGCTGGCCACCTTGCGCCCCTCGAGGATCGCCGCCGCGGCACGCAGGTCCGACAGCCGGCTGTTGGTGCAGGAGCCGATGAAGGCGGCCTGGATCGGCAGTTCGTCGAGGCGCATGCCGGGGGACAGGGCCATGTAGGCGAGGGCGCGTTCCATGGCCTGGCGACGGTTGGCATCGGGCTCGCGGGCCGGATCCGGCACCGTGCCGTCGATGCCGGTCTCGTGCTGCGGGCTGGTGCCCCAGGTGACCTGCGGGGCCAGGGTCGAGCAATCCAGGCTGAGCTCCCGGTCGAACACCGCCCCGGCATCGGTCTGCAGCGTGCGCCAGTGGGCGATCGCCTGCTCCAGCACCTGGTCCTTCGGGGCGTAGGGCCGGCCGCGCACGTAGTCGAACACGGTGTCGTCCGGGGCGATGATCACCGTCCAGGCGCCGAACTCCACGCCCATGTTGCACAGGGTGAGGCGCGCCTCGACGGGCAGGGCGCGCACCGCCTCGCCGGCGAACTCGATGACGTAGCCGACACCCCCCGAGGCGCCGTGGGCGCCGATCAGCGCGAGGATCATGTCCTTGGCGGTGACGCCGGGTGCCAGGCGCCCGTGGAAATCGATGCGCATGCTGCGCGGCCTGCGCACGGCCAGCGTCTTGGTGGCGAGCGCATGCTCGGCTTCGGTGGAGCCGATGCCCCAGGCCAGCGCACCGATGCCGCCCAGTGTGCAGGTATGGCTGTCCGGGCAGACCAGGGTCACGCCCGGCAGGGCGATGCCCTGTTCCGGCGAGACGACATGGACGATGCCCTGGTCGCTGCTGCCGATGTCGAACAGCGTGATGCCCGCGGCGCGTGCCGCCTCGCGCGTCTGGGTGATGAAGCTGGTGCCGCCCGGCATGCGGGTCGCATCACCGCGCCCCGGCAGGGTGTCGACGATGTGGTCCATCGTGCAGAACACCTGCTCGGGATTGCGCACGCGGCGATTTGCCGCAGCGAGTTCCTTGAGGGCGACACTGCCGGTGCGCTCGTGGAGGAATACCCGGTCGATGTACAGCAGGCTGCTGTCCTCGCCCAGTTCCGCCACCCGGTGCTCGTCCCAGATCTTGTCGATGATCGTGCGTGCCATGCGAAAATGATAACAGGTCGGTCAAGAGCCGCCCGCGTACGCCGGGTCTATAATTGCCGCCATGTTTTCCCACCTCGATGCCGACAACCAGCCGACGATGGTGGACGTCAGCGGCAAGCCGGTGACGCAGCGCACTGCCGCAGCGCAGGCGCGCGTGCTGCTGCCCGATGCCGTGCGTGCCGCGCTGGTGGCCGGCGAGCTGCGCACGGCCAAGGGGCCGGTGTTCCAGACCGCCATCATCGCCGGCACCATGGCTGCCAAGCGCACCCACGAGCTGATCCCGTTCTGCCATCCGCTGGCACTGGACGCGGTGAAGATCAGCATCCGCGTGGCGGAGGACGGCCATGCCGTCATCGACTGCCTGGTGCGGGTGGAACACCGCACCGGCGTGGAGATGGAGGCGCTGACCGGCGCCAGCGTCGCCGCGCTGACGGTGTACGACATGTGCAAGGCGCTGTCGCACGACATGGTGATCAGCGATATCAGGCTGGTCAGCAAGACCGGCGGCAAGAGCGACTACGGCGCCAGCACGCCGCCGCATGGCTGACGCGGTCCCGCCGCTGCTCGGCCTGGTGCTGGCCGGTGGCCGCAGTGAGCGGCTGGGCAGGGACAAGGCGGCCGTCATGCTCGACGGGCACCCGATGCTGGAACGCGCGGTGGCGCTGCTGGCCACGCTGGTGCCGGAGGTGTGGGTCGCGGTGCGCGCCGACCAGTCCGGCGACGCCCTGCGCGGGCGCTTCCCGCTACTGGTGGACGTGGCGTCCGGCATCGGCCCCGCGGCCGGCATGCTCGCCGCACACGCGGCCATGCCCGCTGCAGCCTGGCTGGTGATGGCCTGCGACATGCCGCGGATGGGTGCCGACGAGCTCGCGCGGCTGGTTGCGGCACGCGAACCCGCGGCCTGCGCGACCGCATTCCGCGGTGCCCATGACGGCCGCCCCGAGCCGTTGTGCGCCATCTATGAACCGGCTACCCTTGCGCGGTTCCAGCGCCAGGTGGCCGGGGGCGGCAACACCAGTCCGCGTGCCCTGCTCGAGGCCTGCGGACCTGTCCTGCTCGATGCCCTGGCCGCGGACCAGCTCGACAGCATCAACTCACGCGAGGACCTGCAGCGTCTCACCGGGGCGGCAGGTGCTGGCACACCATGAATCGAAGCAAAGGCGCCTCCTGATGGCCACCAGCACCAGATCGCGACGGCCCACGCGGGCCCAGGCGGAGGACGCGGTCCGCGTCCTGCTGCGCTGGATCGGCGATGACGCCACACGTCCCGGCCTGCGCAAGACCCCGGCCCGGGTGGTCGGCTCGCTCGATGACTGGTTCTCCGGCTACGGCGTGGACCCCTACGAGATCCTCGGCGGTTCCTTCCAGCAGGTGGGCCATTACCGCCGGCTGGTGACCCTGCGCGACATCGATTTCGAGTCGCACTGCGAGCACCACATGGCGCCCATGATCGGCCGCATCCACCTGGCCTACCTGCCGGACCGGCGCCTGGCCGGCATCAGCAAGCTGGTACGCGTGGTGGAGGCCTATACGCGGCGCCTGCAGGTTCAGGAACGCCTCACCGCCGAAATCGCCCGCTGCATCAACGATGTGCTGGAGCCGCGCGGCGTGGCGGTGATGGTCGAGGCGCAGCACCAGTGCATGACCACGCGCGGCGTGCATCGCGCCAATGTGCGCATGGTCACGACGGAAATGCTCGGCGTGTTCCAGGATGACGACCGGTTCCGTGGCGAATTCCTCGCCGCGGCGGGCCGCTGAGGTGCTCCACGCATGAACCCGCGCATCGTCAGGACCATCGAGGATGCCAAGGCCCTGGTCGGGCAGGAGATCGGCGTATCCGACTGGGTACTGGTCGACCAGCAGCGCATCGACCGGTTCGCCGAGGCCACCGACGACCACCAGTGGATCCATGTCGATACCGCCCGCGCCCGCACCGAGATGCCCGGGGGCCAGACCATCGCGCATGGCTACCTGGTGCTCTCCCTGCTGCCGGCGCTGATGGACAAACTGGTGTCGATGCCGACCCTGCAGCGGGCCATCAACTATGGCCTCAACAAGGTGCGCTTCAAGAACCCCGTGCCCGCCGGCAGCCGCGTGCGCCTGCGCAGCGTGCTGCTTCAGGCGCAGAAGCGCGCCGGCGCCCTGCAGGTGATCCTCGAGAACACCATCGAGATCGAGGGCCAGGCCAAGCCGGCCTGCGTCGCCGAGGTCATCGCGCTCTACTTCCTCGACGGATCCTGAGGCAGGCCAACCGCTTCCCGGCAGCGGCGGCAGCGATCCCGTGACCGGCAACGCCACATACAGCCCGGCTGTGGATCTCCTGGCGGCGCTGGCGGCGGGCAGCGTCAGCAGCGAGCAGCTGCTGCGGCGTGCGCTGGCGCGCATCGAGGAGATCAACCCGCGGTTCAACGCCATCGTCGCCCTCGATGCCCCGGGCGCCCTGGCCCGGGCCCGCGCCGCCGACCAGGTGCGCCGCGCGGGGCTGCCCCGCGGGCCACTGCACGGTCTGCCCATCACCGTGAAGGACTGCTTCGAGGTGGCCGGGTTTCCGGCGGTCAACGGCGCACCGGAGTGGCGCGACCATCGCCCGGAGCGTACCGCGCCCGCGGTGCAGCGGCTGGTCGATGCGGGTGCCATCGTCATCGGCAAGAGCAACGTGCCGCTGTACGCGCTGGACCTGCAGACCTTCAACGAAGTCTTCGGCACCACGCGCAATCCCTGGGACCCGGCGCGCACGCCGGGCGGCTCGAGCGGCGGCGCCGCCGTGGCGCTCGCCACCGGTGTCGTGCCGCTGGAGATCGGCAGCGATCTCGCCGGGTCGCTGCGCATCCCGGCGCATTTCACCGGCCTCTGTTCGCTGAAGCCGGGCTTCGGCGTCGTGCCGACCGCCGGCGTGCTCTCGCCGGTGCGCGGTGACCGCCGTCGTCCAGACCTGATGGTCGCCGGTCCGATGGCGCGCCGGGTTGCCGACCTGCGCCTGGCGCTTGACGTGCTGGCCGGCCCCGAAGCGCGCGACGCCGCCGGCTGGCGCCTGGCGCTGCCGCCCGCCCGCGACACGGCGCGCCGCCTGCGGGTGGCGGCCTGGCTCGACGATGCGCAGTGCCCGCCGGCGCCGGGCGTCGCCGCGGTGCTGGGCCGCGCGGTGTCGGCGCTGCGCGAGGCGGGGGTGGCGGTGGACGAAGCGGCGCGCCCGGATTTCGATCCGGCCGCGCACTTCCGCTGCTTCTTCCAGCTGATGTACGGTGAGATGAGCGCCGGATTCCCGGAGCCGGTGTTCCGTGCCTTCGCCGCTGCCGCGCGCCGCGCCGATCCCGCCGCGCCCTGGAGCCCGCTGGCGGCGATGCCGGCGGCCGTCACGCAGTCGCACCGCGAGTGGCTGCGCGCCTGCGAGGACCGCGAGGAGTATCGCGCGGCCTGGGACGGGTTCTTCCGCGACCACGACATCCTCATGACGCCGGTCGCGCCCGTCACCGCCTTGCCCCACGACCCGCGGCCCTTCGAACAGCGCAGCCTGAGCCTCGGCGGGCGCGAGGTGGCCTACATGCAGCAGGTGTTCTGGTGCGCGCTCGCCACGGTCACGGGGCTTCCCGCCGTGGTGGTGCCAGTCGGTCTCGATCCGCAGGGCTTGCCGGTGGGCGTGCAACTCATCGCGCCCCACCTGCACGAGTACACGGCGCTGGAGTGTGCCGCCCTGGTCGAGGAACTCTGCGGCGGCTTTCGCCCGCCGCCGGAGTGAACATAAGGTACCGAGTCGGGGGTGAAGTTGCTGCTGTTGCCGTCACGAAGCGGCTGGTCCGGCTTCACGGCGATTGCAACGCGGCATGATCCGGTTCAGTATCGATTGGTATAACCGTACCGGAGCCAACAACATGAAGAAGAATCTCTGCGGTATTGCCTTGCTCGCGACGATGAGTCTGACTGCGGCAGCTGTCCAGGCAGGCACGATCCTGCAGCCGGTTGCCGCCACGTCGGGCATGGGTAACTACAGTTCCCAATACCTGCCCTCGTTCGCCATCGACCAGTCTGGCCTGTTGCCGTCGGCTTATGTGTCAGGCGTCACCGACTTCGACGTCTACGTGCCGACTGCCTACACGACCCTGTCGTCGGGTGGCAGCGGCTTCAAGATCTGGTACTCGTCCACAGGCACGCTCACGGGTAACTTCGATTTCGACCTCGGCGGGCAGGCCCTCATCGAATCGCTTGCGCTCTGGAACGATCCGCAGTCCGCCGGCCAGGGCGTAAACAGCTTCAGCCTGTGGGCGGATGACAATTCGGCGTTCTCCTCGCCGACGCTGCTCGGCAATTTCACCGCTGTCGAGGGTCTTGGAAATGCCAACTATGCGCAGGTCTTCGGCTTCACACCGACGGCTGCGGCATACGTACGGATGACGATCCTGTCCAATCACGGCAGCACGTTCGTTACCGGAATTTCCGAGGCAGCCTTCGAGGTGGCGGCCGTTCCGGTTCCTGCCGCGGTCTGGCTGCTGGGCAGCGGCCTGGTGGGGCTGATTGGCCTGGGTCGCCGTCGCAGCCACTGACCGGCACACCTTGCCCGGATGATACGAAGACGGGCCCCGCCATGCGGGGCCCGGATCATTCTGCTCCCGGCCTGCTCAACCCTGCAGGCGCCCCATGATGGCGGCATGGGTCATGGCATCGGCCGCGACCAGCAGGTCCGCGGGTGCCTGGGGATCGAAATCATCGAAGAGGCTGACCGGGCTGCCGTCGAGGCGGGTGGCGCGGCCGCCGGCCTGCACGGCGATGAAGGCCGCAGCGCCCCAGTCGAGGCAATCGCCGTCCCGGCAGGCGAAGGCGGCCAGGCGGCCGCCGTAGATCTCGTTGAGATTGTCCAGGCCGCGGGCCGGGTCGTCGTCGCGCAGCAGGTCGAAGCAGGCGAACTCGCCGCGCAGGCGCTCGTTGATCTCAGGTGTCTGGCAGGTGAGGCAGTGCCGCGCGCCGGGCCGGGTGTGCAGCGGCACCATGTCGTCGAGCCGCGGATGGCGGCGCTCGCCAGTGAGGGCGCCGCGCTCGCGCAGCGCCAGGTAGAAGCGGCCCCGTGCCGGCATGTAGCTGATGGCGGCGACGAGGCGGCCATGGTCGGCGATGCCGAGGAGGATGTCCCAGCCGGATCGCTGCTGGCGGTACAGGAAGGCGCCGTTCACCGGGTCGAGATGGACGGCGATCGCCGCATCGGCCGGGAAGTACTTCTGGTTGAGCGAGCGCGCATGCTCCGCGCCGAAGAAGCGCAGCTGCGGGAAGCGCGCCAAGGTCGCCACCTCGAGGAAGTTCTGCACCGAGGTACCGGCATCGGCGGACCCGGCGGACACAGGCTGGATGGCCAGGGCGTAGTCGCCGGCGGTGACCAGCAGGCCGAGCAGGTGGCCGACCATGCCATCGAGGGATGTGCTGCCCATGGCTGCATGCTCCGCGCAAACCCGGGTGCCGGCAGCGACCTTAGCACAGCCACCGCGGTGCGGCGTATACAATGCCCGTCACCATCGCCACCCCGCGTGCCCCATGGACCAGGCGCTCCAGGATCTCATCAGTCTGCTCGAGCTCGAACAGCGCGGCGAGAACCGGTTCCGCGGCCAGAGCCGCGACACCGGTCTGCCACAGGTGTTCGGCGGCCAGGTGCTGGCCCAGGCGCTCGCCGCGGCCAGCTGCACCGTCAGCGGGCGCCGCGTCCACTCGCTGCACGCCTATTTCCTCAGGCCAGGGGATGCGGCCACGCCGATCGACTACGAGGTGGACCGCGCGCGCGATGGCGGCAGCTTCACCAGCCGGCGCGTGGTCGCCGTCCAGCACGGCGAGCAGATCTTCAACCTGGCAGCGTCCTTCCAGGCAGCTGAGGCGGGCCTGGAGCACCAGGCGCAGATGCCCGACGTCCCGCACCCGGACCAGCTGAGCGACATCCGCGAGCTGGCGGAGGGGCTCGGTGTCGTGCCCACGCCGCGCATCCGCCGCGTGCTCGCCTCGCGGCGGGCATTCCGCGTCAAGCCGGTCTACCCGGAGCATTTCCTGGTCTCGCAGCCGTTCCCGCCGGTGAAGCGCGTGTGGATGAAGGCGACCGACAGCCTGCCCGATGCCCCGCTGCTCCACGACGTGCTGCTCGCCTATGTGTCGGACTACGACCTCATCAGCACCGCGACGCTGCCGCATGGCCTGCATGCCTCGTTCAGCGGCCTGCAGATGGCGAGTCTGGACCACGCGATGTGGTTCCACCGGCCGGCGCGGATGGATCAGTGGCTGCTGTTCGACCTGGAGAGCCCCAATGCCTCGGGCGGGCGCGGCATGGCGCTGGGGCGCGTCTTCAGCGAGGACGGCGTGCTGGTGGCATCCCTGGCGCAGGAGGGCCTGATCCGCCTGCGCCGGCCGCGCACCTGAGCCGCGCGGCTCAGGCCGGGCGCAGGGCGCGACGATAGAGTTGCGCGCGCTCGCTGTAGCGCCGGGCCGATTCGGCGAGGCCGGCGATCTCCGCGGCGGTGAGCTCGCGGATCACCCGGGCGGGCGAGCCGACGATCAGCACGCCGTCGGGATACTCCTTGCCTTCGGTAACCAGGGCGCCGGCGCCGACGATGCAATGCGCGCCGATGCGCACGCGATTCATGACGATGGCGCCGATGCCGATCAGCGACTCGTCGCCCACGTGGCAGCCGTGCAGCGTCACGGCGTGGCCAACCGTGACACCGGCACCGACGACCAGCGGCGTGCCGGGATCGGCGTGCAGCACCGAGTTGTCCTGGATGTTGGTGCCCTGGCCGATGGTGAGGCGGTCGACGTCGCCGCGCAGGATGGCGCCGAACCAGATGCTGGCCCCGGCGGCGATGTGCACGTCGCCGATGACGCTGGCGCCCGGCGCGATGTAGACATCGCCGGCAACCTGCGGCGCCCGGCCGTCGAGTGCGTAGATCACTGGGCCTTGCCCTGGGCTGCCACCGCGGCCGCGGCCCTTGCCACCTCCTCGGGATCGCCGATGTAGCGGCGATCCAGCGGGCGCAGGGCATCGTCGAGCTCGTAGAGCAGCGGCACGCCGGTGGGAATGTTCAGCCCGGTGATGTCCTGGTCGGAGATGCCGTCGAGCATCTTCACCAGCGCGCGCAGGCTGTTGCCGTGGGCCGTCACCAGCACGGTCTGCCCGCTGCGCAGCCGCGGTGCGATGCTCGCCTGCCAGCAGGGCAGCACCCGGGCCAGCGTGTCCTTCAGCGACTCGGTGGCGGGCAGGGTGTCGATGCCGCGGTAGCGGCGGTCGAAGCGCGGGTGGCGCGGGTCGTCGGCACCCAGCGGCGGCGGCGGGATGTCGTAGCTGCGCCGCCAGACCTTGACCTTGTCCTCGCCGTGCTCGGCCGCCGTCTGTGCCTTGTTGAGGCCCTGCAGGGCGCCGTAGTGGCGCTCGTTGAGCCGCCAGTCGCGCTCCACCGGGATCCACATCAGGTCCATTTCGTCGAGGACGATCCACAGCGTGCGGATGGCGCGCTTGAGCACCGAGGTATAGGCGAAGTCGAACTGCAGCCCGAGCGCCTTCAGCTGGCGGCCCGCCTCGGTGGCCTCGGCGCGCCCTTGCGCGGTGAGGTCCACATCCACCCAGCCGGTGAACAGGTTCTCGAGGTTCCAGATGCTCTGGCCGTGGCGGCACAGGACCAGTTTGCCGGGCATGCGCGGGATCCTTAGTGGGTGGAAGGGTGGGTCGACGGGACGGATGGCGGGCTAGTGTATCGCGGCCGGGCGTCCCGCCGGTACCGGGTCCGGGTCAGGGTACATGAGGCGCGGCCAGGTAGGCCTTCGACTGCATTTCCAGCAGCCGGCTGCGCGTGCGGCGGAACTCGCGGGCCAGCCGCGTGCCCCGGTAGAGGCCGTCCACGGCCGCGGCGGCCGAGAGGATCAGCTTGACCCGCCGGTCGTAGAACTCATCCACCAGCGCGATGAAGCGCCGTGCCGTGTCCTCCCCGGCCACGCCCAGCACCGGCACGCCGGAGACGATCACCGCCTGGAAGGCGCGCGCGATCTCGATGTAGTCATCCTGGCTGCGCGGGCCATCGCACAGCACCGCGAAGTCGAACCAGGCGACGCCGGCCGCGCGCCGGCGCAGGGCGAGGTCGCGGCCGTTGATCTCCATGACCTGGTCGCTGCTGCCGGTGTCCGGGGCCAGCGCCTGGAACCACTGCCCGAGGCTGGCCTCGGCCGCGGCATCCAGTGGCGTGTGGTAGATGCCGGCGCGCTCCAGCACCCGCAGCCGGTAGTCGACACCACCATCCACCTGCACCACTTCCGTGAACTGCTTGATGAGGGCGATGGCCGGCAGGAACCGCTGGCGTTGCAGGCCTTCGCGGTAGAGGTCATCAGGCGGGATGTTGGAGGTGGCCACCAGGGTGACGCCGCGGCGGAACAGCGCATCGAGCAGGTTGCCGAGGATCATGGCATCGGCGATGTCGGTGACGAAGAACTCGTCGAAGCAGATGACGCGGGCCTGGCTGGCGAATTCGGCGGCGACGGTCTCCAGCGGCGCGGGCTGGTCGTGCAGCGCCTTCAGGCGCCCGTGCACGCGATACATCAGCCGGTGGAAGTGGTAGCGCAGGCGCTGGTCCTGCGGCAGGCTGTCGCAGAAGAGGTCCATGATGAAAGTCTTGCCGCGACCGACATCGCCCCAGAGGTAGGCGCCACGGACCGGCGCATCCGCCTTGCCGCGCAGGCGGCGCAGCAGCCGGTCCGGCAGCGAGCGCTGCGCCCGCCGTGCGAGATCGCCTGCCACGCGGTCCAGCACCGCGACCGCCCGTTGCTGGGCCGGGTCCGCGGTGAATGACTTGCCGGCCAGGGCGGCTGCATAGCGTTGGGACGGTTTCATGGCCTGCGCACGGGGGATCGGCCGGCTAGGGTAATGGCAAGCCGCGGGGCCGGCAAACGTGTAGCAGCCGGCCATCGTGCCGTGGAGCGGGCCGCCACAGTAGAATGAGCGCCCCGGCGGCATCCGGCCGGGGAAACCAGGCGAGGCGTGGTCGCATGTCCGAACGCGAGTCCATGGAATTCGACGTGCTGATCGTGGGCGCCGGTCCCTGCGGCCTCGCCGCGGCCTGTCGCCTCATGCAGCTGGCACAGGCGGCAGGCACGGAATTGAATGTCGCGGTGGTGGAGAAGGGCGCGGAGATCGGCGCCCATATCCTCTCCGGCGCGGTGCTCGAGCCACGCGCCCTCGATGAGCTGTTCCCCGACTGGCGCGAGCGCGAGGCGCCGGCGCACACGCCGGTGCGTGCCGACGAGTTCCACTTCCTCACCGGTGACACGGGCGGCTGGCGCGTGCCGCATGCCTTCGTTCCTTACCCTTCACGCAACGAGGGCAACTGCATCATCAGCGTCGGCAATCTCTGCCGCTGGCTGGGCCGCCAGGCCGAGGCGCTGGGCGTGAACCTGTTCCCCGGCTTCGCCGCCGCCGGGGTGCTCTACGACGGCGAGCGCGTCGCCGGCGTCGTCACCGGCGACATGGGCCGCGACCGCCAGGGCCAGCCGCGCGATTCCTTCCAGCCCGGCTACGAGCTGCGTGCGCGCTACACGGTGTTCGCCGAGGGTTGCCGCGGCAGCCTCGGCAAGGAACTGATGCGGCGCTTCGAGCTGCGCCGCG